>ERZ1740058.965-NODE-965-length-16556-cov-14.038604_pt1 | contig 16556 bp, 15 predicted proteins | sample MGYA00581745_ERZ1740058 | MGnify/ENA primary metagenome ERZ1740058 (study PRJEB43018, sample SAMN04849742) | marine metagenome | isolation source: floating plastic debris | place: Pacific Ocean | collected 2008-08-30 | study: EMG produced TPA metagenomics... | reverse complement strand
GTCTCCTGAGTTATCGGGATTCTAGACCGCTTACACAAAATTCTGATCAGTCTCAGGTCAAACATCGCCCGGTTAATCTCGCGGCTTATACCCAGCTAGTAAACGCCATCAATAATTTGCCTCCAGAAAGGAGATAACGTCTCTGAGGCAAGCGGCGATCGCCATAATCATCATCTGGCTTCAACAATTGCTTTGCCTTGGCAACAGGTGGGAAACTCGGCGCGATCGCCGGTCACAGGCAGGGATAGATCAGTCACCATTCATTACCGGCGATCGCCCTCCTAAACCCGGAATGCCCGCTGACTGTGAAAGAACCACGAATTGGAGCTTAAGGACGGCGGCAGTGCTTCCTCAGCTCAACTGATCCTGCTTAGCTCTGCTGACGCAGAAAGTTGCGGATCATTCCGGCTGGGAGGTCTTTAGCCAGCCAAAGTCTGAAGAAGATGGAGTGAGGCATTTCCTCATGCTATCTATTTCATTAACCATCAATTTTCGGACTGAACATGAGCGATTCACTAAACCTCCTGATTCTGGTTGGCAGCCCCCGTCGCACTGGCAACTCAGCCACACTGGCTGCTGCCGTTCAGCAGGGCGCGGAGCAGGTTGGATCGCGAGTAGCGCTGCGCTTTATCGACGACTCAATTTCCAGCTTCCTGCGCGATTGCCGCACTTGTCGACTGCCCGATGGCGAATGTGCCATTGCCGATCGCTTTCGCACATTGTTCTTCGACGACTTCCTGCCTGCCGATGGCGTCATTTTTTGTTCGCCGGTTTATTGGTATGGCTTATCCGCTCAGACAAAGGCATTTTTTGATCGGACTTTCTGCTACTACGCGGCTTCTCATCCCGACTCCACCCAAGTTATTGAGCAGATGTCTCGCAAGCGCATCGGGTTGGTGCTCTCTTCCGAAGAGACCTATCCAGGAGCATCGCTGGGTATTGTTCACCAAATTCAGGAGTATTCTCGTTACACCCATTCCCAGTTTGTGGGGGTCGTTCGGGGTGTGGGCAATAGTCGCAGCGAAGTGACGCGTGATCCTGGCGAGCCTATTGTTGCCGCCGAACAGCTGGGTCGAGAAATATTTGCTCGTAGATATTCTGACTTCCGTCTCGATACTCAGCGGAGTGGGCGGGTTTGGCCTCAAGAAGACAGTGAGTCGTGATCTCAAAGCCAAATTGGATAGGCTGAATTACGGGATGAATTCGCCCCCCAGCCCCCAATTCTGGGGCAGCCAGATTTCTCAAAGTCTCCCAGAATTGGGGGCTTAAAACCCTAAAGCCTTTCAGGCATGGCTGCGCTAGCGGGCATACCAGAAAAGGGGGCGAGATCACTAGCAACTCAGAATAGATCCATACTGCGATTCAGCAACACCAGGGTAAATCGCAGCAGTTCCGCCTAACGGTCGCAAAGCCTCGTCAACCTTCACTTGGAAAAGTTCGGCTCAACGATCTGGGGAAAACTTTCAAAATTACGTCGAACCCAATCCATGCCCACTTCGTTGTTGAGCTTGATTTTTTGGGGTGCCTGAGGATAAATCTTGCCGAGAATGTCCGCATCTTGATCCACCACCACCCCAGCCAGCTGCAAAATATTCTGTTTCATCAGGCGAGCGATCGGGCTACGGGTTTTAGCAAACATCAGCACATAGGTGCGGGTGTGAGTTTCAGATTCAGGGATAAACAGATGACATTGCTTAATGGTGGCGATGGGCGTCTCGGCATGCAAAATCACCAGCGCCGGAAAAAAGTTTTCTAGATGCGCCTCAATAGTTTTGGGTAACGCAAGGACAGCAAAGTTTTTCACAATGTCCTGCAGTTTTGGGCTGACCCGAGGCATGTTGTAGTAGGCGTGGGAATGATGCCCCTGATCGATAAACTGCTGAAACTGCACTTCTTTGACTTCAAACATGGCACGGTGGGTGCCATTTTGGTGGTTGTAGTCATGCATATTGAGCAGCATGCTTAACAATTCAGTTTTCACACTGCGATTGCCCGTAGAGCCGATGAACTCATACTCAGCGGCAAACTCATTCAACCGATTTGGAATGGCTATCTTCGGCTCATATCCCCCATACGACCAGATAAAATCGCCCTGAATCACGAGTTCCAGTGGCTTCATTTGAGGCAAGGTTTTTTGATCTGAGCCGGGCAAAACGGTGCAACCGACTGAGTCAAACTTGAGCGCATGGAACGGGCACACAATGCGGCTGGTGCGATCGCGCTGCGGTTCACACCAGCCTGCCGACAGCATTGCGCCCATGTGTGGACAGATGTTGGGCAGAGCCTGAATCGTACCCGCCGCATCTTTCCACATCACATAGTCGTCACCATATAGAGACACTTTTTCAGGCTGATTGACGGTCAGCATTGACTTGTGCGCCAACAACCAAGGCGCACCTGGCAGCATCGATCGCATAGGGGCCTCCGGGGAAGATAAAATCGTGAAAAATCCGTCGTGTTTTAAATATGACAGAACACTCACGTTTGTCAAGCAGCCAGTTATCTGACAGTCTCCGTCGTCAACCGAAGCAGCAGCGCGGCAAAGCGCGCGTCGAAAAAATTCTGGATGCAGCGGCAGCGGTATTTGATGACGTGGGCTATGACGCGGCTACGACGCATCTCATCGCAGCCAAAGCCGGAACCGCGATTGGCTCGCTATACCAGTTCTTTCCTGATAAAGCCGCCATCTTTAAAGCGATGGAGCTGCGTCATACGGAGCGAGTCAAGGCCTTTTGGGCACAGACAGACATTGCCCTGATTAGCCAGTTACCCCTGCGGACCATGGTTCATGCGCTGATCACGGCAGCTACTGAGCTGTTTGAGCAGCCCGTATCACGGGTGGTGTTTGTGCAGTTTTATCGAGCCCGCAACATCTTTCAATCGATCGATGACAGCATGACTCAGGAAGCCGCTAACTTCATGGCGACGATTTTGCAGCAGCGTAATCCGGCGCTGTCTTCAGAGCAATGCCATTTACTAGCAGAAGTATGTGTGCACAGCAGTAATGCCCTCATGCTCGCCGCCCTCCGCAGTGAGACACCCGCACACCGCCAGCGGTTGATTCAACAGAGTGAAGACTTGCTGGTGTCCTATTTGGCTCCGCATATGCAGGCCAATGGCAGTGGCCATGTAATGAAAGTAATGGTTTGCCCTCATTGCCAATCCCAGCAGCTCTCAAAGAATGGCCACCGTCGAGGCAAGCAGTGCTATCGCTGTAAAGACTGTGGGAAACAGTTTGTGGAAAACCCAGCGCGATAGTCTGTCACAGTTACAGACGAAGCCCCACCATTTATTCAAATATTCAGAGGCGATCGCCCGCCTAAATCTGGAATGCCCGCTGACGACTCATTGGCGATCAGTGGGCTCAGGGATGGGGCGCGATCGCTGCAGAATGGGGACATCGCAGATCTGGAGCAAACATGCGACTCACGATTGCCAATGCCTTGAAAAGCCTTGAGGGTCACGACCAACCGTTTAGAGAACTCTTCAATCACGGCTCCCTGAGCATAGAAATCTACAAACCTGAGAAGGTCGATTGGCAAGAACCGCATAGCCGCGACGAACTCTATGTCGTCATCTCAGGGTCGGGCTATTTTGTGAAGGGTGATTCGAGAGAGGCATTTTCAGCAGGCGAGATGCTGTTTGCGCCTGCAGGTGTAGTTCACCGCTTTGAAGCGTTTACGGAGGATTTTGCAACCTGGGTCATGTTCTATGGGCCTGAGGGCGGTGAATTGGCCTAACCATCGCCGCACCTGATACCAGTTCTCAGTGATCGGACTCCCGATGCAATCTTGAAAACGCCGGGGAGCCGAGGGGCAGGGGGGCCAGATCTGTAGCCTTGTTTCAGAGAATCGGTATAAGCCGTGCGTTGTTGGCGGCAATCACCCTCGCGACTCACCGAATCGACGCGCACTCTGCACCGAGAGGAGCTGAATTATGGATAAATACATCATTACTCGCGAAGAAATTGCCGCATACGAAGGCATCGCGAAAACCCACTTTCTCAATGAGAATGCCCAACGCATCAACAAATCTCTAGGGGATTTAACGGGGTTGACGGGCATCGGCTTTCACATCATTGAGGTGGCCCCCGGTCATGATTCAACGGAGTTTCACAAGCATTATCACGAAGATGAATGTATCTACATTCTGGAGGGAGAAGCCGAGGCCACGATTGGCGATGACCAGTACCCAGTCAAGCGCGGTGATTTCATTGGCTATCGTGCTGGGGGCAAACCGCATCAACTGACCAATACGGGTGATGGCATCCTCAGATGTATCGTGGTGGGCCAGCGATTAGCGCACGATGTGGGGGATTATCCCCTCAAACAAAAGCGGATATATCGGCATCAGGGCATGCCGTGGAACCTGGTTGATCTGGACAACATTTCTGAGCCTGAGGCGGGCAAGAAAGTGTAACGCTGCCCGGCGATGGAGAGGCAAAAGCAGTTGCTGGAAGAGAGCTTTCTTTACAGTGATCGCGGGGGCGATCGCCCGATTTTGGTCCCCGTTCCCAAGCTCCCCGACAACCTCAACAAACGCTACCGATAGCGGTGCTGTTGTGAGCCATGCCATTGATGCAGTGCCTTGCCCTGATCATCCGTCATCTATTTAGCTGCGATCTCGTTGGGATGCCGCTGATTTCTAACCTTAGGAGAGTGTTCGAAACCTAAAAACCCTTGTTATACTTCGATGCCATAGCTAGGGCTATTGGGTCTATTGAGATAACTGTCAGTCAAGCTTTGAGCATTGCCTAGGGTTATGACTTCTACCTCTTCATTTGCTGCGTTAGATCGATTTGTTGCTGCCTTAGAACATCGCATCCAATCCGCGATCGCTCAAACCATGCCCGAAGCAGCCCCCACGATTCGCTGTCGATTTCAGCAGGGGCGATTGTTAGTGCTGTCAGAAGACATCGTGGCCGCTGCGACTGCGACTGAGCGAGATGAGCGGTTCAAAGCCTTGGCGTTGGCCATGGGCACCGGGCTGGCCGAAACCGAACTGCCCGAAGAATTTTTAGACGACACCGGCGAGTTGCCCGTTCGGCTTTACCTCAGAAAGCGCGGCACCGCTAGCCCCTATGCGGCCCGCAGTTGGGGCTGGCAACCGGCTGACGTCATGGCAGATTTGTTTGATGCGGCGGGTGATCCAGTCCTTGATAGCAGCGAGCCCGCGATGGAGGGCACGGCTGGAGCATTGGTTCTGCTTTCCCACGACTCGGAACCGGAAGCGTCTGCATCGGAGCCAGAGGAGGCGACGGCTGAAGGCACCGCTGTCCCCCCCGCCGAGACGACCTCAGAGGCTGATTCGGGGTCGTTTTGGCAGACCTGGAAAGCCCGGCTGGAATCAGAGCCCTGGCAGACCCGCTGGCAGCAACTGACCACTCATTGGCAAGCCCTGCCCTGGCGCTCCGTGGGGGGCTTAGTGGCCGCCGGAGTCGCAGTTGGGGTGGTGACCTATGGGGTGAGTCGGCCTTGTCTCGTGGGCAGCTGCGAGCGCCGTCAAACCGCTAGTGACCTGAGCCTAGCATCCGTTGATCAGCTGCAAGGTCGACCGACACCGGATGAAGTTTCCAGCGCCCATAAAGACTTGCAAAAGGCGATTCGACTCGTGTCGGCGATTCCCCCCTGGTCGTCCCACTATGATGCGGCCCAGGCTGATCTGCTGCGCTACCGCACCCAGCTGTCTGACCTGGAATGGATTATTGCCGCCCAGCGCGACGCCACTGAAGCATCAGAAAAAAGCCAAGATCCGCCCCATCCCGTGCCACTTTGGGTGGAAGTCCATCTGCTGTGGCAAAAAGCCGTTACCCATCTCGGTCGGGTGCCAGATGACAGTCCACTCGCGGCGTTTGCCCAAACCAAGCAGCGGGAATATGAAACCAACTATCAGGCGATTGGCGATCGCCTCGCGGTCGAAGAGCAAGCCGAAGCCAATTTGAACGAAGCGCTACAGGCGGCTCAGCTAGCAACCGCTCAAACCGAGACAGCCACGACCCTGACCGAGTGGCTAACCGCTCAACGCGCGTGGGATCGGGCGACCCAAGCGCTGAGCAAAATTCCTCAGGGCACGCTGGCCTATCAAGAAGCGCGATCGCTGTTGTCAGACTATCGCAGTCAGATGGTGCAAACTCGCACCCGCGTTACCTTTGAGAAGGCCGGTGAACGCGCCTATCAGGAAGCTTTAGCAGATGCGGCTCAGGCTCAAGCGGCGGAACGCAATGACCAGTGGACTCAAGCCGTCACGCACTGGAGCGAAGCCTTTGCCCAGATGCGCCAGGTGCCGAAGAATACGCTGCGCTATGCCGAAGCTCAGGGCCAACTCACGACCTACCAAGCCTCCCTCAAGCAAGCTCAAACGAAGCTCAAGCAAGCGGTGGCATTGCAAACCATTGACGATGATTTAGCTGATCTCTGTCCGGCGGCAGCAGGCATTTGCACCTATACCTACAGTAATCAGGGCATCGAACTCACGCTACGGGAGCCTTACGACAGTGCCATTCGCCAGTCGATTTCTCCCCCTTCGACCCAGGGCCGCCTCTCGCGTAACGACGCGGTGATTACTGAAACCCATGCACTAGTGCAAAACATCATGCAGTTGGGCAATCAGGTGCAGTTGCCGATCTCGGTCTACGACAACAATCGTCAGTTCATTGCTCGATATAAGCCCGAATTCGGGGGCTTTTCGAAAAATTAAAATCATGACAGAACCCAATGTTTGTAAGGGTTTGGCAGTGCCAAACTCCGACGATCGCGGAGGCTGTTTAAGCAACGCCTTCAAACTCATCACTGGTGTAGAGGCGGGTCGCAGCGCCATTTGTGCCTATCCGCGTGGCACAACTAACTGCGCGGCCTCGTTAAAAAATAGGCGACGAATGCCGTTCGTCACCAGGATCGCGGCCAACAGATCCGAAAAGGCCAGCATAAACATGATGAGCATCTGATACAGCGCCGCATTGAGCGGATCGACCCCCCCCAGCAGTTGCCCCGTGATGATGCCCGGCAGCTTAACAATGCCGACCACCATCATGGCGTTAATCGTGGGGATGAGCCCCGCCTTGATGGCCGCTGTGCGATAGGCCGCGATCGCCTGGGCGGGGGTGGCTCCCAAACTCAAATGGGTCTCAATTTCGATTTGGTTTTGCTTCAGATTGCTGACCAGGCGATCGCCCGCGATGGTGGCTGACGTCATGGCGTTGCCCAGCACAATCCCCGTCAGCGGAATCACATATCGCGGCTCATACCAAACCTCTGGCCGAATAATCACCCCTGTCGTGTAAATCACAGTCAGGGCCGTGCTGGTCAACAGCGACCCCGCCAAAATTGGCAATAGTTTGGTCAAGCGCTTGCCAATGCGATTGCGAGCCACCACCGTGGCGATCGCCAGCATCACCAGCAGTACGGCCAAAATGCTCAAGGGATTGCGCCAGGCAAACACAATGGCCAGCAGATAACCCACCGCAAAGAGCTGAAATGCCGTGCGGGCCGTGGCATTGAGCAGCGTCAGCTCTAGCCCCAGCTGTTGCCAGCGGGCCAGGGCGATCGCCGCCACTATAAACAGCAGCGCCAAGGACAACTGCAGCAGACCCAGTTCAATCACGGTAGGGCACTCCGAATAACGCCGCTAGCATACGGGCTCCCTGAAAATAACCTGGATTTGGAACGTCTCGACAGTGTCATGGCCTCTTTCTCGGACATCAACTCCACGTCGGGTGGGTCAGGTCTCCCAACAATCGCTCAAAACTCCCTAGAAAAGGACTCTACGACCCACCGCACCGACCGATTGATGGCGGCACCTTATCCACCGTTTAGAGGCCGTGCCCGCGTCATGAATCATGGCTTCTAAAATCACCTAGAAACACACAGGATTGATTTTTATCCAGGAAAACGAAAATATCCATTAACTCAAATCAATGAATGAGCTGGGGGAGTTCCACTTAACAGATGTTTAAGATCAACAGAGATTAGCTGTATTTTTCTATACTATTGTTAAGAGCGCTGAAATACGCATCTTGATTCCCTGTCATGTAGCGGGATGATGCCAGCAAGCTAATTCAGTGAAATCTTCCTGCCGCTGGCTTCCTGACGCGCTCTCCACCTGGGTTTTGGTGGGTTTAGTGTGTGCTCATCCATAGAGGCAAGGGTTTCATCATGCGGGCTTCGCTATTTCGCTCAAAAATCTACGATCCGGCTGTGGTGGCGCGATATTACAGTCGACGGCCTTGGAAAGTGCTCTGGCGCTCGATACAAGTACTCTGGTGGGTCGGCAACTTTGTCTTAGGTTTGCAGAGCGATCGCTGGTTTGGTAACGAAGACAAAAATTTAGAGCAACGGGCAGTGCAGCTACGGCAACTGCTCACCCGCCTGGGGCCGACGTTCATCAAAGTGGGGCAAGCGCTATCCACTCGTCCTGATCTGGTGCGGAAAGACTTTTTAGAAGAGTTGACCAAACTGCAAGATCAGCTACCTCCCTTTTCGACTTCCCTGGCGATGGCCATTGTCGAAAGCGAGTTGGGCTACACGACGGAAGAAGTGTTTAGCGAAATTTCTCCTCTCCCGGTTGCTGCAGCGAGTTTAGGGCAGGTGTATCAGGGGCGGCTCTATAACGGTGACGAGGTGGCGATCAAGGTGCAGCGCCCGAGTCTGTTGCCGATTATCACCTGCGATCTCTTCATCATGCGGTTGACGGCTCGGGTGTTAGGCCCGCTCCTACCGCTGAACTTAGGTCACAACCTGGTTCTTATCGTGGATGAGTTTGGCACCAAGCTGTTTGAAGAAATTGACTATCAGAATGAAGGTCGCAACGCGGAGCTGTTCGCGGCTAACTTTCAAGACGATCCGACCATCAAGGTACCCAGTATTTATTGGCGCTACAGCACTCATAAAGTGTTGACTCTGGAATGGATTCACGGCTTCAAGCTAACGGATATCGGCAAAATTCAAGCCGCCTCTCTCGACACCAACGATCTGATTGAAGCGGGGGTCACCTCCGGACTGCAGCAGCTCTTGGAATACGGCTTTTTTCATGCTGATCCGCATCCCGGCAATCTGTTTGCCATGGCCGATGGTCGCATGGCCTACATCGATTTCGGCATGATGGATCAGCTGGGGCAAGACACGAAGGAAACCCTGGTGGATGCGGTGGTGCATCTGATCAATCAGGACTATTCCAACTTGGCGGCAGATTTCGTCAAGCTGGGCTTCCTCACGCCAGATACCGATATTCAGCCGATTATTCCGGCACTGGAGATGGTGTTGGGAGATGCGTTGGGGGCGAAAGTCCGAGACTTTAATTTCAAAACCATCACCGATCGCTTCTCGGAGCTGATGTATGAATATCCCTTCCGGGTACCGGCGAAGTTCGCACTGATTATTCGCTCGTTGGTGACTCAAGAAGGGGTCGCCTTGAGTCTCAATCCCGACTTTAAGATTGTCGATATTGCCTATCCTTACATTGCCCGGCGGTTGCTGCGGGGTGAGACACCTTCGCTGCGCCGCCGCCTGTTAGAGGTGCTGTTTAAGGACGGCAAGTTTCAGTGGCAGCGCTTGGAAAATCTGTTGCAAATCGCCCGCAATGACGAAGATTTCGACATTTTGCCGACGGCAAGCCTGGGGCTGCAGTTCCTCATGTCGGAAGATGGGCAATACATTCGTAACCGCCTGATCATGGCCATCACCGAAGACGATCGCCTGCACACTGAGGAAGTGCAAAAACTCTGGAATCTAGTTAAAGAGGACGTCACCCCCTCCAAAATGCTGGGAGTCGCGTGGAACGCCATTGTGCAGACTTCGGTAGAACGGGCAGCTGATTTGTTGCCGCCCCCAGTAGCGGCTCTGACGGCGAGTTTTCAGCCGACCAAGGCGTCTTAATCGCGTCCCGCGACCGATATAATAAGCAGAGCTTTTACTTCCTATCCCACCTATCTCAGCCAGAGGTCGTTTTCTGTGTACCCCCAGCCGCCCTATGTTTTGATCATTGCGGGTTTTTTAGCAGCGATCGCCGCCGGTTCCGCGTTTAGCGCGTCTCTGCAGCAGGCGACTCAAGCCTGGGCTAAAAATCCTGAAGCTGGCTCTTTAGAAGACATTCGCGGCCTCTCGCTGCAGCTGCCGTATTTGGGCATCTGTATTGGCGTATGTGTGTCTCTGGCATCGGGCATTCAGTTCTTTGGCTTTTCGGCTAAGGTCGGCTATGGCTTAGGCGGCGTCCTCACGGCTTTGATGGCCTGGCTGGTATGGCGGCAACTGGGCGTAATTTTGTCAGAACTTCAGCAAGGTGGTTCCAAAGCGCTTGATCTGGACAGTTTCTAACGTCAGAACGTTCACTGGCGATCGCCGTTCGAGCTACAGACTCATCTGACCGAGACTTCAGCTTCAATCTCCAACAGCTTTGAGCAATTTCTAGCCAAGGCTACCTATAGGACGGGACGTGTAGATACCTTCCTACAATGCACTTAGGATTTTTGGCTCAACCCGGACTCACGGTACCGGGATATGCTTTCTTAAAAGTCGCTTCAAGTCACGCTTGAGCCATACACAACAGTTAGCCTGTGGGATTTTTGGCCCAGATTTATCTGCCTTTGTGCGGCGGTGTTTTGTTAGGCATCGTTGCCAGCTTTGTCCTGTCGTTGCCCCGGCTACAGCGGGGAGTCAACCGGCCTCTGCAGCATCAGGTACCGGCCTACTTAGGACAGTTCTTGTTTTGGGTGGGGGTACCGGGCAGTCTGATCCATTTCTTACGGCAGGCTGATCTGTCGGGCGGTGTTTGGGTGGCCCCCTTCATGGCCTGGATCACCTTTGCGATCGCCCTGGGACTGGCGTGGCTGTGGCTGCAGCTATCGACTCAAGTGCGATCAGCGCCTGCGAAAGGGGCTTTTTTACTGTCGGCGATGGTGGGCAATACCGGGTATATCGGTTATCCGGTGATCTTGCTATTGCCGCAGTTGGGCACGACCTATTTTGGCTGGGCGGTGTTTTATGACCTGCTCGGCACGGTATTTGCGGCCTATGGGTTAGGGGCGATGATTGGCACCTATTATGGTGCGAGCCAATCGGCAATGCGATCGCGAGCACCCTGGCAGCAGAGTGTCATTGCGCTCGCCAAAACCCCGACGATTCCGGCCTTTTTGTTCGGGCTGGCGCTGCGACCAGTGGCGTTTCCGGTCTGGTTAGATCGGGGCCTACAGGGCTTTGCCTGGTCGATGGTGATTTTGTCGTTAGTGCTCATGGGGATGCAGCTGCAGCAGCTGCGATCGTGGCGTCAGGTGCCCCCGGCATTACAAGCTACGGTAATTCGTCTGGCGATCGCACCAGCCTTGGTAGGCGTGTTGTTAACGCTGGTGGGCATCACTGGCGCACCGCGTTTGGTAATCGTGCTGCAGGCGGGCATGCCTTCGGCCTTTGCCACGCTGGTGTTGGCGGAGACGTTCAAACTGGATCGCGACCTGGCCGTGACCTGTGTCGGCGTCAGTTCTGCTCTGCTGTTGCTAACGCTGCCCCTCTGGCTGTGGTGGTTTCCCGTTTGAGGATGGTTGGGTGCGATCGCCGCTTGCTTATCCCCAGAAATCGATGAATCCTGGCGGCAAGACAACCAGATCGAGAATGAAGTCTGCCCTTAGAATGAGCTGACAGCCTGACCAGCCAAAGGGTGATCAACCGTGCCGCCATCCCTGAGAGATCCAGATCGATCGCACCCGTCCACTCAAGCTTTACCGATTCTCGTCCTGGCTTCCCACCGCTGGTATCGCGGGCTCAGTCGCTACGCTGCCACCCTGCTGCTACTTGGTGGAATGGGCACCCTGGCCCTGGCTTTGCCCGCCCGCAGTGCGATCTCGGGAGTGTCGCGATCGCGCCCGGCTGTCTCCAGCACTCCCTTCAGTTCAGCACCGCCCCCGACAGCTGGGATATTGGCCCAACGACCAGCTGCACCTGCCAGCAGTCGCTCTGCCCCACCCCCGGCAGCGCCGTCGGTGGCGTGGCTGATTGTGATGCCGTCGGTGCCGATTGTGGGCGGCGCGTGGATTTATTTCACCCGGCGACTGTTTGGCACGGGCGACGTGATGAAAACAGAAAGCCGCTCTCTTGACGCGAGGCCTGAGCCGTCACCGTGTGAACCGCCGCTGGCTCAGGATGACAATGCTGACACGGATGTCTAAACAGTATTGGGGCTGTTTAGCATCTGGATAGAATCCAAGCAATTTTGGTCATCAAGGCGTGATGCTTTTTGGAGAGAGACTTTCGAGGCTCAATTTTGCCCCTTGAATCCTCAGGGAAAGGGTCGGCTCTAACGCTTTAGGAGGTGATCATCGTCTCTTGAGTCGTTGGCCCATGGTTGTGTCCTGACTGCCTCAGATTAAGCGCAGCGGTTGCTGCCACAATCGCGGTACAGGCCACGATTACCACGACAAGTTTCTTCGTCATCAGCAGTAAATGGCAGCTGGTTTGCGGCGTTTCCCAAAAATCCTCTGCACGATAGACTCTACAGTCCACTAGAGAGTCTAGACTCAGAGCATCCGAGCTTTTGGGCACTGTGCTTTGTCAATGGCCCATCGCCTTTAGCCGCACGTGAATCGTATTCATGACAACAATCAATCGTCGTCAATTCTTGGCTGGGGGCATCGCGGTCACTGCGATCACCTTATCGACCCGCTGTGCTCAAGACCTCAGGTTGGGTAGTCCCCTAACAGTCCTTTCCTCAACCAATCCACTGCCGACTCACCATCGTAGTCAATCAGGCGTTCTGGAACTGTCTTTACAGGCTCGTCAACAACCGGTTCCTTTAGGCAATCAAACGGCTACCCTCCTGACTTACAACGGTCAAGTTCCTGGGCCTACCTTGGAGGCAAAGACGGGGGATACCGTTCGTATCACCTTTGAAAATCAGTTAGCAAAAACCACCAATCTACATTTTCACGGGCTCCATATCCCGCCAACAGGCAATGCGGACAATGTCTTTCTCGCAGTACCATCAGGCGCAACCCAGCGCTATGAATTTGTGGTACCTGGGCAGCATCCGGGGGGACTCTTTTGGTATCACCCTCATCATCATGGGGTCGTGGCCGAACAAGTCTTTGGCGGACTGGCAGGCCCCTTGATCATTCGGGGGCAAGTCGATGAGATTCCCGAGGTGCGAGCAGCTGAGGAAGCGATTTTAGTGCTGCAAGATTTTGACCTCAACCGCCAGGGGCAGCCGCGTGAGCCCATGCCCATGTTTCGACGATGGGGACGACAAGGCAACCTGATGACAGTGAATGGCGAACTCATGCCCACCCTGACCATTCCTCAATCAGGGTTATTACGTGTGCGACTCTTGAATGCCTCTCCCTCTAGGATTTACAGACTCCGCCTCGACAATCATCCCTGGCATCTGATGGGGCTGGATGGTGGCACCTTGCCTGACCCCGTTGAGATCGAAGAAGACTTGACTTTAGCGCCCGGAGAACGGGCCGATATTTTGGTGCCGGGCACCCGTGAACCCAATCGTTATTCATTGCTGAGTCTGCCTTACGACCGAGGCATTACAGACATGATGGGGGGAATGGGCGGCCAGCATCACCGCAGAGCTGGCATCGATCACGCTCCTCGTGAGATTGCCCGACTCCAATATGGCGAGACGACAACTGTGGTGCCACTGCCCAAAACGTTGATACCGACAACCCCGCTGCCCGAGCCCATCAGACGTCGTGAATTTGTGCTTGACCATGGGATTGATCACGGTCATGCCTTTTTAATCAATGGGCGGGGATTTGACCATCACCGGGTTGATACGCCAGTCCAACTTGGCACAGTAGAAGACTGGCGCATTATCAATAAAGCCGGGATGGATCATCCTTTCCATGTTCATACCAATGCTTTTCAGGTGCTCAATCACAGCGGTCAGTCCTTCCCATTTCAGGTCTGGAAAGATGTAGTCAATGTTAAAGCCTATGAGTCTGTTGACCTACGCATCGCTTTTACCGATTTTCCTGGTAAAACGGTCTATCACTGCCACATTCTCGACCACGAAGATCAAGGCATGATGGGGATTCTAGAGATGCAGACAGCATCAACCTAGAGAAACATCGCAGTGGCCTCTCTTGACGCCACAAGTCTGCATGAGCACCCTGAGCAGAAGTCCCCTGCTATCAGAAATCTGAAACGTTGGAGCTACAGCAAGTCGCAATTTGATCAGGTCATCTCAGATGCCTGAAATCATGATCTGATTAATACCAGTTCTGCAAAATAGCGCTACAGCTCGGCGATCCCCCGCTGTCACTGCCCCCTTGTCGAAGGGGGCTACACACTTTTTGGGATGTGTAGTCTAAATTCAGCGAATTGGTATAACTCCGAATTCCGCCGAACTCTACATTCCATTTTTGGCATACTCATTCCGATACTGGGGCCATACAAGGAGAGGAGATTCGTCATCTTGTTTTCAAGCATTGGAATAAATCATCGATCCGGCTCCATTCTGAGCAGGTATCCCATCACCACACGTCATAGCGCAACTCACCGAAGACTGACAGCTCGCTTGCCAGCCGACGAGGTAGACATTGAGAATTAGTACAAATGTTGTTACCTTAGTACCACTCAAATGCGGAGTGATGCGGTGCAGGGTTTACTGTGGGGCCTGGTGGGATTGGCATTGGGCGGAGCGATCGCGACTCTCCTATTTCAAACGCGGGTGCAAACTATTCGCGATCGCGCGAAAGCCGATGTTGTGGCCGATCGCGCCAGCGCCTACGAGCGGCTGCAGCAACAAGAGCGGCAGATTCAAGACCTGCAAGCCACGGTACAAGATCGGGAAATGCGGCTAGAAGCAGCTCAGGGCAACTGGCGGCAAGAGGCCACCCTGCGTGCCACTGCGGAAGCTCAGCTCGAGCAAATTACCCAGGTCAGACAGCAGCTACAGGAACGTGATACCCACTTGCAGCAGCTGCAGCAGAGTTACGTCAGCGTGCGATCGCAGCTCACCGAAGTGCAAACCCGACTACAGCAAGAGCAAGCGCTAGGCCAGGAAAAGCAGGCGCTGCTCGATCAGGCTCAGCAGCGTCTAACCGACGCGTTTAAGGCGCTATCGGCGGATGCCCTGCAGCGCAACTCACAATCATTTATGCAGCTGGCCGAGACAATCTTGGCGAAGTTTCAAAGTCAGGCCCAGGGAGACTTGGGCCAGCGGCAGGCGGCGATCGCGGCGTTGGTCAATCCCCTACACCAGTCGCTGCAGCAGGTGAGTGGTCATCTCAAAGAGCTAGAAACGGCTCGCACCGCTGCCTATAGCACCCTGACCGAACAGGTCAAGTCTCTGGCGGTGGCGCAAACACAACTGCAGGGCGAGACCGCCAACTTGGTTAAAGCGCTGCGATCGCCCACGGTGCGAGGCCGCTGGGGCGAGATCCAGCTGCAGCGGGTGGTCGAAATGGCCGGGATGGTCGAGTACTGCGATTTTCGGCAGCAGGCGACCGCTGAGACCGAGGCAGGCCGACTGCGCCCCGACATGGTGATTCAGCTGCCTAACCAGCGCCAAATTGTGGTGGATTCCAAAGCGCCGCTGCAGGCTTATTTGGAGGCGCTAGAGATGACGGATGACGTGGCCAAACGCGATCGCCTACAACATCACGCGCGGCAAATTCGCACCCACCTAACCCAGCTCAGCGGCAAAGGCTATTGGGAGCAGTTTCAGCCCGCCCCCGAATTTGTGGTGCTGTTTTTGCCGGGAGAAACCTTCTTTAGCGCGGCATTGGAACAGGATCCGGGCCTGATTGAATTTGGGGTGGAGCAGCGGGTGATTCTCGCGACACCTACCACCCTCATTGCCCTGCTCAAAGCAGTGGCCTACGGCTGGCGGCAAGAAAAACTGGCCGAAAACGCCCAGCAGATCAGCACCTTAGGCAAAGAAATGTACGATCGCACCTACACGCTCATTTCCCATATGGGCAAGCTGCGCCGGGGATTGGATAGCAGCGTCGAGGCTTTTAATAAAGTCGTCGGTTCCCTTGAATCGCGGGTACTGGTGACTGCGCGCAAATTCAAAGATTTGGGGGCCGCTTCGGGGGACGAACTGGAGACCGTCGAGACGTTGGACAGAGTGCCGCGATCGCTGACGGATTTAGGGGCGTCTTCCCCACCCGACATCTCAGATTGAGGGTGACGGTGACAGACTAAGGCATCGCGCGGCGTCGAGCCCCTGGTCATCGGTCGTAACTGTGGTCCGCAAAATTCAGTGTTGCATCATGGATATACCTCCTCATACAAAGCACGAAAATCCATGAACCATAGAACTCAATATTTATTAGAACTAGCAAAACGCAATGTCAAAGCTTACATTGCTAATCCAAAAACTAAAGCAGCCATGGTTGCGGGCTCGGTTGCAGAAGGGCTGTGCGATGAATACTCCGATTGTGACATGAGCATCTATTACGACGAATTACCTTCTGACGAAGAATTACAGCTTGCGCGTCAACAGAATCAAGGTTCAGAACGGCTCTGGGTTTTGGGCGATCGCAAGGCGGGGGGGTTCGCTGAGAGGGTAGTGCATTTTAGTAAAGGACAGAGAAAAAGATAGACTCATCTCGTTCTGGC
>ERZ1740058.964-NODE-964-length-16569-cov-6.779218_pt1 | contig 16569 bp, 13 predicted proteins | sample MGYA00581745_ERZ1740058 | MGnify/ENA primary metagenome ERZ1740058 (study PRJEB43018, sample SAMN04849742) | marine metagenome | isolation source: floating plastic debris | place: Pacific Ocean | collected 2008-08-30 | study: EMG produced TPA metagenomics assembly... | reverse complement strand
AATCCATTTAGCTCTACTTCTTCAACACCATCTCGGTCGTTATCAACAATCGTTTGGTCCGAACCAGCATCAGCCACGGGAGGCTGGTTCGCTGGCTCATTTACGGTAATCTCAACTTCATCGGTGTCAGTTTCACCCTGATTGTCGGTAACGGTTAGGGTAATGACTGTCTGCCCTACGGGTAGCGTAATCTGAGGGTTTTCACCCGAAGTACTACCCCCATTCCAATTCCAAACGTAGCTGTCAATGGTGCCGTCGGTATCTGAAGAACCCGAACCATCCAAGGTCACTAATTCAGTGCCATCTCCATTCCCATCAGTCACTAATTGGTCTGGGCCGGCGTTGGCTACCGGAGCTTGGTTAGGGCGTGCATTAATCGTGATCTGAACTTCATCGGTATCGCTTTCGCCCTGTTCATCGGTTACGGTTAGTTCGATAATATGCTCACCCACCGTTAGCTCAACGCTCGGATTGGTACCATTCGCTATTATCGCGTTATTTTCAATCCAGATGTAGTCCGTTATTCCAATATCATCAGAGGAGCCCGAGCCATCCAGAGTGACGGCCTCAGTCCCATTTCCGTCTTCATCGGTCAACGTTTGATCAGCTCCGGCATTAGCGGTCGGAGCTTGGTTGGGCTTCTCATTAACAGTAACCTTGACCTCATCAGTGTCAGTTTCACCATCCTCATCAGTCACAGTCAGCGTAATAATAGTCTCGCCAACGGGCAAGGCCACTTCCGGGCTTTCACCCGAGGCACTGCCCCCTCCCGGCCAGCTCCAGGCGTAACTTGCAATACTACCATCGGTATCTGAAGAACCCGAACCATCCAAGCTTACCGTCTCGCTACCATCCCGATCACTATCTTCTATTGTCTGATCTGATCCCGCATCAGCCTCTGGCGGTATATTTGCTGGGATTACAGTAATAGTAAAGTCAGCTTCAAAAATTCCATCACCCTCAGCTTGGACTTCGATGTTGTACTCGCTTATATCTTCATCAAAATTGTTACCCACCTTGAGCGCATCGCCGTCAATACTAAATGCCTGATTAGCATCGTCTAATAAATTGTAGGTAATTGGGACGGTGGCCCCGCCTTCTACAGAAAAAGTGCCAATAATAGTCCCCTCTTCAGCATCCTGGGTCACAGTCGTTGCCGATAGATTAATAGCTGTTGGTGGCTCCTCCACATTAGTCACTCCAATGGTAAACTCTTGGGTAAACCTACTATTAACCGTCACTTCAATCTCTCGGAACGATAGCTCTTCGTAATTTAAGGCCAAGGCAGTTTTCAATTGATCCCCGTCAATAATAAAAAAGCTGTTATCGTTATTGCTACCGGTCAAGGTATAGGTGAACGGAGCCTGTCCACCCTGAGTTTGAAAGGTACCTACTACTGCGTTCGCCTGATTTTCGTCAATATTAGTAGGATTCGGATCTAAAGTAATATCTGTTATTTCCGGGGGCTCGAATTCGTTAATCGTTATTACCACATCATCAGTACTAGTCAACCCACGTTCATCGTAGACAGTTAAAGTGATAGTGTAGGTACCCACCGGAATCTGTCGTCTGACATCAGCTCCTGTTGTATCAGCCAATACGGTGTTATTAGGCATTGTCCAGACATAGCGAACAATGTCTCTGTCATCGGTTGAGCCTGAGCCATCCAGGTTTACTCGCTTTTGACCATCACCGTTGTTATCAAGTACTTCCTGATCTTCCCCAGCATTGGCGACTGGGGCCGCATTTACGGTGATTGCAAAAGCTTTTTCAAAAAATTCGTCACTTCCAGTTGCTCTTACTCTTACAGTGTATTCACTCTTTAGGGCAAAGTTGAAGATAGCTGCCGATAAAAGCTGGTAATCATCCCCGTTCTGAATAATTGTAAATTGATCATTATCCTCGCTACCTACCCCCTCAACAAGGGTGTATATCACTCCTGTTTCATTAGACTCGAAAATACCCACCAAAGTACCGACCGGATCATTTTCGTTAACGATACTATCTGATAAAGTAAAATCTTCTAAAGCGAGAAGGAAGCTATTGGTAGGTACTGAAGAGGCATGTATAGGCAGGCAAACGATCAGTAAACTGAACGCAGCGATAACAATCCTTAAAACGTATTGAATACTATAGATTCCCACCGACCATTTGTAAATTTATAAAAAAAATAAATTTATTTATATTTCAAATATACGTAAAGAAATAGTAAAATAATAAAAAAAACGCCACAAACTCTATAAAACTTGCACCAGATAATATTATATCTTTTTGACAGATTAAAGCAATTAAGCAATATCTAATCAATAAATAGTTCTAAAAGAGGTGAATTTGTTGAGTGCAGAGGCGACTTGCGAACTGTAGTACAATGACCTTACTGAAGTAATATCTGCGAAGTTTAGCAAAAATTTTTCAGGAATAGTTTATCTAGTAAAAAAAATTGATGAAAATCGATTCATAGTAGTAATACTCCCTCTAATTTGTCCATCTTAATGCATTCAAAACTTTGTCATTTCTTCGTAGTGGCACTTTAGTGAATCTTTAGGAGAACATCGTGCATATTCTATCATAAAAATTTTACCTTTGTGCCCCGTAAGCTAATGTTCTTATGGGATCAGTCAAATATGTTTTTGTTACCGGTGGGGTAACTTCGTCGTTAGGAAAAGGTATCATCTCTGCTTCGCTGGGTAAACTACTTCAAGCACGAGGGTTTAGGGTAACTATTCAGAAGTTTGACCCTTACATCAATATCGACCCGGGTACAATGAACCCCTACGAACATGGGGAGTGCTATGTAACCGCAGACGGTGCCGAAACCGATTTAGACTTAGGCCACTACGAACGCTTTCTCAATATCCGTACCTCCCAGTCTAACAATGTTACCACCGGCCGAATCTACCACAACGTTATCTCCAAAGAGCGGAAAGGTGAGTACCTCGGAAAAACTGTACAGGTTATTCCGCATATTACCGACGAGATCAAGGAACACTTTTTTAAATTGGGTACAACCGGTGAATATGATATTGTCATTACCGAGATTGGCGGTTGTGTAGGTGATATTGAATCACTCCCTTTTATAGAAGCTGTACGTCAGGTGCGTTGGGAACTGGGGTCAAACAACTTTGTGGTTATTCATTTGACGCTGGTACCGTACCTGGAAAAAGCGAAAGAACTAAAAACTAAGCCTACGCAGCACTCGGTGCAACGGCTATCGGAAGCCGGAGTGCAACCCGATATTCTGGTATGCCGGGCATCGCAACACCTACCCATTGACATTCGCCGGAAGATTGCTCAATTCTGTAATGTAGATCTCAGTTCTGTTATCGAGGCCATCGATGCCGACTCTATTTACGATGTGCCGATTTACATGCTGAAGGAAAAGCTTGATGAGCAGGTATTAAGTAAATTACGACTACCGGATCGTAAGGAGCCAGATATAGTCCAGTGGAAAGAGTTCCTAGGGCGACTTAAGAACCCTATCGATGAAGTTACGGTTGGGGTGGTAGGTAAATACGTAGAGTTGCCCGATGCTTATAAGTCTATTGCAGAGGCTTTCGTGCACGCTGGTGCGGTGAACGAGTGCCGAGTAAGAGTAAAGTGGATTTCTTCTGAGGGTATCACTGTAGAAAATGTAGAAGAAGTGCTAGGGAATCTGGACGGTATACTCGTAGCCCCGGGATTTGGGGAACGGGGTATTCCCGGTAAACTGCTTACCGTACGTTATGCCCGGGAAGAAAAGATTCCTTTCTTTGGTATTTGCTTGGGCATGCAGTGTGCGGTGATAGAGTTCGCGCAGAATGTACTAGGGCTAGCAAATGCCAATTCTACTGAGTTTGATCCATCTACGTCTGATCCGGTAATTGACCTGATGGAAGAGCAGAAGCACGTGGTGGAAAAAGGAGGAACTATGCGGTTGGGTGCTTACGCCTGCGAACTAAAGAAAGGCTCACTAGCTCACGGTGCCTACGGTAAAACCAAACTAATTCACGAACGCCACCGCCATCGGTACGAATTCAACAATAACTACCTAGATCAGTTTACCAGCCAGGGAATGATTGCTTCCGGAATTAATCCAGACAACAAACTGGTAGAAATTATGGAAATTAAAGGTCACCCTTGGTTTTTAGGCACTCAATTTCACCCTGAATTGCGCAGTACCGTGCAGGAACCTCACCCCTTATTCGTTCAGTTTGTAAAGGCTGCTATTCTAACCAAGACCCGGATGAAGGAGCCGGTAGAGAAGTAAATACAAATATTTTCGCCTTTTACCCTCATATTTCGAACTTTGATTCGTCAATTAAGTGTATCAAACGTATCAGTACTGATTGAAGCTTGTAGCATATGGATAAGAATCAAGCGATTGGATTCGCCTTACTAGCATTACTGCTTATTGTATATTTTCAGTTTTTTGCTCCTGAACCTACTCCGCCTGCAGCTGAGCCAGCAGTTACCCAGCAAGACAATCCGGCGAACAATGAGTCTAATCCTCAGTCTTTAAATGAACCATCCGACACATTGGCTCAACTGCCTGACTCTGTCCGGGATACGGCAAACCGAGAGCGCTATGGAGAATTCTCGACGGCACTTAGCGGCGAAGCCCAGACGTTTACGGTAGAGAATGGGCAGGTAAAGGTTAGGTTTTCTACCCAAGGTGGTCGCCCCGTTCACGTAGAGATGAAAACCTATGAGGCTTACGGAGGAGGTGCTGTAGAGCTACTTACCCCTGAAACCAGCCAGATTTCGTTGGTAGCCGCTACCTCCCGAGGTGAAGTAGATTTGTACAAACTATTTTATTCTACTAGTGGTCAGGATCAGCAAATTGCTGAAGGAGATACCGCCACCGTAGAGTTTGTTGCTAACCTGGAAGGAGGACGTCGCATTCGCCAAACTTATCGTCTTCCGAGTGAAGGCTACGAGATTTACTACGATTTAGCTATTGAAAATGCATCCGGCTTAATTCAAAACAGTGAACTGACCTTCATTTGGGAGGATGAACTTCGGGTAGTAGAGAAAGATGGAAAGGAGAGTCGCACCCGCGGTGCAGTAAAGTATTATGCAGTGAATAGTGGGCTTGACGACTTCACGCTATTGCAAGGGGTCAATGAAACTGAAACTGAGTTGATTGAGGAGCCGATAGCCTGGTTAGCCATGAAGCAGCGCTTTTTTACCTCGGGTATTGTTGCCGAAACTTCGTTTCCCAAGGCATTAGTATCGCTGGCAGCCCCACCGGAAGAATCTGACATTGTACAAACTATTGGTTTGCAAGTACCGGTACCGCTTAACAACGGTAATTTCTCGTTTAAGTACTTCTTTGGTCCTAACGACCAACGAGTAATGGAAGCGGTAGCGTTAGACTTCGAAAATAACATTGACTGGGGCTGGGCTATTGTAAAGCCGATCAGTAAGTACGTGATCTCACCTATGTTCCACTTTTTGGAGCGATTCATCGGCAACTATGGACTAATCATCGTTATTCTGGTGCTGATCATTAAAACCGTACTGTTTCCACTTTCTTACAAGTCGTATATCTCCATGGCGAAAATGAAAGTGCTGAAGCCCGAACTGGACGAACTAAAGGAAAAGCACGGCGACGATATGTCGGCCATGCAAAAAGAGCAGATGCAACTCTACCAAAAGGTAGGGGTAAATCCGGTGAGCGGCTGTATTCCCATGCTACTACAGATGCCCATTCTGCTATCCATGTTCTACTTCTTTCCAAATTCCATAGAGCTACGGCAGGAGCCTTTTTTGTGGACTGATGACCTCTCGACCTACGATGCCATCGTCAGCTGGAATGCTAACATTCCTATTTTAAGCGAATTTTACGGAAACCACATCAGCTTGTTTGTACTGTTAATGACCGCATCAACAATTCTGTACACTTGGTCGAATAATCAGGCTAGCACCGTGACTGGCCCCATGAAATCGATACAATACTTTATGCCGTTGATGTTCATGTTCATCCTGAACTCATTTCCGGCAGCGCTGAGTTTCTACTACTTTGTTTCTAACTTGGTTACGTTTGGTCAGCAGGCAATTATCCGTCGGTTTGTGGATGACGAAACCATTCGGCAAAAGCTGGAAGAGAACAAAAAGCGAAATCGCAACAAGAAAAAATCTAAATTTCAGTTACGTTTGGAAGAGGCCATGAAGGCAACAGAAGAAACCAAGCGTAATAAAACCAACAACCGTGGGGCCGCCCCCCGCAAGCGATAAATCTCTATGGATGTAGCGGAGGTCAAAATTCGCAAAAAGAAAAAGCTGGGAAGCTATCCCTACGTAAGTGTGGTATTCAGTATCACGCTCGCCCTCTTCGTGATTGGCCTGTTCGGCATGTTGCTAATTTACGCTAACAAGCTCACACAGGTAATTCAGGAAAATGTGGAGATTCAAGTATTTCTGAATAAAACCATTTCTACCAGCGATCGACTAAAGATTCAGAAAACGCTAGCTAGCAAAGAGTATGTAGACCAACCGGAAGGGGAAGAGCCAGTGGTATTTATCTCCAAGGAAGAAGCTGCTACCCAGTTTATTGAAGAAACCGGCGAAGATTTCAGCCAGTTTTTAGGTGAAAATCCACTGCGCGATGCTTTCGTCATCCACGTGAAGCCCGAATACTACGAACCGGTTGAGTTAAGCAAAATCAAACTGGATATTGAGCGACAGAACGGCGTATTTGAAGTAGCTTACGTAGAAAGCCTGATTGATGCCATCAACCGTAATGTGACTAAAATCAGCCTGGTGCTGATTGGTTTCGCACTATTGCTGGTAGTTATTGTCGCTATTTTAATTAATAATACCATTCGTCTGGCACTATTTTCCCAGCGTTTTCTAATTCGTAGTATGCAGTTGGTGGGGGCTACCGCTTCGTTCATTCAACGACCATTTCTTACCCGCTCGTTGCTTCATGGTGTCCTGGGAGGTATATTCGCGGGTGGCTTACTGCTGGCGATCATGCAGTATGCCCAGCAACAGATTGAAGATCTGGCTCAACTTCAAAGTATTGAGGAGCTAATCATTTTGCTAGCAAGCTTATTGATTATTGGCGGGGTAATGGGATTTATCAGCACTTATCGAGCCGTGAGGAAGTATCTGAGGATGTCACTAGATCAGCTTTATTAAAAAATGTTAAAGTTCAGTATAAAGTGTTATAGTTCGTGGTGTTAGGGTGTTATTGTTTTTAATTTTGTGTTCTGAGTGTATTATCTCGAACTCTAAACTCGATAACACTAAGCACTATAATACCATAACACATTATAAATTATGGCAGAAAACAATAAATTACCTTTTGGCAAGAAAAACTACCGACTGATGCTGGCCGGTATCGCCATCGTCATTCTCGGTTTTATCCTGATGTCGTTAGATACCGAGCCCTACGGCTTTGGCTTTTTAGGATTAACGCTAGGCCCGTTGGTAGTATTGGCTGGTTTTGTGCTAGAGTTCTTTGCCATTTTATCAAAACCTGATTAATCAATCACTTCCGCTACCTACCTGGCTTACCGTATTGATTTGGTAAACTACTACATTTTATGACCATTATTGAAGCGATCATTTTGGGCATCGTACAGGGTCTCACTGAGTTCTTGCCCGTCAGCAGTAGCGGACACATTGAGTTAGGAACCGTACTTCTAGGGGTACAGAGTAAGGATAACTTACTGTTTTCCGTCATAGTACACTGTGCCACTGCACTGAGCACCATCGTTATTTTTCGGAAGGATATTGCTTATATTATTCGTGGCGTATTTGCCTTTCAATGGAATGAAGAAACGGCCTACGTAGCTAAAATCGTAGTTTCTATGCTTCCCGTTGGGTTTATTGGAGCTTTCTTTAAAGATGAAATAGAAGCTTTCTTTGGCGGGCAGGTGTTACTAGTAGGTTTGATGTTACTCATCACTGGCACTTTGTTAGCGATGACCTACTACGCTAAAAAACAGCCCGGACAGGTTACGTTTCCCAAAGCGCTTATTATTGGTTTGGCGCAGGCATTCGCTATTATGCCCGGAATTTCCCGCTCAGGTGCAACCATTGCCACGGCCCTGCTGATTGGAGTAGAAAAAGAACAGGCTGCTCGTTTTTCGTTCTTGATGGTGTTGGCCCCTATTCTGGGGGCGTCGTTGCTGGAAATCCTGGACTATTGGGAGGCTCCCGCCGCTACCGGTTCTATTTCGGGTCTTGCACTAATTCTGGGATTTTTTGCCGCTTTCATTTCCGGACTGCTGGCCTGCCAGTGGATGATTGCCATTGTGAAGCGCGGTAAATTAATCTACTTCGCCATTTACTGCTTCATTATCGGAACTTTGGCTATCGTTAGTACGTGGTTTATCTAGAAAATAAAACCTTAAGTTGTTCCTCAAACTAAACAATGTCATCGGAAGTAAATCCAACTGAACCCCAGTCGCTCAACTTTCAGGAGGGTGAAATGCTACTGGTAGATAAACCGCTAGAATGGACCTCTTTTGATGTAGTGAAAAAGATGCGAGGGCTTACCCGAGTGAAGAAAATTGGCCATGCAGGCACTTTGGACCCGTTGGCTACCGGCCTGCTGATTCTTTGCACTGGGAAGATGACCAAGCAGATTGAGCGGTTCCAAGCAATGGAAAAAGCCTATACGGGTGTGTTCGTTCTAGGCAAAACCACACCTTCGGTTGATCTGGAAACCGAGTTTGATAGCCAACAACCTACCGATCATATCACCCTTAATCAATTAGAGCAGACACGACAGACTTTTTTAGGAACCATCGAGCAAGTTCCGCCTCAGCACTCGGCGGTAAAAGTAGACGGCAAACGGGTGTACAAACTAGCCCGGCAGGGAAAAACGGTTGAAATAAAATCCCGGCAGGTTGAGATTAAAGAATTTAACTTTACCGAAGTAGATTTACCTACCGTCCACTTTGAGGTGGTTTGTTCCAAAGGAACCTACATTCGAAGTCTGGTACGCGATCTGGGTCAAAGCCTGGGAGTAGGAGCCTACCTGAAGGAACTTCGCCGCACCCGTATCGGCCAGTACCGAGTGGATGATGCTCAAACAATTGCCGAATGGACGCAAACTTTGAAGGAAGCGAGGGAATGAAGATTCATCGGCAAGGCGAAATAATATCATCACTCCGCCGCCCGGTAGTCACTAGCGGCACTTTTGACGGGGTTCACATCGGACATCAGAAAATCTTTGATCGGCTAAAAGAACTAGCTCGAGAAGTGGACGGCGAAACCATAGTGCTTACCTTCTGGCCTCATCCGCGCCTCGTACTCAAGGGTGATAATAATTCGCTCAAGTTACTAAATACTTTTGATGAAAAAGCCTCTCTACTGGAGAAAGCGGGTATCGACCATTTAGTACAAATGCCATTTACCGAAGAATTCTCTCACCTTTCTCCCTGGGAATACGTCCAGCAGATTCTGGTAGATAAATTAAATACCAAGTTTCTAATTATTGGCTACGACCATCGCTTTGGCCGTACTCGAGAAGGTGGATTCGACTACTTACAAACTCATGCTGCTGATTTCGGCTTTCAGGTGGAAGAAATTCCCCGGCAGGATATTGATGATATTGGAGTAAGCTCTACCAAAATTCGACAGGCGCTAGCAACCGGCGATGTGGCTACTGCCAATACTTATCTGGGTCGCCCCTACCAAATCACCGGAATGGTGGTGGACGGTGATAAGATTGGACGTGGTCTTGGTTTCCCTACTGCTAATATTAAAGTTGCTGAACACTACAAATTGATCCCTGACGATGGTATCTACGCTGTGCAAGTTTTCTATAATACTCAACGCTACGGGGGCATGCTCTACATTGGTAACCGCCCTACCCTAGCAAAAACCAATAAAACGATTGAGGTTAATATCTTTAATTTTGATCAAAATATTTACGGAAAACAATTAACGGTATCGTTTATTGAAAGAATAAGAGGCGATATGACCTTAGATGGTCTGGAAGCACTTACTGTTCAATTACAAAAAGATCAGGAGTCAGCCTTAACTATTCTTAAGAACAATAGCTAACTTCGTTTTCCGTTCTACATCTGCTTGAAATCCGCAATATGCTACCAATTAATTTAGGTTTTATTCTTTTTTCACTACTTCATCCCTTTCACATCAGTGTGTGTAGTATTAACCATGCTGCCGCAGAGAACAGCCTACAAATTACGGTCAAAATCTTCGCCGATGATTTAGAAGAGGCCTTAAACCATCCATCCGCCGCCGCTACTTCTTATATCGATGTATTAAACCCACCTGACCCAGACCAACTAGATGTAATTGTTCACGAATACCTGGATGAGCACCTGGCATTTACTGTCAACGGACAAGCTCCGGAACCTCAGTTTCTGGGCTTTGAACGGGAAGATTTAACCATGTGGTGTTACCTGGAAATTACCGGAATTGCCGAACTTGAAAAGGTGAAAGTACAAAATACGTTACTGTTGAATACGTTTGACGATCAGGTAAATATTGTGCATGTAAAGGCTAATAATACCGTCAAAAGTATGAAACTGGCGCATAACCAGATCGTGGATACCATTACTTTTTAGTATCCCGGAGAATCAAAGGAAACTATGCCCGCCGAGTTTTTACTTGACCAAGACTCTATCATTCGGGAGCTGCACTATTCGGAGAATCTAAACGACCGTATGAGTGTAGACTTAATTCGTAAGTCCGCCCGACGTCCTTTGACCAAAAGCCATTAGCATAACCTTAGCAAAAAATCCGAGGTTGCTACTCACCGTTTCGTAGATAGTAGCATTTGGTTTATTTTCTTTAGTGCGCTATTCTGAAAATCTTTACGGCCACATAGGTTCCAATAAGCGAACTTTGTAGTATTGCAGGGAATATTCACTGTTCTCCTATTATGAAAAAATCAGAAATCAATATCACAGTAACGTTAGACGATGCCAATGTACCAGAACAAATTACCTGGAATGCGACCGATACTCAGGACGACCCTGAAGTAGGAAATGGCCCCAGCCAGAGTAAAGCCATGAGCCTTTCATTCTGGGATGATCAGCAGAAGAATACCCTGCGTATTGACCTTTGGACTAAGGAGATGCCGGTAAACGAGATGAAACGCTTTTGTATTGATGCCATTGGCGGTTTAGCCCAAACCACCCTCAATGCTACTGGTGATGCCTTCATGGCTCAAGAGATGAGCGAACTCTGCGATCGATTAGTGCAGCACGTAGAAAGTGAGCTAAAAAGCAATGGCTAGCGAAACTGATCAACAGTTTATGCAATTAGCCATAGAGCAGGCAGAAGAAGGAAAAACGCCCTTTGGATGTGTGATTATTGCTGAAGGAACCATTATTGCTCAGGCCTATAACACTGTTTCTGCTTCTCATGATGTTTCAGCCCACGGTGAGATCAATGCCATTCGGGCTGCTAGCCTCTTGCTTCAGAATCATCTGCTTGAATCAACTACACTTTATACTACGGGTGAACCCTGCCCTATGTGTATGGCAGCGATTATCTATGCTAAAATACCTCGAGTGGTATACGGCGCTTCCATCACCACTATTTCTCAGTTTATGTCACAAATTTCTATTTCCAGCCAAGAAGTAGTAAATAACTCTGGGCGAGAGGTCGAATTGGTCGGCCCTTTTATGGAAGCTGAATGTATCAACCTTCTGAAGCGCTTTGGCTGAAAAACCTACATCTGTTACTTTACTGACAAATGGTGCGGTGTTTGCTTTGGTTTGGGAGAATTATTTTAGTTTTGGGTACGTTATAACCAATAATTAGTATCAAAGATTATGAAGAACCGACTTACATTATCTTCTATACGTCTTCTTAGCCTGAGTCTTGTACTTAGTCTCGGTTTGTCGTCATTTACCAGCATAGTAGAACCAAACGATGAGCCTAATAAAATTAATTGGTTGACAGTCGAGGAAGCTCAGGCATTGGCTGAGGAGAATCCTAAGAAAGTGATTATGGATGTATATACCGATTGGTGCGGCTGGTGTAAAAAGATGGATAAAACTACTTTTGCCGACGAGAAGGTAGTGGAATACGTAAACGAAAACTTTTATGCCGTCAAGCTAAAAGCCGACAGCAACGACAAAGTAGTTTTTAAAGGACAGGAATTTTCTAAAGGTGAATTGGCTCGGGCACTTCGGGTGACCGGCTATCCTACTATCGTTTTCTTTGACGAGTCTTTTGGGCGCTTTCAACCAGTAAGCGGATTCCGCCCGGCCGAGGACTTTCTTAAGCTCCTAGAAGCTTTCAATCAAGCTGAAATGAGCGAATAGCTTATTTACCGGCTACTTACTGATCATTTTCCCGCAGTTATCCGTTTCTTTATATCCTAAGGAGATGAACTGCTTTTTTATGCCTACCTATTACCAAGATACTATTGTGGCTCTCTCTACGCCCAGTGGAGAAGGTGCTCTTGGCGTCATTCGACTGTCAGGCCCCGAAGCAATTACATTGGTTGATCAAGTCTTTTTCGGAAAGGATCTCTCACAACAACTATCACACACCCTCCATTTTGGTACCATTCGCGATCTGGAGGAAGTAATTGATGAAGTAGTGGTATCACTTTTTGTAGCTCCCCACTCATTCACCAAAGAAAACGTCGTAGAAGTATCCTGCCACGGTTCTTCGTACATCATCCAGCGCCTAATTCATCTCTTTATTCAGCAAGGAGCACGATTGGCCCAAGCGGGAGAATTCTCGCAAAGGGCATATCTCAATGGTCAGTACGATTTAGCTCAAGCAGAAGCTATTGCTGATCTAATTGCAGCTGATTCTGCCGCAGCCCACCGAGCCGCTATGTACCAAATGCGTGGGGGTTACTCTCAGGAGATTCAGCGGCTCCGGGAACGTCTCATCCATTTTGCATCGCTCATTGAACTGGAGTTAGACTTTTCGGAAGAAGATGTTGAATTTGCTGATCGGACTGAACTGCGTCAGCTCGTTGAGGAAATACTACAGAAAATAGCTCAGTTGATCCAAAGCTTTACGCTAGGCAACGTAATCAAGAATGGCGTTCCCACCGTGATTGCCGGGAAGCCTAACGTAGGAAAGTCAACACTACTGAATGCGTTGCTAAACGAAGAAAAAGCTATTGTAAGTGATATTCCCGGCACTACCCGCGACGTGATTGAAGACGAAATCACTTTGGATGGAACTCGGTTTCGGTTTATTGATACCGCTGGAATCCGGGAAACGACTGATACGGTAGAGGCAATTGGTGTACAGCGCACTTACGAAAAATAAAGCAAGCCAGTATTATCATCTATCTGTTTGATCTGCTGAACTGGAAGAATTAGAAAAATTAGATATACCATTATTAAAGGTAGGCAATAAGTTAGACCAGGCTCGGCCTGAACTGCTTCAGTCATTAGCCAGCACCGATGACTTGGTACTCATTTCTGCATCTAAGAAGCAACATTTGGAGGAGTTAAAAAAGGTACTAATATCCAAATTTCAGCTTGGTGATGTCTACAGTCAACAAACAATAGTAACCAATGCCCGCCACTATGAGAGTCTCTCTAAAGCTAAGTCTTCATTACAACAAGTAATTACAGGTATCCAGCAAGGAATTACGCATGATTTTCTAGCTCAGGATATTCGCCATGCCCTGTATTCTTTGGGAGAAATAACGGGAGATATTACAACTGACGATTTACTAGGAACGATTTTTAGTAAATTTTGTATTGGAAAATAGGTTTGGTAATTTTTTCCCGTTTTCTTTATAACATTTGTAAATAAATTACGTCTTACTACCATAATGACAAACACATAGATTCTAACTAGTATTAAATATTTGTTATCTTTTTTTAATTTGTGAATATTTCTTTATTTTTTTTAGCATTTTTGCGGTAAATATTTCATAGTTACGTTTATTTTACTACCTTTGAGTAATTCAATTTTTTATAAGTATGTTTCACCTTTCAAAGTATTCACAGTATTCCAAGACATTTTTCATGGTGGTCATGATGCTCGATGCATTGTGTCTGTTTTTTGCATTTGATTTGGCATTATGGAAAAATCTTGGAGCATACCACGAGGCGTTTAGCTCCTATGCATCATTTTATGCTATCTGGGTACTACTTTGGATCATTACCGCCCTTTTCTCAAATCATTATAATACCGATACACTTAAGAGGGTATTCAGTTTAGTTCAGAGTACGGGCAAGGTAGTCCTAATCCACATTCTCTTTGTTTTTGTATACTTATTGACTACACCAAATTACCTAGGCATAAGTTTTCTCATTGATGCTTATTTCTTCTCTATCCTGGTTACAGTCGGAGCGAAGGTGCTTATACTTTACAGCTATCGTCTGATTAGTAATAAAGATGAGAACAAAGTTAACTTCATCATCATCGGTTATACCTCTACTGCTAGAAAGTTATTGGAGTCTATGAAGCCTGATCAGAAATTCGGTCACCAGTTTTATGGTTTCTTTGACGATAGCTACCTAGGAGAAAGTTATGTAGTGGCTCCTTGCGCTGAGATTGAAGCTTTCTGCAAGAAGAATGATATCAACCAAATCTACTTTGCATCTTCTACTGATGCGCAATTAATGTCCCGAGTTATCAAGTTTGCTAACAATAACTACGTGCGCTTCTCAGTAGTACACGATATGATTTCAATTCCCTACAAAGAAGTTGAAACCTCAGTTTTTAATAATATCCCAATTGTATCTGGGCGGAATTTTTCAAACCCTCCCAAAGTCCGTTTTCCTGGTATGAAAGGACTGATAAACTCTTTCCGAGTATAAAAACATTGTTTTAATTAGCAACTCTATTTATCAAGAAAGCAGCCCCCCCCTTGCTGCTTTTTTATTTGATTACTACTCCTTTGCTTCTTCTGTTTCTTCATTATTCGTAGCGCAGAGAGTCTACTGGGTTTGCTAAAGCTGCTCTTACTGTCTGAGTACTAACCGTTATTAACCCTACCAGCACTACCAAGGACATGGGCAATATAAACAGCGATATGGAGTAATCTATGCTAAATGCGTAGTTCGTTAACCATTGTTTCATAGCCCAGAAAATTACTGGTAACGTAATGATAACCGCGATCAGCATTAATACGGCAAAATCACGGGATAATAAACGTAATACACTGACTATTGAAGCCCCTAGTACTTTTCGGATACCTACTTCTTTTGTTTTCTGGGCAACTGTGAAAGTGGTAAGCCCAAATAAGCCTAAACAAGCTACTAGCACTGCTAATATGGCAAAGATAGCAAATAGCCTACCTATCCGACGATCCTCCTGGTACAAGGAGTTGAATTGATCATCCAGAAAGTAGTAGTCAAAAGGGTTACCAGGAAATAACGCTAAATAAACATCTTTTATCTCCTTAGTCATATCTGCTACCGAAGCAGATGAAGAGGTAGTGTTCAGCTTAATTGATATCTTCCCCGAACCGGGACGGAAATTAAAAATAATTGGCTCGTAGGGATTTTGCAGTGACTTATGATGGTAATCAGCTACCACTCCGATCACCTCCTGAGGCGTTTCGGCATTACCTACTTTAATCAGTTGGCCTACGGCCGCTTGGGATGTCTCAAAACCCAGGCTCTGTGCGGCGGTTTCATTAAGTAATACTCGTTGGTTTTCCTGGCTCAGGCTATCACTGTAGTTCCGCCCAGCTACCATAGAAATCTGATATTCAGGTATGTACTGCGCGTCAACTTCCAAAATTGCAAAGCTACTAGCCTCGTTCAGGTCTTCATCTGGTAGCGCAGCCTGCGTAGAGTAGTTGTAACTTTTTCCCGGAACATTGCCAGAGAACACTACACTCTCAACAAATTGGAATCGACTTAACTCAGTTTTCATAGAAGTAAAACGATCTTCAGCATTTTCATCTACAATAGCCGGGCTTTCAACAATCATTGTTTCCTCAATCGCTAAGCCTAAATTTTGAGACCGCATAAAGCTTAGCTGTTGAAAAACCACGTAAGTACCACCTACTAAGGCAATGGATGCAGCAAATTGCAGCACCATCAGCCCTTTTCGTAGCAGAGTTCCCTGACGGGAAGAAGAAAATTTTCCTTTTAGTACAGTAGTAGGCTCGCAAGCCGACAGTACAAAAGCTGGATATAATCCGGAGATAATACTACCAATAATCAGTGCTATCATAAAAAGTAACCAGAAAAGCGGTTCGCCAAACAGGTAGACGGTTTGAATATCTTTGCCAAGCAATTGACTGGTAATAGGTAAGCTTAGTTGGAATATGGTAAGGGCTAGTATAGCACTCACCACATTGAAAAGTAATGCTTCTAATAGAAATTGCCGAATCAAATGTGATCGTGAACTTCCGACTACTTTACGGATACCCACCTCCTTGGCCCTTTCGGTGGCGCGGGCAGTAGTCAGATTTATGTAGTTTATCCAAGCTATAGCCATAATGAAGATAGCTACAAGCAAAAATATCTGCATAAGTTGGGCACTTCCTGTTCCGCCTAACGCGTTGCCCAGTTCAGACCGAAGGTAGGTATCAGTGAGTGGCTCAAGAAACAGATTTGCATCATTATTCGGATAATAATGTTCTTGAAATGCCGCTAGTGAAGCACTCAAATCATCAGGAGAGGCAGAAGGATGTAGATGCTCAAAAGTTGAAAAGGC
>ERZ1740058.963-NODE-963-length-16576-cov-16.257854_pt1 | contig 16576 bp, 12 predicted proteins | sample MGYA00581745_ERZ1740058 | MGnify/ENA primary metagenome ERZ1740058 (study PRJEB43018, sample SAMN04849742) | marine metagenome | isolation source: floating plastic debris | place: Pacific Ocean | collected 2008-08-30 | study: EMG produced TPA metagenomics... | reverse complement strand
CGATCGCTCACCCGCAGCAGCAGCACCAGCTGAATAATGCTGCCCGTCACCCCTACCAGCTCCATCACGAGCAACAAAATGCTCAAGGTACCGCTCAAGGGAGACGCCAGGTTGAGCGTCGAGAGAATGCGCCAGGATAAGTAGCGCAACAGCAGCCCCAGCAAAATCGCGATCACGATAATCCGCGACCAGGTTTGCGGTCGTGGAGACACCTGGGTAATCATCCAGGCCACCAAAAACAGCGTCACCGTGGGTACCAGCAGGTAGCGCCCGGCCAACATCGGCGCTTCGACCCAAAAAGGTGGATTGGCCTGAATTTCAGCAATTTGAGCAAAGATGCTGGCAATTTGCGACTGGCCCGCAAACCAGGCGATCGCGATGCCCGCTGCACCCACCACAATGCCAATGAGCACAAACGTGGCCCAACGGATGGAACTGACTGCTGGCTGGGTCGGCACAGGCGAGGCGGTTGACCGTGTCTGAACGGGCGGCAGGGTCTTCATAGGGGGCGTAGGGGTAGGGAGGAGATAGAGAGAGTAGAGAGTAGGGAGTGGAGGGTAGAGAGTAGGGAGTGGAGGGTAGAGAGTAGGGAGTAGGGAGTGGAGAGTAGAGGGTGGACGAGAGCACCGGTATCAACCAAGACCAAGATGAAAACCGCAGTTTTAGAACCTCGCCTCGCCTTACTTTTGGCGCAGCCTGCCCGGAGGGCTTAGGAAAGGTGCCGCAAGCGGTGAGGTTCAGACAGATGTAAAAACTCCAGTTCTGAATCTAGATGAGGTTTGGCTGGGTTTTTAGCAATTAGGAGCAGGGATCGCTTCAGAGCTCTGTCGCTTCGCCCTGAACGGCAATCAGCAAAGCAATCAGGCTCAATATTTTCCCGGCTCGGCCAGGGCAACGCTTCCCTCGATCTCAACATAATTCATTAATTTAATGTTCAAAGCAGGGTTTTAAGAATTTTGAAAAGCAGCTAAATGTGGTCAAATCAGCCCTATTCAATCAATAAAATTGTTTAGATCAATCGCTGGATAATCCATGAGAAAAGGGGTGCTTTGGCAGGAAAGTTAATGTCGGTGGACTCCCTTAAGGCAACTTGTTCTCTATTGTGCCAAGTTAACCGACCGACTGCTGACTCAGCCAAATCCCCCTGTGGCCGCGCCATGAGAACGACGCTTGTGCCCTTAAAAGCACCGGGAATGAGAACCGCGACCTGCGGTCAGCCGCCGTTAAGTTGTTTTAAGATTGATGAACCCGTGAATTAGAGATATTCCCCTATGGCGACGCAGTGCCTGAGCTGGCAAGAGCTGGAAACCCTGACGGATTACGCGATCGACCGCGTCAATGGCCCAACGAATGCCCAAGCGCGGCTGCGGCTGTTTGGCCAAGACGAGTCGGCGGTGCGCGTGACGCTCTATCGCGACAACCATGCCTGGTGTCCCTATTGCCAAAAGGTCTGGCTCTGGCTGGAAGAAAAGCAGATTCCCTATCGCATCGAAAAGATCACGATGTTTTGCTACGGCAAAAAGGAAGCCTGGTACAAACGCAAAGTCCCCTCAGGCATGCTGCCCGCCCTAGAACTCGATGGTCGCCTGATCACCGAAAGCGATGATATTTTGCTGGCCCTAGAGCGCACCTTTGGGCCGCTGGCCTACGGCATGCAAGATCGGCAAGTGATGCCCCTGCGCCAGCTCGAACGGCTGCTGTTTCGCGCCTGGTGCTATTGGTTGTGCTATCAATCGAGATCGCCCCGCGAAGAGCAACACAATCGCGAGCAGTTCATTCAAGTCGTCGCCCAGGTCGAAGACGCCCTCAGTCAGACACCAGGGCCGTTCTTTCTCGATACTTTCAGCACGGCTGATGTGATTTTCACGCCCTATGTCGAGCGCATGAATGCCAGCCTGTATTACTACAAAGGCTATTCCCTGCGGGAAGAGAACCCCCGTCTGTCGGCCTGGTTTGATGGGTTAGAGAGCCGCTCCACCTATCGTGGCACCCAAAGCGACTTTCACACCCATGTGCATGACTTACCGCCGCAAATGGGCGGCTGCTATGACAACGGCGAGCCTCAAACCCTGGCGTATCAGCAACGGGTCGATCAGGGGCCGTGGCTGGGGTTGCCCGATGTCACCTATCCGGAGCCGGAATCGGCACGAGCCGAAGCACTGCAACGCGTGTTGCGGCATCGCCAGAATCTGCTGCGCGTCAATCCAGTAGATAGCGACAAGTTTGACTCAGCCCTGCGCTGTGCGCTGACTCACCTGATGACGGGCGAAACCGCACCGCCGCCGCCTGGTACTGACAAAGGTCTGCGATATCTGCGCGATCGCATCAGCGTCCCCCGTGATATGTCAATCTATGCCGCCAAGCGCCTCCGCGAGTCGTTAGAATACACTGCTGCCCTCGCCGGTGATCAGCAAGGCCCCGCGATATCGCCCAAACATCGCCACGATCAAAACCCGCTCGACTTTGCTCCGGTGTGAGCGTCGTTCCAGTCCTGCCCAGGAGATTTCTAGCAAAAACGATACTCGTAGGGGCGGGTTTTGTTCATGCTGTGTCGCGATGCCATCAACGTTTCTAGCTAAACCCGCCCTTACAGTACTGGTATATTTCGTCTTCGAAATTGCCTAAAGATGGCTCATTCTACGGGACGGATCTGATCCTCGTAGGGCGCGGGCACTACAATGTAGCCCGACGCGCCATCACCCAATACCCAGTTGCGGGCTAACCCCCACCACCACCAGTGAGCCCCGGCATAGGCACAGGTCACACTGTCGAGTTGGTCTTCCACGACCTTGAGCGCCTTGCCCCCCGTGGGCACCTCAGGCAAATCTTGAAGCGGCAGCGACAGTGCCGGGGTCAGGGTCGGAAAGGTGGCAATCTGCAGACTGCGTAGCTGGTCGAGTGCTTGGCGGCGGTCAGCGATGCGCCCCTTTTTGTATTTCAAAATGCGCGCTAATCGAAACAGGTGAATCGTGGCGGGATGGGGAAACAGCTCAATCTGATAGCGTCCCGGAACTTGAGGTGTCATCGTCGGCGCATGACAAAAGCCCCGCGCCTCTAGCGCTAAGCCAAAGTCAATCAGCGTGGCGGCAAAAGGCCGATCGCGATTTGCCGGATAACAGCCCGCATCATATTTGCCAAAGTAGCGGTGAGCCAGGCGATCGCAGACTCGCATTCCTTTCTCATTGGGAATCAGGGTCGGCGCATCCACGGCAATCAGCGCGGGTTCGTCAGGAGCCACTTGGCGATCTACCCACGCTAAAACGTCGGTGCGAGTGGCATAGTGCTCAAGATTAACCAGTTCTAACCCGGCGGTGGTGCGCTGCAGACAACAAACGCCGCTGCCGCCAGACTGCCAACCCAAATCAATTCCTAAAAAGCGCATCGACGACCTGACGATCTCTCCTTAAGCACTGTAAGAGCTGGGGAACTTTTGGGCAGGGGCAGGGGGGAGAGAGAGCTGAGGGGAGAGGGAGCTGGGAGACTGGGCGGAGGAAGGGGCTGGAAGACGGATGGGGAATGGGGTTGAGGCGATATTTGGATGGTTGGCGGGCCGACGCGCGCGAGCAAAATCCCTCGTGAATTCCCGGATAGCTTGGGTAAACTCTTGAGTGCAGGGTTATATGCACTTTTTTCCTAGGAACTTTTATGGCGATCGCACTCTCCCCCTCCACTTTTATTCATAAGCCCATCAAGTTTGGCACTGACGGTTGGCGGGGCATGATGGCGGCTGATTTCACCTTTGAGCGGGTGCAGCAGGTGGCTCAGGTGGCTGCCCACGTGCTCAAGCAGTGCTACGGCGAACAAACCGGCAGCAACACTGTGATTGTGGGTCACGATCGCCGATTTCTCTCGCCCGAATTTGCCCGCACGGCAGCGGAGGCGATCGCGGCGCAGGGCTTCGACGTCATGTTGTCAGAGGATTTTGCTCCGACCCCAGCCTTTAGCTGGGCGGCGAAAGATCAGGGTGCTCTGGGTGCGGTCGTGATTACGGCCAGCCATAACCCGGCCGCTTACAACGGTTTCAAAATCAAAAGTGCCTTTGGCGGTTCGGTGCCCCTAGAGGTCACGCAAAAAGTGGAAGCTCAGCTAGATCAAACCTTTACCCCAGCGGCTCAACCGGGGACACTGACGCGCTTTGACCCGTGGGCCAGCTATTGCCAAGAGCTGCAATCCAAAGTGGATTTAACGGCCATTCAGGCGGAGATCGCCAGCGGCCAACTCACGGTGTTTGCCGACGTCATGCACGGGTCGGCGGCGACGGGCCTCGAACGATTACTCGGCCAATCCATCAACGAACTCAATACCGATGCCGATCCGCTGTTTGAAGGGGGCGCACCGGAACCGTTGCCCAAGTATCTGCAGCGGATGTTGAAAACGGTCGCCGCCTATCAGCCCGAAGTAGCCGGTGGCTTGGTAGCGGGCCTGGTCTTTGATGGCGACAGCGATCGCATCGCGGCGGTCGATGGTCAGGGCCAATTCCTCAGCTCGCAGATTTTGATTCCCATCCTGATCGACCACATAATGCAGGTGCACGACTACTCGGGCGAAGTGATCAAAACGATTAGTGGCTCTAATTTAATTCCTAAGGTGGCAGCACTCCACGACTTGCCGCTGCATGAAACCGCCGTCGGCTACAAATACATTGCCGATCGCATGCTGGAGTCGCAGGCCCTGATCGGCGGCGAAGAATCGGGCGGCGTCGGGTATGGTCACCACATTCCTGAACGGGATGCCTTGCTGTCGGCCCTCTATGTGCTGGAGGCGGTGGTGAAGTCAGGCATGGATTTGAGCGATCGCTACCGGCAGCTACAGGAGCAGACCGGGTATTTTTCTGACTACGATCGCATCGATTTGCCATTGCCCAACATGACCGTCCGCGATCAGCTCCTGCAAGAATTGCAAACTAACTGTCCTCAAACCGTGGCCGGCAAGACCGTCACCCACTGTCTCTCCATCGATGGCTACAAGCTGACGTTGGCCGATGACAGCTGGTTGCTCATCCGCTTTAGCGGCACAGAGCCCGTGCTGCGGCTCTACAGCGAGGCCAGCACGTTAGAGGAGGTGCACAAGCATCTCAGCTGGGCGAAGGACTGGGCCACTTCAATCGGCTAAGGGATCTGCGCTTAAATAACATCCCACTTGCGGAAACGTTTTCTGTAGGGGTTTGGCAGTGCCAAACCCCTACGATCGGGACATTATTTTCAAGCAACTCCCTAAGTTTCAAACTCGGCCATCGGGTATTCACTGGCTGAGAATTGAGATGAGCCGTCAACTGGTTTGTTTGTTTTCACCTTCTTCTTTGCCAGAATTTTTGACGTTCACAATTCGCTTTAACAAACCAAACCAAAAGTTCGACCCCATCGAGATCGCGAAGCCGGTGATCAACCAGCCGACCGCCCGGCGAGGAATGAAGGGCACGAACCAGCTTTCTTGCGCCAACTGTTGCTTTTCGATCACGGCTTCGCTGTAGCCGAGCGGAATCGGTAAACCGCTGAGCACGCTATCCACTTCTTCTTCTAGCTTTGCGATCGCAGTGCCGTCGGGATTGGTCGTAGCAAATTCTTCAGCCGCTTGGGTGATGGCATTGCGGATTGCCGGATCTCGCGATAGCCGATCGAGCATATGCAGCGAGTCAGCATTCAGCGAAATCGCGACCGCCAAACCGATCAAAAGGCTCACCGCTTTGGCATTACGGCGATAGACGCCCGTCGCTCGATTCATCCCTCGGTCAAACCAAGCCTCGACTTCTACGCCCAGAGACTTCACATCGCTTTCGAGATCCGCCAGATAAATCTTGAGATTACTGACAGAATCATCCTTGAGATCTTGCATGGTGCTGAGCACCGTATCGCTCGCCTTAGTCGCTAACGAACTGCCGGCTTTTTCAGCCAGTGAAATTAGACTCGCCTGCAGGCTTTTGGGAAAGACTTGATTATCGAGGCGATCGGCAATGGCTTTGGCCATGCCCCCATCTTTGCCCACTAAGCTTTTGAGTTCGTAATAGGCTGGACTGCTGCGATCGACGACAGACACCAACTCTTGCAGGCTCGGCTGAATGGCCTTCATCAGCGCTGATTTATCTAAGGAGGTGCTGGCCAGCGTTTTTTTGAGGTACTCCAGCCGCCGCATAAAGGTCTCAGTGAGATGGTGGTTGTCCGGCAACACCGCTTGCGCCGCTACCGTAAACTCATCCAGGCGAGCCACCAGCCGATCAATGGTTTCTGATAGCGTGGCGCGCTTTTCTCTGAAATCACTGATGAGCTGCCCGACTGCCTGCTCTAAATCACGGAATTCGGCGTTGAGCAAAAACTCATTCGCCGTGCTGGCTCGCAGGTCGTTGACCATGTGGTTGAGTGGCAGCAGCAGTTTATCTTCGGCAAACCGTCCGAGCCGGCTTTCGAGCAAGACCTTTCTCAAATCTTCGATTTGCAGATTGTCTAACAGCGCCTGAGCAAAGGTTTTGCCGGGGATGTAGGAGGGGCCACTCGTTTCATTGCCAAAGACGTTGCGGGCGCGGGTGATCGTGCGATAAATCTGCCCCACAATGTGGTTAATCAACCGAAAGAAACGGGCGATCGGCCCCGTCGCCTCCTGGTTTAAGCTCCGCAAAATCGGCGTATCGTATAGGCGATCGGCAAAGGCCCGCGCCGCTTCTTTGCTCTCTTCGTCATTCGCGGCAATCAACACCTCAATCGATCGCTTTAAATGCTCCGCCCGCCATTGCAGAAGCGTGCCAATGATTTCTTGAATTTCACTCGCCAGTAGGCTCAGGGTTAAGTAAATAAAAACTAAGCCGATCGCGATTTCTAAAATAAACGGGATGGTCATATCGATTTCTCAGTGCAGACACACAAATGAAACGGCAGCTATCCGCAAAACGTCCTCAGCGACGACCAATTTGTTTTCATACAGCCGTGGCAAATCGGCACTTAAGCGGCATCCAAGATGGTTGAGCAACCCCTCAAAATCTTTGACCTTTTAAGGTGACGAGGTTGACGGGCCGCATCAATCTAATCAACTATGGGCACCGCAACAGCCCTGGGAAATTGAAGCACAGAGAGTTAGGAACTGCAGCTAGCACCCTGATCAAGTCAAGCCAATTTGGCATATTGGGCGAAGTGTTAACGTCGCCCCACCGGATGACTGCCAGACTCGCCGTCAGAAGCCATGCGATTCAATCTTTTAGTCTTCGGCATCGTCTTCGCCGAGCTGTTTGAGATGAATATGCTTACGACCCAGCGAAATCTCAAACTCATCCCCCGGTTTCAACCCCATCTGTTTGGTATAGGTTGAGCCAATGAGCAAATTCCCGTTAGATTGCACCGTAATCCGATAGCTGGCACTACGTCCCCCGCGTCCATTCGTGCTCTGTTCGCTATCAAGTTCAATCCCTTCAGCGGCAATCAGCGCATTCATGAACTTCATCATGTTGACGCGCTCGGCCCCACTTTTGGTAATGGTGTAATAGCCACACGCCTTCGCCTTTTCCTCTTTGGTGTAGTCTTCTAATTCCTTTACTTTTTGGACAAGTGCCTGTCCAGTTAGCATCTCAACCTTTTGCTTTTCAGCCATTGTTGATGTCTCGTGATCTACAACAGTTCCGTACACATAGCGAAGGATGCATTAAAAATATTGCAAATCCTACCGCCGTTAACTGTAATCCCAAAATCAAAAAACAGATCTATCAGATTGCGTTTCTTAGCATTAATGTTGATTATGAAAAATAGAGATATTTGCTCCGGCGGCTGATTGAACTAATCCACCGAACTCATTGATCAAGGCAAAAATAATAGCGCAGAATCGGAAGCGTGAACGACTAATTTTGACGTGATGTGTGTAGAAGGTAACTATCAAACCACTGAACGCTAATGATTAAATAACGCAGTCTGAGTCTGGAGTTTTTAGCCAGGTCAAGTGCTGACGAAGTGTAATCTTTATGGTTTCTACTCGGCCCATTGAGGTGCCAATTAATCTCAGTCCTGATCCTTCTCGATTTGTTGACCGCTTTATCCTCAGTTGTCATCGATTTTAGTCGGAGCAGGCAAACCGCTGTAAGTCAGGTAGATTGCAATGTTATGCCGTTGCGCTTGGCTGAAGCGACGCATGGGGGGAGCGGAGATAGCGGGGAGAGGGCGCACGGTAACGGGGGAGTGAGCCGTGGGTCACGATTCCTGGTGCAGTCGCAGCCCTCCTGCAAAGACCAGCCCATGGGCTAAATTAAATGAGCCATTGAGTTCGGGGAATCGCCATGAAGCTCACAAAACGGGGGCATTACAGCGTTAAAGCGCTCTTGGATTTAAGTTTGCAATCGGCTGGCGGTCTCGCCTCGGTTAACGCGATCGCCCAGCGGCAAGATTTGCCTGCACCTTATTTAGAAAAACTGCTGATTGAGCTGCGTCGGGCTAACTTGGTGGTCTCTGTCCGGGGGGCACAGGGGGGCTATCGGCTGGCTCGGACAGCGGCCAATATTTCCCTCGGCGAAATCTTAGAAGCCGTGGGTGAGACCGTAGCGCCGCTGCCGCACTACCAACCGGATTTAGAACAAGCCGAAGATTGGGTCACTTTCAGCATTTGGAAACGGCTGCACGAAAAAATGAAGTCGGCGCTATTTAGCATTTCGTTAGAAGACCTGTATTACGATGCCCGCAGTTGGCAGGCGGCTCAAGGAGAAAATGCCAGCTTTGTGGTGTAGTGGGCCAATTTTTGTTCTGTTGTTGGCAAGTCTGTTGGATTTTGTCATTGGCGATCCTTGGGGCTGGCTGCATCCGGTGCAGGTCATGGGCGGGGCGATTCGAGCCTATGAGCAGACGGTTTTTAATTACGTTAAATATCCCTTGGGGCAGCGTTGCCGGGGCGTCGGCGTCGGCCTCGGCTTACCCATCCTGAGCGGCGCGATCGCGATCGCCCTCACCTGGGGAACCGGGCAGCTACACCCGCTCCTGGGCGGCGGGATGGCCACAGTTATCTTGGCGAGCTGCTTTGCGGGCCGGAGCTTGCGTCGCGCCGCCGATGACGTCCTGCGGCCGCTCCATACCGGTAACTTGCCTGAGGCCCGCAACCGCCTCAGTCTCTACGTTGGACGCGACACGCAGCACCTCTCTGCCACTGAGATGCTGCGCGCCGTCATGGAAACCATTAGCGAAAATGCCACCGACGGCGTGATGGCTCCCTTGTTTTATGCACTGGTGGGCACGGCGATCGCGCCGGCCCTAGGGGTGGGACTCGCGATCGCCTACAAAGCCCTCAGCACGCTGGATTCAATGGTGGGCTATCGCGCCGCCCCCTACACCGATTTGGGCTGGTTTAGCGCCCGTCTGGAAGATGCGGCCACCTGGTTGCCCTGCCGTCTGACCGTGCTGACGGTAGCACTACTGGCTGGTCAGCCGGGTCGAGTGTGGCGATTGTGTCGGCGTGATGCCGCCGCCGATCCCAGCCCCAACGCGGGCTGGAGCGAATGTGCCTATGCCGCGGCGTTGGGCGTGCAGTTGGGCGGCATCAATGTTTATCGCGGTGAGGTCAAACAGAAACCGCTGTTGGGTGAACCGTTGCGCCCGATCACGGCTGACCTGATTGCTCAAGGACTGCGACTTACCCGTTGGTCATTTTTGATCTGGCTAGTGGGGGGCAGCCTGCTCCTCAGCCTACGCTATCCACCCCTCTGTTGAAGGGTGACGGGGCAAGAGTGCTGCGCCTAAATCACATCGATTCACGATCTGGATGCTATTTTGAGCAACGCCCGACAGGCGTTTGACCAGAGCAACCGGGCAAAATCGAATTTAGCCAGCGTTCGAGCCCCCTGAAAGCGGTAAGTTATGGATAATCCCCAAAAGCCGCCGCTCAACCATCGTGATTGGGCGATCGCAGCACCAGCCCAGCCGTCCGCCTGCTCTATTGGGCGGTCAGCTGAGCCGTCCCAACGCCGCGAACTGATTGCTTTTGAGCTTTTATGAGTTTTAACCGATGGCTAGCTTTGTTGAAATTCTCACAAAAGAAGAACTGCGGCGCACCGTCAACCGCCTCGCTTCAGAAATTGTGGAACGCGCTGGAGCTTTAGAAAATCTCGCCCTAGTCGGCATTCACACTCGGGGCGTACCTTTAGCGCACTTGCTAGCCGAACAAATTGCCCACTTAGAAAATTTTTCCGTGGCCCTTGGCACACTGGATATCACCTTTTATCGCGACGATCTCGACAGTATTGGCATTCGCACCCCCGAGCGCACCGACATTACCTTTGACCTGTCAGGCAAAACGCTGGTGCTCGTGGATGATGTGATCTTCAGTGGCCGCACCATTCGCGCCGCCCTCAACGCCGTGACTGACTATGGCCGACCAGAAATGATTCAGCTAGCAGTGTTGATCGATCGCGGCCATCGCCAGCTCCCAATCCATGCTGATTTTGTCGGCAAAGCCGTGCCCACTGCCCGTAATGAAGTGGTCAAGGTCTTTTTGTCGGATATCGATGGTTACGATGCCGTGCAGCTGTTGCGCCGTGACTAGGCGAGCGGCAAGAAATCCAGCTTCTTGTATCAGTCAACTACGGAATCAGACTCCTTCAGACCGAGAAACCAGGTTTGAGATCGAAAACCTCGTTGGGGAGGCTTCCTAGCCTGCCCCAACACCACCAGCATGCGGAAAAATCAGCTGGCTGGCTCTGCAATGGAGAAGACGGCCAGGATGGCCATCAAACAAACGGCGCTGGGAGGAAACCGGCAGGGGTATTGCTGGGTGAGGTAGGGCGAGGCGATCGCAAAATAATGCTGCATTGGCCTTCCTTGGGGATGTTGTCACTCCTTTAACTCGGCAATCGAGTCGCGGATGCATTCATCCCTCTCACCGCTAGGAATGGGAAAGCCCCGTTAGAAGACCGCCGCTGAGGCGACTGATGGCGCGTTGAGCCACTTCGCTGTAGCCCAGCTTGCCGTTAAACAGTTTCACGATCGTTGGCGCGGCATTGGGTCGCTTGACGCCGATGCGGTAGGCCAGCTTTGGTGCTTTGTAAAACACTTGGGCCAGCCGTTTCGCCCAGCGCATATCTTGCCCCCATTCGGCCTGCATGACTTGGGTATAGCCCTCTAGGGCGTTGAGGTCGCCCGCGATCGCCCGATCAATCGCCGCCGCCGCCTTGACTCCGCTAAACAAGGCGGGGCGAATCCCTTCTGCCGTAAACGGGTCCACCACGCAGGCGGCTTCCCCCACGAGCAGCGCATTTTGGGTATGCAGTCGCTGATCGCCATCCCACGCCAAGATGGGATGCCCGTGGGCCTTCTGTTGCGACATGGTCACATCAAACTGGGTGGCGTAGTCAGCAATGGGAGCCCGCAAATCCTGACGGCGTTGGTCACCCACTCGCATTACCCCGCCCCCGATGGAATAGCCATCCGCTTTCGGAAAATTCCACAGGTAGCCGTGCTGCACCATCCCCATTTCTAGATAGAGCAACGGATCGTCGGGCATTTCTAGGCGGGGCTCAATCTCAACTGCAGCCGCCAGCAAATGACGGCGCTGGGTAAAGCCCAACCATTTGGCCATGACGCCGCGACCGCCATCGGCGGCCAATAGGTACCGCCCCTCCACCGGCCCCCGAGACGTTTCTACCTGCCAGCGATCGCCCTTAAATTCGATCCCTTTGGCCTTGGTCTCTTGCCACAATTCGGCCCCCTGGCGCTGGGCCTGCTGCACCAAAAAATAGTCGAACTGGTCGCGGCGCACCATCCACAGGGCCTCGTCGGCAGGCACCTCGGCATCGACCGGATCGGTCATATTCCAGGTGCAGCGGATGCGCTTGACCCGGACCGAAATGGCGGGCGAAAAGTCGAAGTCAAACCACTCCGCCACCTGGGGAGAGACGCCACCGCCACAGGGCTTATAGCGCGGCAAAGCTTCCCGCTCAATCAGCAAAACTGAGTGACCTTGCTTGGCCAAATGATAAGCCGCCGCGCCGCCGCCTGGCCCGGCTCCGACAATGATGCAGTCGTACATAGTGATATCAAATCCGAATAATGCCTAGTCTGAAAACCTGGATGATTTAGCCATTGCTGATCGATGCCGAGCCATACCGCGTGACTGATGCAAATGCGCTTAAAGTCAGCAGGGATGAGAGATCGTCGTTACCTGATTGAGATTGTGGGCTGGCTGGACTGTTTCGTCAAACCGCTCGGTCAGATCGAACAGGGGAATGCTGATTGAACAAGGGAATGGATTTATGCCAGCCCTGTCAAGATGCCCCAAAATCTCGCCAGACCCTGCTTTCCCGATGCCCTGTTGGAGTTGGTCAGGCTGTCGTTCACGAAAATTCTCAGGTGCCCAAAAAATCGTCCGTGGACAAACACCCCGATCAAACGCCGACCACTAAGCGCCAGAGTCCGACCGTCAAACCCAAGATGGCCAAATGCTGAGGCCACATCAGCCGCAGGGGATAGCGAGCAATCTTTTGAGTCAGGATGATCGACAGCAGCGCCCCAGTCAGCAGCGTCGTCCCCTGCAAAAAGGCAATTACCGCCGGATGCGCCACCACGACCGGCAAATTAATGCCCGAAAGGCCAATTGTCGCTGCGCCCACGGGCAACACCCGACCCGCTTCGGTCAAAAACAATCGCAGATAGTGAGCTAGGGTGCCGGTCAGCACCAGTGGCAAATAGCCATAGGCCAGTTCGACAAAGGGGCGTGGCGATCTCGTCGCGGCCAGCCGGTGAATCAGGTTGAGAGCTGCTTGAGCCGTGAAGGGAATCAGCGCGGGCAAGCTCAAGAGGGCGATCGCGACGCCGCTATGAACCCAAAAGTTCTCTAAATCAAGCGGCAGATCTAAGACGGTCAGCAGCTCGGGCAGACGATGCAAAAACACCGCATCGAGCAGCAGCAGCAGCAACGCCACCTCGTAGGCACGGGGCGTATGGGTCGTCCACAGTTCAATCCCAGGGGGACGCAGGTTGAACTCGACCGACCGATGGGGACAGGCTTTGAGGCAGGTCATACACAGCACGCAATCGCGATTTTCCTCCAGCTGGGCGGGATGGGAATAAATCGGGCAGCCGCCAGTTTCTTGCCCCTCGCCTTTGGCTGGCCCGCCTTTGTAGCACTGATAGGTCGTGCATTCGGCCGAACAGGTGCCCTGCTGTGCCCGCAGCTCCGTCATCGAGAGCTTGGCATACAGGCCGTTCATGCCGCCGATGGGGCAGAGATAGCGACACCAAAAACGCCGTTCAAAAATTTGGGAAAAGACGATCGCCCCAGCGGTAATCAACAGCAGCAAACAGGACGACAGATAGGCCGTGTTTTCCAAGTTCCACAGTTCTTCCCAGAGCAAAATCAGGGCAAATAGGCCAAACAAAAACCAGCCGCCCCAGCGATCAGCTTCCTGCCGGGGCCAGCGTTTGAGCGATCGCGGCCAAAGTTTGAGCGACAAGTTCTGCAGCGCTTCACCGTAAATCATAAACGGACAGACCGCACACCAAGCGCGTCCTAAGAACGGAAACACCAGCAAAATCAGCGGCCACCACCAAGCCCAAAACAGATTGAGGGCCACGTTGTGATCGCGCGTTTGCGGCCCCAAAAACAGCATCGCGTTGAAGAGGGCAAAGACGGTGAGCGTCAGCCCATAGTTGATGCGATCAGGCCACCAAGCACTGCGTAAAAAGCGCCGCAGATTGGGGTAGGCATTCAGCAAGTTAGTCCGAAACTGCTTCTTTTTACTCTGAGACGGCCAGAGAATCTCTTCGGTCAGCAGACAGCCTGCAGCCACTTGTGAAAGCCCCCGCGAAACCAGGCTCTCCAGCTCTCGCAAATTGTTGGGAAAGTCATAGGCCTGCAGGCGACGAACCGCCTCCGGGGTGACGCCAATGCGCCGCTGGCCTTTGGCCCGGCTAATCAGGCTGATGTAGTACTTCACGTAGTCTTCGATATCGGCCTTACGCACGCGCAGGGGGGGCACTTTAATTTGACTGCCCACCGCTGCGTTCAACGTCGGCATCGGTCGTTCGGCAATCAAAATAAAGCGGGCGGCGCTCGATCGCTCCGGGACGAACGCTGCGGCGGTCGTTGGATTGCGGCTCACGGGCTGATAAGTGCCCGTTGCGAGCAAGGTGGCGATCGCCCCTACTAGGCTGGGAGGCAGTTGCCCAACATTGTTCAAGACCAGCGTGCCGCGATCGAGGGCTGCGAGCAGACCCGGTTTACCCCCCTCGCGACCGAATAGCTCTGCGCCGCTAGCTTGCAGACGCGCGCAGTCTACCTGAATGATCGGCTGCCGCCGATACGCTGAACCGTAGTGGATGAGCGCAGCAATATTGTCTTTTTCGACTCCCGGCTCGCCAAACACCAGTACTGAGCCACAGCCGTCAGGGCAATCTTTAAACGCCTCGCGAATCTGCTGGCGCAATCGAGTGGCATAGCGACTGCGACCAATCACACCCCGGCGGGCTTTGGTCACCAGATACGGTCTGAGAATGTCCTGGCGTTCTTGCTCATAGGTCAACTGCGAGGTGACCTGACGCAGCTCTGCCGTCACCTGCTGCGAAAACGCCTGAATCACGTCGGGATGCGCCTCTTTGAAGATCTGAAACTGCTCTGCCGAGAGATACCACAACTCCGAGTCACAGAGAGACAGAATGGTTTTTTCGACCGGCTCATCGAGCAGCAGCGATCGCAAGTTAAGCACCGAACCCGGCAAAAAGCTTCTGGCTAGGCTGGCTCCCGGCTCATGCTCTAGCCGCCCCGACACCAAAATGTACAGCCCCACTGGCTCGGTATCGGCCACGACAACGACCTGCTCGGGAGTCACGTGACGAGTTTCCAGCTGTTCACTCAGGGCAGTTAGCGTCGCCTGACTCAAACCGCTGAGGGCCGATCGCTCCTGCAGCCAGGTTGTCCGCGCTTCCACAGTCGTCATGATCAGCCTGCCCCCGTTGCATTAATCTGAGGTCGTCAGACTTTTTGGCGTGTCCCCATGATAAATCTCTTCGATCTGTGGGTTCCCTGTGCGTTACTTGCGTTAATCCTGGGGGCTGCTGTCTACTTTGCGCGGCTGTGAGATGGCCTAAAGCATCTGGCAGCTGACACGCTGGAGTCGCCAGCATTTGAGGGCATGATTACCCAGCGTCATCGGACGGGGACGCCACGAGGCAAGGCAACTGGACGAGGGATCGGCGTAGGGTGATCGCAGTCGGGGTGATAGAGGCGCGATCGCAGCTGCCCTTTGCCCGCATCACCGCCTCCCCCAAGAACAACACGCACATCAACTTTTGTCGATTAGAGGCTCTATAGGGTTTTCTCTATGCATCACTAAAACCCTACCGTTTCCTGGCCTGAGGTGAAGGGTTTACGGATTGGAAACAAAAGGTTTCAGAACATCAGTCAAACTTTCGCCAACACCCTAAACAGTCAATATTCTTCAGATTCACAACAACAATATTTTGTGTTGCAGGGTATTGACTTTGGCGTAGTACCATGGACTTTAAGATTGACAGTATCATAAGCTAGATGCAAGGAAAATATAGCTATGCAACAGTTGGATATCTCTCCTACCTTTGATTATCAGTCTGAAGGCTATAAAGACGCCTATAGTCGAGTCAACGCGATTGTGATCGAAGGTGAGCAAGAGGCTTTCGATAACTACTGCAAATTAGCGGAGTTGCTCCCTGATGCTAAGGATGACCTGCTGCGGTTAGCTAAGATGGAAAAGCGCCACATGAAGGGTTTCCAAGCTTGTGGTAAGAATTTGGCGGTCACCGCCGACATGGCCTTTGCTGAAGTTTTTTTCAAGCAACTCCATCAGAATTTTCAAACGGCCTGGGCTGAAGGCAAAATCGTGACTTGCCTGTTGATTCAGTCTTTGATTATCGAAACTTTCGCGATTTCTGCTTACAACATCTACATTCCCGTGGCGGATGACTTTGCTCGCAAGATCACTGAAGGCGTGGTCAAAGATGAGTACATGCATCTCAATTTTGGCGAAGAATGGTTGAAAGCTAACTTTGAGGCGTCTAAGGCCGAACTCGAAGCCGCTAATCGCGAAAATCTGCCGATCGTTTGGGCCATGCTCAATGAAGTCGCTGACGACGCTAACGTGCTCGGCATGGAGAAAGAGGCGCTGATCGAAGACTTCATGATTACCTACGGTGAAGCCCTCGGTAACATTGGCTTTTCTAGCCGCGAAGTGATGAAGCTCTCCGCTCAAGGCTTAGCGACGGCATAGGCTGCTGATTAGCAGTCGGCTCCTCAGCATCAATTAGGCAAAGGCATGACTCTGGTGGCACAAGCTAGCCTCGGGTCATGCCTTTTCTGTAGTGCTGGATGTTCTCCGTACCGATCATGAATCGGCCTCGCCGCTCACCGGGTGAATGCGACCCAGAAGACTCTCTGGCGCGGGCGATCGCCTGACTCAGCCATACAGTAGACCCGATCACGGCTTGATCTGAGAGGCCGACGTAGCTTTAAAGCGTCAGATCGGGCAGCTTAGCTTGTAGAATCCTTGATATTCCGCCTTGCGCCTAAAACCTCTTACAGTAACTTTGATGATTTAGGTGCAGCTTGAGATATCTTGCGAAAGCTAAACGCTTTTGCAGGTTTTGCATTCCCTTTT
>ERZ1740058.961-NODE-961-length-16616-cov-11.796933_pt1 | contig 16616 bp, 22 predicted proteins | sample MGYA00581745_ERZ1740058 | MGnify/ENA primary metagenome ERZ1740058 (study PRJEB43018, sample SAMN04849742) | marine metagenome | isolation source: floating plastic debris | place: Pacific Ocean | collected 2008-08-30 | study: EMG produced TPA metagenomics... | reverse complement strand
CACCTCCTCCCTATCTGTTTCAATCTTTGATAGGTTTTCTGCTTTTTTGGATCCTTATTTCTTCTAATTCACGACTCTCTTTAGATCTGTTTCAATCCCTGAGAGGGTTTCAGCTTTGTTGGAGCTTGTAGTGGGTGTCACAGGGAAAACAGCATCCAAGTTTCAATCCCTGAGAGGGTTTCAGCTTTGTTGGAGCGGCGGGCATTGGGAACCGTTGTAGTATTTGATTTTCAAGGTCCAAACGCGCGAATTGGTAAGATCGTAGCATCTTTGTCTTGCTAGAGACGGTGTTGAGTATAAACGAAAACGCATCAGATTAAGCAATGATAAGGGTTATAGCCGTTGCGCGGATCATGATAACGGTTCGAATTCTTGAAAGTCTTCAAGAAGAAAGGTTTGAGCCCAATTGAGAACATCATGATGCTGAACACCTACTCACCCGCGCGATCGCATCAGGCAAAAAATACAGTGTCATCTCTGACCGATTCTCCTCCAATCCGCTCTACCTTTTGCTGGCAACATTCACAGAGAAAGTAGAAGCGAATACTGTCTTCCTCTGGCTTGATGAGCCGATTCAAGCGATTCCGTAGCTTGGTGTACTGCGTTGTGGTTAAACTGCACTCAAACACGCTGAACTGCATCCACTGTCCATAGGAGGACAAAATCTTGTGGATCTTCGTCCGGCGCTTATCTTCAGAAATATCGTAAGTGACGACAACATGCATGACTCATTTCAGAACTAGCGGTGGATACTGCTCGGTTTCGCCCATCAGATACTTGGCCAGCAACCGCGTCTGGATTTCAAACGCTTCCTGATACGTGCATTGTCGTCCCATCACGGGATGCTTGAACTTCGATTGCTTCTTCTGCTCATAGAGCCGGAGAAACGTGCGCCTTCCTTCATCAGTCAGAGAAACAGCATGGCTAACGGGTTCATCAGCAAAGTCTTCTGGAGTCAGGGCTTTACGGTTAAGGGCAGCCAGCACCATGGCATCCACCACGAGGGGCCGAAATTCTTCCATGAGATCCAGAGCCAACGACGGGCGACCATACCGCTGGGTGTGGAGATAGCCGAGGTAGGGATCGAAACCGACGATGTTGATAGCTCCTTGTAAATCGTGCAGCAGCAGCGCATAGCCGAAGCTGAGCAAAGCATTGACTGGATCAGTCGGCGGGCGACGGCAGCGGGTGGTGAAAGTAAAGTCATCGTTGCGGATGAGCCGGCCAAAGTGGGTGAAATAGGCAGCGCTGCCCGCCCCTTCCAGCCCTCGAAGGGCGTCAATGATCGAGGTTTGACCGATGGGCTGAATCGCTTGCTCCAGCCGTGTAATCCCGGATTCTAGGCCAGCGATCCCTTCTCGCTGCGCCCGCAGCAGCATGGTTCGATAGTTCTTAAGCTTGCCGCGAATGAAGCCCTGCACTGCATGAACGGATCGCGGGGTTTCCCCTGCCGCTGACCACTGCGCCGATCGCACAAAGATATTCTTGTTCAACTCCGGCTCTAGCCGACCCAGGAAGCGTCCCGTCCCGGTCATAAAGCTGAGGGGAATTTTGCGCTCTAGCAGTTCTATCAGGGCAGCGGGGGACACAGTGGCGCGACCCAGCACCACCACACCATCCACTTTGATCAGCGGCACATCCAGCAGTGTTTCCTTTTGGGCGCGGACCCGCAGTCGTTCATCGGTTTTGCCAATAAAGGCGTCATCAGTAGAGATGTAAACAGTTCCCATGGTGTAGCATCACTTTTTAAACAGTTTCTCGATAACGGCTGACTTTCTTCGTGGCTTGCGGCAGGCACCGGCTGTAGAGGCTGCAACCCCGACAGCGTTTGGTATAGATGGGGGCAGGCATGGTACCGGTGTGCAGCAATCTGCGGACAGCTTGGATAGTGACGATCGCGTCTGCCCGCAACTCAGCAGTCAGCTCAACCGGCTGCCGCTGGTGGGACTGCGCGTAGTAGATGAAGCCTTGAGTGATTGATCGCCCGGTCATATCTTCTAGGCAAAGGGCTTGAGCACAGACTTGCAATTCATCGTTGTCGAACTCGCCCCGGTGACCGCGCTTGTATTCCACCGGGTAGAGCTGACCGTCACTTTCTTCAATCAGGTCCGATTTGCCGATCAGGCCATAGCGGTCGCTCTTGAGCCAAACCGCCCGCACCTGCCAGGTGTCGTCACGATGATTGCTGCCGAGGGTGTGAACGCGATCGTGCAGGCCTGTGCCTTCCAGAGTGTATTGGTTATCGATGAACTCCCCGGCACAGAACATGCGCCAGCAGCGATGGGGACAATAGGCGTATTGGTTCAGCGCGGCAATGGGAATGTAATCTATTTCATTCATCTTTTTGGATTTTGACTTTAATGCCGTCCTCGTCTAAGTAGTGGGCGATACCCTTTAGCAGCTTCTCTTTTGGCGTCTCTCTTTTGGGCTTCTTGAGAATCTCTAGAGTGAAGAAATACAGAACAATTAGACCCATCAAAATCGGTTCGATCATTAAGCTTCTGTGATAGATGAATGCCGTATCGGCTTGCTCTTGCCATAGAGCAAAGTCGTCGGCGTGACTGCCAAGAGGGTAACGACGACACGATAGGAAGTACCCTCACTCAAAAAATCTTATGATTTTCCTCTGTCAGTAGCGTTTAACGACTTTGAAACAGCTAAATCAACAAAATCTGAATCGCTAGATGGAAGCTAATGTCCGACACGTCGGGTGATGCCCATGCCCATTGGAGTCTTGTGCCCTACACCGGCATAGAGCGCGAAATCGGTGAGTGTATTGAGCTGTTTCAGGGTTAACGCGTCGACTTTGCCCAAAGCTTGATAAGTGACCTTACCAACGCAGCCAGTGAACTGATTGCAGGGATTCGTTTTAGCACCCGTGTGCTGAAACTGACTGCGGGGGTCGGCAGCGATTTCAGTGCGGATATCAAAGTAACTAGGCTGCAAGACTTCTAAGATGTCGTGGGGAAATTCCAGGTCACTGTGATGGTTCCAACGGCGTAACAGGCTGCCAAAGACGCGATCAGACGTCGGCAGGGCGGAGTCAAATTTCCCTTGGCGGAAGGCGGTAGGGGTATAGAACTGGAGCGTCAGCTTCCGTTCTTGCTCCGACGCCTGCTCATAAAGCTGCTGATAGTTGCAGAAGTTGGCCCAGGGCTGAGTGCTTTGCGGCGTGCCCAGAATGCTGGTGATATGTAGATCTGCAGGTCCCAGGTGCCAGGGATGGTTGGGGTTGAGGTTGAGCCAAAGTTGATTGAGGCGACTAAAGAGGCGATCGTCGAGTAAGGAGATGCGCCACCAGCAAGGAGTGCCGGGAGAGATAGGCTTGCGGCAGGTCCAGCGCAGCGGTAATTCAGCCGGGTTTTGGGGTTGACTGCGACGCTGTTTTAAGAGCTGCAATGGGCTGAGGGTAAAGGATTTATTGGCCTGGTTAGCATGGAGCTGGCTGCCCATTTCAGTGTCCACAGAGCTGACCAAGCTCAGGAACAGGGCATGAAGGTGCTTGCCAGAAGTGAAACCAGGGGGAATGGGGGATTCGGGTAGCAGGTTGAGGACAAGGCTATGAGGCATGGCGATCACTCAATAGTTCAGCAATATGGTTGATGAAAGTTTCTACGGTGGGCAGCAAGGGCTCAACCTGGGCTTGATCAAAGGTGAGAAAATCTAGGTAGTCGGCTTCTTGGCGGCGTTCAAATAAATCGTTGTATAGACGGGCCAGATCTTTCGAGATGAGTCCTGGTTTCACATACTCCCGGTTAAATAACCCTCGAACGCCTGAATGTTTGGAGGCCACTAAGTCATCTCTGGCTAGCAAAGCCGATACGGCGTAAAAGTAACTGTAGTACAGGCGATTCATACAGGCATCCCATCGACCCGCCTGAGCCAGGATTTGGGCATCGACTAAAGTCTCTTGCGCCCGACGCAAACGGTAATGCACCAAATCTTCGGAGCCGTTGCTCACAATGTCACCCCTTCTGCTTGCACGGCCTGATAGAGAGAAGTGGCCTGGTAAAGCGGGGTTTGCCATTCGGTGCGATCGCGCACGATAGACGACAGCACCTCACCAATGTCCCATTCGAGTTCATAAAGGGCATGGCGGACGCGATCAGTGCGATCGGCATCAACGGGACCATTCACCAGAATCAGAAAGTCCCAATCGGAGTCCGGGCTGGCGTCACCACGGGCTCGGGAGCCGTAGAGAATGATCTCGGCATCTGGCTCGATTTTATGAACGAGTTGTTTGACTTGGGAAAGAATGACGGCGTGTGTTGGCATAGCAAGGTACCGAACTCCAGATACAAGTGATGATTGCTTAAAGGGTAATCTGGCTCATGCGCCCCACCTCGCTAGTGCCTGCAAAATCTTTTCGCGCTGGGTTTGGCAAAATTGTTGGAGTTCGGCGGGGGCCTTGAGCGTTGACGCAGCCTCTCGGCACGAGAATCGCTGCCGGAAGCGCTCAAACTCGCCAGGTTCGTGCTCGTAGATGAGCTGTCCTTCTTGGGCCACAAGGTGGGCGAGGATGTCGGAGCAGGTGCTGATGTCAATGAGGTCGATGCGATCACCAGGGATTTGACTGTGCTCACTCAAGGTATGGAGTAGATCAGCCCCTGGGAACCAGGTGGTTCCCTTTTCTGGACTTGGGTCGCCGAGGTAGGCAATATCCCAGTCGCTGTTGGGGGCATAGTCACCTCTGGCCCTGGAACCGAAGAGGATGAGCAGCTTGAGGGTTGGATGCTGTTTCGCAATTTGGGCAGATGCAGTAGTGAGTTGTGCGAAGTCGTTCATGGCTAATCGCTGAATCGGTACTCCATGTTTACCGGCAGTTTTAGTGGCTCCCTCACCCCCTCAAAGGTATAGTGCTCACCGACCATTCGAACATTCCGAATGAGGCTAACGGGGGGCATGTTGATGGTGTCGTAGCTCACTACCTGGTTCGTGAACATGACATCCAGCGGATTAAGCGGGTAGGAAAAGGTGAACTCCTTGGCCTTATTGTGTTTTGGGGTTAGTAATTCCTTGACATTAACTTCGGCCTTGCTCATCCACTTCCCTAGCCGAATCCAGCGAGGAAAGGTTAGGGGCTGCTGGGAAATAGCAAAAAACTCGAATTGACTTTCAGGAGCAATTTCTTTGGCCCGACCAAAGCTAGGTATGTTTTTTTGAGTTTTCTGCATCTCAACGTGGTAGCGGTTGTCCGCGTATTTCCAGGTGTTGAGCACAGCCGCATGGCGAACAGCCCTAGCAGGCGTGATGTAGATTCCCTGCTGGTTGAGCGGCGTAAGATGCGCCTCATACAGGGGCACCTGCTCAGGGCAGAAATAACGATAGCTGCTGTCTTCCCTGACAGTAGTGGCATATTTCTCGCTGTCCACTAGCCCTAGGGCGTAGCAAAGGGCGTAGTTATGCAGCACTGGCTCAGTTTCGTAGAGCCGCCCAATTTCCCGTGTGGCGTAGTAGAGGCTGTCGTGCAGTTCTAAGGTGCAGCGATAGACATGGGGCATGGTTCTACGCTCCAGCTTTTGCGGTCTTCTTTTTGCTTGATTTGGGCTTCTGAATATACTTTTGTGCGTAAGCAACGGATTCAGAATTTGCTGTCTCCAGGAGAGATTTAAGCTGTTCTTCATCACTGGTAATAGCTTTTACTTCTGTTAAGAGGGAAGCAAAGTCATCGCCTAGAAAATCAGTATGAGGAATAAATTCATCTGCCATGAGTTGGGCGATCGCATTTTCTGACGCTGTGAGCACATCATCTTCATTCAACGGATCAGGAAGTTGAATTTTCTGGTCTGCGAGTAATAGATCATAGATCTTTTGAGTCCAGCGCAGGTTACTGGCAATCTCACCATCAGCAAAGATGACCCCGACTAACTGATTACGAACCCGTCCAGTTCTGGTCGTTTGTGCCCCATAGTGGCGAGTCCGCAGAATGTTGTTGAACACATACAGAAAGCTTGCTTCCGTGGGGTCTTTCAGGGTCACAATGCTAGGGAAGAATACTTGTGGAAGAATGTGATCTTGGCTATTGATGCGGCTGGTAACTTCTCCCTGACGGCTCATCGTACCGTTTTCAAAGGGAGCGTTTAGGGTAAAGTTCAGGTGAGAATCATCAAAAGGGGTAATTGAATAGGCTGTATCGACCACTACCTTTGACTTTTCAGAGCCAGAGTCACCAATAGCGAATCCGTAGATAATGCAGTCTGGCGTGGTCTTGCTGAAGTCAACGTTGTAATCACACGTTTCCCAATCGCCAATTTTGTAGTTACGCAACAGTTCCCGTCCAGTTAAACGCTCGGGGGTGGATTGCTTGCGTTTGAACATTGCTAGACGACTGATTGTTTCTGAGTTGGCTTTATCAACTCCGGCTCGAACTCTGGCTTTATTCAACTCACCATCGGTTTGAAAAAGTGGATAAGACTCGGTCACGCGAATGGTGATGAAGTGGGCATACTTGCCCATTGGCTTAGCCGGAATTTCAGAATGAAAATGCTTGGCATCGACAGTTTTGAGAAAAGTCACCGCTAATCCTCTTAGAGTAATTGTTGAAGGGTGTGAAAAACTTAGGCAGCTTCGGTTGCTTCGCCTGGTAAATCTTCGGGTTCAGGCTGCTGGATGCCTTGACGTTCTTCATCGTCAATTAAGCGATAAAGGTAGTCACAGGTATCTCGAATCAAGTTCAACTGAGTGCCTGCTAAACGGGCGCGATCGCCTTTAAAGGTTCCCAAAAACAGATCTTTGACAAAAAACGTGGCGTACTCATAAATGGCTTGCCGCTCTTCCTCCAGAGATAAAGCAGGCTTCCATTTACCATCAATACAAAGCAAAGTCGGTTTACCTTCTGCCGTTCTACGCCGCACATTAGTCATCAATTTGGCAATGCGCGCCGCAGTCACATCAATCAAGGCTTGCTCTTCTGCGACGAGGGCTTTGTCAATTTTGAGAATGACATCGGCAGCTTCATCTACGGGTTTAAGCACAGCATTCGGTTTGGCATAGGAACTCTTGGCACGGTAAAAGCGGCGATATAGCCAGACGAGTTCTCGAAGTTGATTCATGGCGGTTCCTTCTGGTTCAAAACAGTGGTAAAAGTCCACATAAAGCTTGATTTTTTCGATTGGAGCGGTGTCCCAATCCAACTTGCGAATCAGCTTGGTCAGGTAGTGAAAAACATAGAGGGGGTTGGTTTCTAAATCACAGGCCAGGGCAGACAGCTTGCCCCAATCTGGATTACCGTCTTTTTTGCGATTCACCTCCAGGTGAATGCAGTAGGCGGCACTCAAAGCGTTTAACGGTGAGAATTCTTTGTCTCCTGTGGGCAAGATGGCGTCGAGGCGATATTGGTTTTGTTTAACCAGCGAGGCGATCGCCTGATGGGCACCATCCAACACTGCCGTTCGTTCAAATTCGGCACCGCTGACGTAAGGCGGCACAGGGGATTCAGAAGAGACGACCTTAACATCCAGTACCAACGGTAGCGCCAAGGTCAACCAGGCAGGCATCACCCAAGATTCAGTCTCAACAATTTTACGCTTACCATTTTCGTATCTAACTTGAGGCGGCATTGCCATGAAGAAAAAGGTAAGTGGCTGGTCATCTGGATAACTGATTTTGAAGATGTCATCATTCCCTTGGCTAACATCTTCTGGCATTAACAAAGAATCAACACTCTGATAGTTAGCAAGGGTAAAGTCAGCAACACTATCTTCTTTTAACAGGTGTTTTCTTACATCTGACAAAAACTTCGTCTTTCTAGCTTGCAGATATGCTTTCTGCATAAATTTATTAGTTTCTGGAGTGAAAAAGTAAGCAGGATAAAGATAAAGGTATCTATATTTCCGCTCCTCAAAGTCCCCTCCTGTATCATCAACTTGCTTCATCAACACCTGACGAAGCATGATTTCAATTGACCAGATCAGACATATATGTCTCTTGGCATCGTTTTTACTAGTGCTTAGCAAAATTTGGCGATTACTATATACTTGCGGTGCAGAGAGCATTGCAGGAGCCTCCTGCTCAATAATTGTGAAGGATGAGCTTGAAATTGAACAAACCTTTTGACGCTTTCGATCATTTCTCTTTGCTGACTTATATCGACCAAGCTCTTTTAGAAAATTATCTGGTTCTGCAGGCTGAACGAAACCACTAGGTAAAGATACTATTTGCTCAACGTATGTTCTCAAATCTCCCCATAAGTCTTTTGGTTTACTTTCCAAGCGTCTTTTCAGGCGACCAGAAAGTGAAACACTTAGCGTTTCAAGAAGATCTCGCTCTTCATCTGGTGAAGTATCTTTTCGAGACGCATAAAATCGACTGGCGATGTAAAACCATTTATATATCGTTCCTCCTGAATCTACAAAGGAGTTATATTCATCCAAGAACCTTATCAACCCCAATTCATCGATAACTTCGGCACTTGAATTTTTATCTTGATCTTGGGCTAAAGACACTATTAGAACCAATAGCTTACCCAGCCTATCAACCTTACCATCAAAGACTAATTCATCAATTTCTATTTCTGAAGATATTTGTCCTATGCTTTGTTTCGATTTAAGAGTTTCAGGTAATTTATCTAAAGATTGACTGAACTTAAATACAGCTTTTACTGCTAATTCCTGTATTATCTCAACCGGAGTAAAAAGAAGCTCGAAGTATGGAGCCAACTTAAGTCTCCTTTTTTGAGAATCCCTGTCAAAGCCAGTTAGGTGATATTTGATTTGCTTTTTGCAGGTTTCGATTATTTTGGCAATGACTTTGTCAGAAAGTTGACCTATATGAACTTCGGGCGCATCTGCCTTAGCAAGATACACAACCCCATCTGGCAAGTAGAGCAACGGCGTATAAAACTCATCTGAATGCAGATCCATCAGAGCGTTGTTGATGATATTGGTTAAAACACCTCGATTATCGGACAGGACGTGATAAGTGAAGTGCAGCTGCCCTTCGTTACTTAAACTTGTGAGCAGGGGTGAAAGTTTTTGAATATCTTGAGGATGTTTGATCACTGACGCGAAGCGATCAGATAACTTGACTAGATTGACCAGTACGTTGCGCACTCTGCCATCTAGACGATCGTCATCTAAAGGCTGTAGTCCACGGGCAATCATGCCCAAGTCGGCATCATATTTATCCCCAGCGTTATTGCTAATCCAAATAATGTCGTCAATATAATCTTGCCAATCGTTGCCCAGAAATTCATTTAGGCCGAGTGCTTGGAGTTTTTGGGTTACATAATCTCGACCTAAATCAGGCGCATCTGACTTATCCGGTGCATTTTCTACCCAGTCACGATCGCACCATTTGCCTTCAGCATCTTGCTCAATTAGCCACAATTTGTAATCGGGAAATTTTTCGTAGTCATGCAGCATATAAGACGCTGTATAGACGCGCAATTGCAGATCCTCACAGTAAGACTTGACTTGGTTTTTCCTGATATCTGACTGTTGTAGGCGCTTAGCAACGCGGTAAGCAGGCAGGAAACCATTGAGCAAATGAGCTGGTAAGGACTGATCGCCCGCGTTGTCTCGCCGTTTGACTGTTCCCCGTTCATCTAATCGCTCAAAAAATTTCCCGCCCTTTGCTGTTGTGCCCGCCAATTGACCCATGAGCTTTGGCAGCACAGATTTAGCAAAATCGGTTAGCAGGCGATCGCCCTCATTGCCTTCAGCTTCGCAAATTGCCTGCTTAAATAGGCTAATCGTTAGTAATTCTGGCTGTGCTGATAATGACTGCTCTGCCTCATCGTTCAGATCTACACCAAGATCCTCTTCAGGTAAATCGTCTAAATCTTCGTCAGGAAAATCGGATAGCTGCTGTTTTCCAAATGTTGATAGCTGTTCATCACTCATTTTCTTTCTCCTCTGAAATGGGTTGATACTCGTGAATGACTTTTCCCTGAACCATCCAGAGCTTGCCAGACACATCAGATTGCTCTAAACCCAGAATCAAGGTGTCGATCACTTCTCGACGATCTTCAAACGTTGAACGAGGTGCAAGACGCAGGATGACGATGCCTGAGTAGTTAGCCGGGTTGTAGCGAAGACGATTACCAAAGCCGCGATCGCAGGTGACTAAACACCGCCCCTCATGACGACACACTTTAATAAGCTGAGCATCAGGCGCAGATACCAACTTTTGTTCCCGCACCGTGGCCACATCATGTCCTGCCTGACGTAACCAGGTGACAACGCGAAGATTGCCCAGGTGTTCGTCCAGCTTGATCTTCATACCTGGACTTCCTCAGAACGATTTAAGGGAATTTCAGCCCAGTGCCCCCGTGCCATTTCCGCACCATAGGCAAGACAAGCCAGAATATCTTCCCGCTCAATACCGGGATACTCTTCAAGAATGCTATCGATGGTTTCTCCCGCTGCCAGATAATCCAGAATTAGGGAAACCCACATGCGATGGCCTTTGATGCAGGGTTTGCCGAAACAAATGTTGGGGTCGATAGATATCCGTGAGAGGAGAGCGTCATTGTTCATAGTTTTCTCCAGAGAGTGATCAAAGACTGTCTATTAGCTGGGGCAGGGTGGTTGCTTCAGCAAATCCACCCCTCATCTGAGTTATCTTTCCAGTGCCAGATCAGCGTTTCGAGCATCAGGGCGGACTGACCAAAGGCGATGGTGTAAGGCGGATCCCGATCATCGGGGCGATCGCTTAATCCATACGCCTGAAACTGCATCGGTAACCCCAACCTAGCCCGCAGGTCATCTCGGCGGTGATCGGAGACATAGCAAACTAATCCCCGCCGATAAAGGGCACGACTGATGGCATTGTCGCCTGCGGTGACTTCCAACCCCTTGAGAACCTGTACTTTACCGAGTCGAGCTAATTCGCTAACATCACCCGCATAGTAAAAAAGCCAGTTTTCTCGCACTTCTCGATAATCCAATAACCGCAGGTAACATAATGCGTAGGTCTCGAACCGTCGTGTCGGGATGCCTGCTTGCTTAGCCAAAGCAAGAAACTCAGACTTTTCCATCGTCTCAAAGACAAAGTTACTCAGCAGTCCAGGCAGGTTATAGGTCTTGAATCGATCCCTTTCTGGTTCATCTGGATTAGTTAAATCATAAACAGCGCAATCGAGCTGACTGCTGCCTCGAAAACTCCGAGCTTCCTGCAAGACAGCCTGATTGCCAGTGTCCTTACACTGGCGAATCTGCCCAAACTTATGTTTGATACTCATTCCTAAAGCCTTTTGAACATCCGAGCCAAAATCCTTAGCCGCACTTGGATAGGCTTCTCGCATGTAGTTTGTCTGCTTTAGTTCGTTGTAGATAAATGCAGACTGAATTCCGCCCCAGCGTTTTGGGTAGTCCTTAAACTGATTGATGAATGTCCAGGCATCTCGAATCGCTTGCGTAAATGAAACGCGATCGTATTCTTCATCATTTGACAAAGCCGCTGGTTTTCCCTGATGTCCTCCAAACAGACGGGAAACTAAATAATTAGGAATCAGAGCATAGGCTTGATAAATGTCAAATCCCTCATGTCTTCCCAAGCGCCCAATGCGTTGAATGAAGTTGCCAGCATCCGCCGCTTCAAAGATTAAGAAATTGATTTTGAAATCTACTCCCACGTCAATCGTGGATGTACCAATAAGCAAATCTGCGTCTGAGACCGATCTGACCCTTTCACTTTCTCCCGTTAGGCTGGTATTCGGTAAAACGGTTAAGCCATGTTGTTCAAACAAAGGCTTCAGCATAGCAACCAGTTTGTATACAGAAGCGATCGAGTTCAGAATAATGGCTCCTTTACTTCTAGGATGCTCTAAAAAGAACTGGAGAATAACTGACTCTACATTTTCAAGAATCCAGTCATATCCTGCTTTTGAGCCAGGTTGTAGCTCTGCTGGAAAATAAAGCGATATGGGCTGGCTAATTTGCCTAAATTCCGTCGCTGCTGCTGCCGAGAATCGATATTTATCTTCCTTGACTGGATTAATGACTTTGTGATTCAGACTTGACCGTTCTAAGAATGCTTCGAACAAGTCACCAGGTGTGGCTGAGAGAAATAAGAACTTCCTGCCAGAACCAGAAGTATGTTTGATTAGCAGTAGTGAATTCAGCACACTAGCGATCTGAGGAGAGGAAAAAATATGAAATTCGTCAAAGATAAAAATTTTATAATCTTCATCGATTCTGCGAAAGAGCTTGTCAGGATTGTCATCCTTTTTAGGATTTTTGGGATTACGCCTCAAGTATCGGAAGTCATGGATATAGTGAAAGATATCTGGATTAGTTAATAAGATTTCGGAATTATCTGAGCGGTCAAGGATTCCCTGTTGCTTTGAGGGTAGTCTGTGAGTTTCAACAAAATTCTCCAGCGTTGCTCCAGTCAAGCGAAAAATTTGTGGGTCATACTTCGGATCAAATTCATGCTTATATTGCCGAACCTGCCGTTCCTGATCTCTCGCCAACTCATTGGTTGGATACATTGCCATTGTGTAGCTTTTCCCAGTCATGGCAGGAAGGTACGCCGCAAGACTTTTTCCATCCCCAGTCATTGCTGTATTGAAGATCACATCAATACTGGGATCTCGCAAAGCTTTCCAGGTTTCGAACTGATGCCACGAAAGCTTCCAACCTGGAGGCAAAGGAACTTTCTGGGAAACACCTGATGCTGGACACGAATACACAGGTTTTAACTGAATTGAATACATGGCTATCCAAGTAAGTTGTGAATCTTGAGTTTTAAGCTTTAAATTCAAAATTCACAACTTAAAATTGAGAACGTAAAACTGGCCCGATGCAACGTCGCCGAAAACCGATGGCCCACCTGCTCCACCAACTCCGGCGTCGAGTGCCACTGCTCGTCGCCTAACACTTGTGTCAGTTTCTCCAACATCATCATTGTGATCGCCTCCACTGCATTAATCCCGGGTGAACGTTTAAATCCCCACATAATCAACTATCTGAAATAGAACAGAACCTTTTGCTAACTAGCTGTTACCTCCTGTAGTAAACCGCTCGGGCAATTTTTACCGGCCACTAAATAGAGGGCATAGGCCAAAATATCCGCTTCCTCCAAAGTGGGATGTATTTGTAGCACCGCCTCATAGGTGGCTCCCTTAGCAAGCAGTCCCAAAACCACATCCACCGTCAGCCACCTGCCTCGAAAACCACTCGTGATCCGTCATCTTTCATCACAAAGTATCCGTATATCGTTGATTGACTCAATGTTGGCAGCGATAATGGAAATGAGCAATAGGAATATTGACAAAGTGTCCGTACATTTAGCGGAAGGCACCTATGACGCGCAAAAAGCGATCGATCACCCTGTCGATTGAGGAGCATGAAAAAGCTCAGCTAGAAGCACTGGCGCTGGAGTTTGATCAAACCTGGGGCGACAATCCCAACGTGTCGAAACTGGTGAAAGCGATCGCCAAGGGCAAGCTGCGTCTCGCTGCCAATCATGACTGGAGCCGCGATCGCATCAACACGCTCAACCGTATTCTGGGATGGCTGAAAGACAATGGTCAGCTTGATGCCGCCCTGGAACTAGCGAACTTACTCCTTGAACGCAGCGAACTGAACGACCCGATGCACTACGAAATTCAAACCTGGGTGGAGAAACCGAGTGCCCCCTGGCGCAGCGAACTTGATCGCTGCATCCGCCTGCAACGCCCCTTTTGTCTGACCTATCAAGATGCTGCTGATCGCCTCTGGAACTTTACCGTTCGCCATGCCGTGATCGAGCGTCACGAAGACCGTCAGTATCTCGATTGTTGGTGCGATGAAACCGAGGGCAATCAGGATATTTCAGCTCTACAGCACAACTGGTCATTGCGTTTAGATCGCATTCCCGAAGAGGCGATGATCTCTCGGGCTGAAGGTCATTGGCAACCCGAATTGAGTTCTGTAGAAGTGGAATTTCACCTATTGCGGGGACTCGCCTTCGGCTATCACGTCAAAACGGATGCCGACACTACGATTGAATGGCAACCCGATGAGCAAATCAAGCGAGTTGTGCGACGCATTCACAATACGTTCTGGTTTTTTCGTGAGATCCGTCGCTATGGTGCCGATTGTGTTGTCATTGGGCCAGAAGAAGTGCGCGATCGCTTTGCTCAAGATGCGATCGCCATGGCTAGACACTACACAGATGATTCTCTTGAAAACTTGATACAAAATTGAGTGACTCTCTCCATTGTATTAAGCAGCTGAAGGCTGTTTGCATCCTTTTGTCGTTTGATCAATCGCCAATCGAACGACAATGATCAACTTTCATCCGAATTTTGCAAGCACCCTCAAGGCTGAAGCCTGCAAAATCGTGGGGATCATCTTTACCGATCGCGATTACCTTTCCATTCCATCAGATTATGGCATGGTGCCCCAAACGACGCTTGCGATTAAGGGAGTCGCGGCAATTAGTTGCAGGATTTCTAGAACATTTTGCAGCGGGCTGTTTCGATGTTACTTCAAGGCAGTCTCAAAGCTTTTGCGGAAGTCATTTGATAAGCTCGCACTGTTACTCTGTGGGAAGGCTATGCGTTACTGGGTTCATTATCACAACTACGAAAAGCTGGGCAAGCTTCCTGATGGAAGTTGTGGCATCAGTACAGATCAAGAAGCGGTGCCGAATACGGTAGGTGACACCATTTTTTAGTGGTGGGGATTTCCGAAAACCCTCGACAGTATCTTCTGTGGGAACGGTTTATCTGCGATGAGGTGTCTGAAAACGGTCCTAAGCCTTGGAAGTTTGCCGCGACCGGAGAAGGTTGGTTGCTCACCCAACGCTGTAGTCGAGAACCGTTGTTGAATATGCAGCCAGGATTCAAGGAATACTTGAAATACGATGGGAGGCTCTCCAGAGGATTGCATGAGGTAACCGATCACCCCTTTCGAGAAGTCTTGCTGCAACTCTCTGAGCAGTGCAAACCTCGTTCGGCTAAACCCATTTAGCCCAAAATCTCCCGCTGCACTCCAACTCCAGCGCTCCCTATCGCGACAGTTATGCTAGTATCTACAATCCAACTGGCGATAGTTAACCAGGAAACGGGACAGTGGCCCCCTATTGGCTCATGGCAAAAATTTGTTCAGCCGTTAAGGCCAAATTGGGAAACAAGGCAGACTCAATGCGATCTGAGCCTCGAAACACTTTGCCCGGCAGATATTCGCCATTTTCTAGTTGGTAGAGAGTAATGGTGGGCTGTTTGGGTGAACCAATGAAGCGAATACCCCCAAACGCGGCATAGTCGATAATGAAGTATTCAAAAACGCCCAGGTCTTCATATTCAGCCAGCTTGGTCAAATAGTCATCTTTCCAGTTATTGCTGACCACCTCAATCACCCCTGGCGGTGGCACGTAGGCCGCTGCTGAGCTAGAACTCATTTTCATGCGTTGCCATTCGTCTTGGGCAAAAATGACGATGTCAGCTTTGCGGCTTTTTTCTCTTTCGCCAGGGGCCATCTTGAGACGGACCTGCTTGGACTGTCGGCAGACATAGGGCAGGCCATTGGCTTGGCAGTGGGTTTCCAGGTAGGCACAGAGCCGTTGAATTAAGTCTTCATGATTCGCGTTGGGTTCTGATAACGGCACGGGAATTCCATCAATTAATTCAAAGTCTCTGCCCGAACCATCATCCCAGGCCAGGAATTCTTCAAACGTGAGGGGTTGGGTAATGGGTGCATACATAGCCCTTGTCTCGGTTAGAGCGGTTTATAGACATTGTAGGGGAACCTTTTGGAGGGGATAGAGGGCGGTGATCGCTTCCTTCAATTCCCTATGCGCCTTCACCATCAAATTGGCAACTCTGCGATCTGAACATTCTTTGACCGCGATCGCCTTTCCATCTCACCAAATGACGGCGTAGTGCCCCAGGCGGCGCTTGCGATCTAGGATAGTCGCGGCAACTTGTTGTAAGGTCGTTAGAATCTTCTGGGTGTCTGGAGTTAAGGGGGGCATCATTCTGCCACTTGCACAAGTTGTTGAAATAGCTGGGAGTTCAGAACTTCTCAGTTCTCGCCCTGTTGAACAAATACCGGTTAAGGTGCATCACCGTCGTTCATGAAGCACTGGGTGCGATCGCTAGCATAGCTGAATTCGTTGAGCAGACTGCGGAGGCGGCGGGGAAAGTGGCGTTCGATATCTGCCAGGGGAAGATTGTGGCCGCCGTGGGCAACTCGCTCAGCTACCCGCAAGCGCGACATGTCGGCACCGGGTAGAGCCAAATCAAGGAGTTCGACGCGCCAGCCCTCAGATTGCAGGCGGCAGATGAGTTTAAGGTAGCTGCGACCGGCGAGGGTCGTTTCGAAGGCGAAATCCTCTTTGGCTCGAGTGCGGTTCTGGATCTCACGGAGGAAGAGACGGCTGGCGGCAATCAGCCCAGTCTCGGGAGCCAGATAGAAAAGTCCAGTGGCGCAGGGCAAAGGTAGTCTTACCCGCACCGTTGGGGCCAGGAAATGTCAATCATAGGCACACCAAAGGCACTGGATTCGATACTTTCTCTCATTGATGCACGTAGCGGCGGCAGCCAAACTCCAGCCGCTGGATCCCGACCCATCGGCCTAATTTGAGGGGTGAAGCCGTTTTTAAGAAGAAAGTCTACTCGCCGCTATCAACACTGACGGGGAGAAGCAGTTTGAGGATGGACCTGATGAGGTAGAGGGGATAAGCAT
>ERZ1740058.960-NODE-960-length-16639-cov-8.673179_pt1 | contig 16639 bp, 14 predicted proteins | sample MGYA00581745_ERZ1740058 | MGnify/ENA primary metagenome ERZ1740058 (study PRJEB43018, sample SAMN04849742) | marine metagenome | isolation source: floating plastic debris | place: Pacific Ocean | collected 2008-08-30 | study: EMG produced TPA metagenomics assembly... | reverse complement strand
AACATCAATTCGTTTGTAGCTGTCCCGACATTCAATGTTGTAGCGATTGTCGCTAATATACTTCATAAGTAAATTATATGAGTACATTTGGGGCTTCTGATTACTTCTGCATTTGTAACAGTTACAAGGAATAAGTTCTTCGTATTTCAATTGCTCGTAAGATTCGTGAATTTTCCAGAGTTCGTAACGAACTTTTTCAAGCAAGGGTTTCTTAGTTCTTCCACTAATGCGAACATTGATTGTATTCCTAGAATAGTTTTCGGTTACTTCAGCACGCGCCCAATCATCTGCGAGAACCACACCATTTCTCCAGACAGTGTCCTGGTCATCTATCAGTAAATGAGTCTCTACTATGAAACGCGTCACAATGCCTTTGGGCATGAACTCATATCGGTAACGTAAGATAAGGTTATCGACAGCATCCCAGGCATAGTCAGGCTTATTAACAGGTAAAAGCTGCGGAGCGATATACTGCCCTGACATATTAGGGATTTCGTAAGCAAGCTTGAAACGCATCATGAGCTGAAGGAGTTCGTCATGTAGCGCGGCGTATTGTCCATCCCTCCAGATATTGACGATATCAGTATCCGTGAATCGACCTTTCTTGTCACGAACTAAGTTATTATGAGCAACTTTATATACCGCAGTAGTTGCCCATTCTGGACGCAGTATGATGGTTCTCTTGAGAAGTTTGTCGTCTTGAAAGTGAAGACAGACACCAAGATCGTGAAGATATTCGCTGACTAAAAGCATACGCTGTTTATCAGAGCAATTGTGACGGCGGCAGATATCAAAATATTTTTCGATGTTAAGAGTATTTTGTTGTTCGGCAACGATTTCTAAGTCAGCACGAACTTTTATCCAAAAAGCGGGTAGTGGATCACCGACATGAGGAAGTTGGCTAAGGTGATATCGAATAGCAGCCTTGATTGTAGAGAGACCGCGATTATCTAACAAGTTAGTAGAATAGCTGTCTTTTAAGTTTTTGAATTGGCTTTTGAGAGAGCCCTCGTCAACTTCACACTGATGATCCTGTTTCTCATTCTTGATAATTAAAATAGGACTGCCGTCACTGAGAAGCTCAATGATTTTGAGCCAATAATAAAAGTCAGTATTTTCTTTACGTGTGTCAGCAACGAGTAGATAGAGAGACCGTTTGGTTAAGAAGAATTGGTGGGTTGCATGGTAAATCTCTTGTCCACCAAAATCCCAAATATTAGTGCGAAAAGTAGTATTTTCGGATAGGTGGAAATCCCAGCGCGTTATTTCTATGCCTTCAGTAGTCTCTTCATCACTTACTAGCGTATAATCTTCTCTATTTATTTTTTTAGCAAGAGATGTTTTGCCCGCTCCTCCTTCTCCTAGAAGAAGAATCTTTGCTTCGTAAAGCGGCATAGACTCCTCTGTCTTCATGCGTGAGAAGTAAAATTCCAGCACTTTAGTAACAGAACCAGGCTTTTCGTAATTCAAACCTTCATTCAAAAGATCCATCGGAAGATTGAGTGGATTACCATGCAGATCCAAAAATCTTAGAGCTCGCAAATTTCCAACACATTCTGGCAAAGACTTGATTCGATTATTACTGAGATCGAGAAACTTCAATTTGGTGAGCTGGCAAATCTTCTGCGGCAATTCTTCCAACTGATTCCCTCCTACGAAAAGAGACCTTAATTTGGAGAGCTTTCCAATATTCTTTGGTAATTCTGTTAGCTGATTACCATATATAAAAATTGATTCTAGCTCTCTTAGTTTTGCAATCTCCTCTGGAAGTGTATCTATTGAGTTCCCGAGGATTTTCCCTCTTTTAGGATCCCAACGACCTAGAATAAGCGTTTTCAGTTGTGTTAGCTTTGCGATCTCAGGGGGTAAGTACGTTAACTTCTCACCTGCTAAATCCAGAGTTTTAAATCCCTGAGTTGCCGTTTCATCAATTAGCCGAAGTAATTCGTCGTGAGTCACTAATTCTTGCCATAATTCTTATGACTGAGATAACAACTTTTAACAGTGGAAATATTTCACAATTAGGTGTAGAGAAAGCCTTGAATATTATCTCAAAAATAGCCTCGAGATCTGCCAAATGCTTGTAGCCTAGTGAGGCATTGGCGCTGATAAAAGCTAGAAAGAGTACCGACGGATATACCAGTCTCCACTGCTATGGTCTTCCAAGGAGTTTCCGGTGGTAGCCGTTTGAGAATTAGCATTTGAGCAGTTATATCAGGATGCTTACTGATATGGACACTCTTGAGAGTCCCTTCATCATCAGCTTCTGCCCAAGCCCTTACTTGATCTAGCCAAGGCGGAACATCGGGTTGAGAGGGTACGGAATCGATTGAGTTAGCTTGAACATCCGTACTAGCTGTTGACTGCAAGGCAGTGGTTGCTTTGTGGTGATTTTCAGCGATCATAAAATCTTGGAGACGCCTTTTGAGGTATGCATTTAGCCAAGTTGTTAACTTACATACCTCTGAATCATAGGCTCTGCCTGTGGTTGCTTCACACAAATTTCGACAAAAGTAAATCCATGTCTGCTGTAGAGCATCACTATAATGCGGGTCGGAGGTTTCCCACAACTCCCCTTTCAACAGACGAATAATTTGCTCAAGCCCCCTTTGCCTCATTGGGCTTCCTGGAGGATGTCGGCAGGTATCTTTCACAAGCTCTAGTACCTGCTTCGACGGTTCTTTATCTTGTGGGATACTGTCCATAGAGTGAAAAAGTTCTTTGAACAAACAGCGATACGCTTGAACTTGCGTTAACGAAAGCTTTTAAGCATATACCAATCCTAAGTTAACTAGTTGCAGTGCATAAGTGAAATCTAACTCATTTCAACATTAAGTTTTATTGAAATATAGAGCCCATTTGAGATTTCTAAGAATTAGCGGCAAGCCGCTTGAGCATTAGCCTGACAAAGCAGAAATCCATTTGAGCTTTGGCATTGACCAATGTTCTCTCAAAGTTCTTAGTCAAACTTTTACAGCGTTCCATCCAGGCATTAGAGCGTTCAATCACCCACCGAGTGGCAACGGGGACAAACCCACTTTTGCCTTGCGCCGCTTTTCTGCCTTGGAAGGCTTCGGAGACAGCTCAAACCTGATTTTTCTCATGATGCCTGGATAGACCGCCTCAAGTGTCTTTGTCAATGTCTCCAGATGGTAGCCGTTGTCCAACAATAGGTGCAAAATGACGCTTGCTCATAGTTCAACAGACGTTGAGACCGCTTTCTAGCTTGCTGTTCTTGTCGCTGTTGCTGGGTTGGCGTCTTAGATGGCTGAGTGGTTGTTTCGCTGGTACTGGGGTAAATTGATTGCTCAACTTCCTTGAGCGCTGAGATTTTGCCTTTGAACGTCTTTTCTAGGGCTTCCTCCAAGTTCTTCAGCAGGTGGAAGCGGTCTGCGACTTGAATCGCGTTCGGCGTGCCCGCACTCATTCCACTTTTGTAGGCTGTAGAACGGTCCCGCGAAAGTGTTTCTACGCCAGGATGAGCTTTCAGCCATGCAGCTAGTGTTCTGGCACTACGGTCGGGTAGCAAAGCGATAGGCCCTCTTCGCTCTAGATCGACCAGGATAGTGCCGTACACCTGTCCTTTTCGAAAAGCAAAATCATCAACGCCTAGCACCTTGGGAACAGGCGCTTCGGGTAGCGGTAGGCTAGCGAGCAAGCGGAGAAATGAGTCGCGGCTGCAGCCATAGCCAAGTTGATGACCCAATCGAGCTGCTGCTGAACCACCAAGGGCAATACCTATTGCTTTCAACTTTTTTGTGTAGCGAGCTGTCCGTCTGGCGTAAGGTGCCGTCACTATTGGCAACCGTTCACTGAATATCTTTCTACGGCAGTTCTCGTTTAGACAGAAGAACTTACCAACAACTAGTGTTAGGGGTCAAGGGGGGTAGGCCCTTCCTAATTTTTGGTGATTCGAAGTGAATGGTAGGAAACTATTGAAGCTACTACCTTTCAGGGGCTTTTGCTCATGGAACTACTTCGATGCCTGCTTCCTAGCCTTCATCTGCTTCATCTCGATAGTTATATGACTTGCTGCCCAGCGAGCATCGATTGACGCTCAACCTAACGTCCACTCAAACCCAAGCGGCTTGTCCTATCTGCGGCCAACCTAGCTATCGTGTTCATAGTCGCTACGAGCGGACGCTGGCCGATCTGCCTTACGTTGCCTTCAGTCTGACCTTGATCGTTCAAGTCTGTAAGTTCTTTTGTTCCAATCCTGACTGCCGTCGTCGTATTTTTACCGAACGGCTGCCTGAAGTGGCCGCGCCCTGGGCCAGAAAAACCGTCAGATTCATACAGCGATTACAGTCAATCGGGTTGGCACTCGGCGGCGCAGCGGGTGCGCGCCTAAGCGATCGCTTAGGTATGACAATCTGCGGCAGTACGCTGCTGAACCAGGTCGCCAAACTCAAACTACCTGACTTCAAGACGCCCAAAGCATTAGGTGTCGATGACTTTGCCTTCCGCAAGGGCCATAACTACGGCACGATTCTAGTGGACTTAGAGACCCATGCACCGATTGCGCTGCTAGCAGACCGCAAAGGTGACACGCTGGTCGAATGGTTAGACGCTCATCCCGGCATCGAAGTCTTCGCGCGCGACCGTTCCAAGACCTACAAAGTGCCATGGACAAAGCCGCACCAGCGGCCATACAGGTTGCGGATCGCTTTCACTTAGTCAAGAACTTGAGCGAAACTATCGCCACCACCTTGGGTGACTACGGCTCTGAACTGCGAGCTGCAGACAAAGCGCAGCGACAAGCGTTGGTAGATGACAGCGATGAAGTCGTTGTTGTAATTGCACCAAAGCCAGCTCCTGAACCAGACGCCAAGCCGCCTGAGCGAGCATAAGCCATGCAACAACATAGTATCGAACAACAGAAAACTATCAAGGCGTTATCTGCCGAGCGATGGCCGCAAGCCGCGATTGCTCAAGAGGTCGGCGTTTCCATGCGTACCGTTCAACGCTTTCTCGCTGCGCCCGACTTCCTGCTCAAGCCGCCACAACAGGTAGCTTCAAATCGAAGCATACTCGCCTCCTACAAACAACAAATTCTAGACTGGTGGAACGATGAGATTCGAGAGCCGAAGGTGCTGCTGGCACTGCTGAGACCACTTGGCTACAAAGGCTCTATCAGAACGGTGCAACGCTACGTTGCTCGTCTGCGCGTTGCCCAAGGACTACCACCTATCAGAGGCCACATTAATCACCCCTTACCCAAAGTCATCGATCCGTGCGTATTCGCGTGACTTCGGCAATTGTGATGTCTGCTTCGGCACCCCCTCAGAAATGCAGCGGTGAGGTCACCGAGACAGGCGTCGTGCAAGCGTAGGTGTCACCAGGGGCAATTAGGATCTGAAAGTGCCCATATACAAAGCTTTCAGCTCTTGCATCAAATAACAGGCCAGCATGAAAAATTGGCTAAAAATGGCATGAATCTCAACGAGTTTTCAACGTTTCAGGCGTTGCATATGAGCTAATTGCCCCATATGACAGCTACGCTGTTACAACGCCTATTATGCAACGCCTCAGCCGAGTGAAGGCAACCGAGCTAGTAAAGCTCGGCTCCTGCTGGGCATGCGCCTCAGCCAGTTGTTTGAGCGCTGCGGCGGCCGAGGGTTCGCGCGCTTCCCACCGCTTGTTGCCGCTGCGCGCTGACTGCGCACCTTGACAAACAATCCCTGTGCGGTTCTCGGCTAGACCGACGCTCACGCTGCGTCGATTCCAGCCAAACTTACTTTCTGCGGTGCGAGCGCTACCGTTGCAATACTTCAGCGTCATCTCTGCTTGGAACGCTCTGCGTTTGACTCCCGTTAAGTAAGTAGCGGCTAGACGCAAATCTTCGATCTGCGACTCACTCAACTGTCCAATCATTCGTAATCACCTGAATCTTCCTCTGCGAGGCTGACTCGTTCATTCTATCTAAACGGTACCCTCTTTGTCAGAAACTACCTCAGGGCTGACAGTTTCCTTTCACTATGGCTTAGGCAGGTCACCTACACAGAAGAGTGAGGTTAGCTGGAACGAACAGCAGCGATTAGCGGCGCGTGATCGCATTCGGAAAGCCGTTATTGCATTACTCAAGAGCAACAATTGGCCAGAAAGTGTATCAGCCAGAATCGAGGCCATTAGAACTGTTGAGGGGATTTCTGGAACGACCCTCTACAAGAACAAGGATTTGTGGCATCCGGTATATTTGAAGGCTGCTATATGCGATGCAGAGAGCACATCAGGGCTGCAACAAATGGCAAAGCCTGTGGAAAACTCCCATACCCCCCGGTTTCTTCTAGGGGGGCGGAAGAGGTGAAGCCTTTTCCGCCCTGCCCCCCAAACTTATTAGGGGGCTTTGGGTGTAACCCTAGTGACAGCAAGAAGATTAGCGTACAAAATACCGGCAACAATCGGCTCCTGGAAGGGGGGGTGCGTAATGCAGGTATGCCCTCTGAAAGAGAGAGCAATTTGCGGAGTAACCAATACAAGGAAGCCGATGCGATCGCAGCTGGCAGTGACGGGTATAGCCCTTGTCCACAGCAGTTGTCTTTAGATATTCGTGCCATGCTGGAGCGCACGAAACTGGCTAATGCCTTGCAGGGGTAGTGAGATCATAGCTGCAACGAAGTGCAATAAGGACTAAGTCGTAGCCTGAAACGTCGAGAACTCGTTAAAAATCAGGCTACGATTTATCACCGCCCTAAAATAAAAGTACAAATAAACTACTATAAAACCCTTACATATCAACGCTTTCGAGCTTATTGCACTTCGTTGCAGCGACGCTTGCATTAGGCCATGAAAGAGGAATTGCACTCAACAAAGAACAGATGAAAGCGGTTGAGGCACGGCTAGAACGTCATCCTGTTCTGTCGAAGTGGGATATTCTCATTCAACCGAGCTGACGGTACTTTCTTCGACGGAAATTACCTGAGTAGCCAAAATATAGCATCGGCCAGCCGGCTGCTAGGCTAAGGGCGATCAGCTCGTCCCACCGACCGCTCATGGATTGCCCTCACTGCAAATCGACTCGTGTCTCACCACTTCAGCGGAAAACCAGTCTGGGCTACGGCGTGTTTCGGTGCAAGTCCTGTCGGCGCACCTTCAATGAGCGCACGGTCACACCCTTCAATTTTATCGAAGTCCCCACAGACATCATCTTTCAGGTGTTGCTCTGCCGCGTGCGCTACAAACTCAGCTATCGAGATGTGGCCGAGTGCTTCTTGCTCCGAGGCTTCCAATTCACCCATGAAACCGTGAGGGATTGGGAGGAACGGTTTCTGCCTCATCTTACCGAACAGATACGGACAAAACGGAAAGGCCAGGTTGGCAAGGTCTGGCTCATTGACGAAACATATGTCCGAGTGAAAGGCGTGTGGTGCTATCTCTACAGAGGCATTGATGAGGATGGTAACCTCGTGGATGTTCGCCTCAGTAAGACGCGTGATATGGACGGAACCAAAGCCTTCTTTGCCCAGTCCATCGAGTTGCATGGGGACAGCCCAGAGAAAGTCGCTGCCGATGGCTTGGCCTCCTACCCACGGGCAATTGAGGAAGAACTGGGCAAAGCCACCGAACACGAGGTTCGGCCTTGTACGGCTAATCCAGTAGAGCAAAGTCATCGGTGCATCAAGCACCGCTATTATCCCACCCTTGGATTCGGGGAGTTTGATGCTGCGCAAAGATTCTGCCGAGCGGTGGATGAAGTCGGTAACTTTTTGAGGCCGCGCAGTCGAATGGCAGAATTCGTGTGCCTTCATGATCGTAGAGAGCGATTCCTGAAGGGCATTAAGGAACTGGAAACACTATTCCAGACCGCTTAAACAGAGATAGAGGGAGGTATGATGGCGCAGCCCGCCGTAGGTGATCGCATTAATGCCGATCAGGTGAAATTTGGCTACTCAATTCTGACAAATGCAAGTAAATTGAAAGCGACGTAATCTCGTTAAAGTTTTGCTGTTGTCAGCATTGCCCTTCGACGAGTTTTCAAGGCTTTGGATATTCTCTCGCTACAGTCATTGAAGAGCGTTAACTGACTACGAATGGATTGACGTAGCATTTGTCTATTGACACTGTACTGAAACAAGACAACACTATCTATAAGCTAGAACTACTCTGCAATCTTTTATGCTGGACTGCGGTCAAGCGCAGTCAGGTAAAATTGCGCTCGGGCAATCACATCATCCCCATAGTCATTATGAGTGGTTCCTTCGTTCATCTTTTCAATTGTTCGTACATTCGAAGCACCTGCATTGTAAGCAACACAGGCACCTTTAAGGATATTTTCATCTGACCAGTCTGGGTGCTTCAGTCGAACTGTATCGCGCGAAGCTGTAAAAATCTCCATTGCTTGTTCTATATGGTCTTGGGAGTCAGGACTATTTAGCCCTCTGATAGCTCGTGTCCCTTTTTGGCGATCAACTTGTAAAATTCCCCAGCCTTGATTATTGTCACCCCAGCCAGGTTTGTTCCCATGCCTACCTAAAGCTCTTCCAATATGGCTTTCCCGGCTCGCCAAAGCGGCAATAATTTCTGTAGGAACATCAAACTTCTTAGCGACTTTTTTGATGGATGCTAGTAGTGTTGGTGTGATGTTTTTAAGATCTTGTTTGGCAATCTCATGGCTAGCAGAAACACCCGATTGAGCTAGTCCCTCAGCTTCTGCGCTGGCCTGTGAGCAACCCTCCGTTTGACAGTTCCTAAGTGCGCGTAGCCAAATACTCTCAACTAAATTATTAGGAGTAGCGGCAATATCACCTGCTTTTTCATTTTTATCTAGCGAATCACCAGAAGCTTCGTATCCATGGGCAATTGCTACATTATCCTTTACAAGATAGCCGCCAGCCAAATGATCAAGAGGGTTTTGAAGTTGAATATACCAGTGGTCTTTGTCAGCATTCTCAACCCAGTTAGCTATCTTAGGAAGAACTTCTTCGCCAGCAGACAAATGAACACCCCGCGATTCACCTGGACTGTTTTGAAGTGAGCTATTGTTTTTGGCATAAATAGCAAAGCCAGTCATTCCCAAAGCGCGACAGGTGTTCTCGCCAGCGATGCCATCTACCACCAGCGCATTATTTTGTTGAAAGGACTCGACACTCTGTTTGGTTTTAGGTCCGTACTCACCATCGGCCTTAATATTTAGTTTGTGCTGAAGCCACCTGACCGATAAGCCATAAGCGTTTAGCTCCATAGGGGTAACCGGTTCGATGTAATTTTTTGCAGAGGCATTGCCTGCTAATAGCTCGAAGTTGAGATGAACTTTTCCACCATTGATGTAGCAGTAGGTATCGAGATCGACATGGGATCCATATTGCTCAGAATGCAACCCACCATGTCCCGCTTCTAGCCCAAGGCTATCCCCTTGGGCAACGCGTTGTCCTGTCGATTTGAATAGTTTGGAGCAATGAGCATATGCTTGATAGCAGGTATATTCCTTGCCCTCGTACTTGAATGGAATATCAAGTTTGATATGAATTCGGTGTCCATAGCCTCCTTCTAGGCCTGCTTTTGTCACTTCGCCTGAATACATACAGGTGACCTGTTGACCTAAGCCTTTTCCATAATCAAAGCCAATGTTGTAATGACCAGGATGAATCGTCTTGAGTGTGCCATTGCGATAAATTGCTTTACGCGTTTCGCTTTTGTATCCATGACCAGTCGGTTCCATGAAGCCTCCTGTGACCAAAACAGAACCCATAACTGGGTTAAAGTAGGCTTTGTAAGGGGCCTGAACTCCTACTTCTGGAAAAGGCTTGTCAAAGAGAATCGGAACATCTGAGGAGTTCTGACTAAGTTGTTGCGGCTTACTCTGGCGCTCGATTGCTTTTAACAGCGACTGAACGCTACTGGGGCCAATGGTTTCTAGGTTGGCTAGATGTGCCCGCTGTTTGAAGGTTTTCCATGCCTTTAAAGTGACTTGAGAATTGCCGGACTGCTTCAACAGTCCTAGCCGAATGAGCGCGACACAGACGACCTGCACTAGTTGAGGGGGCCATTTGGAAAATGGCAGCTCTTTTGCGACTGCTGTTTCTAAAAGCGATCGCACTTCAGCAATCGAGTATATCGGAAGCACTTCTTCATTAACAGAATGCCATGTCCCATCGTTGTGTGAGAACGAGACATCGAGCGAATCAGATCCTTTGGCAGTAAGCTCATCGGTAAAGAGGTGAGGCAGTGGACTGGCAATGATTCCTAAACTGTCGAGCACCCAGCCACTTTTGCCATGAAACCCTATCACTTGATAATTCTTGGGAATATCCAGCGACATGAGTGGCCCTGTGCGCTTACCAGCTTCTAGCTTGCGGCCCTCACTCGTTACAATCTTGAGATAAGTAATGCAGTCATGATACGTTTTAAATCGCGATGCTCTGGCATCGCCTTCTGATACTTCAATAGAATGAATATATTCACCTTCTGAAAGCAGCAAGGACTGTTCACGTCCCTTGTCTCCGCCGTGACTGTCGAACGCAGCACCCGCCGTCAGAATCATCTGAATTCTATTGACACAAACATTACTCCAAACTTTTATCTCCTGAACCCTGGCATTCCGATATTTAGTAATATTTTCTTCTCGTTGGGTTGTTCTGACATCGATATCAGAGAAAGGTTTGCCACGGTGACTTCCTAGGGCAACACTTTGCCACAGTTCCCATTGGGGTTTGTCCGCGTTACGATCAAAATAGGCTGACAAACTGTCGCGCATGAGCTGCTGCTTTCGTTCAATCTGGCGATCACGAGGAAAAAAGTCAGCCGTTAGCAGTTCATAAAGCGGTTCTAGCTCCATCTTGACTGGTGCGGGATCTGCTTGAATACTCATAAACCAAGACGCCCAATCTGCGCTAGGTCGCCCGCCATTGACGCGAAAAGTTTCTGAGGACTCGCTAATTTCTCGTTCAACAACACCTTGTTCTTGGTTTGAAAACCCTAACTTGAAGAGTTTTCCAGCTTCTAGCTGTAGGTTAGTGCCGCGCTGCGATAGTTCTGTATACAGTGTTTCATTTAGGCGAATACAACGGTAGGCTAAGCCGCCAAACTTTATCTCTGTAGATACATGCGTTCCAAATTTTTCTATAAATTTTTTATACTGTTCTACATTTGGTGTGCTTGACAACTGTTCGACCGCCCGAACGAACTGTTTATCGAGCGGTAACTCCGATAGCGTCTCTTCTGGTAGTGATAGGGTGTAGTCAATATAGTCAGCTTTAGTAACGGTATAGATGCTTCTTTCTTCGGTACGCGCTCGCTTAAACTTTTTGTAGCTAAACGAATTACTGAAAGGTAAGATTTTACTTACCAACGATAGAATGCCGCCTCCTAGTGTATTGGCAAACAGCGCTTCTGTGTCAGAGGCTGTGTGTAGTATTTGAGTGCGCGAGTTTATACTAGAGCCACCGCTGGCACCAGGCGTATAGTTTGACCCTTTAGGCTTGAGCAGGTTGCTTTCTCCTGCTATAGTTTCGCCTGATGCAGGCGAAAAGTGAAAGACCATGTATTGTTTTGCTGACTCGCTGGTATTAAAAGGATCCAGTGTCAGAATGTCGTAACATCTCCCTAAAAACGTGAAATTTTTAGGGAAGTTAGTGTACTGGGACATATCTGTCAGTGTTGACCCTGCTGGTGTGACCGTTGTTGGCGAAGTCAGTACTGTGGGCTGGCTAGCAACCCATTGAGATTCTGTATGCGTTGTTTCAAACTGACTAACAGTTGTGCTTGGCGAGCGCTTTCTTCTAGGCTGATGTTCTCCAAACTTATCGTTAAGCGCATTGATTAAAGTGCCAATACTGCTTGGACTCACTAAGCTTGTGTTTTTGCTTTCAGCATGCTGGCCGTTCTCGATATTATGCACGTTTTCAGCCGATTCATGCTGCTGTATAAAGAGCTTCCAGGCGTCCTCTATCGCTTGAATATCGTTGCTACTTGTTCCTTCACTGTTTCCCGAGTCAAATTTTACGGCATCTGTTTGAGGTGTTAGCAGGCCTATCTGAGTTAAGCCGATATTCAAAGCTTCTAGTGCATCATCTGGAAGCTTGTCTATTGGAACAGCCTCATGCACTTTTTCTGTGAGCACACGCTTGATGCTTTCTATCACTGGGCCAGTGTGCACTCGCTCAATGTTACCGTCTGTATGTGGTGTGATCCCTGATTGTCTAGATTGCAGAACATTTTTTAATTGTTTGACTAGGCTAGAGGCATGGTCTGCGCGATCACTCCACACTTTATTTTCCATCAGCCAATCAACAATTGGGGTATCAATGTTATTCCGTTTGGCATCTGCTAGTATCTCGGCCAAATCGCGCTTTTTAGAAACTGTCAGCAAATCTCGCAAAATTTGATCGCGCTCACTTGGTGGCGATACAAAACTACCCGTCTTCTCATGCTTTTCTTGCATTTGAATTACGGCTCTGCTCAGCTCATATTTCCAATCGTCTCTTGTTTGCAACTCTCCACGTAAATTGATCGCCCGGTCGATGTGATTGAGTGCTTTAGATAGCTCAGGCCGAATGCCATCTTTCAGCGCGAAGGCGAGCTGCGCGTGATACTCATGATTAGTGGGATCACTATCGACTAACGTTTCAAAAATTGGAATTGTTCGTTGTGTGCGTGGCTGCATCGCAACCGTGCGACTGCTCAGGCTGCGAAGTTCTTTTGAAATATCAAAAATCTGTGACTTAACAGGTGCTGGCGCAGCATTGATGCTGTTTGTTAAGACGCGTAGCTCAGTTTCTGGCAACCCATTTCTGACATGCTCATTGAGCTGTCCAATTAAGTCAGCTCCCTGAATCAATTGTTCTTTTTCTTCTGCAAGCTCTACGACTTCTTGTGCAAGCTCTTGATTCTCCCTAATGACAGAGTCTTTCTCATTTTCTAAACTCTCAACCCTTTTCAGAAACTTTTTATGCGCGGTTTCCATTAGGGTTCTGCCCCCATATCCGCCAATGATGCCCTTGGCGGCGATCACTTTTAAGGAAATATCTCCAGTAGCTGCATCAACGCCAATAGAAGGTGAGATTAGTGAAATAGTCAAAAAATCAAAGACAAATGCGCCTGCAATCCCAAGTAAAAGATCTCCAAAAAGTCCGGCTTCAAAAGCATCTGCGCTTTCTGTCTTAAAGCGAGGCAGCTCTACGTAACCATCTAGAACGATGGTGTATAAGACGCCTCCTAAGATTCCAGAGAAGATTAAAACCAGGATGGATTGATCAATATAATGAAAGACTTTGGGAATATCTGCTGTACTATTATCGCTGAGTAATAGCGCAAACAATAATCCAATCAAAATTCCTGGCAGGAAGGCGCGATAAACTCTGAATGTTTTTTTCATACACTATGCCGCCATCTACTAGCTATCAATAGATACTTCTGACTGTTTCGTCATAGATAGAACTTGCTAGAAAAGTCACTGTAGCCTTGTATCGGCTGAAACCCTTAAAAGCTCTTTGTAGCTTTCAGACCTTATACATAGACACAGACAAAGCAAAACTACTTGACCCCGTCAAAACTCATGGGCCATCTCTGACTTGTTTATAGATTTATTGTTTGTAATCCAAATATATCAATAGACTGTGGTTTTTCAGCAAGCTCCAGATAAACCTTATTATTTAGTACAGAATTGGCTAAAGATTGTTGGTGATAATGAAAATTGGCATTGTCAAGTTGGCTAGATTTGACTGCGAACCGCTGACTTTGGGAAGCTACGCTCATAACTAATCCCTACCGTGGCCACCGCTTCCCAGCCGAAATCATCAGCTATTGCGTGTGGCTGTATTACACCTTTCCTTTAAGCTTCCGGGACATCGAGAAAATGATGCCCTATCGAGGCATCACGGTCACCTATGAAGCGATCAGAGGATGGTGTCTCAAATTCGCTCAGGGTTATGCCAATCAGATTAGGAAACAGCAGCCCCAGCCCGGTGATAAGTGGCATCTTGATGAGGTCGTCATCACAATCAAGGGTGAGCAATTTTACTTGTGGCGCGCCGTTGATCAACATGGCACAGTGCTCGATATCCTGATGCAGCGCCGACGTAACACAGCCGCTGCGTACAGATTCTTCCGCAAACTACTCAAATCAACTGGCTTTTCGCCCAGAGTCATCATTACCGACAAACTCAAAAGTTATGGGGCGGCTAAGAAGAAAATCCTAAAATGCGTGGAACATAGACAGCATAAGGGCTTGAATAATCGAGCTGAAAACTCACATCGTCCGACTCGCATCAGAGAGCGACGAATGGGCCGATTTAATTCTATGGGCCAGGCGCAGCGCTTTCTGTGGGCATTTGAACCGATTCGCGGTCATTTCCATCCCCATCAGCACAAACAGACGGCTTCAGAATATCGAGTGACGATGCGCCAACGGATCGAAAATTGGAGATCGTTCACGGGATTGGATGCGATCGCATAGACCAACTAGAGAGAATTTCTTCGAGAGAAAGTGTCTCATTTTTCTCAGCTCGAATTAACTTGACAGTACCCCTGCGTTGCACATAACTTGAAGATACTTCTGCGAGAAATGCCTCTGCTACAAAGCGACGAGATATTACCCTGGTAGCGTTATGATTGTGAATGATTAAATAGTGATTAGACGCTTTGGCTAGCAAGGCAAGATCACTCGCTTTAAGTTCTTCAGCTCTATCGATTTCAACAAAGTGAGTATTCAATAGATTGGGATCTAGGCTCATGACATGAGATCCATGCTAAGTAGACAAGCGCATACTACAGCACAATGCCTATGGCGAGTCTGTGGCGATGCAAAACAACAGCAACCTTTTATCTTATTCATCTTTGTCTAGACAAACTCCATGAATGTGTGAAGATGTTTGTTTTCCCTTGAAATCGCTTTACATGAGCATGTTACTGAAATCTCCAGTTTTGGTCTAGGGTGCGTCATCACCTATATAAATTAACCACTATGCACTTTCAGTGAATATGTTCCTGTGGGACCGAACATCCCCTACCCCTAAAACCGATAGACTTTAGAACATGACTTATGTTTCAAAAGTATAGTCCTTGCATCTTATGAATAAGAAAGTTGGCGTGGTCGTGGTACACGGTATCGGCGATCCAAATCCAGGGGAAGCGCTTAGAGAATTGACTGTAGCGCTCACTTCAGCAAACATTATTCAGTTAAAACCAAACTCACCTGAAATCAAGCAGCACTGGATCGAGGCAGACCCTAACACCAGTGTGCATGAGTCTGCGCCTAAGCTCTTAAATCTACCGCTTCAGATAGGTCAACTTAAGGAGGAAAAGCCAGCGGACTCTGACGATTTAACCGGCGACGGCACTAGCGACATAGACGTTGTTTTTGCAGAGGCATTTTGGGGCGCATCCAGCAAATTATCAGGTGGATGGATCGGCGTCATTATGGGTGTCGGGCAACTATTTGCAGGTATGCAAACGATTATTACTGCCACAGCACCTAATGCTGGTCATCGAAAAAATCTAAAGACTTTAGAAGGGTGGTATTACTTACTCGCTTACAGCGTCTCTATCATCTTATCTGGACCGATTTTAGCCATCAATGTGTTGCTTGGCACAGCCCTTATTTTACAGCTGACGTTAGCAGAGCAACCCTATACGCCCTGGCTAGTCATGATTCTGAGCTGCCTACTAGTGGGTGCACTATTCAAGATATTGCCTGTCTTGCAATCAACGCAGGTCAAAGCCCTGCGAGTCTCTGCATATGGATGCATACTCCTGTGGCCGACCATTGCCTGTATTCGCCAAATCTTGAACACACCTCTCCCATTGAATAAAGCAATCTCTTTGTCTCTTCTATTGCCCCTAGGCGTCTTCTTTGCTCTGGCAACGATGCTCTTATTGATCGTGCTACTTGCCTTTTTCGGCGTTGCTCTATTCAAGCCCAAATCAATCATGCCGAGCCTTAAAATTGCAGCAACCGTGGCATCTTTGCAATATGGACTGTGGATCACCACCAGTATCGCCGTTTGGGGCGGACTCAAGGTCCTTTTTTATAACGAGGAAAAAACACGCTTTATTTGGGACATTTACGATGAATATATTCGCGTCGTTCCCGCAGGAGACTCAACCTCAGACCAGTGGAATGCACTAGTCACTGCGATTACATTTGTAACACTGCTGACACTGTTATCTATTGTGATGGTGATTCTTTTCAGAGGACTATGGAAACGGCAAAATGCTCACACGAAATGGAGCGCGCCTCGACTCATCCTCTCGGATATCATCGGTTACACTCTCACGGCAACTCTATTATCGGCAATTTTGTTTACGCAGCTAGGTCGCAGCGGTGCTCTAAACGGTTCCCCTCTTTTACAGTCGCTCGGCTTTGGCAAGGTCGTCAATGTGATTAAAGACAACGCCTTAGTGCCACTGTTGATTCCGCCATTGCTGGGTCTGCTCTCGCAGCCCATCCGAGCCATTTTAGATCTCGCTAACGATGTGGTGCTATACCTATTTAAAGCGTCCCAAAACGATTTGAGCATTCGTCAGGCATTTCGCCAAACCGTTAACTATCTTGTGACAGAGCAAAACGTTGAGCGTCTCATCGTCATTGCCCATAGCCAAGGCACCGTCATTGCCGCCGATGAACTGACAGACCCGTCGCTGGAGCAGCGGCGTTGCATAATAGAGATATGAATTGAGGTTTTCTGCTTTATGCAATGTCCGG
>ERZ1740058.958-NODE-958-length-16684-cov-9.187444_pt1 | contig 16684 bp, 16 predicted proteins | sample MGYA00581745_ERZ1740058 | MGnify/ENA primary metagenome ERZ1740058 (study PRJEB43018, sample SAMN04849742) | marine metagenome | isolation source: floating plastic debris | place: Pacific Ocean | collected 2008-08-30 | study: EMG produced TPA metagenomics assembly... | reverse complement strand
TCGCATTGTGGTGATGGGCCAGGGGCGGATCATTGAGCAGGGGACGCATAGCGCAGTGGTGCGCTCCGGCGGGCTGTATGCTTCGCTGTGGGAACGGCAGAGCGGCGGTGCGGCGCCCATCACCATCGCAGCCCAGTGAGGGCCGGTCGGTGGCAGCTGGTGGCGGCGTGGGCGGTGCTCTGAACTGTCGAGCGGTGCTGCGGTGAATTATCGGCACGCATTTCACGCAGGCAATCACGGCGATGTGCTGAAGCATGCCGTGTTGGTGCGGCTCGTCGAGTATCTGAAGCGCAAGGACAAGGCGTTTCGCGTCATCGATACCCATGCGGGGCGGGGCATTTACGATCTTGCCGATGAGGCGGCGGAGCGCTCCGGCGAGTGGCGCTATGGGGTGGGGCGGCTTCTGGATGGGGTGGTGCCGGCGGAGGCGCGGGCGCTGTTGGCGCCTTACTTCGACATTGCGTTGGTGGACGCGCCGAGGACCTATCGGGGGTCTCCGCGGATTGTGCGGGAGCTGTTGCGTCCACAGGACAGGCTGACGGCCATCGAGCTTCATCCGGACGACCATCTGGCGCTGGCGGATCACTTTGATGGCGACCGGCAGGTGCGGGTTCTGCGGCTTGACGGGTGGCTTGCCATGAAGGGGCACTTGCCGCCGAAGGAGCGGCGGGGGCTGATCTTTGTGGACCCGCCGTTTGAAAAGCCTGACGAGTTTGACCGGTTTGTAACGCATTTGGTGGAGGGGCATCGGCGGTTCAGCCAGGGCGTTTATGCGTTTTGGTATCCGACGAAGGATCGCGCGGCGGTGCAGGCGTTTCACGACGCGCTGTGTGCGCTCGGCATTGCCAACATCCTCGCGCTGGAGCTGACGGTCGGGGCGGCCTTCAAGGGCAACGGGATGATCGGATCGGGGATGGTGATCGTCAATCCGCCCTATACGCTCGGGGATGAGCTTGATGTGATCCTGCCGGCGCTGCGTGGTGCGCTGGGCCAGGACGAGAATGCGTCTTCGCGATGGTTTTGGCTGGTGGAGGAGGGCGCGCTCAAGCGCTGATCACGAAGGGGTGGCTGCGCGTGGGGTTTTTGTGTGGGGCGATGGCAGCGTTCTGCGCCCAGGTGGTGGGGTGAACAGGAGATCAGCCCATGTCCCGCCGCGTCCACGAGCACACTGCCGCGAGCAGCCCTGCCACACTCCGCCTTGTCGCCATTGCGCTGCTGGCGGCGCTGACAGTGCTGAGCGCGTACGGCAGCGCGTTTGCCCAAAATGTCCGCTCTGGCCAGTTTTCGGGACAGGGGCGGTACGACACGTCGGGCACGGTGAGTGTGGCGCCGGGGGCGCTGACGCTGCATCGCAACTTCGCGTTTGACGGGGCGCCTGATCCTAAGCTCGCTTTTGGCAGCGGGCGCCGGGCGGACCGGTCGACGATTTTTACGCCGCTGCGGCGCAACTCTGGCGAACAGAATTATCGAGTGCCGGCGAACATTGATGTCAGCCAGTACACGCATGTTTGGTTGTGGTGTGAGCGGTTTAGCGTTCCGCTGGGCGTGGCGCGGCTGCGCTAGCGCTGGGGTTCGGCGCACTCGGGGCCGAACCCGCCACGTCGAGAATCAAAAAGCCCGGCACTCACTGAGGAGTTGCCGGGCTTTTTTTTGTCTCTTACTCGACTTCGGCGAACAGGGCCTGGAAGCGTTGACCGAGAAGCGGGGAGGTGTGGCGCACAGCTTTCGCTTCTTCGAGGTTGACCGTGTGATCACCGACGAGGATGAGGCCCGCCATGCCGAGGCCGGCGTGGGGAATGCAGTAGAAGCCGTAGGTGCCCTCTTCGGTCACCACATACTCGAAGTCCTGGGAGATTGGCGAGCTGAACGGCTCAGCACCCTCGGGGATCATGCCCTCGATGGACACAGCGTTGTGCGCTGGGTCGACACTTTTGAATACGATGGTGTCGCCGACATTCGCGCGTGTAACACCGGGGTTATACACCATCACGGTGCCGGGATTGGCCGGATTAATGTTCAACATCTCGATGACGACAGTTTCCGCCTTCGCTGCGCCTGCGAATGACACTGCCGTTAACAAAGCTGCGCCGGCCAGCGTAGCGATATTGCGTGTTCTCGAGCCCATTTCTTCCTCCGAGTTCCAGGCTTTAGCTGTCACAACACAGAAATCGTGTGTCGATGCAAGGGCAAGGTTGTGCTGCACAGTGCTGCGGCAAGGGACAGGATGCCGCCCGTGAGGAGGGAGAGGCCAACTTTTCTCCCCAGACTGATATTGAAATGATTCTAATGTCTAGTTATAACTGTTCCAGTTTGATGAAAAGCGGTAGCGGAGGCTGACATGACGCTGATCGGTGGACAGACAGATTTTGGTGGCGCGACCCTCAACATGGCGTTTGAGGTGGGTCGCAGCGAGGCGCTGACGAAGTCGGCGGTGAACTTCACGCACAGCGCGGCAGCAGCCAACACTTGCGCGAAATGCGCCCACTTCCTGGCGGCGCAATCCACCTGCCAGATCGTCGAGGGGCCGATTGCTCCGACGGACGGTTGCTCGGTTTGGGTCGCTCGCGGTTAAAGGCAGAGTAAGTCTACTTATCGGGCAGGGCGTCGCGCTTCCGTGGCGCCCAGTTTTTAGAGCCGCTGAAAACTGAGCGGCTCTTCGTTTTTTTTCGGGCGTGTCGACGTCGCGGACGTTGCTAGCTCCGGTTCACGTTGCCGCGACCGCTGCGCGGGAGCACTCGTAGCGCGCAGAGCAGATAGCGGCCAAAGCCCTTGCCGGGTCATCCTCGGGCGCGTAGCGCGGGGGGATGCACAAGGCGCTCGCAACGGTTGCGACACTCATTCTGGGCATCTGCGGTGGGCTGGCCTTTGACGCGCTCGGTGCGCCAGCGGCTTATCTGATTGGCAGCGCGTGTGCGATTACGCTTGGCGTGGTCGTCGGGATGCCTGTCCACCTTCCCAATTCGCTGCGATTGGTGGCGTTTGCGGTGATCGGCACGATGCTGGGCTCCCAGATCACGCCGGGCGTGGTGGATACGATTTTGCTCCTTCCGCTTGCGGTGGTGGGTTTGGCGCTTGCGACCTATGGGGCGACTGCGGCGAGCTATTTGGTGCTGCACCGCGGGGCGGGGTGGGACCGTGTGACGGCGCTGTGTGGGTCGATCCCGGGTGCGTTCTCCATCGTGATCGCGGCGGCGGAGGACAAAGGCGCCGCCATGGAGCGGGTGCTGACCGCGCAGGCGTTACGGCTGTTCATTTTGGTGTCGCTGGTGCCGCTCGTTTTGGGGGGCGGTGCGCCTACCCCGACCGTTGCGCAGCATGGGGTGGGCGCGATCGCTGCGAGCTTCGCGATAGCGGTGGCGTGCGGCGCGCTGGCCTATGCGCTGAAAGCTGCGACGACAGCGCTTCTTTTGCCTCTTGCGGTGGCTGGGACGTTGTCGGCGTCGGGGCTGGTGAGCGTTGCGCTGCCTCAGGTGGTCGCCGATGGGGCTTTTGCGGTTCTGGGGGCGTCGGTGGCTGTGCGCTTTACCGCGATTAAGCGCGACGAGGCCGTTGCAATCCTTGGGGCAAGCTTTGCGGCCTTTGTGGCGGCGGGCACTGTGGCGGTTGCGGTGGCAGTGCCGTTTGCGTGGCTCACTGCGGAGCCGCTTGGCGAGATCTTTCTGGCGTATGCGCCAGGTGGCGTCGATGCGATGATCGCGCTGTCGTTCCTGCTGGGCTACGACGTGGCGCTGGTGTCGATGCTGCACGCGACGCGGCTTGTGATGTTGGCGGTTTCGGTGCCGCTATTGTTGTCCTTTCAGGTTAAGCGGCTTGCGCGTGTGGCGCCGCACAATGCGGCCGATGCGGCCCTTCTGACGCACGATGAGGGAGAGCGCGATGGTCGCTGAGCCGAACGCCGGGGCCGATGTGAGCGCGGGTGAGGCTGCGCCGTTTGCGCTGTCGATGCGCGAATTCGTGGCGATGATGGCGGTGTTGATGGCGTGCACGGCGCTGACGGTGGACATTATGCTGCCCTCGCTGCCGGACATTGTGGCGGAGTTCGGCCTCTCCGATCCCAACCAGCAGCAGTACATGGTGACGCTGTACTTGGCGGCGTTTGCGGCGGGGCACATTTTCGCTGGGCCGCTGGCGGATCGATATGGCCGGCGGCCGATCATTCTGGGCGGGTTGGTGATTTACACTGCCGCCGCGTTGGTGGCTGCGGTGGCCGACAGCTACGCGATGTTGCTTGCGGCGCGGGCGGTGCAGGGGTTTGGCGCTGCTGGGCCGCGGGTGGTGGCGGTGGCTGTGGTGCGGGACCGGTTTGTGGGCCGCACCATGAGCCAGGTGATGAGTTTTGTGCTTACCGTCTTCATTATGCTGCCGGTGGTGGCGCCGAGCATTGGCAGCGTGATTGCGTGGGCGAGCGACTGGCGCTGGGTGTTTGGCTTCTTGGTGGCGTTCGGTGTTGCGACCTTTGCTTGGGTGGCGCTGCGGCTGCCGGAAACGCACCCGCGCACAGGCGTTGGGTCATCGCCGCCGGTGGGGATGGGCATGGCGGTGCGGGCAATTTTCGCCGAGCGCGCCAGCGTTGGATACATGATCGCGCTCGGCTTTCTGATGGGTTGCCTGCTGGCCTATGTGGCGAGCTCGCAGCAGCTCTTTGCTGATGTTTACGGGATCGTGCGCTGGTTCCCAGCCGTTTTTGCCATCGTGGCGGGCGGCATGGTGGTGTCGAGCATTGTCAATGCGAGCTTGGTGCAGCGGCTCGGGATGCGGATGATTTCGCACACGGCCGCTGTGACATTCGTGGTGCTCTCACTGATTGGGGCGATTGGGGCGGCATTGTTTGCCGTGCCGGCTTGGTTGCTGGTGGCGCATTTGACGCTCGCCTTCTTTTTGATTGGGATCATGCTTCCCAATTTTAACGCCATTGCGATGGAGCCGCTGGGTCGTATTGCTGGCACTGGGGCGTCGTTTGTTGGTTTTGTGATGACGGGTCTGGGCGCTGTCCTTGGCGGGATTGTTGGCCAGTTTTTTGATGGTACGATTATGCCGCTGGCGTACGGCTACTGTCTTTACAGTATTGTTATTTTAATTATGGTTTTTCTGACGGAACGGGGAGTTTTATTTAAAACTGTCAGCAATTGAGGTGTCCAGATCAAATTTATTATTTTGAGACTGGCGCCCCCAGATCGGTGTGCTAGCATTCTGAGCCAGCTAAGGAGGAGAGCCTATGTCCACCGAAGCCCGCCTGGTCGCACTGGAACGACGGCACGCCGCTGTTGAGGCAGAGCTCCAGGTAGTTGTGAGCACCCCATCGGGCGATTCACTGGCCGCGGCCAATCTCAAGCGTGAAAAGCTCCGCTTGAAGGACGAAATGGAGCGACTTCGAGAGTGAGTTGCCCTGCCGGTTTTTGAGGCCGGCGTGACCCCCTTGCCATAAGCCTCATCGCCTGCGTTGACCCGGCGGGAGTGCGTTGTTCCCCTTCGTTGGTGTGGGCCAAGCACCGTTTGCGCCCCGCAATGAAGGGTGGCAGTGTCGCCTGATAAACGCTGCAAAAAGCGTGGCTCAGGGAGACTTTTATGGCGGGCGGCTATGCACACACGATGGCTGAGTGGCGGAGCGATCCGGCACAATTTTGGCTGAAGGCAGCCGAAGCCATCGACTGGTTTGAGGCCCCCGTCACAGCGTTTGATCCAAACGCCGGCAGCTATGGCCGCTGGTTCCCGGATGCGATTTGCAACACCTGCCACAACGCCGTGGACCGACACCTGCCAACGCGCGCCGATCAGTTGGCGATCATCCACGATTCCCCCGTCACCGGGACCGTGACGAAGTGGACCTACAGCGACCTTTATGCGCGCGTAAACGCGTTGGCGGCCGTCCTTGTGGACCAGGGGGTGAGCCGGGGACAGCGCGTGATCGTCTATATGCCGATGATCCCCGAGGCGCTGGTGGCGATGCTTGCCTGTGCGCGCATCGGGGCGATCCATTCGGTGGTGTTTGGCGGGTTTGCCGCCAAGGAGCTGGCGGCGCGGCTTGATGATGCTGAGCCAGCGCTCATTCTGGCGGCCTCGTGCGGGTTGGAGCCCGGCCGGGTCGTAGAGTACGAGCCGCTGTTGTCGGCAGCCAAAGAGCTCGCGAAGGATCAGCCGCCGGTTCTGTACTTCCAGCGCGAGGCGTTTCCGGCGAAAATTGCCGGTAATGATGGGGATCTGACCGCGCTTTATGGCGCGGCGCTGGAGGCGGGGCGGACGGTGCCGTGCACGCCTCTTGCGGGAACTGATCCGCTCTACATTCTCTATACATCCGGGACGACGGGCCGGCCCAAAGGGGTGGTGAGGGACAATGCGGGGCACATGGTGGCGCTCGCCTGGTCGATGCCGAACATTTATGGCGTGTCGCCCGGCGAAGCCTTTTGGGCAGCGTCCGATGTCGGCTGGGTCGTGGGGCACTCCTACATCGTTTATGCGCCGCTGCTGATTGGGGCGACGACCGTGGTCTATGAGGGAAAGCCCATTGGGACGCCCGATGCCGGGGCGTTTTGGCGGGTGTGCGCAGACCATGGCGTCGTGTCGTTGTTTACAGCGCCGACCGCGATCCGCGCGATCAAGAAAGAGGACGCAGACGGGGAGCTGCCCTCGCAGTACGATCTGTCGAAGTTTCGCGCGCTTTATCTCGCCGGCGAGCGGGCCGATCCCGCGTCGATTGCGTGGGCGGAAAACGCGCTGAAGGTGCCGGTGGTCGACAACTGGTGGCAGACGGAGACCGGCTGGCCGATTGCAGCGAACCCCATGGGGCTTGAGACGCTGCCCATTAAGCCCGGATCCCCGGCAGTGCCGATGCCGGGGTACGAGATCACAGTGCTCGACGATGATGGCGTGCCGGTGGGCGCGGGGACGATGGGCAATATTGCGATCAAGCTGCCGCTGCCGCCGTCTTGCCTGCCGACGCTTTGGAACAACGAAGCGCGGTTTAGGGAAGCCTATCTTGAGCGCTTTCCCGGCTACTACTACACGTCCGATGCGGGGCTGCTGGACGATGACGGCTACGTGTTCGTCATGGCGCGGACCGATGACGTCATCAACGTTGCCGGCCACAGGCTGTCGACAGGGGTGATGGAAGACGAGCTCACCTCGCACCCTGCAGTGGTGGAGTGCGCTGTGGTGGGCGCGGCGGATGCCATCAAAGGGCAATCGCCGATGGGGTTTGTGGTTCTGAAAAATGGGGCGGCCAGCGATACATTGGAGGCCGAGCTGGTGGCGAAGGTGCGCGCTGAGGTGGGGCCGGTGGCTGCCTTTAAGCGGGTGATCCCGGTGCCGCGACTGCCTAAAACACGCTCTGGCAAGACGCTGCGCGCGACCATAAAGAAGATTGCTGACGGCGAGAGTTACACCGTGCCTCCGACAATTGACGATGTGGGTGCGCTTGCTGATGTGGAAGCGGCCATTGCGGCCTATGGAGCTTGATGCATGAAGGGACTGAACGGCCGCGTGGCGATTGTCACTGGGGCGGCGCGCGGCATTGGTTTTTCCATTGCCGAACGGCTGGTGGCGGAGGGGATGTCGGTCATGATGTCCGACATCAACGCTAAGGAAGGCGAGAAGGCGGCCGCTAAGCTGGGCGGTGAAGACCAGGTTCGCTTTACCGAATGCGACGTGTCCGAGCGGCTCGACATCCGCAACCTTGTGGCGGCGACGATGGAGGGCTTTGGCGGGCTGCACCTTCTGGTGAATAACGCTGGGATCGTTGGCGGCGACGCATTTTTGGACCTCACCGAAGAGGATTTTGACCGCGTCCTGAAGGTCAATTTGAAGGGCGCGTTTTTGCTGTCGCAGGCTGTCGCGCGGCACCTTGTGGCCGACGTTGAGGCGGGCAAGGCGCCCGGCGCCATCGTGAACGTGTCGTCGGTCAATGCCGTGTTCGCGCTGCCGCAGCAGGTGGGGTATTCGGTGTCCAAGGCGGGGCTGTCGCAGCTCACCAAAGTGGCGGCGCTGGCGCTTGCCGATTATGGCATCCGGGTGAATGCGGTGGGGCCTGGCTCCATCGATACCGACATGCTGGCGACGGTGAACAGCAATCCTGAGGCGAAGAAGCGGGTGATGATGCGCACGCCCATGGGCCGTATCGGGACGCCGGAAGAGATTGCGTCGGTGGTGGCGTTCTTAGCGTCCGATGAGGCGAGCTACATGACGGGGCAGACCGTGTTTGCTGATGGCGGGCGGTTGCCGCTGAACTACACGGTGCCGGTCAAGTAAGTTCCATATGCGTCCTTCCAGGTGGGGCGCGTATCGGTTGGGGCTGCTGTGGCGTTGAAGATGCCGCGCATGGTGGCCCGGGCGACAGCCCGCACTGCAGCGGCGCCGAGGCCGATTTGGCTTATCATGTCGAGCGGGGTTGGGCTTGGCGCTGTTGAGGCGGCGAACAGCGTGTCGCCGTCCGCGACGGTGTGGGACGGGAAGATCGCGACGGCGAGGCCGTCGTGCGCGGTGCGGGCAAATCGCAGAAGGTCGCTGTGTGAGAGCGGGGCGTCGGTGACGAGAGCGCCGATAACCGTGTTTGCGGCCGGGTGGGTGTCGAGCTTGGTAACGGATGCGGCGAAGTCGGCGTGGGGTGGCGGTGCGAGGCCGCCGCATTCGCTGTTGCGCTCGAACATGTGGGCGCGGAACCAAGGGCCGTTGGCGGCGACGGCGCTGCCGACGGCGTTGCAGGCGATGAACGCGGTGACGGTGTAGTCGCCGGCCGACTCGGCGGCGATGCCGAGGCCCCCCTTGAGAAGGCCTGCGGTGGCGCCGCGGCCGGCGCCGAAGCTGCCCTCGGCTGAGTTTGTTGTCGCAGCGGCTACGCTTTGCTCGCCGAGTGCGCGGTGATCAGCGCGGGGGGCGTCGGAGAGGTCGAATAGGATTGCCGCGGGGACGATGGGGATCGTGTGGGGGCCAAGGGTGAAACCTTGGCCGCGCGCTGCGAGGGCGGATTGGACGCCGTCCGCTGCGGCAAGGCCAAACGCGCTGCCGCCGGACAGCACGATGGCATCGACGGGCGGGTTGAGGTTGCCGGGCGCGAGCGCGTCGGTTTCGCGGGTCCCAGGGGCGCCGCCGTGGACGGCGACGGCGCAGCGGACGGCGTTTTTGAAGAGGAGCGTTGTGACGCCGCTGCCGGCCTCATCGTCGGTGGCGTGGCCAAGGCGCATGCCGGACGGAAGGGGGTGCGCTGCGCTCATTCTTCGGCGGTCACATCGATCTCTAGGATGGCTGGGATCTGGGTTGGATCCAACACAATCATGGCGAGGAGTTGGCCAACCCGCATGCGCCGGCCGGGGGTGGCGCTCAGCTGGAGCGTGCCGGGGGCGGTGAGAAACTCGGCGAGTTCCTGCCGCAGCGTGCCTTGGAGCGGCATTTGTTCCGGCGCTGGGATCGCGGCGAGGAGCTGGTCGATGAGTGCTTGGCGGTCGAGGCCGCGGGTGTCGGCGGCGCGCGTCAGGATGCGGTCGGTGAGGCCGTCGTCGGTGAGGGTCAGGGTGACGGCATCGAAGGAGAGGGGGGACAATGCCGCGAGCCGCGCCATCGCGGAGGCGGATGGGCTCCACAAGGCATCGATTACCTCTGGCGTGACGCGGGTGGCGGTCATGGCGAGGGAGAGCGTGCCGGCGCGCGCGACGGTAAGCTGAAGGTCGGCGATGTCGGCGAGTTGGCGCGCTTCGTCCCAGGTAGCGTCGCCGGTGAGGGAGATTTCTACGGGCAAGATGCCGATGGCGGCGAGTTGGGTGGCGGCGTCGTCGCCGAGGAGCGCGTTGCTCAGCGACAGCCGAGTGACGCGCGCGCTAAGGCGGGTGGGACCGGACAGTGTGAGCGGGCGACGCGAGAGGGCTAAGCTTTCCAAGGTGAGGCCGGCGCCGGTGGGGCTTTCGGCGGCGAGACCGTCGATGGTGAGGCTGTTGAAGGTGGGGAGGAGGCCGGCGCGGACGCCGCTCTGAAGACGCGCGTCTTGGGCGGTGGCTGATCGGATCGCAAACACGTTCCCGAGCCGCAGGTTGTCGTAAGCGAGGCTTGCCGCGGTGAGGGTGCCGTCCGGGGCGACGTCCGCGTCGGTGATGGAGACGGCGGCGATGAAGAGGCCGGCGTTGTCGATGTCGCGGATGGCGACGACGTTTTCCAGCGTGACCGTGCTTTCAGAGGTTTGGGGGGTGTCGGCGGAGATGCTGGAGAAGCCGGCGTCCTTGAGCACGTTGAAGAAGGCGTCGGCGATGGTGACGGAAGCTGCGGCGGGTCCTGCCGCGGTCCATAGCGCCACGAACGCCACGCTGAGCCAAAACCTGATCATGATCGCTGCCGCACCGCCACGGCGTCATCCTAGCGCTCAAGGGCGCGCTGCGGTAGCGCTATGGCGCAATTGCGCGGACGCGATGGAGGCACGGCATGGGCGGGCGGACGTTGGCCATCATTTTGGCGGCGGGACAGGGGACACGGATGCGCTCCAAGCTGCCCAAGGTGATGCACCCGGTGGGTGGCCTTGCGATGGTCGAGCATGTTCTGGCCGCGGCGCGGGAGGCCGGCGTGGACGACACGGCGCTGGTCGTGGCGCCGGGGGCGACGTGGCCGGACGCTGTTTTGGCGCGGAACGCTGGCGCGAGTGCCTTCACGCAAGAAGCGCAGAATGGGACGGCGGATGCTGTGCTTGCCGCGCGGGGGGCGTTTGAGGGGCCGGATGTGGGCGCTGTGGTGGTGCTGTTCGGCGACAATCCGCTGATCACCGGGGGGACGATTGCGCGGGTTTTGGGCGCGGTGGCGGATGGCGCTGACGTTGCCGTTTTGGGGTTTGAGACGGCTGAACCGTATGGGTATGGCCGCATTCTGCGCGATGGCGACGGGCAGGTGGTCGCGATCCGGGAGGAGAAGGACGCCACCGACGAGGAGCGGCTCGTGACGCTGTGCAACTCGGGCGTGATGGCGATCCGGGCGGGTGCTCCGCTGCAGGGCCTTGATGAGATTGGTAACGACAACGCCAAAGGGGAGTTTTACCTCACCGACATTGTCGCCATCGGCCGCGAGAATGGGTGGCGCATGGTCTGCCAGGAGGCTGACTTTGCTGAGGTGATGGGCGTGAATGATCGCGCTCAGCTGGCGGTGGCTGAGGCTGAGTTTCAGCGCCGGGCGCGGGCGCGGGTCATGGAAGGGGCGACGCTGCAGGCGCCGGAAACGGTGTTCTTCAGCTACGACACTGTGATTGGCGATGATGTGACCATCGAGCCGAACGTGGTGTTTGGGCTTGGCGTCAGCGTTGGTGATGGCTGCCGGGTGAAGGCGTTTACGCACTTGGAGAATACGCGGCTTGAGAGCGATGTGATGGTGGGGCCGTTTGCGCGCAGCCGCGGTGGGGCCTCGCTGGCGAGTGGGGTGCGGATCGGCAACTTTGTGGAGCTGAAGAACGCGCAGCTCGAGGCGGGGGCGAAGGTGAGCCACCTGACGTATCTTGGGGATGCGAGTGTTGGCGCGGGGGCGAACATCGGGGCCGGGACGATTACGTGCAACTATGATGGGGCGAACAAGCACCGGACCGAGATTGGCGCCGGCGCGTTTATTGGCTCCAATAGCGCGCTGGTCGCGCCGGTGGTGATTGGGGATCATGCGTTCGTCGGGTCGGGGAGTGTGATCACCGATGACGTGCCTGCGGACGCGCTGGCGATTGCGCGGGGGCGGCAGGCCACGAAGCCGGGCCGTTCGCCGGCGAAGCGCGAGAAAGCCTAGGGTTAATAATTCCTTAGAGCGAATGTGAAGCATGCCGTAACAGGGTTTGAGTCCATCGGAAGGGCTTGGCGCGCTAGACCGCGTTGTCATCCGATCTGATTGATACCAGTCAGATCGGATGATCCGCTAGCCAATGGGCGACGGACCGCCGCGAGACGCGCTGGTCTGGATGGAGTGTTCGCGGGCCGGCGCGTCGCGGCGTTGAGTGAGGGGCGAGTATGTGTGGCATTGTTGGCGTCATTGGCAGGTCCCCGGCGGCGCCGCTCCTTCTGGATGCGCTGAAGCGGCTGGAGTATCGCGGCTACGATTCGGCCGGGGTGGCAACGGTCGACTATGACGGTGCGCTGCACCGCAGCCGGGCGGCCGGCAAGCTGCGCAATTTGGAGCTGAGGGTGGAGGCGACACCGCTCGCCGGTGGCACTGGGGTCGGCCATACCCGCTGGGCCACCCATGGCGCGCCTACTGAAGCCAACGCGCACCCGCACAAGGCGGGCGGTGTTGTGGTGGTTCACAACGGTATCATCGAGAATTTTCGCGCGCTGCGTCAGAAAGTTGAGGCGGCGGGCGGCGTCATGGCGTCCGACACCGACACTGAGACTGTGGCCCATCTTCTCGACCAGCGCTTGTCGGCTGGGGCGAGCATCGAAGATGCGATGATCGAGGTGGTGGGGCAGCTTGAAGGTGCGTTTGCGCTCGCCATCGCCTTTGAGGGGCACGCCGGCGTGTTGGCGGCGGCGCGCCGGGGGAGTCCGCTGGCGGTGGGGACCGGCGAGGACATCGTCATGATTGGGTCGGACGCGCTCGCGCTCTCGCCCTTTTGCGACAACATTATTTATCTCGACGAGGGCGACATCGCGATCCTGCGGGCCGGGACCGTTGCGGTGTTTGACGCGTCCGGCGCGGCGGTGGAGCGGCAGGAGCAGCCGATCCCGGTGCAGGTCTCGCTGGCTGAAAAGGGCAATTATCGCCACTTCATGCTCAAGGAGATCCACGAGCAGACCGACGTGATCGCGCACAATCTCGGCCATTATCTCGACATGGCGGGGGGCACGGTGCGTGGCCGTTCGGTGCCGGTGGATTTTGCAAACTTCGACCGGCTGACCATGTCGGCCTGCGGCACCGCTTACTATGCGTGTCTTGCGGCGCGCTATTGGTTTGAGGCGGTGGCGGGCCTCGCGGTGGATCTCGACGTGGCGAGTGAGCTTCGTTACCGCCATCGGCCGGCAAGTGCCCGGGAATTGGCGCTGTTCGTATCGCAGTCGGGCGAGACGGCCGACACTCTGGCGAGCATGCGGGCAGCCAAAGAGGGCGGTCAGACCGTGGCTGCGGTGGTCAACGTGACGACGTCGACCATGGCGCGCGAGGCGGACATGATGCTGCCGACGCTGGCTGGGATGGAGGTCGGGGTGGCCTCGACCAAGGCGTTTACGTGCCAGCTGACGACGCTGGCTGTGATGGCCATTAAGGCAGGACTCGACCGCGGGACGCTGAGTACGGAGCGGGCCGTAGAGTTGGTCGAAGCACTGGCGCAGTTGCCGGGCGCTGTGGCCGACGCGCTGAACCTTGAGGATGCTGTTGCCCGCGTGGCGCATGATGTGTCGGACGCGCAGACCGCGCTGTTTGTGGGGCGGGGGGCATCTTATGCGCTGGCGATGGAAGGCGCGCTGAAGCTGAAGGAAATCAGCTACATCCACGCTGAAGGTTATGCGGCGGGCGAACTAAAGCATGGGCCGATCGCGCTGGTGGACGAGGATGTTCCGGTGATCGTGGTGATGCCGAGCGATGAGCTGTTTGGCAAAACCGTTTCGAACATGCAGGAGGTGGCCGCGCGGGGCGGGCGCATTATCGCGATCATCGATGAGGCGGGTACTGCGGAAGTGGGCGATGAGGTGGCTGCGTCGATTGTGATGCCGCGGGCCGACGACTTTATTGCGCCAATCGTTTATGCCATCCCGCTGCAATTGCTGGCATATCATGCAGCGGTGTTGAAGGGCACGGATGTCGATCAGCCGCGCAACTTGGCGAAGTCTGTGACTGTCGAATAACGGCTCTGCTACTCTTTTGTGCGGGCTGAGGATTTCTGCGTCACCGGTTCGACGGTTCATGCACTAGTCAGCGGCGCTGCTGCCTTTAAAGATGCTGGGGCGGTGCGGAGCGGTCCGGATGGATGATCACAAGCATGAGCCACGGATTGGACACAGGCGTCGCCTGTTCAATCGCGTCCGCAACTATTTCCTCACTGGTGTCATCGTTGCGGCGCCGCTGACGATCACTGTGTTGCTCACTGCGTCTTTCGTGAACTTCGTCGACAGCTGGGTGAAGCCGTGGATCCCGGCGCGCTATAATCCGGAGAATTATCTACCGTTCCCGCTGCCGGGGATTGGGCTGGTGGTGGCGGTGATCTCGCTGACGCTGCTGGGCTTTGTGACGGCCAACATTTTTGGCCGCACGATCATTCGCATTGGCGAGGGTGTTTTGGCGCGGCTGCCCTTGGTGCGGACGCTGTATGGTGCGCTGAAGCAGATTTTCGAAACCGTTTTGTCGGAGCGCAGCCACACCTTTCGGCGCGCGGGTTTGGTGGAGTATCCGCGCCGGGGCGCTTGGGCGGTGGTGTTTATTGCCACGAATGCAAAGGGGGAGATCAGTCACCGGCTTCCTGGCGAGGAGGAGGTGATTTCGGTGTTTTTGCCGACGACGCCGAACCCGACCTCGGGGTTTTTGCTATTCGTGCCGCGCAGCGATGTGTTGGAGCTCGACATGACGGTGGAGGAGGCGGCGAAACTTGTTGTGTCGGCCGGTCTTATCGCGCCGGATTGGCCCCCGGTCGGCCGTCCCATCAAGAACGGGGAGCGGTCGCCGGGGGCGCCGGTGCGTGTGCCCGTGCGTGGTCCGGTGGGGGAGTAGGGCCCGGCCGGCTCAGCGGGCTTGGTCGCAGCGCAAATGCAGCATGGCGTCGTTGCCACTGCGAACGCGTTGCATGGTGCACGAGTTTTCGGTTGTTGTGGCCCTGAACCCGCGACGCCGCGGACGACGGATGCTCCCGGGCACCCGTTCAAGGATGACGATAACGTCCGACGCTGAGTCGCCGGCGCCTCCGCCAAAGCCTCCGCCTCCGCCTCGACCGCCACCACCGCCGGCGGCACCGCCAGCGGCCTGCGCGAACGCTGCGCCGGACATGGCGATTGTTGTGATCAGAGCGAGTGGCACCAGTATCGATGTTCTCTTAGTCATGATCTTTGTTCCAAGGTTTGTGCGTGACCCATTGTCACAACAAAGCAAATGGCTGTGATCATCTTTGTTTATTGTGATGTGCATCACTTAATTACTAAACGGAAAAATCTTATTTCTAACGCAATTTGGCCACTATTGAGGCGGCTGGGGCGGACTATCTGCCCGGGGCAGCTGGACGCGTGCCGCATGGAGGCTTTGGGCGGCAGCTGACATGCGCACGGGGTGAACACCCTTCCCCGATGGCGTCACTGGCGATACACAGGCGCCGAGTTCAGTTGGGATTGAGGCGATGGCGGCGGATCCGCGGCAGTCTTTTCAGGCGATGATCATGGCGTTGCAGTCGTTCTGGGCTGCTAAGGGCTGCGCGGTGCTGCAGCCCTACGACATGGAGGTGGGGGCGGGGACGTTTCACCCGGCGACCACGCTGCGGGCTTTGGGGCCTCGGCCGTGGCGGGCGGCCTACGTGCAGCCCTCGCGCCGGCCGACGGACGGGCGGTATGGCGAGAACCCAAACCGGCTGCAGCACTACTATCAGTTTCAGGTGATCCTGAAGCCCAGCCCGCCGGACCTGCAGGCGCTTTACCTGCAAAGCCTAGAGGCGATCGGCATCGATATGCGCCTCCATGACGTGCGCTTTGTGGAGGATGACTGGGAAAGCCCGACGTTGGGCGCCTGGGGACTTGGGTGGGAATGCTGGTGTGACGGCATGGAGGTGAGCCAATTCACCTATTTCCAACAGGTGTGCGGCGTGGATTGCCGGCCCGTGTCGGGCGAGCTGACATATGGTCTGGAGCGGCTCGCCATGTACGTGCAGGGCGTTGAGAACGTTTACGATCTTGTCTACGTGCCAGCGGCCGATGGGCAGCCTGCGGTGACGTATGGGGACGTGTTTTTGCAGGCGGAGCGGGAGTACTCGGCGTTTAACTTCGAGTTTGCCGACACTGACCGGCTGCTCCAGCATTTCCGCGATGCCGAGGCGGAGTGCGTGGCGCTGTTGGCGGCGGGCGCGCCGAGCGATGGTGGCGCGCACGGGCAGGTGCTGCCGGCCTATGATCAGTGCATTAAGGCCTCGCACATCTTCAACCTGCTCGACGCGCGGGGCGTGATTTCAGTGACCGAGCGGCAGAGCTACATTGGCCGGGTGCGGGCGCTCGCCAAAGCGTGTGGCGAGGCATTTTTGCTGACCGAGGCTGGCGGGTTTGGCTACACCGGGGAGCGAAGCGCCGCTTAGAAGTACGCGTCCTCGGTGATGGGCGAGGTGTACTGGACTTCACCTTCGTAGTGATACTCCTCCTCGGCGCCCTCCGACTCGTAATCTTCAGGCCCGCCATATTCGCTGAAGCTGTGATCGCGGTGTAACGGTGGGATTTCGCGCACGCCACTGTCTGGCTTCTCCGGAATACTGGTTCCTCCTAAGTCGTAATCGGAACCTTCAAAAATGTTTTGTTCCTTCTCTACTTCCTCGAAGAGCTTTTCGACGTCCAGCCCGGGCATCCACTCCTCTATGCCGGGGTCAATGGCGAAGTCCGCATCATCGAGTGGAAGGACAGCATCGTCGTCAACCAGCGCTTGGTATCCTGTTGAGACGCCGGAGACTTCTTTGTAGTTAAACGTTTCTACTTTAAGTTTGAAAAGCTCAAGCGGTTCGTCATCGTCATCTTTGGAGACGTGAAGGTCGATATTGACGGTTGCGTACCAGCCGCTGTCGTCGCCGTCTTCCACATAG
>ERZ1740058.957-NODE-957-length-16728-cov-9.074732_pt1 | contig 16728 bp, 18 predicted proteins | sample MGYA00581745_ERZ1740058 | MGnify/ENA primary metagenome ERZ1740058 (study PRJEB43018, sample SAMN04849742) | marine metagenome | isolation source: floating plastic debris | place: Pacific Ocean | collected 2008-08-30 | study: EMG produced TPA metagenomics assembly... | reverse complement strand
TGTGCTACCCCGGCGCGCGAGGGCCGGGGAGGACACCATGACGCCGCTGCGCGAATACAATAGCTACGATGCAGCGCGCCGGTCGTTCGAGTGGCGGCTCCCGACCCGGTACAACATTGCCCACGATTGTTGTGACGCCTGGGCGGCAAGGTTCCCAGATCGTCCGGCCCTGTTTTTTGCCAATGCCGCCGGGGATCCCGAAGCGCTCACTTATCGCGCACTTGCCCGATTGGTGAACCGGGCGGCCAACATGTTTGTTGCCCTCGGGGTCACTGCATCGGACCGTGTGGCCGTCCATTTGGGTCAGCGTCTCGAAACCATCGTGACCCATCTGGCGCTCTATAAGATGGGCGCAATTGCGGTGCCGCTCGCTGCAGTGTTTGGCCCGGACGCCATCGCGTATCGTATCGGCCACGCCGGCGCGCGGCTCGCCGTCACCACGGCGGAGGGCCGTGAACGCATGCCGAACGGACAGGCAGTGGTCACCGTGGGCGGTGGCGGCACCGATGGTTGGGACACGCTGATGGCGCAGGCGAGCGACCGGTTCGTCGCTGCCCCCACCGGCCCCGACACGCCCGCCATGATGATTTTCACCTCCGGCACCACGGGCCAACCCAAGGGCGCGCTCCACGGCCATCGGGTCCTGTTGGGGCATTTGCCAGGCGTGCAAATGCACCATGATTTGCTCCCCCAAGACGGCGACCGCCTTTGGACCCCCGCGGATTGGGCATGGGCGGGCGGCTTGCTGAACGTCCTTTTGCCTGGCCTTTCCATGGGCGTGCCGGTGGTGGCGCAGCGGGCCGCGCGGTTTGATCCGGAAGAGGCTCTTGATTGGGCGGCTCACGCTGGCGTGCGCAACGCGTTCATTCCGCCGACGGCGCTGCGGATGATGCGCGGCCTCAAACCCAAGATCAGCCTGCGATCAGTGGGATCGGGTGGGGAGAGCTTGGGCGCTGCGACGTTCGAGTGGGCAAAGAGCGCGCTCGGCCTCACCATCAACGAGTTCTACGGGCAGACCGAATGCAACCTGGTGCTATCCAGCTGTGATACTTGGGGCATTGCCGCGCCAGGCATCATTGGCCGCGCGGTGCCGGGCCACGATGTGGCCATTGTCGACGATGATGGCGTTCCGGTGCCCGACGGCGAGCAAGGCAACATTGCCGTGCGCGGTGGCGATCCAGTGATGATGCTTGGCTACTGGAACGATCCGGCCGCGACGCGGGAGAAATATCGAGGCGGCTATATGCTCACCGGCGATCAGGGTGTGGCGGAACCTGACGGTGTGCGGTTCGTGGGGCGCGATGACGATGTGATCTCCTCCGCCGGGTATCGGATTGGGCCTGGCGAGATCGAGGACTGTCTGATTGGCCATCCTGCCGTGGCGCTGGCCGCGGTGGTCGGCGCCCCCGATCCGGTGCGCGGCGAGGTGGTCGCCGCGTTCGTGAAGCTGCGAGACGGCGCCTCCGGTTCCGACGCGCTTGCCGAAGACGTGGCGGCGCATGTGCGCGAACGGCTCTCAGCCCACGAGTATCCGCGCATTGTGCGTTTCGTCGATGACATCCCGCTCACGAGCACCGGCAAGGTCATCCGCCGCGGCTTCCGGCAGGCGCTGAGCTAAGGGCCGTAGGATCGGGTCCTGTCCCTGCCGCATGCAAGCCATCCTGTTGCGGCCGTTGCGACGCTTCGCCTCGCACCACCATTAAGGTGGTATGGCCCTTAGTCTCGCTCCCTCCAACCTGTCCGAAACCGCACGGGGCATCCTTTATAAAGTCATCTCAGCGATGATCTTCACGGCCATGCTCACACTGGTGAAGCTCGTGGGCGAACGGGTGCCGGTCGGTCAGACCCTGTTCTCGCGGAACTTTTTCGGCGCGATCCCGGTGCTGATCGTCATCGCCTACAACGGCAGCCTGCGCAGCGCTCTCAAGACCGACAAGCGGTTGAGCCACATCGCCCGCGCCATGGCCGGCATGGTCGCGATGGGCCTTTGGTTTTCCGCGCTCCAGCGGCTGTCCTTTCCGGAGGCAACCGCCATCGTCTACGCCGCGCCTCTCATGATGGTTGCGCTTGCGGCTATCGTTTTGGGAGAGCGCGTGCGGATGTACCGCTGGACGGCGGTCGCAGTGGGGATGGCCGGCGTTTTGGTGATCCTTACACCCCAAATCCGAACAGGCTTCGACGTGACCAGTGACGCCAAATCGCTGGGCGCGCTGATGGCGCTGGGATGCGCGGTGTTCATGGCCATCGCAGCAACCACAGTGCGGCAACTCTCAAAGACCGAGGACACCACCACCATCGTCATTTACTTTTTGCTGGCAGGCTCAGCGGTCACGGCGCTCACCGCCCCGACCTGGGTGATGCCGTCGCCGCTTGATGCCGCGATGCTGGTGATGATCGGGATTCTTGGCGGCTGTGGGCAGCTCGTGCTCACGCAGGCCTACCACCATGCCGAGGCATCGCTCATCGCCCCCTTCGAATACACGTCCATGATTTGGGTGGTTCTCATCGGCTATTTTGTGTTCGCCGAGGTGCCCTCAGTGGCAGTGCTTGGCGGCGCAGCCATCGTGATCGCGTCCGGGATTTTTGTCATTTTCCGCGAGCGCCAACTCGGCCTGGAGCGCAAAGAGCGTAAAGTGGGTGTGCCGCTAAGGCCATAAACGACCGGCCGAACAGCACGGGTTACCGACCCGGCAAGCGTGGCAGCGGCAGATCAATCTGTCGATTTGGCCTGCTGATAGGCGCGGATGCGGTCTTTCAGCGATGGTTCCGCGGTGGGACTGGGGGCGCTTTCGCCGGCTGCAAAATTTTCGGCCATGGTTTTCATCGTGGCCTTCAGCTCGGCAATCGTGTCGGCATCGATCGCTTGGGCGCGTTCAGCGGATGCTTTCACGCGGTTGTACTCGCGCTCGAAATGGGCGGCTGTGCTTTTCAGCGCGCTCTCGCTCTCCGTCAGCGCTTGGGTTCGCTCTGTGAGTTCGGCGATCTCGGCCCTCATGGCGTCCATGTTCTCAGCGTCGGCCGGCGACGGGACAGTGGCGAACCCATCGCCGTTCATAATGCCGCCTTCAGCCGCTGCAACGGTGAGCCGCTCCACCTCTTCCATCAGGCCCCGATTGCGCTCACGCAGTTCGTCAAGCGTCTGACGAAGGTCAGCCGCCTCCGCCACTTGAGCATCATCGATTTCGCCCGCTTGCAGGGCGGCAGTGGTCTCCTCAGCGGTTTCCGCGCGGCGCATCGTGGCGTGAAGTTGCGCGTGCTGTTCGCGCAACTTGTGTTCCAACTCATGGATCCGTTGCAGGCGCAGCTCCAGAAGCGCGTCGCGCTTCTCCACCTCGTTGCGGCTGACGTGATCGCCCCGTTCCGCGTTGGTGACGCGCTCGCGCATGCCATCAAGCTCGTAGGCCAACCGCGACAGCTGCTCGCTGGCGGCCTCGGCACGCGCCTCTGCATCGCGCGCTTCGGATTGCGCGGCGGCAAGCGCGTTGGAGGTGTCTTCGTCTGGCGCCGGATTGGCACGCAAGTTGGCGATGAGCGTTTGCTGCTCCTCGACTGTTGAGCGGAGTTTGGCCAGTTCTTCGTGTTGGTCCTCACCGGGCTCGTCCGTCCCGCCGCCCGACATCTCCATAAGCGCCAGCTGCGATTGAAGTTGCTCGACCTGGGAGAGCGCCGCATCGGCGTCGGCCCGCGCGGCGTCGCGTTCCGCGAGGGCATCGCCCAACCCGCCGTCCTCTGAGCTTGCCCGTCGTGCTTGCTCGGCCACCACACGGTTCGCACGCTGGTTGGCCTCGTGAAGCTCTGCCCGCAGCGTGCTGATTGTCTCGGTCAGGTCGGTCACCTCGGTCCGCGCGCGATCCCGATCTGACAGGAGTTGCGGCACATCCCGCGCCCGTGAGGTTTGGTTCTCAAGTTCAACTCTGAGCTTCTCGGCTGCGCCCTCGGCCGCCTGCGCCTGCGCTGCGGCCTTATCGCGCTCCGTTTGCAGCGTGGTGTTGGCCTGCGTCATCTCCTTCAGCTGCAGCGTGCGCGTCAGATCCTCCTGCACTCTGCCGTGCAGCTCCTCAATCTTGCTCTCCAGCTCCGCCACCTCGACGGCATGCTTGGCGCGAAGCACATCCCGCTCGGTCTGCACCGCAGCAATCACTTGGGCCGTATCGCGCGCTTCGCTGGATTTGCGCACCCGTCGTCGCACCGACAGCAGCAGCATCAGCAGGATAACAGCTCCCGCGATGATGATAGGGAGACCGATCTCGTCGACTGTGGTCATGATGTTGACGCTCATATCCTGACGGGGCGGCAGCGCCCAAGCGGGTGCAAGGGCGCTGCCAGTAACTTCTTAGGCCGCGAAGGGCGGGAGAGTCACCGCCTCACGTCAGAACGGGTTCCAGGTGGGCTGCTCTGTGAACTTCAGATAGCCGAGTGAAAAGCCCAACCGAGCGCCTACGCCGGTCCGCACCGGGACCAGGTAGGTGTGGTCGGCCGCCATCACTGTCATCGAAACGCCCCCGACCAGATAGGCCGATCCGTCCACACCGGTGTAACGCTGCAGCAGAGCGTTGGTGTCGGGCAGGTTGTAGACCAGCATCATGACGCGACTGCCCGCGCCGCCAAAATCCCAGCCCACCGACGGGCCTTGCCAGTAAATCGGCTGCTCGCCGTGGCGCAGCACCAGCTTGCCCTCGCCGTACCGAAGGCCGCCGACGATGGCGCCCGAACCCTCTTGGCCGAGGATGTAGCCGTTGGGCTGGCCGAAGCGCGAAAAGATGTTTTGCAACATGGAGGCGAGCGCGCCGGAGGTTTCCCCGAAAAACTCGTGGCCGGCGTCGATCATCTCCCGCTGGCTGTATGGAGTATAGTCGACGAGCCGGTCTTGGGGGCTCCCCGTGTGGGAGCTGTAGGAGCGGGTAGTACCGGCATCAAACTGCTGCTCGATGGCAAACGCCGGCGTGGCAAGACCCAGCGCAGAGGCGAGGGCGAGACGGGTGAGGGTTTGGCAGATACGCACCATGGGACACCTTATGTGAGCGGGTGGGCTTTGGGGCGGGCGCGTGTCACGGTCCTGTGCGACACAGTTTGATGGAAAGCCCGATGACCGACGATCTGGACCTTGCAAGCCTTCTCGCGTCCCGCCTGTGCCACGATGTGGTGGGGCCGGTGGGTGCGATCCAAAACGGCTTGGAGTTGATCGCCGAAGACAAGTCGATGACCGAAATGGCGATGGCACTCATTCAAAAGAGCGCGGCGCAGGCATCGGCCAAATTGCAATTCGCGAGAACCGCTTACGGAGCGGCGGGCGGCGCCGATGTGCTCGATCCTGCCGAGGCAGGCCGGCTGACAGCGGCGATGTTTGAGGGGGAGCGCGCCACGCTCTCCTGGCAGTGGAACGGCGCGCCGGCGGGCCGCGTGACGGTTAAGCTTGCTATGATCCTTGCCACCTACGCGCTCGGTGCTGTGCCGCGCGGCGGCGAAGTTACGGTGGAAGAAAGCGATGGCGCGGTCATCGTCACGGCCACCGGTGATCCCGTGCGCGAGCCTGCCTTCCTCGATGTCTTGAAGGGGGGCCAGGATGTGTCCGACCCCCGGGCAGTGCCGGCCGCGCTCGTTCAGCGGCTCGCCAAAGCCAATGGGCGCTCGCTCGATGTGGAAGAGGGCGAGGGGATGATGAGGTTCGTGACCGCGGCCGCCTAAGCCGCAGTCGCCAAAACGCAAAAAACGGGCCTGCGTGATGCCGGCCCGTTTGAAATGCTGTGGAGCGCAAGCGCGCCGAAGCGCGCGCCCTTTAGGCGAGTTCGCGCTGTGGCTGGTTGTCCGGCTCACGCAGTACATAGCCTCGTCCCCAGACGGTCTCGATGTAGTTTCGCCCACCAGTTGCTGCGGAAAGCTTTTTGCGAAGCTTACAAATGAACACATCGATGATTTTTAGCTCGGGCTCGTCCATTCCACCGTACAGGTGGTTAAGGAACATTTCCTTGGTGAGCGTCGTGCCTTTGCGGAGCGAAAGAAGCTCCAGCATCTGGTACTCTTTGCCGGTCAGATGAACGCGCTGGCCGTCGACATCAACGGTCTTGGTGTCCAGATTGACCGAAAGTTCGCCGGTCCGAATGATCGATTCGGCGTGTCCCTTAGAGCGGCGAACAATGGCGTTGATGCGCGCGACCAGCTCATCCTTATGGAAAGGCTTGGTGAGATAGTCGTCGGCGCCAAATCCGAGACCGCGCACCTTGTCCTCGATGTTGCCAAGGCCGGACAAGATTAAGATCGGCGTTTCGATCTTTGATACGCGCAAGGTCCGCAGCACCTCGTAACCGGACATATCCGGCAAGTTGAGGTCCAACAGGATGATGTCGTAATCATAGAGCTTGCCGAGGTCGATGCCTTCCTCGCCAAGGTTCGTCGTGTAGACATTGAACCGCTCGGAGTTCAGCATCAGCTCGATGCTTTGTGCCGTCGCGCTGTCGTCCTCGATCAATAGAACGCGCATGCGGTTCCTCTCATGCGTTCCGCCATGATCGGCGGGTTTTCCTTCATCACCGGGCCAGGCCCAGAACGGACGACCGAATCAGTGCACCTTAGTGTTACCAGTTCGGTCGGTGGACAAACGAGCGCGGACAACATTGTCCTCACGTTTTGCTCACCTCCCGTTCACCATGAATGCAGCCGGTAAACGGACCCTTAATTCGATCACTCGCTGTGCAACGATCGCCCAAAGAAACGAAAAACATCCACGGACGAGGTGTTAACGCCGCCGCGGTTTTTGCCCTTTTGTGGCGAACGAAATCGCAAGACCGGGTCTGTAGGGTGCAGGTGTTGAAAGAGTTTGGAGGCCGCGATGAAGCCCCGCGTGAGTACGATCCAGGCCAAAGAGTTTCAGGCCGCATCCCTGCGCCGTCAGCTGGCGCAGTTTGACCGCATGATTGGTGACTTGGAGACAATAAAGGCTGAGTTGACCAAGCAGATCGAGCAGGAGGAGCGGCGCACGAATAATGACGATCCCGCAAGCGTCCTGTACTCCACAGTTGCCCGTGCGGCGCGGGACCGGCGGGAAAACCTGTCGGCAACCCTCGATGATTTGACCGGTCGTCGGGAACGCGTGGTGGAAGCGATTGGCGATCTCGATGGCTTCTTCGCTGCGCTCAATTCGGCTGATAATCTGCCGCCAGCGCCTGAAAGTTGGGCTGCTGCCTAACCCAACTTCTGAGGCTGGTTGGCCTCAGTTGAAGAGGCTGGAGACGGACTGCTCCAGCGCAGTCCGGTTGATCGCCTCCCCGATGAGCGGCGCAGTGGGCAAAACGCGAATCCCAGTCGACGCGATCATCTTGGCGGACGGCTCGATGGTATCGCAAATTACGAGCTCGCGGAGCTTGGACTGCTCAATCCGAGCCACAGCACTGCCCGATAAAACACCGTGGGTAATGTAGGCTGACACCGCCGTCGCGCCGGCGTTGATCAAGGCTTCGGCTGCGTTGCACAGCGTGCCTCCCGAATCGACGATGTCGTCGATAAGCAGGCACGAGCGCCCCGAAACATCGCCGATGATATTCATCACCTCTGATTCGCCAGGGCGTTCACGGCGCTTATCGACAATCGCGAGCGGTGCCTCAATGCGGCGGGCGAGCTCGCGGGCCCGCACCACCCCGCCCACATCCGGCGACACCACCATCGCGTTCGACAAATCATAGCGCTCTTTGATGTCCCGGCTCATCACCGGCGCGCTGAACAGGTTGTCGGTGGGAATGTCGAAGAAACCTTGGATTTGGCCGGCGTGCAGGTCGATGGTCAGCACGCGATCAGCACCGGCGCGGGTGATCATATTGGCGACCAGCTTGGCCGAGATGGGAGTCCGCCCACCCATCTTCCGATCCTGCCGGGCGTAGCCGAAATAGGGGAGGACAGCAGTGATCCGGCGCGCTGAGGCACGTTTCAGCGCGTCCATAATGATCAACAACTCCATCAGGTTGTCGTTGGCGGGCGCGCTGGTCGACTGGATGACGTAAACGTCGGTGCCCCTGACATTTTCTTGGATTGCGACGAAGATTTCTTCGTCAGCAAAGCGGCGAACCTCGCAGGCGGTCAGCTTGAGGCTCAGATAGTCGGCGATGCCGGTGGCAAGCGGAATGTTGGAGTTGCCTGCGACCAGGCGGACGTTGCGCAAGTCGCGCCATCCGCCGCCGTTGCCGTCCATGGGAGCGCGCTGGTCCAAGGTGTCGTCCTCTCCGGCAATGGAAGAACGCCATACCGTGATCGCCGGTCAGCGCTCTGAACGCGTCGATGGATAGGCGACTGGCGGTTCTCGATCAATTCGGTTGATCGTTTGTTCACCATAGGCGGAACGAAATTTGTTCCGTCTGCGGCCATACCGCCACCGCCGTCAGGCGCGCGCGTTGAGCCAGGCGTTGATGAGTGCGGCTGTCCGACGGGCGATAAAGTCGAGATCGCGGTCGGCAATGTTCGACCAAGGGTCATTGTCCGACCCGTCGGAGCGCTGCTGGCCGGTGATGCGGTGAAGGCGCGTGCCGGAGACGTCTTGGATGTCGAACACATAAAAGACCAGCGAGGTGTTGTCGTCCGTAACAGCGGTGAGCGTCCCTTCCACCGTAAAGAGCGCCCGGCCGTCAGGCCGTTTCACCACCTGAAGGCCCTTGTTTTCCATGCGCTTCCAGAGGCGGCGCAGGAGGTCATCACCAATGTTGCCAGGCACCCCCTCAAACGGGAGAAAAGCAAAGGTCGCAAGATGCGGATCGGTGAGCGGGCGGCGCGGCGCCTCTGTGCGCTCCTGCAGGCCGGCTGCAATCCCCGTCAGCGCAGGGGACTCACAGCCAGCCAACAGTAGCGCGAGAACAAGGGCCGCGGCACGGATCATCGCGTTAAAAACTTCGGCGCGATGGCGGACAATGGCTCAGGCTCGCCCGTTGTCGTAAGGTAGGTGCGGCCGAGGCACATCGCGGTGGAGGTCTCAGAATCCATCAAGATCATGTGCGCAAACAGCACCATGTCCGGTTCGATGGGCGCCGGATTACCGTTGTAGAACATGGGCCACTCCATCCACGACGGCGTAAACGCTGCCCCTAACGAGTAGCCGCATGCGTTCAGCCGATGGGCAGACATACCATGATCACCCAAGGTATTGGCGTGGGCATCGAAGACATTGCCGAAGGTGTGGCCTGGGCGCATCACCGCCTTCACCGCTTCAAGCGCCGCCTCGACGGCCTCAAACATCGCCTCATGCTGCGGCCGCGGCGTTCCGACCACCACGGTCTCCATCATCGCGACATGATAATGGCGGTAGGTGCCGGCCCACTCCAGCGTGAGCTGATCGTTGGCGTCGAGGTTGCGGCGGCCCGCCTTGTAGCGGCACAGGAGCGCGTCCTCGCCGGAGGAAATGATGAATTCGTTGCCGGGATAATCGCCGCCGCCCGCGAAAATCGCCCCCTGCATGGCGGCAAGGATGTGCCCTTCGTCGGCGCCTGCCTTCGTTTCGGCAAGACCTGCGCGCAAAGCATCATCGGCGAGCTTGGCGGCCTGCCGCACATAGACGATTTCCTCAGCACTTTTGACTGCGCGCAGCCGCGGAATGATGTCCGAAGCGTCCTCTAGCTTGGCGAAGCTGCGGAGCCGCTCGTCCAAGCGCTGCCCGTTGCGGGCGGTGAGGCCGTGGGTGTCGTACTCCACCCCAAGCCGCGCACCCACAAGATCGAGGCTGCTGAGGTGATCCTTCAGCGGCAACGTCGGATCCGCGCCTGCCCGGTCGGTCCAGACGAGCACATCCTTGATGTTGGACGTGTGTTTGGCTTGGCGCAGGTCCGCTGAGCGCGTGATCAGGGAGGTCGAGCCGTCCTTGGTGACGACGAGGCACTGGAAGAACACAAAGCCGAAGGTGTCGAAGCCAGTCAGCCAGTACATGCTCTCCTGCGCAAACAGTAGCATCGCGTCGAGATTGCGCTCTTTCATGGCGTCTGTGAGGAGGGCGCGTCGGCGCTGAAATTCGTCGTCGGTGAAGTGCAGCGCCATGGGGTCAATCCTTCAACATGATGGCCGACAACAAGCGGCCATAGTCCGGTTCGCCGCGGTGGGTTGTGCGGCGGTAAGAGAAGAAGCGGGCTTCATCAGCGTATGTGTCAAGGCCGAGAGACTTGGCGGAGCCGATCCCGGCGGCCGTCAGCCGGGCAATGACATAGCCGGGAAGGTCGAACATGTGATGGCCGGATTTCGCGGACGGCACAAAGAAGCGTTCGTTGTCAGGGCTGAGTGAAACAACGGTGTCGAAGAACTCAGGACCCACCTCGTAGGAGGCCTGCGCGATCGTTGGTCCGACAACGGCGACCGTGTCATCACGACGGGCGCCCTCAGCCTCCATGGTGCTGAGCGTGGCTTCCAGCACGCCGCCGACGGCGCCGCGCCAGCCGGAATGGGTCGCGCCGATGACGCCGGCATTCACATCAGCAAACAGCACCGGGGCGCAATCGGCGGCCAGTGCGCTGACTGCAACGTTGGGGGTTTTGGTGACGAGCCCGTCGGCTTTTATCCGCTCATCGGTCGGCCCGGCCACAACGACGACGTCGGCGGAGTGCGTTTGGTTCATGCTGATCAGGCCGGCCGGCGGTAGCTGAAAATGTTGAGCCATGCGTCGGCGGTTTTCGGCGACCGCTTGCGGATCGTCTTTCGATCCCCGCCCGGCGTTGAGGTCGGCGTAGATCCCGGTCGAGACGCCGCCGGAACGCGTGAAGAAGGCGTGCGCAATGCCCGGCAGCGTCAGCGCGTCTGCAGTGATGGGCGCGATGGCTTCCATGGCGTGCGTCCTCGTGTTGGTGGCAGTCAGGCCGGTGGGCGGCGCAGCGACCAGATGATCATGGCACCGCCGAACAGGACCATCGGCAGCGACAAGATCATGCCCATGGTGAAAACGCCCCCGATCAATCCGATCTGCGCATCCGGCTGTCGGAAAATCTCACCGATGATGCGCGCCACGCCATAGCCAGCGCCAAACAGCCCCAGGGCGAACCCCGGCCGGCGCAACGCACCCATGCGAACGGCAATAGCGAGGATGACAAAAAGCGCCAGCCCTTCCAGGCCTGCTTGATAGAGCTGGCTGGGGTGTCGCGGCTCTGGCCCCGCGCCGGGAAACACCATCGCCCACGGCACCGTTGTGACGCGGCCCCAAAGCTCGCCGTTGATAAAGTTGGCAATGCGACCAAAAAACAGGCCGAGCGGCACCGCTGCCGCGAGAAGGTCGAAGAGGGCTAGCGCAGAGGCGCCGCGGAAGCGCGCGAACAGCAAAATCGCGCAAATGACGCCGAGCAGCCCGCCGTGGAACGCCATGCCGCCGCGCCAGACCATGAGCGCTTCTAGCGGATTTTCAGCGTAGTAGGCCGGCGCGTAAAACAAGACGAAGCCCAGCCGCCCGCCGATAATCACCCCAAGCGTCACCCACGTGACGGCGTCGTCCACCTGGCCGATGTCAGGGCGTGGCCGGTCGCCCCAGAGCGCGGCTGCCCGTGCCAACCGCCGGACATACCACCAGCCCGCTAAAATGCCTGCAATATAGGCAAGGGCGTACCATCTAATCTCTACCGGACCGACGGCGACGGCCACGGGGTCAAACACCGGGAACGGTATGACGAACATAAATGGCGCCCTCTGAGCCGCCGCCTTTGATCACAAAGCGGGCGCTCGCACAAAGGGCGCCGCTCCACCAGTTCGGCCAAACGCGCTTGGCTTGTGTCTTTTTTTGTGGAGAACCATAGTCTTGGTGGTGTGGCGCACCGCGCACCCCTGAAGGAGACGGTCATGACCCAGACCAACAGCCGCCTGATCGATGAGATTGCGCGACTTGCCACCGACGCTGCGTCAGTGGCCCAAGGCGCCCGCAGAGAGGCGGAGACTCTGGTGCGCGCTCAGGTTGAGCGTCTCTTGGCCGATGCCAATGTGGTCCACCGCGATGATTTTGAGGCGGTGAAGGCCATCGCTGTGCGCGCGGCGGACGAAGCCGACGCCCTGCGGGCCCGGGTTGAGGCCCTGGAAGAGCGGCTCGGTATGACCGAAACAGCCTCGAGCGAGGTCTGACCCGGTAGACAACTCTGATTGAGGCGTGGACGCAGCCGCGAGAGCGCTTTCCGACCGCGCCACAATCTGGTGTCGTAACAGCGTCGCTCCGGCGGCAAGATTCGCTTCAGCGCGGTTTTCTGAAGACCGCGTGGCTCGAAAAAGGATCAGCGATGAGCTTGATCGACCACGACGATTTCATCCTCAGCGACAACCCTATCGACCGCATTGAAGAGGTCGCCAACGGCAACGACTGGACCTATGAACGCGCCAACGATGACGAGATCACGATCTCAGTCGACGGCCGATGGTCGAGTTATCATGTGGCGTTCACCCACATGGATGAGTTCGAGTCGCTGCACATCGCAGTCGCCTTCGACCTCAAAGTGACTGAACCCAGGATCACCGAAATTGTCCGTCTCCTCGCGCTCGTGAACGAGCGTATGTGGATGGGCCACTTCGACCTTTGGTCCAAAGAGGGTGTAGTCATCTTCCGCCACACGCAGCTTTTGCCCAGCGATGAGACGCCCGCGCCAAGCCAGGTGCATGCGCTTCTCACGCACGCGGTTGAGACCTGCGACATGCACTATCAGGCGTTCCAGTTCGTCGTTTGGGCCGGTAAATCGGCAAAAGAATCGCTCGACAGTGTGCTGTTCGAAACGGCCGGTGAGGCCTGAGCCATGAGCCCTGAGCGCCCGCTGGTCCTGGTGGGCTCCGGCAACATGGGCGGCGCCATGCTGGAAGGCTGGCTCGCCGCCGGGCGGGACAAAGCCGCGATCATCATTGTTGATCCGGCCGCGAAGATCGCACCGGACGGGGTGCGTGTGGAGCCGGCCCCGCCCGACGTCACCGCCCACACTGTGGTGATGGCGGTGAAGCCCCAAATGATGGCCGATGTGATGCCCGCCGCCGCCAAGATGTGCGACGCGCGGACCATGATCTTGTCGGTCGCTGCCGGCATTAAGGTGGATCGCCTTGCCACCATGGGCGGCGGTCCTGTGGTGCGCACAATCCCCAACACGCCGGCGTCGATTGGCAAAGGCGCAACCGCGGCCTTCGCCTACAGGGCGAGCGCCGAGGACCGGGCGTTCGCCGAAGACCTGCTTTCGGCGATTGGCGAAACCCAGTGGGTGGAGGATGAGGCCCTCATCGATGCTGCAACGGCGGTGTCGGGGTCTGGGCCGGCTTATGTGTTCCACATGGTCGAGGCCATGGCGGCCGCTGGCGAGGCGGAGGGCCTGCCCCCGGACGTTGCGGCAGCGCTGGCGCGGCAAACCATTGTCGGTGCTGGTGCGCTTCTTGAACGCAGCGAACTTGATCCCGCCACCCTTCGCAGCAATGTGACATCCAAGGGCGGCACAACGGCGGCTGCGCTCTCGGTGCTCATGGGCGAGGATCGCCTCACCCGCCTGATGACCGAGGCCGTGGCGGCCGCAGCGCACCGCTCGCGCGAGTTGGGCTCCTAGGGCATGTCGCACCGCATGCGGTGCGAGCAAAATGCCCGGCTCTTTGAAAAGCGGGCGGTTTTTCTCGATCAAATGTTCCATTTGATTGAGAACCGCCCTGGCGCCGGGCATACCTCCGGCCAGCGGGAGGATGTTTCGTGGAACGGCGGGATCACATCATCGACGTGTTTATGGCGCTCATCGGTGAGCGGCAGTTCGAAGAGGTCACGCCTCGGGTCATCGCGTCCGAAGCGGGCGTGACGCTTGCGCAGCTGCGCGCTGAATTTGCGAGCCGCGGGCACATCATCGACGCGTTCGCCAAGCGGATCGACGATGTGGTGCTCTCTGGGCAGTACGACGACATGGCCGACGAGCCCGCGCGCGAGCGCCTTTTTGACGTCATGATGAGCCGGATTGAGGCGCTGAAGCCATACCGCCTCGCGATGGGTGAGCTGATTGCCATGTCACGGCGCGATCCGGCGGTAGGCATGGCGCTCAACGCGCTCAATGTCCGCTCAACGGCTTGGGATCTTGCCGCCGCTGGGCTTCGCGCGCCGGGGTGGCGCGGCCGCCTCGCGGTTCAGGGCACCGCCTCGTCCTTTGTGAAGGTGCTGCGTGTGTTCGTACAGGAAGACGACGCCGGGCTGCCCCGCACCATGGCTGCGCTCGATAAGGCGCTGCGGGAGGGCGAAAGCCGCCACAAGCAGTTCGCCCGCATTTTCGGCAGCGCTGTGGAGCCCGATCCCCGCCCCAGCGTCGCCCCTTCGAGTGATGCGGCCGACGATCTCGACGACAGCGTCGCGACCCAGGCCGTGAACGGCAGCGAGAATGGGGTGACGGGCGAGCCAAACGCGGGTAGCAGCACGGGGTAGCTGGACCGACACACGCGGGCGACCCATGAGCGAGCAAATCACCTTCGACGATTTTATGGCCGTCGACATTCGCATCGGCGAAATTGTCAGCGCCGAGCCTTTCCCGGAGGCGCGCAAGCCCGCCATCAAGATGGTGATCGACTTCGGCGAGGATCTGGGGCGCAAGAAAAGCTCAGCGCAAATCACTGTTCACTACAGCCCCGACGAGCTTGTGGGCCGGCAGGTGATGGCGGTCGTGAACTTCCCACCACGGCAAATCGGGCCGTTCATGTCCGAGGTGCTGACGCTCGGCTTCGCCGATTCGGACGGTGCCATTGTACTCGCCACACCTGACAAATCGGTGCCGGTCGGCGCCCGATTAATGTGACGGCAAAGCCCTCTTCCCTTTCGCGTCGTCAAATACGAGAATGGTGGTCTCATTAATGGAGCCGACCACCCCATGACCGACGCCAGCCGTCCCGCGCCTTTGTCGGCAGCGCGCGATTTTCTCGACAAGGCCAAGCTGCTGGCGCCTGGCGTGTTGCTGGCGCTCACCGTGGCTGCTGCTTCCGGATTTGTCGCCGACCACTACGGCGGTCCGGTCATGCTGCTCGCGCTTCTGATCGGGATGGCGCTGGCATTCGTCTCGGAAGGGCCGCGGGCTGCGGCGGGCATTAAGTTCTCGTCCAAAAAAATCCTGCGCGTTGGCGTCGCGCTGCTCGGTCTGCGGATCGCTGTCTCGGATGTGGTTGGCCTTGGCGGCGGCGTGGTGGGCCTCGTGCTTGTCGCCATAGTGCTTACCATCACGGCGGCGCTGATCGCGGCCGCGATCCAGGGCGAAGACAGTCACCTCGGCACGCTGATCGGCGGGGCGACGGCGATTTGCGGTGCGTCGGCCGCGCTCGCGCTCTCCTCGGTCCTTCCCCGCAGCGAACACCACGAACGCAACACCATCTTCACCGTCGTTGCGGTGACGACATTGTCCACCGTCGCGATGGTGCTTTATCCGGCATTGTTCAAAGCCGTCGGCTTCACCGACCGAGAGATTGGGATCCTGATCGGGGCCACCATTCACGACGTGGCGCAGGTCGTCGGCGCCGGCTACGCGGTGTCGGGCGAAGCGGGCGATACCGCGACGATCGTCAAGCTGATGCGCGTTGCGATGCTGCTCCCGACCGTGCTGATCGTGTCGTTCGTGTTCGCAGCGGCGCGCAAACGGGCATCCGACGGCGGTAAGGCTGAGCTGCCCATCCCCGTGTTCGCCATCGTGTTTGCCATCCTTGTGGCGGTGAACTCAGCCGGTATCATTCCGGAGCCGATGCGCCTTGCCCTGGTCGAGATTTCGCGCTGGTGCCTCATCACTGCGGTGGCGGCCGTGGGCCTTACCACCTCGCTCAAGGACATCGTCAAAGTCGGCTGGCCGCCAGTCATCATCGCCGTGTCGTGCACGCTGGCGCTACTCATCTTCTGCAGCGTGGTTTTGGGCTTTCACCTAATTTAGCGCGGCAGGCGGACCGTTGCGCGGAGGCCGCCGAGCGAAGCGGTCGACAGGCTAATGTCGCCGCCGTGCTTGCGGGCAATATCGCGCGCGATGGTTAGCCCAAGACCGGTGCCGCCGCGGTCCCGGTTGCGCGCGTTGTCGAGCCGATGGAACGGATGAAACACCGCCTCGCGGTCCACCGGCGCAATGCCTGGCCCGTCGTCGTCGACTGTGATTGTGAGCCAATGCTCGTCCGCTGCAGCGCGCACATCCACGTGGGTTGCGTGGGCGGCAGCGTTGTCGATGAGGTTGCGCAGCATGCGCCGCGTCGCAGCCGGCCGTAGCGTCGCCGTCAAATCCTTTGGCGCCGTCCACGCCGCGCCGTAGGGGATTGCAACGTCCTTGATTAAGTCTGTCACGTTCACATTGTCGGACGCTTCATCGCCGTCGGCCCGGGCGAACGTGAGATAATCCTCCAAGATCGCCTGCATCTCGTCGACGTCGTTGTTCATCGCCTTCTGGTCGGCCTCGTCGCCGAGCGCCAGCTCCAGGCGAAAGCGGGTGAGCATGGTCCGCAGGTCGTGGCTCACGCCCGCTAGCATGGCTGTGCGCTGATCCATCTGGCGTTCAATCCGCGCGCGCATCTCCAAAAACGCCCAGCCGGCTTGGCGCACTTCCAAGGCACCATGGGGACGAAACTCCCCGATGGTGCGGCCGCGCCCGAACCGTTCGGCGACGGCCGCCAATTCCTGGATTGGGCGGACCTGGCCGCGCAAGAAGAGGAGCGCCACCGCGATCAACACCAGCGTCACCGCCTGCAGCCCCACAAAGACCGCGAGCACCCGCACCACGTTCACCGGCGTCGAGCCGTCGTAATAAAACAACCCCATCGCCGCCGGTGAACGTGGTGCGGGTG
>ERZ1740058.956-NODE-956-length-16732-cov-5.358818_pt1 | contig 16732 bp, 12 predicted proteins | sample MGYA00581745_ERZ1740058 | MGnify/ENA primary metagenome ERZ1740058 (study PRJEB43018, sample SAMN04849742) | marine metagenome | isolation source: floating plastic debris | place: Pacific Ocean | collected 2008-08-30 | study: EMG produced TPA metagenomics assembly... | reverse complement strand
GTAATCTCACCCGTCAGGACAGTTGTAATTTCTGAAAGCACCACACAGCGAGTGTTCTTATTCCGAACTCCGTAGGGCTCTGCCCTTCCCGAAGGGTATTCAGAATCCGCATTCTGCTATGGAATGCACCCTACGTGAATTCTGGCTCAACCCCCAGTTCGTGAAAGATAAAGGCATAAGTATCCGCCGTTTCCTCGATGCCCTTGGTCAAGCTGCTCGCTCCGTGCCCTGACTTCACCCCAATGCGAATTAGGGTGGGTCGATCGCCACTGTGACGCGCTTGCAAGGTCGCCGCATATTTAAAGGAATGGGCCGGTACCACGCGATCGTCATGATCAGCCGTGACAATCAACGTCGCTGGATAGGGGACATCATTGCGAATGTTATGCAGTGGTGAATAGTCGTAGAGATAGCCAAAATCCCTTTCATTATCGCTGTTGCCATATTCAGCGCTCCAGTTCCAGCCAATCGTGAACTTGTGGAATCGCAACATATCCATTACGCCCACGCCAGGCAGCCCGACTCGAAAGAGGTCAGGTCGCATATTCATCACTGCGCCCATCAGCAAGCCACCGTTTGATCGCCCCTCAATCGCGAGCTTGTCAGCATTCGTATATCCTTCACGAATCAGATATTCTGCGGCGGCAATGAAGTCCTTAAAGGCCGTGGGACGATTTTCGCGAATGGCGGCTTCATGCCACGTGCGGCCATATTCTCCCCCACCGCGAATGTTGGCGATCGCCAGTAACATTCCCTGTTCTAACAGCGCGATGTAGGATGCCCGAAACGATGGCACTAGGGAAATGTTGAACCCGCCGTAAGCATATAGATAGGTCGGTATGTTCCCGTCAAATTTCAGCCCCTTTTTGTGAATAAGAAACATTGGAATTTGCGTGCCATCTACGCTGGGATAAAACACCTGCCGCGTTTCATACTGGTCAGCGTCAAAGGCAATTTCAGGCGATCGAAAAATGGTGGACTCGCCGGTCGCGATGTCATAGCGATAAATCGTGGGCGGCACCGTGTGTGAGGTAAATACGTAAAATGTAAATTCGTCGTCGGGTTCGCCTTCAAAGCCGCCCACTGTGCCTAAACCCGGCAGTTCAATGGCTTGCTCTAAGGTGCCATCGGGAGCGTAGACGTAGACGCGAGAAGTCACATCCTGCAGATACGTTGTGAAGAGTTTGCCGCCAACCAAACTGACACTGCGCAACGGTTCTGGCTTTTCGGGAATGATGGTTTGCCAGTTTTCTGGAGCCGGATTCTGGGGATCGATGAGGACGAGTTTGCGGTTGGGGGCGTCTTTGTTGGTAATGATGAGGATGCGATCGCCCCAATTATCCACCGTGCTGTAGGTCTCGTCGGTAATCGTCTCGATCAGCGGCGAAAATTCCGTGGCTCCGGCCGCCAAATTTTTCACATACAAAGCGTTGCCCAGCTTGGCCTGACCGCGATCGCTAATGGACAGCAGCAAAAATCTTTCGTCCTCCGTAGCTTCTACAAAATGAAAGCGCAGAGGATGCTCAGGATCTTCGTATACCAACTCATCTACTGACTGGTCGGTGCCCAAACGATGGTAATAAACCTTGTGAAACTCATTGCGTGAAGACAGTTCCGAACCAGTCGCTGGCGCGTCGTATCGCTCGTAAAAGAAGCCGTCACCACACCAAGCGGGGTAAGACACCTTCACCCACTCCAAGGTTTCCGGCAGTAACTCCCCGGTGTCGACATGCAAAATGCGATACTTTTGCCAGTCAGAACTACCCTCCGACAGCCCATACGCTACATATTGACCGCTCTTAGACGGATTAAATGCACTGAGTGTCGTCGTCTGATCGGCTGAAAACGTATTGGGATCGAGCAACAGCCGGGGCTCTCCCGCTAGGCCATCTTGTACATAAACGACGCTTTGTTCCTGCAGGCCATCATTTTTGAAGAAAAAGAAGCGATCGCCCCGTTTTTCAGGGGCTGAGTAGCGAGGATAGTCCATGATTTTCAACAGTCGCTGTTTGATCGCCCCGCGATAAGGAATCTGCGCCAAATATCCGAAAGTCACTTGGTTCTGCGCCTCCACCCAGGCCGCAGTTGCGTCAGAGCGATCGTCCTCTAACCAGCGATAGGGGTCGGACACTGCCGTCCCAAAGTAAGTGTCGACCTGGTCAACTGTGGCCGTTGTTGGATAGTTCAGCTTGGACGGGGCGTCAGACATGGAGCGATTCTCCGCTGGGGCGATCGCCTTTCATTGTGCCTGAGGAATGTTCAACTGAGGCTATTTGCAAAGTTGTTCGAACATACGGTGTCCTCCAGTTTTGCGCGATCGCTCTGCAGTCGACTGCAGCAAAAATTTCGCCTAGGTCCGTAGATATTGACCACTGGATGCACATGCCTGGAGAAGCCAGAGGCTTTGTAATGCAGTGCTTTCACTTGTGGATGTGGCACTTTGAATTTTGCCCATTGTTATACGAGGGCAAACGCCTACAGCGTCTAGCTATGAAGTGTCACTCGGCATTGGCCTAGAAACAGGACCTCTGCGAGCCAATTCGGACATGGCTCTAGCGATAGTAAAAGCTAAAGTCCTGCAAGGCTTTTACTCTTTCAAGATTGAGTCGGTAATGATAGGCCAAACGACGTTGTAGCTGTTGCCGTCGAGTCACGACCTTTTTTTGTTGCGATGCGTCAAAATGCTTCCAAATCGCTGCTATTTGTTGCCAAGCATCACTTTGTTGCGGTCGCCATCCCACCTTAGCCGCCGCCAAACCGATCGCCAGTCCTTCTCCAGCATGAATACCGCGTAATTGTAAATATCGAGCAATTTGATTCCATACGTCTAAAAACTCGTGCTCCTTGCCTCGATCACGAGTAACTGTGAAAAGAGCCTCTCCTAACCAAATGGTGTTAGTAATATCAACGCCTAACTTCTCTGCGATCGCGTTTAAGTGAGGAAGTCTTTCAGGGGTATATTGACTGACGTGCTCAACCAAATCTTCAGTTAGACCTTCTACTCCAGGTTGCCAAACTAAATCAGGAATTTTCACATCAAAACAAGCATCGACATCGACCATGATCGCGGTGTTTGCAAGGGTGAGTGCCGTCTTGAGGGCAAACCGTTTGTCATGGTAACAATGCAGAACTCCCTGTTGCTTAAAGGGTTGCACAACAACGTTCCCTAAGTTCGCAAATGAATCAGGGCGATCAGTCAATATGACTAAACCGTGGCCAGGTGATTTTTCTGCCAGATTCTCCGCCATGCGTTGAGCCAGCGAATGATATCTAGCGCCTAGTGCTAAAGTGCAAAATATATAATCGTCTTGAAGTTTCATCAGCAGTCAAATCTTAAATATTTTACTGGTAGCCTAGGCTCTAAACAAAGATGAGAAATACTGCTTCAGCGACTTGCGAATGGAGTTACGAGACTGTTTACTGTGCTCAAGTAACGGTTGTTTGACCGTTAAAAACCGGTAGTGTTCCCATAGCTCCCGATATGGCCCACCGGTCGTCATGGGCGTGCCTGCCCAATGCAAATAGCGTAGCAGCAGCTCGCCATCATATAGAAGATGCCCTTTTTGTTGAAAATGCGAACTTCCTCCCCAGTTTCCTGGTTCGTTAGGATTGGTCCGCATGATATTAATCCTTTTATCAGTTGTCTTCAGTATCAGGTAATTGAGAATCGGTTGATCAGTGGTTCCAGTTGAGAAATCAAAGTACTCTCGATGGGCTGCACATTCTTTCAAAATAGCCAGCATTTCATCGTAAGAGAAAATATCCTTTTTACTACCCCAAAAACCACTGTTAAATACCTCTTGTAACTCAGCTTCTGAGAATAATCCCTGCTCCTGTACAGTAGGATTAAAGACTTCAGCTATTCCGCGGCCTTTCTGCTGAAAATCACAGCAGCAGAAATCAGCATCATTAAGATAATCGAGACTCTTCTCTATACTTTGAAACAGTAAAATATCTGTATCGATATAAATAAATTCATCTCGCGGCCCAAACCAAACTCCCAACTTTCTCATTTTGTTGGGTAATCGCAAAAAGTCTCTAGGAAATATCTCCGCAATATCCTGAGTTAGTTTCTCCAAAAAGCTCAGGTCTGGGTAAAGCTGAACGTTAAAGTGCTCTCGACAAACAGCTTCAACTTGTTCATGCTCCTCATTAAATGGGAGCATGAATACAGGGATTTCAGGATCATGGATGCGTAGACTACTCAGGAGAGCGATCGCTTGGTCAAATACGCGATCATTGGCAACAATGTAAACACCACGACTCATTAGTTTTCAATCCTCATGGCTTACTTAACTAGACCTATCTTCTTCAAAACTTTTTTCTGAAAACTGGGTGGTACAGGCTTGAGAGAAATCATTTCACCATCTAGTGCAGGGCGTTCACTAGGGTTATCAAGATATCGATAGTGCAAAAACGTTTCTCGGTAAGGAAAATCCACGTTTTCTCCCCCACAAACTCGCGCAAAGACCTTGGAAGAAATACCAATGTAGTGCAAATAAGTGAGTGGTGTCCCCTTATCTAAAACTTGATCACCCATCTCCTGAAAGTGGGGAGATGTCACACAACAGCCAGTCACCTCATCCGTAGATAGATGCTTCGATAAATTACATATTTGGATGCCTAACTTCAAGGTCATATAGTTGACGATGGATTGATCTGGTCCATTGCTATATAAAACATCTGCTTCCTGTTCTAGCTCTTGCAGCAGCCAGTCTAATTGCTCTTGCGTAAACAGACCACGCTTTGATGCATACATGCCAGCACAAAAAATTGACGCTAGCTGCTCAGCAGAAAAGAGCTTTTCTAAAATCGATGAGTCAGTGTTGAAGACATGTGAAATATCTTTGTACTGAAAATCGTAGACAACCCAGTCGAAAGAGTCTAAGTGCTTGAAAATGTTATCAAGATCGCCAACCGCTAAAGTATCTGCATCAAGATAGATGTATCGTTCAAAGGGACCCTCAAAGGCACAAAAGCGCCGATGCATCCCCATACGATTGACCCCTTCAATTCCCTTCGCTTGCCAGTGAGCTATTGCCGTCGGATGGCGCTCCCAAATCTGGGTTGAAAATTTTTCCCATCGATTGATGAGAGACTCATCTTCTAACAGTTCAACATTATTTTTCGAATCAACATACTGACGAGTCTTCTGGAGGCGATCGTCATAAGGAATTACGCAAATAGGGTAGTTTTTTTCAGAATTTTTTCTGATACTATTCACTAGTGCAATTAACTGATCAACAACTACATCATTTGCCAGTATATAAATGCCGTCCGTCATATGTTAAGTCCTCTGAAATTATAGATGTCGAATTCAACAATCGCCTGGACTTTCAATTAGAAGTAGTAAAATTTCGGCTCCCAAAGAGTATTGATAATCAATTTTATTTTACGAATAGATACTTTAGCGTGATAGTAGACTTTATCAATAGCCTTTATGAGTGAAGATTTTCTAGGATATTTTATCTCATGATATCGATCAAAATAGACTTGCATTTCTTCTTTTGTTGACTTACCTTGAGAAATTTTCCAAAGCTCAACTCTATTTTTAAAGAAAGGAAGAACTTTCTCGTAGTCGTAATCAACTGGAACTTCCCAAGCCTGAGCGGCTAATCCTAGAGCCTCACCTTCACCGCCAATACGACCATTCAACTCATAGTACTTTCCCAGTTTTTTCCAGCTATCCAGCATATTAAAAACATTTTTGTGACGAGTTATATATAAACAATATTCCCAGATAAATTTTGCTTCTTCAGGACAAGCATCAACTTTTTCTGCAGTTTTTTCAATCAATTTCCAATGCTTTTCTTTGCGCGAGTTTTCGCTATGAAACCCTTCTCCATAAAGCTGAGTCAACTTAAAACAGCTATAACTTTTGATGCCTTGACCAAAATTTATCGATTTCGGGACATTTCCAGTAATTCTTACATCTGCATCTAAAAATATACAAGCTTCAAATAATTGAAGGGATTTCTTGATTACGTAAGATTTATCAAAATAAGCATGAACACTCTTCGCAGCGTGCTTAAATAAAATGACATTTTTAAAATTCTTGAAATCGGATGGCTTATCAGTGAAAATGATAATATTCTTTTGATCTGAATAATCTGCCAAGTCAATGACTAGATCAGTCGCAAACTTCCGATATTGTTTGCCTAACGCTAACGTGCAAAAACAATAGTTTGAGATTTTCATAAAGTGTAGCTATTTAGAATTATCACACAGCAGGGATTAGAAATTTAAGTTAACTTAACCTTCAATTGATATTTAGGCGTTAAGTGAAATCTCTCTAAAATCTCTTCTAAAATTGGATAACTTCTCCTCAAGTCTTTCTATCAGATGATCTTGAACTATCTCATCACTCAGACAAGGTAATTTGCTACTTGTTAGTCGCTGGAAGTTAGACTTGTTTTCTCTAAGAGAAATAAAACTGGAAACAGTATTTCGAAAGTATCGAAATGGTGTCAGTAAATCATCACCTAAATTTGCTTTGTATTGATTTATATGGACATGTTCTGGTTGATATTCTATTCCAACTGATGAGCACCAATCTGTCCACTTAAATTGATTGATACTGCGATGAGTTACGATAGGAATCCAAGGGACTCTAAGCGCGTCTGCCACAATTGCTCCGTGCATAGCTTCTGTCAGAAGGATCTCAGTTTCAGCAATTCTTTGAAATACATTTTCAACAGGTAGAGTTGGAAGAATATAATCATATCCTAACTCTTGACATACATCTTTTACTTCTCGCCTCATAGTAGTTAAATGAGGCATGAAAGAAAACCTTGTCTTTTTCTTTCTTAAGTTTGATTTGATTAACTTTTTTGTAAGCACGGCTCCGTCAACTATTCCTAAAGCTTCATCAAGCTCTAAACGCCTTGCTGATAGCGGTCCCCTCACACAATAGACCTTACAGGAATCATCCAATGAAAATTGGTTAGTTTTCCCGTATCCCACACCACTGCTAAAAATGATGCGACGTTGAGCTTGTGGAGTTTTAGAAACTAAAACATCATTGAGTAATGTACCAATGCCAATAAAAGCAGTACTTTCATCGTTGTCAAGGATATCTGGTAGAAGCTTGTGCCAAAGCCATACGTTCAGCTCGTCTCCGAAATTAGTCTTTCCGTTCTTAGGTTGCCAGTGATAAAGTTTCATAGAGTTGGCTAATTAGTTCATGAATTTTGTCCACTGCCAAGCAATGCAATCCCATGTTTCTTGGCGGGCATGCTTAGAGAAATCTGGTCGCAATTTATCCAATTCCTCGGGTCTTTCTAAAAGCTCTACGATTTTCTGCGCGAGCTTTATATGTGTGTTGGGATCTTTAATTCCTCCTGGCACAGTTAAGCAATATTTCTTCTCGCTGAGTACAGCGTAATCTGTCGTCACAGGAATGCAGCCAACTAAAGCAGACTCTCTTACCGATATGCAATCGATCTCTTGAAAGGTGCAACCATAATAGTGGATCGCAGATTTTGCTTTTGCCTGCATAAGTTCATCTTGCCCAACTTTGCCATGTTCAAACACACCTGGCTGCTGCATTAACTTCAGCAGTTTCTTCTGCTCTGTTGAGGGATTCTCAGGAAGAGACCATCCATAATAAATATGTAGTTCAGCTTGAGGATAAGCTTGATGAATAGCAGGCCAGCCGTGCTCTAACATTTGTTCTAAACCACGGCTGTAGTTGGAGGCATAGACAATACGATAAGGGTCTTTGGTTATGTTATGGAGTGCTTGGTATGATTTATCGACTCCATTAGGAATAATCTCAATTTTAGAGTCGGGAGTCTCTGAAAAAAAATTTCTATGATATTGAGATTTCACAAAAATTTTGTCATAGTTTTTAAGTTTCCTGAATTCACGCTGCTCAGGAATCAATGTTTCATGTAAGTCTAATAAAACTTTTTGGGCTCGATTAGGAAAATGCATGCGCCAAGGCATCCGCCAAACAATAAGTGTTGAAAACTCATCAAATGGATTAAAGTGATGGTAGTCAACATATTCAACACCTGAAAAGGCTTTAGCTTCGGCACCGCAGTTGTTATAAACAGTTATCTCATATCCTGCTTCTATCCACTGTTTGCTAAGGTGAATAATTGCCAACTGAGAGCCACCAATGCCCGACTTTAAACTTTTAGCTGTCCATTTTTGAGGAGTATTTGGTGGACAAAATATTACGATTGAGTTTACAGGCCACTTCTTGACCTGTAAACGATTTTTTATATTTCTAATTTTCGCTTTTACTTTATTTCTAAGCGTTGAATTCATTTTTTAAGAGTAAGTTAGATAACCTGGAAATTTATTTTCGAATGAAACGTACGTTTCGCGTTACAGATTGTGACTGCCATCTTTCGCTTTTCATAAAAAAGCTGAACCTGAAACCTGTTGAGACAAACCCATTGCTCATAAGCCGGTATGAGAGTCTCCTCAACTAGTCTTTGCCAGCGATTTACTATTTTTTCTGGACTGATGTCTTGTGCTCTCTGATACGAGTTCTCAATGATTCTTTGGCGCAGCTCAGGTTCTCTTTGCAGCTTTTGCAAAGTCTGTAGCAACTCATCAACAGTATCGATCTCAAAGTAGTCTAAGGTTGATTTTCGCTCGGCTTGGTAGGCTGACTCTTTCCCTAGAAATGCTGGAACGCCTGCCCGCCAAGCATTAAAGAGTTTAGAAGCAGGTTTCCAAGAATAATCAGTCTCTGACTTAAATTGTCTGATAGCAACGATTGCGTCAATATCTGAATAGTCAGTCCATTGACTTCGGTCTCTGTTGGTGATCCACTCCAAACCCATGTCTGCTAGTTGCTGTTCCCATGCCTTATCAACTAAAGCTGGCGCAAGGTTAGCTGTGATCCCAAAGTATGCAATTCGTTGAAAATTATCTCCACGGGAAGGGGCTCTTGGAATTAGACCAGGCTGTGGCCAGAGTGGAATGAAGACGCGTCGTCCTGGCAAAACGTATCTATCGTATTTGCTAGACTGAAGATATACATGAGGTAAGTCTACTTCTTTAGAATTTTGAACAATATGTACATGAGCAAAAGGATTAGGGTTGCTGTCGCCTTTAATGCTTACAAGTAGTTGCCGGGGATTGGGTTGATACCCGTAAGGTAATCCTTCTCGATGTGCGATAACGATACCTTCTGTTGGCATCTCTCGAACTAGCTCGCAATGGAAATCGTACTCCTTTAACCACAAATAGGTTTGCATGATCCAAGCGTATTCAGCGGACTTTCCTTTTCGAGAGATTGCTGAAAACTGGTTAATACTGCTTGGTAAAGCTAGCTCATCACTGATTGGAGACAAATAAAAGTAAACTTTCATCATTTAATAAAATTGAAGAAAATCAGCATTTTATAGATTTTGTTGTCCTTGCCTAGGATGCGCCATCAATTGATTATTAGACACTTTGTGCAATACGCATTAGTATGATCACGTTAATTTGCTTGGCTAGGCGCTGAAATCATCTCTGAGCAGAGAGTCTAGCCTCATTGATGATGGCCCTAAACTAATGCAGCTAGCAGTTTCCTCTCAGGAACTGCTAGCACTCCATAATTGCTAGACACTAAAACTGCATGGCTAATGATTAGTCTTTACTAATAGAGTTTACCCATAGAGGCCAGTGAATAACGCTAGAGCGCTAGATGCATATCAGCTAGCTGTGAAAGCTTATGTATTTCTGAAGTTGCCTCATTTGTATTCAACGGGCAATTATACCAAGGTCTATTGGGTGAGTGGCAGAGGTGTAGGGTTTGTCTGATTTGTCTGAAAAACTGGGAAATATGTAGCTGTAAACAACCTTTACTGAGTGTCTCTCGACTCAAAGAGTACTGAAGTGCCTAGCAACATGTTGACAAGCTTTAAGACATACCTGCGAAAAAACTTCCCCTTTGCTGTATCTGTAGGGCAGCGCATAAAAGCTAAGAGGTGGCCTAAAGGTTCAATTGTTTACTACACAGGTAATCGCAAGGATGGACTTACACCTCTAAATCTAAAGAAAGGCACTAGCGGTACAGACAGCGCAGTCATTTATTTATGCCGAGAGTGGGCAAAAGCTGGCAGAGAAGTAACCGTCTATAGTAACTGTGGCGACCACGAGGGCATTTATGAGGGGGTTAATTACATTAACCACTATTGCTTCAACCCTCGAGATAAGTTTGATACCCTTATTATTCTTTCTCATCCTTACCTGTTGAACCTTCCAGTTCGGGCTCGAAAAGTTTGCTGGGATTGGCATGATATTTTAGGTGAAGAAAGAGTCTATCCACGTCATAAGATCGCCCATTTCGACAAGATTTTTGTCAAATCGCAATATCAACGAAATCTGTTACCTGAAATTGCTGATGAAAAGTTCACGATAATTACAAATGGAATTGATAAGAAGTTTACGCAATTTCCCCAGCAAGATAGAGAACCCCTTAAATTGATTTATGCATCTCGTTACTATCGAGGCTTAGAGCAGATGCTGGAATATGGTTGGCCTATCATTAGACGTAGTCTTCCTACGGTGGAACTTCATATTTATCATGGCTGGTCACGTCGAGAGTTGCATATACAGCATGAGCAGTGGCGTAAAAAGATGGAAAACTTATTTCAACAAGATGGAATTTTTGAATATGGTCGAGTTAGTCAGATAAAGCTAATATCTGAAAAGGCTAACGCCAGTATTCATTACTATGCTTGTACCTATCCAGAAATTGACTGTATTTCCATACGTGAGTCAGCAGCTGTTGGATGTGTGCCTGTCACGACTGACTTTGCTGTTTTTAGCGAAAAGAAATATTGTGTGAAAGTTCAAGGAGAACCCAATGCGCGAGAAACGCAAGAGGCAATAGCTTACTGTATTATTGATTTATTGAAAGATCAGTCTAGATTGTCTCAGCTAAGAACGCAGTTCAGCAATTTAGCTATACAAGAAACCTGGGAAAAAAATTCGCAATCTTGGCTTCAAGCATTGGAAAGCGATCTATAGAGACAGTCTAATAATGCCTTTATAAGCTCTCAAAGTTAAATGAGTTGAAAAACTTCTTAAAGCTATCAAAGGCTTTGGCACTCTACTATTCAGAGTCATCAGCGCGAACGGAAATCTTTAAATGAATGTCAATAAGTTTGGCTAGATAAAGTAGTTTTAAATTATTTCATAATTATGAGAATCATTGTTCCTGCCAAGTTTTATGTAGAGGGCGGTATCGAAAGAGTGATTGTTTCCCTTCTTAAAGAGTTTGAAGGGATTATTGAAGGGATTGTCATTCTGCTACCTGAAAAATCCATTGCTACCTTTCAATCATCTCTGCCCAACAGCTCAAAAATAATTTATGAGTCAGCTAGTTGGCCTGGAAGCACAATTGGAACCAAACAAGTTCGGTTGCTTGACTACTTACAGCGGCTTTCTCGTGTACTACATATGCACTTTATCAATGACTGGGCACTAAATAAGTCTCGAGATATCCGGAGTTCAGGACGAATTCGCTTCTTGGCTAAAAAATATAAATGCACGCACTGTTTATACTTTATTTCTAATCGAGTTCCCTTTCCAAGGAAATTAGATATTCCTGTTGCTACTATTTGTCATGATATTTTTTGGCATTTTGCGCCTATGACATACCCGGAAAAGATGCTAAAGGAATATGACGAAAGCCTAAGAGAGTGGCTTGTCAAAGCAGATCAAATAATTACTGTATCGGCTAAAACTCGTCACGATTTACTCACTATCTTTCCAGGTTTTGAATCTAAGGTGCAAGCAATTCCTTCGGCAAGCGATCGACCTGATGCTATTTTGAAAGATAATGATTCATTAAAAAAACTGTTACGTCAAAATAGTCTTCAGATAGGTCAAAAGATAAGCTTTTTCTTTCCTTCATCTTTTAGTCTTTATAAAGATCACTTAACTTTGATGCAAGCCGCTACTCAAATATTTTCTATCAATTCGAAGTTTACGGTGCTGTTGACAGGTAAAGATACAGAGCGCTTGGCCAGTGGCGATTTTGATCTTGCTAAGCAAAAAGGAACCTTTGAGTATCAGGATTACGTTGAACGGTTAAAGCAGCTTCATGCAGAGCACCAGATGAATTGGAGTCATCTGTTCTGGGGCAGTGGTTACTGTGATTTAGCCATGGTTGAAGCGGTATATCAAACCTGTAGTTGTGTTGTTATGCCCTCTCGTTATGAAGGTTTTGGACTCGCAATTGCCGAAGCTATTGTTCGTGGTATTCCAGTAATTGCATCTGATATTGAAGTCTTTCGTGAACAAGTAGAACTTTATCAGTGTGCCGATAGAGTTCAGTTTTTTGAAGCTGGTAATCCTGAGGCGCTCAAAGACTGCCTACAAAGATTTCTGGACAAACCTGTACCGAGACTGAATTCACATGAGGCTTCGCAGCGATTTGATCACTGGACATGGAAAAAGGTAGCTGAGAACTATGTTTCAGTCCTAGCAAGTTTGTCATAATAGATAACTTAATGAATCGCTTTTTCGAGTCTTTCTAAATCCTTCAGCATCTTCTTAAGAGATTCGAACATTTTTTCCGTAATGCTCTCATGTTCGAGCTTGTCGTCTTCGTACTCTAAAATGGACAGTAGCCCCGTCAATGCACTGAGATTACTGCGAAACTCATACGAAACGTCGGCAATTTCATAGTTTTTCTGTTCTCCTGTAGAGTCCTTATCATCGTGCAGTTGTAATTGACATAATTCGCTGTAGCGTCCTCCCTGAATTAGAAGCTCCTCATGTGAACCGAGTTCAACGACTTGTCCTTTCTCCATAACTGCAATTTGGTCAGCTTTTCGAACCGTTGATAAACGGTGGGCAATCACAAGGGTGGTGCGATCGCGGCTCAATTCATCGATCGCCTCTTGTACCAACCTTTCTGAAACGGTATCTAGAGCACTAGTGGCTTCATCTAAGATGAGGATCTCGGGATTTTGTACTAAGGCTCTGGCGATCGCCAATCTTTGACGCTGACCCCCAGAAAGCATGACACCACGGTCTCCAATCATAGTGTCTAGACCATCCGGTAAATTCATAATGAACTGATAAGCATTCGCCCGTTTTGCAGCCTCTAGAATCTGGTCGTCCGAAGCTCCGAAATTGCCGTAAGCAATATTATATCGAACAGTATTATTGAAAAGAAAGGTTTCTTGACCAACAATACCCATAGACTTGCGGACTTGAGCAATATCGAAACTTTTCAGATCTTTGCCATTAATTAGAATCTTTCCCTCAGTAGGATCAAAAAAACGAGGTGCTAAATCTACTAGAGTAGATTTGCCAGCTCCTGACGACCCGACTAGTGCCAGCGTTGTTCCTTTTGGAAGCTTCAAATTGACGTCGGTTAAAACTTGTTCATGGCTGCCAGGATATTTGAAGCTAACATTATGAAACTCAATCCCTTCAACAAGGCCTCTATATGACGTTACTCCATTTTGCATAAAAGACTTATTGTCTGTACGCAGCAAATTGTGAACAATATCGACTGAAGCAGAAACTTGTGCGAGCTGATTACGACCACTATTAATTTGCGAAATATAGGGTAACAAGCGATTCAGTAATACTAAATAAGTCACCATGATCGCTGCTAGAGAAGCAAGTTGGCCTTGAAATATCACCCGTGCTAAGAGAACTAGAATAAAGAGTACCGATATATTGATCACCTCTCCCATCGGAGCAATGATTCCAGAGTTCATCTGAATGTTCAGATTTAATCTCTCTCGCTCCTGAATATACTCGGCAAAACGTTGGTATTCTTTATTCTCAGTGACCGAGGATTTCACCAGACGAACACCGCTAATCAGTTCAACCAGTCCTCCAGAATATTGACTATTAATTTGCGTTAGTTTACGGCTGTATTTTTTTGACTTTTTGACTAATATCTGGCTAGCTAAGCTCGATATTGGCAACAACACAGTAGCGACAAGTGTTAACTGCCAGGAAATTGATAGTAGTAGACATAAAAAGACTAAGACCGTACCGATCGTGATGCAAAGTCTAATGGTGTTGGTGATTGCACTGGCAGCACGGGCCATCTCACCACCTAAGCGGTTCATCAGCTCACCCACTTGAGCCTGAGAAAAATACTCTAAATCAACGCCTAAAACAACATCCAAACCCTGGCGCTGTAAATCAGAGGTCATTGCTCTAGATAACACTCCTGAGGCTAATGCACTCAGATAGTTGCTAATATTTTTGAGGACAATCACTAACAATGCCGCTAAGGCCATCGCTACATAGCGATAAATACCAGGCAGATCCTCAAATGGTGATAGTAGCAGTTGAAAAATGGGTGGCCCTTGTTTGAGAATTGCATCTTGTCCTAACAAGCTCAACATGATTGGTACTACTAAAGCGGTACCTACCCCATTGAATAGAGCGCCTGAGAATCCGGTGATGACGCTGGCAAAAATCTTGAAGGGATACCTTCTCGCAACCCGCCACAGCATCTGGCGAGGAGTTAGATTCCCTACTGGTGACGTTGGGATCGCTGGAGACTGAGGGCGCATAGTTACCTGTGCTTGATTGGGAATGTAAGTTTTAGGAAACATATTTTGTAACTAGACTCGTTGGGCCGCAGGTGTAGCGATGCTTATTTAGGTGGAGTGATGAAAGGTAAAACGGTTCTGTGCAATGATGTAGCAATAGTCTCAATGCTGTAAAGCTGAATACATCGCTGTCTTGCGCACTCCCCCATTGCTTGTGACGCTTTGGGATCAGCCAAAATTTCAGTAATTTTTTGAGCCATTGCTTGACTGTCACCGGGTTGCACGACGTGACCTGTGCCGTTGAGGATGTTTGGTATATCCCCTACAGAGGTTGCCAGAATTGGCTTAGCCATCGCCATCCCATCTGTCAGCTTGAGGGGAAATTGAGCCTTGGCTGCTGCCGTATCCCTTTGGGGAACTACGATGATGTCTGCCGCTGATACAATTCGCGGCATTTCAGAATGTCGCAGTTTGGGTATTTGAATAATGTATTTGCCCCAGCGCTGGTGCAATGTTTGGTCGTAGTCATCGTATGGGCTACCGCCGACGATAACCAATCGCAGGTCTGGGCGCTGAAGAATATCTAGAGCTGCTAGTAAATCTTCCACACCTTTGTACGGACGCGGTGCACCTGGAAACATCAGAACCTTATAAGGTTCTAGACCAAACTGTTGGCGACTGGCTAAGCTATCATATTGACTGGGATCAAATGTGTTAACGTCCTTGCCATTCGGAATGTATATGCCACCAAACTTTTGTTGTAGAAATGCCGTGTGTACGGTTACAGCGTCAGCTTGATGGACTTTTTGCTCCATGCGCTTCAAATAGATTGGATGATCGGGTTGCCTGAAGGCTCCATTAGCCTTAACTAAATCCCGATAGCGCTGCTTCAACGTTGCTTGATAACACCACTCTTCACCGCCGTGCCAACTCATCTCCCAGTCATCAATATCTAAAATTAGCGGCTTCCTAAGCCATTTTTTGGCCAACAGACCAACACCAAAACTGCTGGCTTTCGTTTTGTAGGCGTAGATGATATCGCCTTCAATTGCTTGAATAAGTTGGGCTGCTGACTTTAGAAAGCCAGGATAGTGATTTTTAGGAAACCTTTTTACAGTTACTTCTGGTCCAACAGACAGTGGCATATTGTCGTTATCAAAACCAAGGATTTCGACCTGAATGCCTAATTTTTGGAATGCTTTTGTTAATAGAAAAGGTCGCTCAGCTCCTCCCCAACGCCCTGCTCCTTCACCAGATAAGTCGCCAATGATAATTGAAACTTTGACCGGCATAGTATGACGACAGACAGATGAGCCTAGCTGCGTTGAATTTAATTTACCTTCTCCCTGAATTTCTACAGGCATAAAACCTCAAAAGGGCTGAGTAAACTGGAACTATATAAGCGCGTAGCGTTCTAATGAAAATTTAGTTTAATGATGAAGTTATGCTTATTGAGTGATGAGTAGGACACAGCACAATAACGGAACTTTGCTATCTCGTCTGTACTACGGCTCCAAAGAAAGGTTGATACTTGATTCTCCGATCGCGCTAATTCCCCACTTGATTGATGCTTGCCAAACTTTCTCAAATATAGTTTTGCCTCAAAGAGAGTACCCAGGCACTTAGCTAAAAGTGAGATTTGCTTGCAATGTTGATGGAGTGGCTGTTTATTCAGGCCATTCCAGCGGTAGCGGCCCGAAGTTACCAACCCGGTAATCACGCAGTAAGGTACGAGCAGCCCGTTCCAGATCGCCTTGATATCGATTGGTTGCTAGGTGTTGTAAATAGGATTCACCAGTGAAGTTATGGGCTGACAAGCGATAGCGTTGGTCTAACGCTGCTAGGTAGGAGGCGTCCCCAGTTTGCCCATCTAGCGCTTTGAATAACTCCACAAAGCTGCTGGCGATCCGTTGATTGTCATAGGCGGCTTGGCCAATATCGTCACAGATGGCGAGTTTCAGGGCTGCTCTTTGATCTTTCAACTGGGCTGGCAAAATTCCGGGGGCATCGAGTAACTCTAGGTCATCAGTGATGCGAATCCATCGCAGTTGACGAGTGACTCCTGGTTTGCGGGCACTCGCGACAACCTTCTTTTTGACTAATCGGTTAATTAAGGCCGATTTGCCGACATTTGGGAAACCAATCACAACAGCACGAACGGCACGGGGACGCATGCCACGATCGCGCCGGCGTTGGTTCATACTTTGGCCGGCGGCCTGGGCGGCTTTTGCAATGCCCGCAACTCCCTTGCC
>ERZ1740058.955-NODE-955-length-16780-cov-10.328251_pt1 | contig 16780 bp, 16 predicted proteins | sample MGYA00581745_ERZ1740058 | MGnify/ENA primary metagenome ERZ1740058 (study PRJEB43018, sample SAMN04849742) | marine metagenome | isolation source: floating plastic debris | place: Pacific Ocean | collected 2008-08-30 | study: EMG produced TPA metagenomics... | reverse complement strand
GATCCAGAGGTCCGCGAAATTGCGGCTGCCAGTGTCGCGATTGCCGCCTCCCCTGACGGTCATTACCTGGCCTCTGGCAATCTCGATCACACTTTGCTGGTCTGGCCGTTTGACAGCGCCGATCCTTGGCAGATGCGCGGCTTTCCCGGCAAAGTGCGCCAACTCGCCTGGTCTAACGTCACTGTTGGCAAAGCGCCTTTATTGGCGACCGCTAGCGGCGCTGACGTGATTGTCTGGCGCAAAAAAAGTGACGCCAACGATGGTTGGGATGCTCAAGTTCTCGATTTGCACGACGCCCGGGTGAACGCGATCGCCTTTCAACCCGGCAGTATTCTCCTCGCCTCCGCCGCTGAAGATGGCCAACTCTGCCTCTGGAAAAAGGCTCAACAAGTCGCCCAGATCCTAGAAGGCGCGCCCGAGGGATTCTCTAACCTCGCCTGGAGCCCCAACGGACAATGGCTCGCCGCCGGTGGGCAGCAGGGAGAGTGGTTGGTGTGGAAACAAAGTCATCGGGGCAGGGGATTCGGCTAAATGCCCTTCCTCGCTGATCCGTTTTCCTACGATTTCATGCGCTACGCGCTCACCGCGAGCATCCTGGTAGGGATGCCCTGTCCAGTGATTGGCACCTACCTGGTGGTGCAGCGATTGGGGCGATTGGGAGATGTGGTCGCCCATGCCGTCTTGTCGGGATTAGCGATTACCAATCTCTTCCAGTTCCCCCTCATCATCGGGGTCTTTGTGTTTGGCATGATCAGCACTTTCGTAACGGCGTGGTTGCGATCGCCAACCAAGGTCAAGGTCGATACCGCGATGGCAATCACCTTCTCTAGCTTCTTTTCCCTGGGCAATTATCTTGATTACGACCCTGCGGACTCAACTCGATTTAGAGGCGCTTCTATTAGGCGATATAGCAAGCTGTAGTTTGATCAGGTCACTTCCAATACCTGAAATCACCATCAGATCAGCCTTTTAATTCTGACTTCCGACTTCTTCATTCCGACTTCTGCTATATAAGCCTCAGGATTTACTGGCGGTAGTTCCCGGTCGGGCGACGACCAACCAATCGTACTCAGATAGGTTTGAGCGGTACTGGGAGGAGACCGTTAAACGCTCGCCTCAGCCGATGGATTCGCCGTTTGCTTGCCAACCTTGAATGCTTGGTGGAAAACCTCGAACGTTACTGTATCCCAGCATTTGCAAAGCCATTACGCCCATGGCTGTACGGTAGCCCGATGAGCAGTAAAGCACCACTGGACGATCCTTGGGAACTTTATTCAGATTTTGAGTCAGCGATCGCACCGGCATATTAATGGCACCCGGAATATGGCCACTCCTAAATTCCGAGGGCTCACGGACATCAATCAATAGAGCCTCTTTATCCTGGAGCATCCCTTTCAACGTGCCAATTTGTTGTACTGCGTAGTAGTCGCTGGGGATTGATTGTAGAAAGGCATCCACCTCTGCAAAAGATGCAGCAGTATTGTCGATAGTTTCTCGCGCAATTCCAGTCACGGGGGGGGATGCCATGGCGGCAGAATTCGGGATGCTGCCCCAAAACAAGCAGGCGGATAGCCAACCAGTGATTAAGATCAGCGCAATTTTTTTCATGGGTGAAACTAAGGTGATGACAAGTGGGTGATGGTTAAGCAGACTGTTTTAGTCGAGGTGGGATTTTGGGGCTCGGGCCAAAGATGCGATCGGTGAAGCGCACATACCAAGCGGCTGCCTGTACCTGGATGATATAAGCCATGGCAATAATCAAGGCAATTTCGGAGCCTTGCTCTTTGCCGAAGGCGGTCATGGCGATCGCTAACGCAATGGATAGGTTACGCATGACAGTGCCATAGACGAGGGCGATCGCATCACCTCGATTAAATAAGACCTTGCCCACCAGCGTACTGAGCAGAAAATTGCCGATATAGAGGATTGATAACGGAATTAAAAACGAAAGCAATACCAGGGGATGGGCGATGATATCTTTGGCTTTCAGGGCCATCGCTACGAAGACAATGCCTAAAACGCCAATGGTGGAAAAGGCCGGAAACTTTTGTTTGAGATTTTTGTTGTATTTGTCTACCCCGACGACTTGAATGAGAGAAATGCGGGTCACAAATCCCAGAATCATCGGTAGGAAGACGATAATTACAATCTGCTTAAAGATGCTGGCTAACGGAATATCGACGACAGTGCCCATCAACCACTTGGCATAAAACGGGGTGGCGACAGACCCCAGAATCAGACCAATCACAGTCATCTTGACCGCAGCGCTCAGGTTGCCTTTGGCAAAGCCCGTCCAGGAAATGGTCATGCCGCTGGTGGGCAAGAGCGAGGCCAGCAGCAACCCCAGGGCGACTAGGGGGCGATCGGTAAAAAACAGCCGTCCCATACCAAAGGCAAAGAACGGCACAATGCCAAAATTGATCAGTTGGGTGATTAACTGCACCTTTAAATCTCCCCCTGACAGCACCTGTTGAATCTGCAGGTTAATCATCATGGGATACACCATGAGGAAGGTGAGGGGAATGATCAGCGATTTCAGGGCCGAGGGGTCGATCAGGGCCCCAACCACAATGCCTGCCACCATAAAGGCGGGAATTGACCAAACCAGATTTTTTTGTAGAAAACCCAATATTTTCCACATAGTGAGAGTCTCCTCGAATGATGTGGGAAGGTGTGATAGTGAGAGCCGTGCCGCAGTCGCCGAGACAGATGGGCCGCCGCTGCGATCGCGGCCCTGCCAGCGCCAATTGCAGTCACTCTGAGGGATTGCGAACTAGCCGACGTGATGCTCGTGGACAGAGTTTTAGGGAAGTCCCGCTTGGGTCGGGAGACCGGCTTTTTTCCAGGCCATCATGCCCCCGGAGATATTGAAAATCTGGCTAAAGCCCATTTCAAGCAGGGCTTGGGCCGCGATCGGGCTGCGATGCGCCGTCAGACAAATCACCGCGATCGCAGTCTCTTGGGGGAGTTGCCGAAACCACTGCGGTAAGGAGTTGTGCAGAATGGGCATGCGACCGATCAAAATACGCGGCAGGCTGAGGTTGATGGCGTCAGGGGCGTGGAACTGGTTGTATTCCAAACGGCTCCGGACATCGATTAGACACAATGGTTGGGCCGATTGAACAAATTCTTCTGGAGATAGGTCAACGAGATGGGACCGGGATGACGATACAGATGCCATGGGGAGTTTGGCCTCTCGGTAAGATTGATCGAGTGCTAGAAACAGGATTCAGTTAGACCCACCACGGCGGTTCTCCCGTCCGGGGGTCAGTCTCATTCCAGGGATAAATCCAGATGGCGTCATCTTTCACCGCCACATGCACCAGCTTGAGCGGCAGGGGCGCTGGCCCCCGGACAACCTTGCCATCGGGGTCGTAGAGCGATCCATGGCAGGGGCATTGAAACTGCTGATCGCTCGGATTCCAGGGAAAGGTGCAGCCCAGGTGAGTGCAGTTATCGACAATCCCCATCGGCGCTAGGGAACCATCGCTCTGGATCGTCAGATAAGTCGGTTCACTCGCTAATCCCGCAATCAGGGCACGAGTGCCAGGCGGTTCAGCCAAAATTTGACTCGCCGGAATGGCATTACCCAGTTTGTCTTTAGCGAGAATTCCGCCCCCCTCAGTCACCTCCCGAGGCGGAACCAGGAATTGGGCAAGGGGATACAAAGCTGATCCGGCAGTGGCTACCACTGTTGCCCCGGTCAGAAAGTTAAGCAATTGCCGTCGTGACAACGACGGGTTTTCATAAGGAATGGCATTTTCCATCATTCAAATTAACTCCAGTTATTTCAATGACAGTGCAAAAAGAAATCGTTCGGTAGCTCTCTTAAAAAACAGTTTTTGAGACTCACCCAGATCGCAGCGCTGGGTTGATCCTGTAGACCCTGAATCAATTCTTCAGGGGAAGCTATCAAGGTTTAGTCACTCTTATCCTGGGAGCGACTACTGCGAAGAAAACAATTAGAAACCCAGGCCGTGAGTCAGAAGAAGCGATCGCTCACCCGACCTGAAAGTCTCCATTGCACGTTTAATCACCCTGGATAAAATCGCCTGACTTTATGACAAGGATTGGTTTGATTTGCGGGTATTTAAGCCGAGCAACCCATACAGGGCACAGGAACCTACCAGCCCAGTCAGTAGGGCAACGCCTCCAGCGACAGCGAGTCCGATTCCTAAGGCTGAACCAGCATAGGTTTGCAAGCCTAAATACAGCAGAATCGCGGCGGCAATTAATCGCAGTAAGCGATCGGTAGTACCAACATTGTTAAACATGGGTTTTATCTCCAAAAAAATCGATCAAAATTGCATTCGTCAAAATTGCATTAGGGGAATGTGTGGATGTGGCGAGTAACGACTACACAGTCAGGAACTCAAGGTTCCAGAACTCAACATTCAAGAACTTAAGCAAAACTCAGGCCACGCCAGCCAGCTCAGGCATCGCGGCTGCGGGCAGGCGCTCGATCACGGCCTGCATTTTTTCACTGGCTTCTAGGGCGATCGCTTTGGCCTCGGGGGTGTGCACCATCAAAAACATCATCAGCGGATCGACCGCCGAGACTTCGACGCGGCCATCCTCATGCTCTTGAACCACAACATTGCAGGGGTAAAGTGCACCGGCTTTATCATCCGCTTGAATCATGTTGTAAGCGATGCCGGGATGACAGGCCCCGAGAATTTTGTAATTCCGAAAGTCTTTGCCGAGCTTCTTTTTAAATGCTGCCTGCACATCAATTTCGGTCAGGATTCCGAGTCCTTCTGCTCGCAGCGACTCCGTTACCTGTTCGATGGCCTCGGCAAATGAGGCATTCACAACTTTACTAAAGTGATACATCAATCACGACTCCGTTTGCTTTATTGCTTTGTAGTCAGAGAATCTGCCAATCAGGAAGGCGGTAAAGACCGCCTCAAGACCTGCTTCTAAGCTATTGACTGATAATTCTTTTATGACTAGATAGGAATATAGTACTTCGCCGATCTCTTTTTTCTGGCCACCCAACAAGAAGGCAATCCTCAAGGGAAGAGCATAGATTTTGCTCTATATATAACGTCATATAACTATTTAGTAGTATGGTTGAGTGGGAGCTGCCTGGCAGTTCTTGTCTGAAGTGCCTCATAACTTCCTCAAATTGTTGACTTATGGTGCTGTCCTATTGGCTGGCTCAGAAGTCTAGAGAGTTGTGTGGCTCCGCTACGACGACAGGGATTGTTGCGACTCACCCTAGTCTCATGCTGAAAGGTAAGCCATCCGAGAAAAGTGTGTGCGGTCCGGATGAACACCTGATAAAAAGCCCGAATAAAAAATGGAGGATAAAAGCGCGGTATGGCCAATGTTGTTGTAATTGGGGCCGGATTAGGGGGCTTGCCAGCCGCCTACGAACTGCGGCATCTGCTGCCGTCAGAACATACGGTTACCTTAGTCTCCGAGAAATCCGAATTCACCTTTGTTCCAGGGCTGATCCGGGTGGCCTTTGATTTGAAGCCGTTAGCGCATGTGCAGCTGGGCTTGGCTCAACTCGCTCAGCGCCACAACCTCAACTGGGTATCCGGTAAGGTGACGGCCCTCGACCCGACCAGTCAGCACCTAACGGTTGAGGGGCAAGCTGCGATCGCTTATGACTACTTGCTCATCGCGACCGGCGCGTCCCTCGCCTGGGACTGGGTTCCCGGCGCTGGCCCCCACGGTGGTTACACTCACTCTGTCTGCACTCCCGACCATGCCCTCGAAGCCCGGCAGGCTTGGCTGGAGTTTCTAGAAAATCCTGGACCGATCGTTGTCGGTGCGGCTCCGGGTGCGGGGTGTTTTGGTCCCGCCTATGAATTTGCCCTGATTGCCGATCAAGAGCTGCGCCGCCGGGGGTTGCGAGACCAGGTGCCGATCACCTATGTCACCCCAGAACCCTATGCCGGACATTTAGGCGTCTCTGGTGTGAACCGGGCCAGAGAGCTGACCGCAGAGCTGATGCAAGAACGAGGGATTAAGGTGATTGACAATGCCACCATCGCCGCAGTGGAGCCCCAGGCGGTAACCCTGGCGGATGGCCGTCAGTTGCCCTTTCGTTACTCCATGATTTTGCCTGCCTTTCAGGGGGCGCAGTTTATTCGAGCGGTGCCTGGACTCGGCGATGAAAAGGGATTTATCCCCATCTTGCCCACCCAGCGTCATCCTCAGTTTGCCAACATCTACGCTGCTGGGGTGAGCGTCAAATTGGCCCAGCCCGATGTCACCCCAGTACCGATTGGACTACCCAAAAGTGGGCAAATGGCCGAAGCGATGGCGACTGCTGCGGCCCACAATATCGCCGTTGACCTCAAAGCGATCAAAGCCAGTCCTAAAGTGCCGACTTTAGAGGCGCTCTGTTTTGCTGAATTTGGTGATACGGGCATTGCCTACATTGCCGCTCCGGTCCTCCCCGACCCCAAAACCGGCAAGCGGAAACACTCCTACGCGGTGCGTGGCCCCTGGGTCGTGTGGGTGAAAGCCGCTTTTGAAGAATATTTCATGCTGAAAATTCGCTTTGGCGTTGGCATGCCCTGGTACGAGCGGTTGGGACTCCGGACTCTGTTCGGGTTGCAACTGCTGAAGGATGTTTCCGCACTTTCTAAAACGGCAGCCACGGGCTCGGAATCCCTAGTGAGTTAAGTTTCGCGCCGCCCCGATCGATCGCGACTGGTCCCCTTTTGCCGATTGATGACGACCCCTTTTGATCAAGTCAACACCCTGTTCATGATTAGAGTTTTCTCTCGATTAGTGCTCGGCGTATCCCTGGTGATCTGCGTGCTCATAGGACTGCCCGCGATCGCCCAAGCCCAACCAGAACCGGCCGAACTGGCCAAAGCCGTCCAGGAAATTGAAAATCTAGACGCCATGCGCAGTGGTCTGGCGGCCTATCTCGAAGAGGCCACTGAACCGCCGACCGCTGAAACCATGCGACAGGTCTGCAAACCGGTCGGGATGAAAGCGATGCAGCTGAGCCAAGACAACGGTTGGCAGGTCAAACAAATGGCTAATAAGTATCGCAATCCGGCCCACGAACCCGATACCCCCCAAGCCAAAATGGCCCTGGCCAAGTTTGAGCAAGATGCCGATCTACAGGGTTTTTGGGCCTCAGCAACGCTCAACGGGGAGCCTGGCACCCGCTATTACCGCCGGATTAATGTGGCAGCCAGCTGTCTGGCCTGCCACGGGGGCAAAGGCGATCGTCCCCAATTTGTGAAAGATAACTATCCCCAAGATCGCGCCTATGACTTTAACGTGGGCGATTTGCGGGGCATGTACGCGGTGTTTATTCCCGAGGTCAAACAAGCGCTAGAAGATGCCCTCTCAGGATCTTAGGAGGATAACCATGGGCCGTTTCATCCCCAAAATTGTGTTCCGATTAGCCGCAACTGCGCTGTTAGGCGCTTGCCTCTTAAGCGTTCTGTTCTACCCCTGGCCTGCCCAAGCCGCGATTCGACAATTGGAGGAAGCCCCGGGGCAGGTGGTCTATCAGTCTCGGCAGACTTTAACTGATCAGCATGGCGATCGCTGGCAGGCCATTGCCTTTAATCGGGTTCGCCCTGATCGCACCACCAGTTTCTATCTGAGACTGGTGGGCTTTCCCGGCACCGCTGCGATTAATCGCGATCGCCCGTTGATCCTCACCACTTCATTAGGGCAGTCCCTAACGGCAGCCGATGCCTCCAGCCAAATTTTCACCGACGCATCGGCTCCAGAACCCCAGGTGGGTCAGTATGATTTGCAGCCCATCGTGGCTCAGTTGCCAATCGCTATGCCCATGCAGTTAGCACTGCCAACGCTCAACAACGAAGTCGTTTCGCTCTCCCTCTCTCCAGCGCTCATTCAGGAGTGGAAGACAGTCGCCGCTAAGGGGTAGAGCGCTGTTTTTGATGACTCGGCAGATTCCAGAAAATCAAGCAGTTTTAATCATGAATCAAGCTCATTCTTCTTTTAAGTCAATTTATGGCCCTGTACAATCCTGGCGCTTCGGGCGATCGCTCGGCGTCGATGTAATTGGCCCCCGGTCAACCTGTTCCTTCAATTGTGCGTATTGCCAACTCGGCGATATTCAACAGAAAACGACTCACCGCCAAGTCTTTGTTGACACCAATCAAATTAGGCAGGAATTAAGTGAGTTAGATCCCCTGACAAAAATTGATGTGATCACCCTCAGTGGAAGTGGAGAGCCGACTTTAGCCTTGAATTTGGATGAGATACTCGCCTCTGTGAAGAAGTGTCTAGATCGGCCTGTCGTAGTCCTGACAAATGGCTCTTTGCTAAGGGATAAAGCAGTCTGTTCGGCACTGCAATTGGCTGATCAAGTTATCGTCAAATTGGATGCTATATCCAACCAACAGCTCCAGTGTATCAATCGCCCAGAACCCGAAATCAATTTGGCATTACTCCTGGAAGGCATTAGCACTTTTTCTAAAGAATATTCAGGACACCTGGCAATTCAAACCATGCTTTTAAGGCCTTGGCCTTCAGGCGATCTAGCCCACTATATTCAGCTACTAAAAGAATTTATGCCGGATGAGGTTCAACTTAATGCCCCATCTCGACCTCGTGTGCTAACCCGACAGTTAGAGGCTAGAGGAAATCAGATTTTAGCGCTTGAACCCAATGCATTTCAGAAACTCAAATGTGTTAGTACAGAAACATTGAAAGGCTTCTCGGTTGAGATTGAGGCGTACTCTGGCATCTCTACTCGTTATCCATTGCTTAGCGTTTAAGAACCAAGCTATGGGCTTTCCTATCGTCACAGCTGAGCCCTCGAATGGATTTGAGCAAGGAAATGATAGCATCAATGCAATCAGATAAGCATGCACTTATATTTTAAGAAAAGCTAACAAATCAGGATGTCGAAGAGGTTGCAGTTGATGTATTGAGGCAAGATGAGTAAGGATAGTCGCAATGATTTAAATGAGCACTTGTTTGTAAGAAAAACCAGGAGTGGGTATAGCAGAGTTATTGTTTCCTGAATGGAACAAGGGATTGTTTTGAGATGACATACAACACCATAAAAGACAACTCAATAAATTCTAGGATAGAGATGGGTGCGAAGGAAATTCAAAGAAGATACGACGCTGGTAATCGTGATTTTGCTGGACTGAAGCTCCTAGAAATTGAGCTACTCCAGCTGACTCTAAACAATGCAAATTTTAGTCAATCGGATTTACGACAGTCGCGTTTGGGCCGCACCCACTTTTGCCAAGCTAATTTTGAGCACAGCGATTTGAGCGAATCGATTCTTTGGGGCAGCGACTTGAGTGGGGCGAGGATGTCCCACGCTCGGTTGCGCGAGGTTGATCTGAGTGGGGCGAACCTCAGCCAGGCACGCTTGGTCGAGGCCGATCTGCTCAAAGCTAGTCTAGGCGGCGCGAATTTGCAGAAGGCCGATTTGTTGGGGGCTTGTCTGATTGAAGCCGATTTGCGCCCAACGGCTGACTCAAGAACCAATCTGACGCAGGCCAACTTGCAACAGGTTGATTTGAGCTATGGGCGCTTGAGTGGGGCTAATCTCCGGGGGGCCAATTTAGCTCAGGCCATCCTCTGTCGGGCCAACTTCGGTATCGATTATCGTCCGGGGGCCTTGCCGACGGATCTCAGCGGCGCGAATTTGCAAGGGGCTGACCTCAGTTATGCCGATCTGACGGGGGCCAATCTGGAAGACGCCAATTTGCAGGGAGCTGATCTGACAGGCACCTTGCTCGATCAAACCAACTTAAAAAATGCGGTGCTGCCTCAAGGGTATTCCCGGCCACCAGGCTGCTAGCCAGCCGGGCTGAGGGTTCGGCGATGCTTGAGCTAAGTCTGCTAATGAGTAAACATCTGCTGGATTAGCCAGGGCACTCAATCCTGGGCCATGATTTCTGGCGTCATCGAAGTTTTTGCGTCCTGAGGGTTCATCGTTTTCCGGTGAAATGCATCAAAATCCTGCGATCGCCTACCCCATGGCAACGTTATGGCAAAACCTCTCTGGCGATCGCTCAAGGCACCCAGCCCCTATCGCCAGACAAACGTAAAGTTTTGGCAACGCTCACAATTAATCACTTAATAGCTATATAGTAATTAAAAGAAGTAACGAGATCTTCTATTGAGCGCTTGATCGAGAACAACCCGGTAATTGTTCTTAAGCATTGCTCCTCCGTAGATCGCCAGGAGACTTAAGTATCGGTTTGCGGCTCTTGTCTCTTATCCCGATTCTCTAAAACAAGGCTACAGATCTGGCTCCCCTGCCCCTTGGCTCCCCGGCGTTGCCAAGACTGCATCGGAAGTCCGATCGCTGAGAGCTGGTATTAAGCGTGTCTCCTCAAAACATCGTTGCTCAACTATTAATCGATATTCGAGGTATGTTCCATGACTCAAGCTTTAGCGATGCGTCTGCGAGAAGGCACCCAGCAGTCTCACACGTTGGCTGAAAATACAGCGTTTATGAAATGCTTTCTCAAAGGCATTGTGGAAAGAGAGCCCTTTCGTAAGCTCACTGCCGATCTCTATTACGTTTACCGCACGTTAGAAATTGAGATGGCGCGTCATCGACACCATCCCGTGGTTAGCCCCATGCTCTTCCCGGAATTGGAGCGCACCCCCAAGATAGAAGCCGACCTGCGCTTCTACTACGGCGAAAACTGGCGTCAGCAAATTGCGATCTCACCGGAAGGACGCAACTACGTGGCTCGCCTCCAAGAGATATCCCAGACCAACCCGATGCTACTGATTGCCCATGCCTACGTGCGCTATATGGGCGATCTCTCCGGCGGCCAGAGCTTACGCCACATCACTCGATCCGCATTAAACCTACCGCCTGATCAAGGCACCGGACTCCATGAGTTTGATCAACTCCCCACCGTTGAAGACCGCCGCCAGTGTAAGCAACGGTATCGGGATGCCCTCAACTCGCTGCCGGTAGGGGACGAGCAGATTCAAGCCATCGTCGCAGAGGCGAATCGAGCCTTTGCCCTCAATCGCAATGTCTTTCATGAGCTGGAACCCGATGTCAGAGCGGCCATTGGTGAGCACGTGTTTGACTTGATTACCCGGCAAGACAAACCCGGCAGTACGGCCCGGCTGCCCGGTCAGACCTCAGTAGAGCTCGTGGCGGCAGAGTAAGCCGTTTTGCTAGGGAGACCTAGGGCGCGTCATTAATTAATCTCGAAAGCCTTACGGTATGGGCATTGCCGCGCCCGCTCCGTAAAACTAGCTAGAGGCTGAACCGCTTTCAGCATCAGGATTCAGCCGCTAAATGATGACAGCCTCTAGTGCTCTGGTATGACAAGAAACCCGGTTTCTTGGATCAGCCCATGGTGGCATGAGTCCCTTTCAGCCATAGAAACCGGGTTTCTGAACAAGCGTTCTCGTGGTCTCGATTCCTCTGAACGGTGGGGACGGTAGCCCTCGAACGTCCCCTTTTTTTCAGATCTCCATTTAGTGATTGCTGTATGACAACCCTGACTTCAGTCCCAACGTTTGATGCGGCCTTGCTCAACAAATACAATCAGCCGCTACCCCGATACACGAGCTACCCCCCCGCTACAGAACTCATCGACGAGTTTCGGATCGCGGATTTTGAAACGGCGATCGCGATCGGCAATTACAAGCAAACGCCGCTCTCCCTGTATTGCCACATTCCCTTTTGTGAAAGCGCTTGCTACTTTTGCGGTTGCAGCACGATTGTTACCCAGCAGCGGCAGGCAGCAGAGCCCTACCTCAACTATCTCATCCAGAATATTGAGCAGGTCGCCACCCGCACTCAGGGGCGCGTCGTGAACCAGATGCACTGGGGTGGCGGCACGCCCAACTATCTCACCCTAGATCAGGTAGAGCGCCTTTGGACGGCGCTGACTCACCATTTCCAGTTTGCCAAGGATGCCGAAATTTCCATCGAGGTCAACCCCCGCCAGCTCAATCGCGACTATGTGTTGGGGCTAAAACAGCTCGGCTTTAATCGTATTAGCTTTGGCATTCAAGACTTTGACCCCCAAGTGCAGAGGGCCATTAACCGCATTCAACCGGAGGAGATGCTGTTTCAGGGCATGGCCTGGATGCGAGAAGCGGACTTTGACAGCATCAATGTGGATCTGATTTACGGTTTGCCTTACCAAACCGCAGCGACTTTTCGAGAGACCATTCGCAAAACCATCGCGCTCGATCCAGACCGCATCGCCCTGTTTAACTTTGCCTATGTGCCCTGGCTCAAGCCCGTCCAGCGGCAGCATATTGACCCTACTCAACTCCCCACCCCCGCCGCAAAACTCAACATTTTTCATCTGAGCATGGATGAACTCACCGCCCACGGTTACCAGTTCATCGGTATGGATCACTTTGCTAAACCTGATGATGAGCTGACCCTGGCGCAACAAGCCGGACAACTCCATCGCAACTTCCAGGGCTATACCACCCAACCCGAGTCTGACCTGCTGGCCTTTGGCATGACGGCCATCAGTATGCTGCACGATGTTTACGTCCAGAATCACAAGCAGTTACAAGACTTTTACCGCGTGATGGATACCCATCAGCTGCCCGTGGCGCGAGGTGTCACCCTCAGCCGCGACGACATTCTGCGGCGAGCCGTGATTATGGAGCTGATGTGCCAGTTTGAACTGTCCAAAGCGGCAATTGAGACCAAATATCACCTCCGTTTTGACCAGGATTTTGATGACTACTTTGCCCCCGAACGGCAGGCTTTGAAAAATCTGGAAGCCGACGGACTGGTGCGTCTGACCCCCAACCATATTGCGGTCACCTCGGCCGGGCGTTTGCTGATTCGTAATGTGGCGGCGGTCTTTGACACCTATCTGCGCCAGCCGCAAAAACGCCAATTTTCTCAATCTGTCTAACTCGAACTTAGTTTTCAGGCCAACGCTATGACATCCCTTCCGACTCTAAAAATTGGTCAATACACAGCCCGGCACCCGATCATTCAAGGCGGCATGGGAATTCGCATTTCGGGGGCCGGTTTGGCGGCAGCGGTCGCTAATGCGGGGGGCATTGGCATCATCTCTGCGATCGGTTTGGGGATGCGCTCCGCTTACTTTGACTCCCATGAGCCCAGCCCCAAAAAGCGCCACGAAAACTTTCTAGAAGCCAATCGCCTCGCCTTGATTGATGAATTACAAAAAGCTCGGGCGCTGAGCCCCCAAGGCATCATTGGGGTCAATGTCATGGTTGCTGCTCACGGTTACGAGCTCTTGGTCAAAACCGCTGTGCAAAACGGGGCAAATCTCGTGATTTCGGGGGCGGGTTTGCCCTTAAAGCTGCCGGAATATACCGCTGATGTCCCCACGGTGGCGCTCCTCCCGATCGTCTCTAGCGCTCGCACCGCGAAGATTATTTGCCAGAAATGGCAGCGTCAAGGACGCTTGCCGGATGCCATTGTGGTCGAAAATCCGAATTCTGCGGGAGGACATTTGGGCGCTAAGTGGCAGGAGTTAGATTCGCCTGACTTCGAGGCTGAGCAGGTGCTACCTGAGCTGATCGCTTACCTGCACAATGAACTGCGGCAAGACATTCCGCTGATCGCGGCGGGGGGCATTTGGGATCGGGCCGACATTGACCGGGCGATCTCGCTGGGGGCCAGCGGCGTCCAAATCGGCACTCGGTTTATCACGACCGAAGAATGTGATGTCGATCGCCGCTATAAAGAATTCCATCTGCAGGCCAAACCGGAAGATGTGGTGGTTGTTTCTAGCCCCGTCGGGTTACCGGGCCGGGCGTTGAAAAATCCCTTTGTGGAACAAGTCTTGGCGGGAACCCCGTCAAAATCCCAGGAACCTTGTTTGGTGAATTGCTTAAAGGTTTGTAAGTTTCGAGATAGTCGAGACACTTACTGCATCCTCCGAGCGCTCGATCGCGCGGCTTATGGGGATGTGGAGACGGGGCTGGTGTTTGCGGGGCGTGATGCGGGGCGAGCGGAGAAAATTCTCCCTGTAGCGGAGCTGATGGCTGAATTGACTGTTTCCTAACGTTGAGAGGAAAACGACGATGACCGCTTTCAATCCCCCGCTTGAGCTGACGCAGGCTCTTGCTCAGATACCGCCCCATCATCTCAACATCATGGGCTATGTCGATCGCTCTGAAGTGAATGGGCCAGGCGTGCGCGCCGTGGTCTGGGTGCAGGGCTGTTTACGGGCCTGTCCGGGCTGTTTTAATCCGGCCTCTTGGTCGTTTGAGCCCAATCAGATGGTTGCGGTTGACGATTTGGTAACTCGGATTACGAGCGACTCTGAAAATACTGGGGTGACCTTTTCGGGGGGTGAACCGTTTTGGCAGGCACCGGCTCTGGCTGCGGTAGCCCGTCAAGTCAAGGCCCAAGGATTCACGGTGATGTCATTTACCGGCTTTACGCTGGAGCAACTCCAGGCACCAACAGCTCCAGCTGGTGCTCACGAGTTGCTAGCGCAGTTGGATGTCTTAGTGGACGGCCCCTATGTCGAATCGCTGGCCATTCATGAGCCGACGTCGCTGGTGTCGTCTAAAAATCAGCGTGTGCATGTCTTTAATCCCGCCCTGCAGGATCAAATGACCTGGGCCAGTGATCAAATTGAGGTGCACATCCTGAAAGACGGCAGTCGCATTGTGACGGGCTATCAGGGACATCTGCAGTTGCCTCAAGAAGAATAGCTGGGAAACGGCAGGATAAACTCTGGAATTCAGCGTCAGCGACCTTAAACGGCTGACTTCAACTGCAGCTGTAGCCTAATCTGTGGTCTGTTACATAGGGCGATCGCGCTACCAAACCCCGGCTTGCACGCTACGCGCAGGCATGGCTCTCATCTCTTCCCGCCATTTCCTACAGGGGCAACTGGCTGTTCTTGGGGCAACTCATCAAAGCCGAGTATGGCTTGCGGAAAAACAGGACCCGCCTCTGGAGCATTCAAGTATGCTGTGACCATATTTGAGCGGCTTGTTGCTGAATGAATTGCCCCTGGTTGTGGTTGCTGGCCCAAACATCTTCTGGTAATCCGCCCCCGTCAAAAGCTGAGCAGCTTTTGAGCTGGTTTAATAGCAATCCGACGATGGGGGTGGGAATTGCAATTTTTGCGATGGTGGCCATGGCAGCGGCAGCCGTCGCCAAGTTGACCGGCAACCTCGATAAAATCATCGGCTTTGTTGACAAGTATTGGCCTAAAAAGCGGGAGCTGACGGCAGCCGATCGCGAGCGACTGCGGCGAGACCTGGTCGACGTGGTGCTGGGGCAAGTGGTGAAACGCCTAGAGGACTCCTTACATCACAAAATCCGCTTAGATTTGAAGCGTCAAGAAGAACGCCAGCGAGTGGGGCGACGAGAGGTGTCACCATCCGCTCAAACAACTGATCGTGATGCCGCGTTACAGCGACGATATCAGTTTCAACCCGCTGACCGACTCAACCTGATGCGAACGCTGAATGGGCTTCCGTCAACTACTTTTGATGAATTGATGTTTACGCTTCGGCCCCCTCAAGGTCAGGTGCCAGGGAGTTCAGCATCTCAAGGCGACCGGAGCACGGCTCTGCTGGAATGGGTAGAAAGTGCTGAGGGTTCTGGACTGGAAAAACTTTGTGAGGTGCTAGAGCTGGTTGGCATATCCCCTCCTCAGATGGCAGCGGATACTGTCGAGGCGAAGGATTTGACCGACGTATCGACCCATGACTTGCTCAAACGAGACGACATCAACGGCAGACTGCTGATCTTAGGGGAGCCGGGGGCAGGCAAAACGAATGAGCTGCTAGCCTTGGCGAAAACGCTGCTGCAACAGGCCAAAGCGTCAGCCGATGCCCCCATCCCAGTCATCTTTGAGCTTTCGGAATGGTCTGGTGAGTCAGACAAAACCTTTGCCGATTGGCTGTGTGAACAACTTAAAGAAAAGTACACGTTGCCGCTGGAACTTGCGCAGGACTGGATTGAGCATAATCAGCTCTGGCCCCTGCTAGATGGCCTGGATGAACTGCGCCGGGTTGATGAGACTGAAGGTGTCACTGATGATGAGCTGGACCGGAAGCGGCAGGCCAAGCAGATCAAGTGTATGCGGGCCATCAACGAGTTTCTTGACCTACATCCGGCTACCTCTACAGTGGTCTGTTGCCGCCGCCAGGAATATGCAGTCCTGGAAGCTCAGGGCGAATATCTGAAGCGTTTGAACGGTGCCATCACCCTGCAAGCACTCGAAGATGACCAAATCCGCACGTACTTTGAAAAGTCGAATCGGGAACCGCTGTGGGACACGCTGAAAAATCAGCCGGAGCTTTTAGACCTGGCCCGCTCTCCCCTATTTTTGCTGATGTTGGTGGTGGCCTACCAGGGGCAGCCGATTCATAATACGGATGAACTGCTCGATCTCTATATTGAGAACCAACTGAATGACTTGAACAATCAAGAAGCTTATCTTCCCGGCAAAGCCCCTGCTAAAGCGCAGACCCATCACTATCTCACCTGGCTAGCCATCAAGCTGGAACAGCAGGAAGTCACCGAATTTCTGATTGAGCGATTGCAGCCTAGCTGGCTGGATAGAGAAAGCGATCGCAGGTTTTACAGACTGTTTTTCGGTTTGCTTTTCGGTTTGCTTTTCGGTTTGCTTTTCGGTCTGCTTGGCGGGCTACAAAATATTAAATCCGCAGAATACCTCGGATTTTCTTGGCGAGACGCGCTGCTTTTCGGGTTGCTTTTCGAGTTGCTTTTCGGTCTGCTTGGCGGGCTACAAAATATTAAATCCGCAGAATACCTCAGGTTTTCTTGGCGAGACGCGCTGCTTTTCGGTTTGCTTTTCGGTCTGCTTGGCGGTCTGCTTGGCGGTCTGTTTTT
>ERZ1740058.954-NODE-954-length-16800-cov-10.372649_pt1 | contig 16800 bp, 13 predicted proteins | sample MGYA00581745_ERZ1740058 | MGnify/ENA primary metagenome ERZ1740058 (study PRJEB43018, sample SAMN04849742) | marine metagenome | isolation source: floating plastic debris | place: Pacific Ocean | collected 2008-08-30 | study: EMG produced TPA metagenomics... | reverse complement strand
TGACGCGAATCAGCCCGTAGCCACCCATTTTCAGCAGCACGCCCGCTAACACCATGGATACCGGCGATGAGGCTTCTCCGTGGGCGTCGGGCAGCCAGGTGTGGAAGGGGAAAATCGCCAGCTTGACGCCGAAGGCAACTAACAGCCCCGCATAAAGGAACAGTTCAAGTCCGAGGGGAAACGACTTGAGGTGCAGCTGGGCCATATCAAACGTCACCCAGTCGCCGTAGAAGGCCATCGCCAACGCCGCCACCAGAATGAAGATCGACGCGGCGGCGGTGTAAATCAAAAATTTTGTAGCGGCATAGCGCCGGTTTTGTCCCCCCCAAATGCAGACCAGCAGGTAGACGGGCACCAGCTCCACTTCCCACATGATGAAAAACAGCAGCAGATCTTGGGCGACAAAGACGCCGATCTGCGCGGCATAGAGCACCAGCATCAAGCTATAAAACAGCCGGGGTCGGCGATTAACTCGCCAAGCCGACAGCATCGAGAGCGTGGTGACCAGACCCGCTAGCAGCACTAACGGCGCCGACAAACCGTCGACAGAAACAGTCCAGTTCAGCCCGAGGGCGGGAATCCAGGCAAAGGTTTCGACGATTTGAAAGCTGGTCTGGCTGGGGTCGTAGTGCGCCCAAAAGACGTAGCAAATGAGGGCCAGCTCTAGCCAGCCAACACTGACGGCATACCAGCGAATCAGGTCATTGTTGGTGCCCCGCACGACGGGCAAAAACGGCATTGCCAGCGCTGCAACGAGTGGCAGCAGGATGAGAAGTGTGAGCCAGGGAAAGTGAGCGATCGCCATAGTGATTTAAGAATTGATACCTGAATGTACCTTGCTGGGGGCTCCCTCGCCTAAAACACGGATGGCTGCGACTGGGGCAACTACGCTCTCAAACACTTATATAGAGAGCAGTTCAGCCATTTCCACAAACCTGACTCATGGAGACCCGTTGAGCGCTTCCTGTGAAACGCTGACGCTCGCCTTGACAGTCAAGCTTTTGGAGCGGCAATTGCCGCCAATCGTCGCGGCTGGTTTTGTGCCTGTGGGGGAGATGAATGATCTGCCATCGACTAAAGTCTATGACGAACCAGAAATCATTTACTTTATTCTATGATTAAATCACTCTACGCGTACTTTCGCTAGGGCGATCGCGTTTTTCTCTCAACCACTTTTTCGCGGCCTGTTCATCAGGGTGATTTGGGAGGTGCGATCGCCTATAGGCGGCGGCGAATCTATCTGTATTCCTAGTCTGTTGGCTTGCTTCCCACCCCTTGAGGCGACCCCATGGCAAAGGCACCACCTGACAACGATGTCGAGCGATGCCTTAGCCGTCTAGCAAACCTGATAAGTAGCCATGGCGAGTTGTTTATTCAAACCGTATCTCTTGCTAGACGGAATGCCACCGAACCTGGACAGGATGCTAGAGACCCCAAACCGAGTAGTCGTCGTCACCGAAGGGAATACATCCAATCTTGAGGCTTTAGGGTAAATCGTTCCAGCTAAACACCCATCGCAAGATGTGTTTGAAAGCCATCGAAAGCCTGGTAATGAAGTTGTTTCGATGACTTTGAGACTCCATCATGTTAGGTGGAATGATTCTCTCTAATAATGTAGTTAAGCCCTGGTTCAGCGCTCTACGAAATCACGCTCTTTAGAGCTTGCTTAGGAGAAAACATGAAAGATTCAATCATTCGTCTTAACCCGTCAACATTGCCAAATGCTGGCGAAATGGGATATTCACAGATCTCGATAGTTGAGCCAGGTCGTATGGCTTATATATCTGGCCAGGTTGCTTGGCGGCCAAACGGGGAGGCGGTTCCTGAAAGCTTGGTTGAGCAAATGAATATCGTCTCCGTTAACGCAAAAGCCGCGCTGGAATCCGTTGGTGCTAAACCGCATGATGTTGTGCTTGCACGTATTTATATGGTCAATCTCACCTCGGAAAGACTAGAGGAAGTGATGCCACTGTTTTTAGCCACTTTTGAGGGAGCCCAACCTTGTGTAACTGGGGTTGGGGTAGCGGCGCTTGCTACGCCCGATCTACAAGTTGAGATGGAGCTGGTTGTCAGGCTTCCCGATTAACTTCTGCCATCAAAGAATGAAAAGTTGGAAAATTTATAGGGCTGCAATTTAGCCTGACAAGCCCAGCCTGTGCGGGGGAGCGGGGCGTTACCCAACCAGAATATTGGCAGAGGCGGCAATTAATCCAATGAACGTGATGGATTTCGCCTGGTTGTTTTTACGAAAAGTTGGGCATTGGGGTGTACGACGATGGAGCTCAATAGAGCGGTTTCAGGCTGGAGCTGAGTATGCTTTAGCCATGGATAAGCTTTAGAAGTGTGTGATACGGGAAAGCGTTGTTATGGCTGCCACTCTTCTCCGTTGGACGATCGCTGACTACCACCGCATGATTGCCATAGGGTTGTTGGACGATCGCCGGGTTGAGTTACTCAATGGATTGGTATTAGAAATGGCTCCTGAAGGTCCAGACCATGCCGACCTCTCGACGGGAGCGACTGAATTTTTTGTGACGCGATCGCAGGGACGTTATCAAGTCAGGGATGCTCAGCCGATTACCATCGCCGCGATCGGGAGCGAACCTGAGCCCGACATCGCTTTGGTGCGTCGGCAAGCCTATCGACAGGGGCATCCGACACCAGCCGACGTGTTTTTGATTATTGAGTTTGCCAACTCGTCCCTAGAAAAAGACACCGAAGACAAGCGACAGGTCTACGCCGCAGCCGGGATTGCCGATTATTGGGTAGCTAACCTCAAGGACGGCGAACTGATTGTGTATCGCGAACCGCAAGGTGAAGACTATCAGCTTGAGCAACGGTTGCGAGATGGACTGATTTCACCGCTGGCGTTTCCAGACATTGAAATTGACATCAAAGCATTGCTGTAGAAAGAACGGATTAAATATTCGCGACGGTGTCACCGGCAGGACTGACCGAGTGAGCTGATAAGGGGCGGCAGACCGTCAGGGACTGGCTGGATATGTCCACAAATGCGGGAGTAGGCGGCGACAGTCCTCGACCTCAACGGTATTGTCATTCACAAAGACCGAGAGCAGGCCCAAAGGCGCGTAGTAATGGGTAATGCCTCGGGGGGGGAGTGGCTGGGGTGACTCGGTACCGATCGCTTGGGGCCATTCAATATCGCCCGTTGCCGTGCGGGCCGGAATCAGCCAATAATCGCCGGTTTGGTAGGGCTGCACCGGTTGATTCGCATCATCAACTTGATTCGCATCGACAAACTGCACCTCAACGCCATCTTCTAACGGTAGCCAGCCATCATTGACGGTAGCTGAGAAGCTGACCGGGGCGGTACCCGGCGACTCCCAGCGACGCAAATAGGGATGCTGGGTAGCATCGTTGAAAGTGTTGATTTCAAACTCGGGGGTGTCAGTTTGGCGTCTGAGGGTGACGCTGCGTTCGTCGGGGTCGATCGCCTCCACTGGCAATAGAAACCGAGGCGCGTCATTGAGCACCCAGCGATCGCTCACCAGTTCAACCCAATCACCTTCCGTAAGGCTATAGCGGGCGTCCTGACCGAGATGTTCGACCAACAGGGTGAGCACATCATCGCCCGCGTCAGCCTGCAGAATCGGAAACATCACCGAGCTGTTGTGGCGAGACCAGGCAAACTGGGCTGCTTCAGCAGTGTGGCTCAAGATTTCCACCCGATAGAGGCGATTTTCTAACCCGCGATATTTTGACTTAGGTGAGAGGCGACAGGGGTCGGTGTCATCACCTTTATCCACCACTTGGGCTCTGAGGCGACCCGTTCCTGGCTTGAGTTCGACGCCGCCAGCTTGCAAGTAGGCGTGAAAACTGTCGCGGGTCAGGTATCGCAGTTGGACGTTGAGAGGAGCGGCGTCAGGGGGGGGCGCTTCGAAGGGGGAGTCGCGGCGGTCGGTGCCGTCTTCAAATCGGTCAGTGATCGCCCCGGCGGGAATCACCTTGACCTGCCAAACCACCTGAGACCGGGTGGCGGTGTCTGGCCCACCCAGCCCCACTTCGCGAATGCCAGGGATGGCCGGGTCCTCGTCTTCGACAAAGCTAATGTGGCGTTCCCACAGGTCAAGATAGGCCAGCAGCGGATGGTTGGGATTGTTCGGCGTATTGTTGGGGTGATTTCGCTGCAGCTCAGCCAGGGTTTCCGCTTCAGAAATATGGTAGTAAGGCTGGGTGGTGTAGGTCCAGGGCTGCAGATTCCCGTCGGCATCGAGTCGGGCCACCTGTTCAGCGGGAATCCCGTCCACGTAATAGCGACCGGGGGCGATCGCCACATCATCGGCATTGCCGTTGATGGACTGCAGTTGAAAACCCTCGCCCCGCCCCCCGTGGAAGCCGATCAGGTCTTGGCCCAGCCCTTGCAGGTAGCGCAGCAAAATATCGACCTGCTCGTTCCAGTCGGCATCCAGCTGCACCCGTCCGGCCTGCATCAAGACGCGCAAAAAAGACTTGGCTGGGTTGGCCGTATCGCGTGTAACGTCGCCTCTAAACTCCCCTGGCATGGTGTTCTCCTAAGTAGCGTAGATTAGTCCAGCGGTCATTTCGGCGGGGGTAAACTCGGCGAGCCGGGTTTGCAAAATCGTGGCCCGCTGCGGTTCAAACAAATCGTGAAACACCCCCATTTCCGATTCATCATCGGCGCCGCGCTTGATTTCCGCCGCGCAGAGTGGAGCCAGCTGGCAATAGGTGGGCTGGCCGTAGCGCTGGCTGTTGAACTGGGGCTGCACCCGCTGCTGCTCGGCCCGAATTGCCGTTGCCGTCGCGCCTCGCTCGGTGGCGGCCTGCTGCACCAAATCGGGTTGGCAGCGATAGCGACGCGGCGTTTTTGACCCCGGTGGCACATAGCAAAACCGCACGCAGCCGATCTGCCGCCGGGCCACCCTGACGGTGCCCATAAACAGGCTGTTTTCGGCCAGGGGCAGGGCATGCACCTGAGTTAGACCGAGCACCGTGCTGCGATAGAGGCGCAGGTGCACGTGAGCGACCGGACAGCCCGGCGCGCCAATCGCCTCTAAGGTCGGATCAGTGGCATCGACAATGCTGTCGGTGATCGTGAGGGGCACCGGATCGGTTTGCACCTCATCCTGATTGACCTGAATTGACCCGACAATGCAGTGGGCGATCGCTACCGGCCCCTGCACATTGAACAGCTCTAAGCTGGGCTCAGCAGGGCGCTGCGGCTCACAGTCAGCATCGGGTGCCCACCCCGGCACCAGGGTGCAGTGGCGCAGTTGCACCTGGGAAATTTCGCCACTCAGGCGGACACCCCGCCCGGTGATGAGGAGTCCGTCGAGGGTGAGGGCGCTGCCGGTTGCCCCCTCAATGTTGAAGGCGTCGGGCGAGTCGGTCAGGTAGTCGAGCAGGCGAATGACCGGTCGGGTCTGACTGGCGGCACGAATCTGTAATGACTGCCCCGCGGCCAACACAATCGGGGCAAACCGCTCGGTGTAGACGCGGCTATCGGTGATTTCGATGACGGCGGCGAGGGGGGGCGGGGGCAGCTCTGATGTACTGCCCGGCTCAGTCTCTGGAACCGGGGCCGCGAGATCCGCCTGCCAGGCGCTGAGAGCGGCATTCAACGTGTCAAACTCAGCTTCAGCGCCCACCTGATAGAGCATGGCCCCTGGTCGTTGGCTCAAAGTCCGAGAATATTCACCGCCGCCAATATCGTCGCTAAAACCGTAGTGGTAATTTACCCGGACGCCGCGTCTGGGCAGTTGACTGGGAGGAAACATCAGCCGCCCCCGTTCCGGGTCAACGGCGACGTATCCCGGCAGCGGTCGATATTGCCAGTCCGTCAGGTCAGCAGGAATGATGCGATCGCTCGGAATCATGCCATCTTCAGCGGCGGCGGGCCAGCCTTCCGCCCAGATCGCCAGCGATCGCTGCGCCCCGTAGTAGTCCGGCGAGGCCTGTTCGCGCGGGGTGAAGCGGGACTCCGGCGCGGTCAGGGCAAAGCGGCTAATCGGCACGGGCAAATTCAAGGGGCCAGCAATGTGGGTGGGCTCGGGTTCGGGCTCCGGTCGGGTAAACAGCTCGGTATCATTGCCCAACACGCTGAAGGTATAGCAGTGGGGGCCAGCGGCTTCTAAACAATAGGCGGGCGTTTGGGTGACAGAGTAGGGCCGCAGTCGCCAGACGAAAACACCGACGTTAGGAATGTTGTAGCGTCCCGCATCGCGAGGGGCGTCAATATTGCGCAAATCGACCGTGTGAGCGGTGCGATCAAAGGGCCCATCAATCGCCTCCAGCGCCGCTGCATCTCGTAGATCGACCGTGCGACCGCGCATCAAGTTCAAATGGTTCAACTGCTGAGTGCGCCCCAGCAGGGGATAAAACTCCACGGCGCGAGCGGGCCAGCTGGCCACATCGTTCGCCAATAGCTCTAGCAGAGCCAGGGTGCCTTTGCGGCGGCGATAGCGAATTGTGTTGGCAATTTCGCGGCGAGGAAACAGGACGCGATTGCGAGCCCGCCCTTGGGGGGTCGTGGCATCACCCGGTAGCCCCGCCGTGGTGACGACCGCATAACCAATCAGATCGGCAATATAGGGGACGACCCAGTCTTCACAGGTTTCGATAAACCAGTTGTCATACAGCTGCGCGATGTCAGCCTCGACTACGTCGACCTGCTCGCCAATGACGTCGAGGAGCTGCTGTAGGGGCGGTAGGGGCTGCTCTTGATCGCGTTGCCGATAAATGGCAGGCAGCAGCTGATAGAGGCGATCGCGATAGCTCATGACAACACCTCCAGCTTGAGCGTGTCCGGCAGGGTGGGGCTGAGCAGGGCCAGCTGGGCGGGCAAGAGCTGCCGTCCGTAGGGACTGACGCGCCCCAGCTCGACTCGGAGTCGGGGCGACGGTGGTTGGCCGGGGGCCGGGGTGGCGATCGCCGCGAGTTTATCGAGCCAGGTGTCGCGATCGTCGTTGGCGGCCTCAGCGGGATTAATCACATCGGACTCGGCCAGGCTCGCCAGCACGTCCAAATCCACGGCGGCCACCCCCGGTATCGCATGCATGGCGGCAATCACTTCACTGCTCTGCACGTCTTGACCCAGGGCGCGCTGCTGAAAGCTAAAGGTGTCCAACAGCCTGGCCCGCATCGCTGGCCCCACGAATTCCCAGGCGTAATCGGGCTGCAGGCGCACCTTGGCGGCGATGATCAGCACCATCAGATCGCGAGTCGCTAACTGCACCCAGCGATTCGGACTGCCCAGCTGGCGCAGTGCCTGCTGCAAATTGCGGTAGAGATCTGACGTCGGTGTAATCGGAATGTCGTCTTCACCGGCAATGGTGAGATGGATGACCTGACGCCGCCCGTCCGTCAGCTGCACCGCACTGGCTTTGCCCACCCCGGCAAAGGTGCGGGCAAAGTCTTCGTAATCTTGTAGCGACACCAGGCGATCGAGGGCCATGACGGCCAGGGGCACATTCAGCCGCGCTTGGTCGCGACTCTCGGCATCCGCGCCGCCACTGGCTGCGAGGGGATTAATCACGGCTTTGACCCCGAGGGGACGACTGCCCAGCAGACTAATCTGCTCCGCTTGGACGTTGCCCCCCCGGCCTATGCCGCTGCGGTAGGTGGCCTGCACATTTTCAATGCCGCTGGGCAGGCGAGCCCCCCGCTGCCCGTCGCCAAAGGTGACGGTGGTATTGCCCGCGTCGTCAGTGCGGGTCGTGAAGGTGAGATCGCCGGGACCAACGGCCCCTAAACTCCTCACTTCATGCCACTGCACCTGATTGACGCGCACCTGCAACGTACTCTGAATACCTGCTGCTGTGGGGGCCGAGACCTGGGTCAAGGGCGGCTGCCGTAGCATAAAGGTTTGAAAGGATTGGCTGCCGTCGCCGCTGCCCAACACCTCGGTATGAGTTTCGCCGTGGGTGGCTTTGGCCACGTTGCCGTAAATCGTGACGGTGTCCCGTTTGTAGGTGTATGCCAGCGGCGTTGCCAGTTGCAAAAAGCTGTGGGGGGTGTCGCCGGGGAGGGTCGTCTCTTCCCCCTCATCGACCAGTACCAACTCCGCTGCCGGAATCGGTGCAACATCCTGACGCACGGCGGCTAGCATGACCAGCTCGCACGCCTCCACCCCGGCGGTATTAGGAATGTCGGTGCGCTCACCGCAAATAATCAGCCAGCGGCCCGCCGCCAAGCCATCGTAGAGCGCGGCCAGCTCGATATCAGCGCCCGCCACGGGCTCCGCCACGGGGTCAATGACAGCCTCCGTCAGCGTCAACGGCTCACTTTGGGCGTAGATGGTCACGTCGCGGATGTCGGAGAGGAGGCGATCTCCGTCCGTGAGCCAGTCCCCATCTAACAGGAGCTGGGTGACTTTGCCGGTGATGCCGTAGCGCGCCAGCGAGACCGACTGCACGGCGATCACCCGAAATTCCTCAGCCTCCAGGCCGGGGCGTTCTAACAGCACCCAACTTTGGGGCAGTACTTGATCATAGGGGCCGTCGAGGGGCAGAACGCGGCGCTGAGACGCCGCCACCAAACTGCCCGCATCGGTATCGCGCACGCGAAACAGGGTGCTGTTAAATTCACCCACGACGGTGCGAGTGCCAATGGTGTAGTCAGCGGGGCTGTTGTAGAAATCGCGGGGGCCTTCGCTATCAACCTCAAACTGTGACGCGGGTTCGTAGGATAAGGACGACAGACGAATCGTTTTGAGCAAGGCTGCTGTGGTGGCGTCAAAAAAGCGATAGGTCAAACTCTGCAGCTGAGGAAATTCCCCCCCTGAGGTGGTGCTCTCTAAGGTGACGCGCACGTTATCCAGGACAACTTCATCCTCATCGCGCGACAGCCTGCCGATGGATTGCCGCCCCTGATTTTGCACCAACACGTTCGAGATTAGGGTGTCGGCATCGGTCAACCACTCGACGGTGTAGCCTACGGTGTTCAAAGGCCACTCTTCCGTACCAATGGGGCGACCGTTGTCGTCATAGACAATTCGGAGCGGCGCGTTATGCCCAAACGGCGACGCCTTGACGCCAAATTTGTACACATTTTCCAGCATCGCGGGTGCCGTCACCGGAGTGTTGCGCCAGGCGGGATAAAAGCTCTTTTTCAGCGTGGGCAGCAGCCGGGTCAGCACCTTGGGCGCAAAATCACTGGCGGGATTAAACGCTTGTGCCGTGCTGCGGGTCAATCGCAGCTGATTACGTGGCGGCAGAGTAGGCGGTGCAGTTAGCCGCCGCAGCTGTTGTGAGCTGATGGCCTGAATTGGGCTGGCGACGCTGCGGCCAATCACTCGCCGGGTAGCCTCTGGCGGTTCGACGGGGAGTAGGGTCAGGGCTGTACGGCGATCGCTGGCTTGCACATCCACTGTCTGCAGGGCTCGAACCGCCGCCAGCGCCCGATTATCAAACATAAACAGCAGTCGATCATTGGCCTTCAGGTTGGCGTCAATGCCTGCGATCCAAAGCGTCGATCGCTGCTCCACGTTAAACGGCGTGATGTATTGCGGGCGGGTGAGTCGGGGCTGCAGCTGGTTCCAGTCAGTGCGGGCGGGCTCCTCCTGAGCGGTCTCAAAAGTTTGGGGCAACTCATTGGCTTGGGGCACGCTTTGGGCCTGAGTACCTGCCGGAATCGACACCGTCTCGTCGTTGCAATCAGGGTCGAGGGTAAAGGCCAAATAGACGCTGGCGGCGACGCCGGGCCGCAGTTCGTAGCCCACCAGTCGAGCCAGTTCGAGGATTGAGCGCCGCTCGGTCGCGGTGCGCAGATAGCCTTCATTGGCGATGCGCTCTTGGTAAAAGGTGAGCACGTCGGCCACAGTAGCCCAGGCATCGAGCAGGGCGATCGCAAAGTCATCGGGCAGGCGCGTTTTGAGTCGGGCCAGGGCCAACCGTTCCTGACTCGATAGCCCCGCCAGCATAGTTTGCCGGAAGCTGGCGTGAGTGCCGACCCGATAGGTCAGGGCGCTGAGGCCCGGCCGATTGGCCGTGGTTTGCGGCGTCTCCGGCTGCATGCCGGTACAGCAGTCACAGTCACGATTCATCGGCCCCCTCCCATCTGCAAAATGAGCTGCCCGTTTTCCGGTTGATTTGGGTCATTGTCGAGGCGGGCAATTTCTAACGGCCCGAGGGCAATGAACCCCTGCCGCAGGGCCGTGCCATCGTCGTCTGCACAGCGCCGGTGGAACTGTGTCACCGTCACCGATTCAACCCCTTCAGTGGCTTGCACTAACGCGATCAGTGGACTCAGCGAAACGCGATCGCCAAAGGTCAACCGGTCGGGATGAAAGAAGCCCTGACTGCCATCGGGCAGCGAACGGTTGCTGAGGGTTGCCAGCAGAGCGGCTTTGACCTGCCCCCGCAGGTAGTGAGGCTGTACGCAAACGGTGATCGCGATCTGCAGCGGTACGATCTGGGCGGCGGTCACCCGCAAATCGTGCCCCATCCGCCGAAACCGATGCAGGTGGCCCTCAATTTGCGCCAACAGCGCGGCTGAGGGCGTGCCGGTGCGGCGAGCATCGATCGCCACCCCCACCTCATACCAGCTACCGTTCCATCGCAACACCGCGATCGCCTGCTGCACTTGCTCAGCAAAATCGCGGGTCACAATTGTCGCATAATCCTCAGCGGTGATGGCCCGCTGCAGCCTGTCGCGAAAGGCATTGGGGGCAAACTGCCGGGCTTCTTCCAGGGTTTCGGGGGCGGTGCCACCCACCGCCGGGAGGGGATTGCGGGGGGTGAGCTGAATGCCGCTGACAGGCTGATCGAGCACCACATAGGCGATCGTTTCGGCTCCAATGTTGCCCGCTGGCCCATTCCCCACCCGATAGTCGGCGGTGAACTGATGGCCAACTGGGGGCGGCTGTCCCTGCTCGCCAGTACCAAACCGTAGCTGAGCGCGACCCTCGTCATCAATTTCCACGACAAAGTGGCGATCGCTGGCGGTAGAGGCCAAGAGATCCGCCACCGGTTCCCAGGTCTGGGGTGGGTTCAGGCGATCGTCACCGGCTGGGGGAGCGTCGGAGACAACCTGACTCGTGACCTGGATGAGCTGGGGCAACGCCCGACGCGGATCTTGCTGCCACCGGTGAGTGGCCGCACAGGTTTGAGGGGTGAGTTCAGGCAGCGGCTGACGAAAGGTCAGCGGCCCCGCCTGCAGCTGTGGACGAAAGGGAGCGGGCTCTGGGATAACCGGACTGGGCAAGCCCTCCGCCTGACAGGTGACCTGACCCGACTGAGCGGTGACGGTGCCCAAATCTTCTGACCGCCGGGTGCGGCCATGATCCACCAGCAGCACATTGCCGCGCACGAGGGTGATATCGGTGAGCCAGGCGCAGTCGGGAGCCGGGCCGAGCGCTGAGAGACAGAAGCTCATCGGCAGGGCATCGATCGCCGACCATTCGATTTCCAGCAGCGGCACAGGTAAATCGGCGAACTCGGTTGTTGATGCCGGAGCTGAGTTGGGGGAGTCGTCGGGGGATAGGGGAGCAGGCGGAGTCGGGGGAATCGCTGAGACCAGGGCGTCTGATTCTGCCGTTGGCGTCAAGAGGGCAATCGGGGGCACGGTTGGCGCGGACGGGGTGACTTGCTGCACCGTTTGCAGCTGATCCACCGTGGGGGTGACCTGGGTCAGACAAACGGCATGGCGGCGGCGCACATCGGCATCGGCTTCGTGACCCGTGCGAGCGCCCTTGACTTCTTCAAAAATCACAATATCGCCGGGCTGCAAATGCAGTGCCCGGTCTAACCCGGCCCAGGGCGGCGGCTCGGGGCCGTCATCGTTGTCACAGTCGGGTGCGGGCACGGGCGGCGGTACCGGATTCGCTGGCGCGACCCAGCCGTCAATTAACGTCGCCTGGGTAGCACCCGCCGACAAACAACAGTCGCGATCGCCCCAGGTGTAGATGCGGATGGCGTTGTGGCTTTGGTAGAGGGTGCGGGGCGTTGGGGCGATCGGCTCAAACACCTCGTAGGCAGTTGGGGGCAGTTCGCGCAGCGCTAGGGACGTCAAGATCTGTCCGGCGGGTGGCCCGAGGGGAATCGCTGTGATCAGGGCTGTCTGAGCCAGGGGCAGCTCAAAGGTCTCGCTGCCAGTGAGCTGCAGGTGTACCCAGGTGCGGGCGTTGCAGCCTTCATGCAGGGCATAGTCCACCAGGCGCACGTGACGCCGCACCGAGATCCGCTGGCGGGCGGTGGCCAAATAGGCTTCGGTGGCGACGGCATCTTGGTAATAACTGAGGTGATCGCCCACATAGGCCAACAGTTCCACCAGGGTGATGCCCAAATCGGGCGCATGGTGTTCCCGCCAGTTGGGCAGCAGCAGCGACAGCCGGTCTAAAATTAGCTGCCGAAAACTGGCGTAGTCCTTCGCCAGGTAGTTGATGGTGGCGGCGGTCTCATCTCCTGTCGTTTCTGGAGGACAGGCCGGATCCGTCAGGCAATCTAGCTCATTGGGACAGTCCACTTTAAAGCTGAAGGTCAGACTGCTGTAGCGCGGGTCAAAGTCGGGATGCGGTTCATCGGTGGGCCGTCCCGCCGCGTTTAAGGCCACTACTTTGAGCTGATAGGGCGAAAAGTCTCCCGGTTCGCTGACTGTGACCTGCAGGCAGCTATCCAGCGTGGGGTCGTCCTGCAGTTCCAGCTCTAGGGCAATTACCTGGATATCGCGGATGACTTGGCCCCCCTCAATCTGCAGATGAGCGGGCGTCAAATTCTGCGGCACCGGCCCCAAAAAATGGACGCAGAGCTGCTGCTGGTCGTCACTGACTCCCAGATAATCGAGGCCGTTGCGCTGCTGCTGACGAATCAACCGTCGCCGCTGCTGATCTTGACACTGCAGTTGAGACGCGTTCATGGCCCCCCTCCCAACTCAAAGGTTTCGGCCTGCTCAGCCCCAGTGCTCAGCAAGACATAGCGCAGCTCGACCCGCAGCTGGGCATCCTCACTGGTCACCTCTAGATCGCGCACTTCGATCACATCCCCCAGCCACTGCTGCAGCGCTGCCTGCAGGGTGTACTGCAGGGTGGCGGCCAACTCGGGGCTGTTGGGCGCAAAGATCAGCTGCTGCAACCCACTGCCCAAAGTGGGGCGGTTGACCCGTTCCCCCGGACTGGTGAACAGTAACTGCTCAATCATGTCGCGCACGTGATCGGTCTCGGTCGTGGTGGCGGTGCGACCGAGGGCATCAAAGTGCCAGGGATAGTCAAGGTGTATCCTCATAGGCCCACCACCCGCGTTTGCGTCACGGTCGGCAGCAGGGGCGTGCCGGTGGGGGCACAAATCGCCTGACTGCTCAGCAACAGTACCGGTTGGCCGTCGGCCAAAATGCGGGTGGAGCCGGTGACCCACTGGGCGGTGACGCAAGGTCCGTTGCCCGCAGTGGGCGGCGGCAGGGTGCAGCCCGCGATCGCATAGCTCGTTGATTGCGTCACAATCGGTTGGCCGCTCACCAACACCCGCGGATTCGCCGTCGTCGGTTGGGCCTGGCCCGCATGGGCACAGAACACGGTGGCACCAACATGAAGTAAAGGACCTGACATGACTACACCGCTCCGCTAAGTAATGGCTAACGCGCCGTTGTTGATCGTCACCGTTGGCCCCACCATCGAAATGCTGGCCCCCTGACCGTTTTGAATAATGATGCCGGTGTCGGTAATCGAAATGCTGGCCCCGGCAGTGCTTTTGAGCAAGATGCCGCCTGCCGGGCCGGGCAGATCGCTAATCATCAAGGTGTTTTGGCCACCGGTTTGCATCACAATGCTGGGCGAGGTGGGCAGTCCGGCCAGGGCCAGGGGCGGTACATCGGCCGTCGAGCCAAATCGACAGCCGACCCAAATCGGCCGATCCACATCGCCCTGTTCAAACTCGACCCAAACGCCCGCGCCAATGGGTGGCACAAAATAGGTGCCCATGGGTAACCCCGTCGGCCCGGCCAACGGCAGGCAAGGTTCCGCCCAGGAAGAGGGCACAAAGGACAAGACATCGGGCACAGACAGCAGCAGTCGCGCCCGCTGCAGGGGGTCGATGTTGTTCACCACGGTGGCGGCATATTTGCCGTAGTATTTGGTTTCGCCTGCTGCTCCGTTCATGCCACGACTCTCGGGGTTGGGGAAATCAGACCGTCTCGGGATAAAGAAAAATTCTGTTTGTATTCGCCGGGCTTCAGGTTGTGGGTGACGTTGTTGACGTAGTACATGCCGTCGTAGGCCACGCCCGCCCCCCGCACGCCGACCAGCTGCCGCGATCGCAAAATGCCCCCGTAACGCAACACGTCTAAAGACCCGCTAGAGGTGATCGCATCGCTCGACTGCACCAGCTCACCCAGCACCCGCTTCGCTGCTTCCGTCGGCTTCAGGCTGGCCAAATCATCACTAAATCTGACCTTGGCCGGGGGCGTTAACCGTGCTCCCAAGGGAGGCCGAATCGGATTAACCGTGGGGAAGGGAATCGGCATCGGCACCTTTTTCGTCACCGGATCGAGGATCGTCACGATCAAAATTTCCTTCTTGAGACCATCCAGGCTGAAGCTGATGGACTCCACATTGGAATGGGCATCCCAGTTGACGCTTAGCGCCCGCTGCGGGTTGGGAATGCGGATGTCGGGGCCAAAATAGGCGATGTTAGAGCCCGGCACGAGGGGATTAGGCTCGACAAAAAAGATATAGCCGTTGCGGCGCGCCAACCGGTTGAGATAGCTCAGATCGGTGCCCGACTGCGAGGGAATTTCTTCGGCCATGGTGGAGACCGAAAAGATCACCGGCGGGATGGCGATCGGGGCAATGCCAAAGGCGGCGTAGGGGGCCAAAATCGTATAGATGCGGGCAATTTCTGGCATGTTGGGGAACGATCGCTTGATCTCCACCACATCCATCAGCACGCTCAAATCTTCCCCGGTGATGGTGAGCTTGGACTGTCCTGGTTGATCGCTGGGGGCCAGCGCTTGGCGGGTGACGATGCCGTCTGACAGCACATTGGGCAAGCCCTTGAGGGTGACGATGATCAATACCCGCGTCACCATCGGGTCGAAGTAACCGGCGGGCAGCAGCGTTTGCAGCAGGGGCGATCGCTGGCTGATATTAAAGGTCAGCTGAAAGCCGGTTTTTGCTCCCCGGCTACTGACCTGAATGCTCTCCAGCGCCTCGATCACAGCCTTAGGGACGATCACTGGCACGGCTGGCCCAATCATCAAGGTGAGATTGATGCCCTTAAGCATGGCGTACCCCCCCAATGCCCTCAGGCAAAGTGATGCGTAGGTGACGACCCACAGGAGTTGTCAACGCCTCGGGGTGCATGGCGCGATTGGCATCGGCAATGCGCCAAAACTGTTCGGGGTCATCGAGATAGCGAGCGGTGATGTTGTCGAGGCGATCGCCCTCGGTGACCGTGTGCAACTGCAACAGCTCAAACCGCTCGGGCGGAGGAATAAAGCGCCGCTTCAGATAGGCGGTGGTGTCGCCGTTGGGTAGCGTCAGTTCCTTCGTTTCAATGCCGTAATAGCGACTAGTGATGGGATACACCACCGGCTCCGGGGGCAGAATGCCGGGAATCGCCTGCACTTGCGGATTCATAACAGCCCTCCAATGCCCAGCCGGTCGAGGGTGGCAGAAGGTGCTTGGCGAGCCAGCTGCTCTTGCTGCTGGTGATAGCTGCGATACAGGCTGCTGCCAAAGTGGTCGTAGTTCAAATCATTGCCGCTTAAGACCCGCAGACTCAAACTAACCTTGGCTCTTAACGGATTCAAGTTGGGGTCGTAGGCTTCTTCGGTGACGCTGAAGTCGGTGATGCGCACCGGCAACACTCGGCTTTTGCTCCAGACAAACAGCGTCAGCGGCGTTTCCATCGGCATCAGTTCCAGCGTGCCAGCCGTTGCCAGCTGATTATTCAGGCGAATGCGACTGCTGCTGGGGTAGATCAGGGTTTCGAGCGCCGCCAGCTGGGGCAAAATGCCGTATTCCACGGTGGAACGGTGACTGCTGATGTCAGGGAATTCCAGCTGATCGGCGGCGTCAATCTCGGCTTCCAGCTGATAGGTCTCAACCGGGGGGCCGGTGAGTCGCAGCGCTTCGAGGCGATCGCCGCCGTCGCCCCCGGCTCCCTGCACCTGCAGTTGCCGCTGCAATGTCGCCGGATTGTATTGCATGACGATAATTCGCTGCACGGTCTCGCTGTCGAGATCCAACAGCACGAGGCCGCCACGCAGCAGTCGGGGAGAGCCGGGAAAGGTTGTCATGGACGTCTTTCCTCAATACAAAATAGGGCCACCCAGCGCGACCAAAAGCCGATACTAGACAATCATTTCTTTGAGTAGCAAAAGGCTAATCGAGCTAGCGAAAACTTTGGTTTCTGAGCGGTGATGTCCTGAAACGGAGCGAGCATATCAGGCAATGCTGTAGCCACCATAGCTGCCCTGACAGCCTAGCGCAAAGTGCTGGTAAGATTAATTCAGATAAATTAAGGAAATTTTGATCACGTCTTAAATGGACAAAAAAATAGCTGCAGAAGAATAAAAGCAGCTGTCTGCCATTTTTCTAATCAGTCGAATTAAGTCGCAAGATGCTTAATTCTAACGACAAGAGAATTTGATGTGATACTTGATTTTAAAACTTTCGATTTTCCCAAAGATCGTCCCTATTTTGGGAGGAAATGTCGAGCCCAGACTCCAGCGATTAAGCGTTGGGCTACCGCGATCTCGCCGTCTACTTGCCCAGCGCCAAGAACCCCGTTTTCTGTCGGAGAAAACTTGTGATGGACTGGTCATACCCAAGAAACCGGGGTTCTGAAAGCCTCTTTTCATCATTTGGAGTGGCGCGCCCGCGTCATGAAC
>ERZ1740058.953-NODE-953-length-16816-cov-8.787841_pt1 | contig 16816 bp, 30 predicted proteins | sample MGYA00581745_ERZ1740058 | MGnify/ENA primary metagenome ERZ1740058 (study PRJEB43018, sample SAMN04849742) | marine metagenome | isolation source: floating plastic debris | place: Pacific Ocean | collected 2008-08-30 | study: EMG produced TPA metagenomics assembly... | reverse complement strand
ACTTTGTTTTGCTCGGTTCTTCTTTGTATGTTCTTCTGCTCCCCTTGTGGCGTCCTTCGGGGGCCTATCTATGCTGACCAGGTTGGTGGGCTTCAGGGTGGGGGCGGGCTCGCTCAACTTGAAAGCGTCCCAGTTGCCGTCATCGCACCAGCGGATAATCGTGCGCCGCACGACGCCCAAGCGGCGAGCAATTTCGGATTTGGAGATGCCTTGCAGGTAGAGGGCTTTGGCTTGTTCTCGCTGGCTCTGTGTCACGGGGCGATCGCGGTGGGGTCACAGCGAGAGTTCCTAGACCGCGTGGGTTTTAGGCTTCGGTGTCACAGGAATGACACAGCGCGATCGGGCAACAAAAAACCGCCCCGGGTCAGAGGCGGTGTGACATGGAAGGGGATGAGTTTCAGAATCTAACGGGTTATCCGCCAGGGCAGGGCAGTTGATAGCAGGATTGCTGGCACGTAAATGGGCCAAAAGATGGCGGCGATCGCGGTTTCGGGGCGATGCCCTTTAGCAATTGCTGCCGAAATAAAAACGACAAAACATCCGTACAGCCAAAGAGCCAACCAAAAGAGGTTCATTCTGCTGACACCTGTGTCGTTCCTAGCATCCCCTCTCGTTGGCGGCGATCACGGCGTGCTTGAAGGTGCGAGATCGCGCTTTCCACACAAGAGAGAGCATCCTGATTCTCGGGGCAGGCAAACTTGTCTAATTGATAGTGCTCTAACTGAGCCTGACAAGCCTCTAAAACCTCAATCAAGAAAGCGCCATTGCGGCCCATCTCATTCAACGACCCTCGCTGCCACGCAATGGTAAAGCCGATGCCAATCGACTGGCCGCCCTCATGATTGCCATCCTCATCAGTCCAGTTGAAATTGGCAGGGAGGTTGCCGTTGCCTTCGAGGTCGGTCATTTCGCCACCGCCTCCTTGAACTGTTTGCCAGCGCTAAACGCGGGTACTTTGGTTGCCGGAATCACCATCGTTTCACCCGTTTTTGGGTTACGACCTTCCCGCTCTTTGCGATCGCGTCTTTCAAACGAGCCAAAGCCGACGAGTGTTACCTTCTCGCCACTGGATACCGCGTCTTCAATGACCTCGATCGCTGCCGACAGTACCGAGTCTGCCTGCTTTTTGGTGACCTCAGCCTTTTCTGCCACCTTGTCTACGAGTTCGCCTTTGTTCATTGAGAGAGCCTACGAAAGAATGAAACTTTCAGCGGTTATAACACGGCAGATCAAGGGTTTCAAGCGTTTGTGAGGAAACTCAGCGCTGAGTGGGTTCGCTCTGGCTCAGAGTGCCCAACCCTGCATACATGCCTACAAGCTGAGATAGTCGCCCGCGCTCTTGCCCTTCGTGGCGTGGGCGTAGGCGTTGGTGGTGGCGATGTTCTCGTGGCCCAAGAAGTCGCGCACCTCGACGATATCCATACCCGCTGCAACCAGGTGGCTGGCGATTGAGTGACGAAGGTAGTGGGTGCTGGCCTCTGGGCACCCCGCCTGCTTGGCTGCCGCTTTGAAAATGTCGTGGGCATTCCGGCGCACCAAGCCAAAAACCTTGGCATCATCCGCTGCTGTGCTCCGGAGCTGACTCATTTCCGTCCACACCGCAGCGGGAATCGTCACCGAGCGCCACTTTGAGCCTTTGCCCAGCAGCCGCACCACGGCCCCGCCATCGGCCTGGGGTATGCAGTCTTTCCAGAGCAGGCCACACGCTTCCGATATCCGGGCACCGCTGGCGTAAATGAACCGCAACAGCGCGTGGTCACGGCCCGGACTGGCAGCGGTGATGATTGCCTGCACTTGCTCACGGGTGAGGATACGCTCGTGCAGACTGCTGGTGTCCTTTGGGCTGCGCAGGGCCACAGCCGGGTTGCGGTCGATATAGCCCTGCTCCTGAGCAAATTTCAGCAGCCCGCGAATCGCTGCCACCTTGCGCCGCACGCTGGTGTCTTTGAGATGTCGCACCTGTAACAGGTGCGTTTGATAGTCTTGTAAACCCTTGAGGGTAATAGCTTCTAGCGATTCGACCTGCAAAAACTTCAACGCCTGCGCCGTGTCCCTGAAGTACTCACCCTGAGTACGTTCTGGGCGTCCATAGAGCCATTGCTCAATAATCCCGGCTATGTCGCGCATGTCCCATCACCTAACAATCGTTAGCGGGATATTTCCTAGCCCTCAAAAGCCCATCCACCAAGGAATACTGTTTACGCCCACTTCACAAAACCCACCCTTCTTAAAGACTCCGTGTAGACATATACGTTTTGCGTATAAATGCTAACGCCTATTACTGAATCTTTAAGGAAGCTTAAGTTACCCCCCTGATTCCCATGACCGTTATGCCCCCCTCTAACTCCATGGAGCGGGCGTTTTCTCAAGGCATTCGCAGCGCTAAGTCGAAGCCGAAAGCGCCCCCATCCCTCACCCCGTTTGAGCAATACCGCATCCGGCCCACTCGTCGTCTCAGAGACCGCCTCGTCGAGGCTAACTGGGGGCTGGTAGAAAAGGTTGCTCGTCGTATGTCCCACCAGTGCGATACCCCGTTCGAGGATTTGTGCCAGGAAGGGGCGATCGGGCTGACGAAGGCGATAGAAAAGTTTGATCCCAGTCTCGGTAATGCATTCAGTAGCTTTGCTGTGCCTAAAATCCGAGGCGAAATCATGCACTACCTGCGTGACAAGGGCTGGGGGGTGATCCGCGTGCCCCAACAAGCCGCTTACGAATATAGCCGCGTCAAAGGGGCGCAGCGCCGCCTGATTGCCTTGGGTCGCGAGCTACCCGAAGAGCAGATTGCCTCTGGACTGGGCATCAAGCCGCAACGCTGGCAGTTTGTGAAAGAGGTGAGAGAGCTAGAGGCACCCACCAGTATCGAGGCCTGCGAGGTTGATATTGAAGATGACTCCGAGGCTCCGGAGGATTTGAGCTGGGTTTATAGCTACGTCGAGGCCCTACCTGAGCCTCAGCGTCGCTGCGTCATTGAATATGCATTTGGGCAAGGCAAAGTAGCGACCATTGCTGAACGCCACAACCTCACGACCGCCGTGACTCAAGAGCTGATCGACTCGGCCTTCGCGGTTATGCGCAGCCAGATCACTCAGGAGCACGGATATGGCAGCTAAACTCCTCAAACCACAGGTGGGCCAGCGCTATCGAGTCATTGCCAAAGACAATCCTCACCATGGCAAGGTGATTACGGTCAACGAGGTTCAGGGCACCCTGGCGATAGACTTGGATTTTGAATATCCCTTTTTACCGGCTGAGTTAGAGCCTGTAACCTCACAGCGACAAACGCCACAACCCAAGCGACCAACTGCCGCACAGAAAAATAAGCTTTACAAGGAACTCTTAAAACAGACCTTAGGATGCAGGCTACCACGGTCTTTGAAGACCGAAATCGAAAAAACTTTAGCCCTCTAAATCATGCCCCGCGATCGCCAATATTTTGAGCAAGCCGCCGCTGAGAATCGCCTCCGCGTGTTGGCTCAGCCGATCGTCTCATTTTCGCGTCAGAGCCCTTTCCTCAAGCGATACGAAATCTTGACCGAGATTATGGATGCAGCGGAGCCGTCGCAAAGCGTCTCGGCTGATGAATGGATTGGCGCAATTGCACTGCATCCTCACAATATGCGGCAATTGGATTTCAACAGCGTCACGCGGGCGCTGGAACAGGCGGGGGACGCACAGTTTTGGATCAACGTCTCACCCCTCAGCCTGCAGGATATTGATTGGCTTAATTCGGCGGTATGCGCGATCACCAGTAGTAAGTTACAGGCCAGCCAAATCGTGTTTGAAGTGACGGAGCACGCCCCGATTGCGGACATCCTACCGGCCTGTCAGACCCTGCGAGAGCTGGGCTGTGGGCTAGCGCTGGATGATTTTGGGGCGGGCTATGCCAGCAGCCGCAAGCTGGTAGAGCTGCCACTGACGGCGTTCAAGATTGACCAGGTGTTATGCCGCGCCGCGATCGCCAACAGTAAGGCGTATCAAGTACTGGAAGCGTTTATCGGCATGGCGCGAACGATGAATCTAGAGTTGGTGGCTGAGGGCATCGAGACGCGAGAGCAGCTTGAGCTATTGCGTCACTTGGGCGTACAGCTTTTTCAGGGGTATGCCCTAGGCATACCGCGCGCCCTCAGCGAGACGCCAGTTCGTAGCCATCTAGCATGGCCTTGGTCTGGTTGTATTCCTGCAACAACCGCGCATAGCGGGCTCTAAGGGCGGTATACCGCTGCTTTAAATCGGTGGATGCGGCCTCAAAGCTGGCAAGTTTTTCTTCGAGCTGATTGCAGCGCTGCCGCAACTGCTGAATCTCCGCTTCTTTTTGAGCGAGTTCTTCTTTAAGCCACTCCTTCATTTCGTCGCGGAGTTCGTCTGAATACTCCATTCGCAGCTTCGTCATCGTCTGCGAATGCTGATTCCGGGCATTCATCAATGGCACCACGATGCTGATCGCCGCACCGCCCAAGGAAATGGCGACGGGCACGGCATAGGCCCACCAGGGGCTACTGTTATCGATTTGCACTGCCGTATCGATGGCGGCATCGGTGGTGAGGCCTTGAGCGGCCACAGGCAGAGCGATCGCCGTGGCCACCAACACGGCAAAAAAAATGCGGCGGCGTCTCATCGCAAGCGCCTCCATACCAGCCACAGGGCGATGACGGTGGGGACGTTGGGGGTGATGAGGCCCAGCAGTTGCCAGAGCAAGCACCAGCCGTGGGGGATGTGGGGAATCATGGCGGGATGGAGTGTTACCCGGAGGATTCCTATTGGACACAAAAAAGCCCCTGTGTGAGGGGCGGGGCGCTGTTTTGGGTCAAGCAACGGCGGGCTCTAATCTTGTAATTTCGGTGTAGCTGTCATTTGGCTTGGTGGGCCATCGCCACTCGATTCCGGCTTGGCCTTTCCAGCGATCGCCTAAATATGAAACGACTTTGACGCCATCAGGTTCGAGGCCAGGGCAGTCCTGGTAAGCGATTCCGGCCCACTCATGCAGTGTTGAAATGCGGCGATCGTAGGTGTTGTTTTTGATGCCTGCAATATGACTGGCAGGGCCATAGTATTTTTTCAACATGCGGCTTAACCCTCTGCAAGCAGCTGTTTCAGCGTCTTGACGGCGCTGGAAACGTCTCTGTCAACCGCCTGCAACAGAGGGCGAATCCGCTGGTATCGCTCCTCTGAGCAATCCCATTCATAAAGGTCGGCCACCGCCGCTTCCAGCTTTTCGATTATCTGCTCTACGTTCATTTTTAGCTCTTCAGTACTGTACAAACCCCAGCGCGGGCCAGGGCGGTGGAGTTAGGGCGCTGAGAGCCCCTGATCTTTGGCGTGATGCCAGAGTCGAAACGCACAGCCCTGGATGCCTTCTGTCGTTGCTCCGTGGGGCTCTAACACCCGCTTCGCTTCGCCGTAGCAAAAGCCGTAAAGGTCGGCCATCACGGTGATGTCAGAGGCGATCGCTCGCTTGGCCTTGGTGATGTCGTCAGCGTCCACAGTTGTGGACTGGGGAGCAGCAGGCGGAGCGCTAGAAGCGCTGCCAGACTGCTGAGGTACCTCTACCAACTTGTAGCCCTTGCCGTCGAACAACGCCTGTACAGCGTCACCCTTGCGCAGGCTGGTTAGCGCAGTGTCGCCGGGGTTTCCCCAGATCGTCGCTTCGCCGCCATCGGCGAGGGTCAAGACGACGTTGATGCGATCGTTGCCATGCTTAGTTGTGATCACCTTGCCAGCGGCATATTTGACGGTGGCGTTAACGATTGTGGCGGTGGTCATCTCAATACCTCGAATTACTCACAAGAAAGGCGATCTCCCTGACGCGAGCGATCGCCGGAAAAACTAGGTGCTAGGGTCCCCAACAGAAGTAGCTACCCTCAGCCAGCGGTAGAACGCAGTGGGGGTATAGTCCGTCGCGCTCCATCTGCCATTGCCGGTAGCGGTAGCCGCCCATGTAGGACTCAGAATTGGGGTATTTTGCAGGGTCGCCGTTGCGGGCGTCGCTGGAGCCCTCACCCCGCATTTCGCGGGTGCTCTTGCCCACAAACTCCAGGTCGTCATCGGTCAGGCTAGAAGCATTGCGAAGGTAACCCTGAGCGGTTTCTTCGCGCAGTTGGGCGGCGATTAGCTGGCCTTGACGGTGAACCGCTGCGCCTGGAGTAGTCATTTGGGATAGCATTGTGTCAATAACCTTGGTTAAGGGTTTACAGAAGGGGCACTCGCGAAGCTGTAGGAGGTAACGCGGTGCCTTTTTTGGTGTCTAGCGGTAGATGCCCTTAAGCAGCCTTTTGACCGAAGTCCACATAGATCACGTTGCTCGCAATCAGCCCTAGGTGAGTCGCCAGGGCCACCACGTCAGCTTTGCGGCGGAGGTCAAGTCCCCGTGCGAAGGGGCACACCTTACGCAGTTTGCGAGCGCGGTGGCCCTTGGAATACCCGGCTACGCCACAGGCGCGGTAAATCGCGCTTCTCAATTCGTTGATAGTGGTGGCGGCGGTGAGTTTCATGGCTCGATTCGTTGGTTGCTTATGGGTTCATTGTAATACACACGTGTGTATATGTGCAAGTGTGTGCTATGGTTTTGATGTAAAGATATGGTCAAGTGTGTAAATGGCTATATTGACCTTGAAAGACAAGCGCGTGGCAGCTGGTAGTTGGGGAGAGAGTAAGCAGCGTGTGAATGTGATGCTTACTCCAACTGCGATCGCGAAGATAGACGGAGTTGCTAGTGAGCTTGACCTGACGCGATCTGAAGTTTTGGAGCGCCTATCTCGGACAGAGTGCTTAAACGCGATTGATTTGTCGGCAATCGTCGGCAACAGCGAAGATTAAGTGATGAGGTGTCGTTAGCTGGTCGTAATCCGCTCCACCCGCCATGCCGACTGTTGCCCGTTGCGCCCGGCCCGCGTGAACTGAAAGCCATAGCGCTCGAACTGCTTTCCACCGAGCGACTTGAGGCCCAAGATATCGGCTAACTCCGACGTGCTGGGTTGCCAACCGTGGTCAGCCAGCGCCTGCAGGTGCTCAAATCGGGCGAGAGGATTGGGCGCGGGTGTCGTGCTGATCAGTCCTATGAGACGTTCTAGCGTTTCGTAGGACTGTGCTACAGGACTGTCTTGCACCGTGAGCGGTGCTGCGGGTTCGCGGGTCAGTTTTGGCGCGGTGCCGAGCACTTTCGAGGCGGCTTCCTCCAGCGTGTGACCGGTCGTGATCAGCTGATGGATGGCGTCGAGATGCTGGAGTTGCGACGCATCGACGTAGGCTTTGTTGCCCTGTTTGTGGGTGGTGATGCCCAGCGCATTGAGGCGGCTATAGACCTGTGACTTGGCCTTGCTGTAGCGATCGGGCAGGCTGGCAACGGGCAACAGGTCGATTTGGGTTGTCGTGTCCACTGGCTTGTCCCGTGTTTTGTCGAGAATTCTAGCAGGACAGGCTGCCCCATGCCGAGGCGTTTCACAAAGCCTTCCAGCCGCTGTGGTTAGGAGGTTATTGAGGGCCTTGGGGAGGCCAGTAAACCAGGCGAATTGAGTTGAAAAGCTTGGGCATTGTTGGTGCGTCCCCAAGAACTCGGACTCCGGTGGAATAGCCAAACCAGACGGAGGCCATCATTAGCAACAAGACAATACCAGCAGGGGTGCCATACTTCATGGGATTAATTCTCTATAGTCCATATTCCTTCAACCATTGCCTGACCTGAACTTCGTAGTTTTGAGCGATCTCGGCGATATGCGATGCTCTATCTGTGCCATTCACGGTGCGGCGTGCGCCAATGTAATCAACACTTTGCTCAGTAACGAACTCGGACAGCGCTAGCCCCGTAAACCAGCCCTCATTCATGCCACGAATGAGGATGGTGGCAGCGACATCGGGTCGGGTAGCGACCTCTTTGCAAAACTGTTCGGGACTCATGTCGGCAAAGCCCAGTCTCTGCTGAGCCCGTTGAAAGTTGCCCTGCCAGGTCAACTGCACCAAGCCAACTCCCGTCCATCCGTCATAGTCATAGCCAGCCCCACAGCCTGGCCCCTGGCCAATCTCATGCAGGGTAGAAAACGACGCAGACTCGTGCTGAGCAGTGGCGAGGATGTAGGCGATTTGGTGAGGATCGGTAACGCCTAAATTAATGGCAGCGTGATAGATAGCAGTGATTTCATCGGAAGGATCGGCGTTGTTGATATCGAAGCTGACATCAAGGTTTTTGCCAAACGACTTCAGTGGGACTGCTTGCGTGTCAATCTCTTTGAGGGTCTTGGGGCTTTGCCCCGTGATTGCCCATTGCAGATAGCCCTTTTGTGGCTTCTGATGTTCCATCGTGGCGCTAGCAAGTTGCGACCAGTGCAGGTGAGGCCCGGTGCTTCCCCCGGCTTTTCTGGGTTCTAAATCCGGATCGCCCCCGGTCTTGGCAATGACCGACCCACCGGCATGGAGGCCGGTGGCACATTCGCTCAGGTGCATCGCCTGAAACAATAGCCCTGGAATGTCAGGGGATGAGATTTCGGCATAGAGGCCAGCGGCCCCCGGCTGATTGAGGCAATCGACCTTCACCCGTGACGACCTGGCCCCCGGCGCAAAGATAGGTACCCCGGTCTCGGTCGGTAAGTCCACCCCGTTGTGAAAGCGCACGTCGCCATGAATCGGATGCACGCGATCGCCATAACCCGAGTTGACGGTGTAGCCGCCAATTGTGTCCCCCTCGTCGATTGTTTGCAGCGCTTCAGGCGGCATGATGCCGACCGCTTCCAGGGCAGGAGGTACCTTGTAGACCGTGATTGGGCCGACCTTGATATCGCGCCCCTCATGCAGGCTGATATCCATTTGTTTATTGAGGCCCGGTATCAGCATCGGCGCGGCCAGCAGTCCCACCAGAGCGATCGCCCCCAACTGGATGGCCCGTTGCCCCCGTTCCCGGCGCTGGCAGATCGCCCACTGCAAATCGGGCGATAGCTCCTCAAAGTCCGGTTTTGGGTGGCTTTTGGGCTTAGCGGTTAAGGTTGGCATCTTGCACCTGGCCGTCTTCAAAGATCACATCAACCGCCAGCCCTGACTCACTCACCCAGCGGTAGACGCCATTGCCCAGGGCACAGGTTGGAACCCCCAATTGAGCCAGGGTGAATGATTCGCTCTGGCCGGTGAGAATGGCCCGCGCCTCTTCCTGCATCTGACTCAGCACGTTCTCAGAGGTGAATTGCTGGCAGGGCTGCAGTAGGGGATTCGTCAGGTCGAACGCGGTGACAGCCCGCCAGTCAGTATCGAGCTTGGCGAATTGCGATCGCGCCCAAAACATCGGGTTGTAAAACCGCCCTTGCCCTGGCTCCAACGCATCCAGCCACAGAGCCAGAGCAGTTAAAGGCACCATCGCCAGCAGTGTGATGGTTTTCCGTTTCATCACTCATCCACCTTCACAGCGCGGATCTTCGGGCTGGTTTGGATGTCTTCAGTCACGTCATCCTGCCCTAACATCACGTCATGAATGCCCCCGGCTAACCCTTGCGATGGCCCTGCCAACACAGCGGCTATGTTGCACCCGGCAACGACTGGGTTCCAATTATCGCCAGCGCATGAGACGACATCACCCCGGAGCATGTTGAGCCCACCAGAAAGCCCGAAAAAACCAAACCAGAGTGATGCACCCGTGACGCCGACTGTTTGCACTGGCTTGTGGCGAAACGCCGAGAGCCAAGCACGGATCGCCATCAATGCCGCCATGTTGTCCTCAGAGGGTAGCAGCATGAACACTGGGCGACGTTTGCCTGAGGCATCGAAATAGCCCCCATCAGCAATATTGGAGCGCGGCGTATTTCGCGGCTGCATCATTACCTGTTGCGACTGGGGAAGCATCGCCCCGCCGGTTGAAATCGTGGTGAATTCTGCGTCGATAATATCGGGTGTTGATTGCGGGTTGTGATTCTTCTTAGGCATTAGGAGTTCTCCTCAAGAATTGACTGAATTTCATTCAGGATGGCTTTACCCTCGTCGTAATTTCTGCCCTTGTAGCCCAGGACATCTTTTACGATTTCGCTCTCTGGCATTCCCTCAGTTACAGCGCTCTGCACCCTCAAAACCTGGTGGATTGTGTAACGGGTAACTTGTGTAACTGGCAGTAACTGCCCTTCCCCTTGAATGCCTACATTTCCTACGCTGTCTTGAGTTACCGGAGTTACACCCCCTTGTAACGGCTCGGAACTTTCGTTACAGCCCCCCGGTACCGCATAGGGCAGCATCGGCAACCATTCTTGTCGAGCTGAATGGTAGAAAATAGCCTTTTTTGGACTGAGTGACTGGCGATAAACCAAGTCATCCTCTGGCAGTGATACCCCTCGATATGACCGCGCCAAACTATGCAAGTGCTCTTGAGAGTCCGGGTTTTCAATAGCGAGTAAATCGAACGGTGCCCGATTGCCGCCAGACATGCCAATATCCTCAGCCAGGGGAGATTGAGTAATCCCCCAAAGGGCGCGGTCGTCAGTCTCACCCGATGACATTTCAGTGATGAGCTGAGGGATCAGAAACTCCTTGTACCACTTCGGCAAGATGCCTTTGATTAAGCTCAGTTCATCAATCACCAGTAGAGTGGGCCGCTCTGACTGTTTGCGCCATTCATGGATAAAGGCGGATAGCTCTTTGCACAGCGCATCGACATCTTCATCGCCGCTCAAGTAGTCTTCAAGCATGAAGCCCATGACGCGATCGCACGGTTCCCAGTAGGCCCGCTCTTTGCGGTGGTATTTGGGCTGAATCAGCCACACTGGCGCATCGGGCTGCGATCGCTTCACATGGCGAATGGCATGGGCCACCACAATGCCCTTACCGATGCGCGGGTTGCCGGTAATCAGCGTGGGCCGCAAGCGTTGCGCCACGACAGCGGACACGTCAATATATTTGTTCGGTGCCGGTACTCCAGCAGGTGCTTTAATGAACTGCCCTGTCATCTCGTCATCGTTGACAGGAATCGTTTCTATCGGTGCTGTCTCGGCACTGGCGGTCAACTCTTTCCACAACCACCAGCCAAGCAGTCCTAACCCAGCTGCACCCAATCCACCAGCGAGAGCGCGACCCGGACGGTAGGCCGTCACTTCGACTCGCGCCCCATTGCTGAATGCGGCCAGGTCATCGGCAGACAGGTTGGTGAGCGTGGGAGCGCTGATCGAAATGGCGACAGAAGCCACCCCTAAAGCAGCTGCACCGGCTAGCTTCAGAGTTTGGCTAATCACCTTGCTGTACCTCCCATGCTTTGGCCTCAGCGGTTGCTCCCCGATAGCGTTGGTGCGATTTCACCAGGTTGTCGATCGCGAGTTGCGACAGGTTGGTTTCTGGCTCCATCGGGGCAGCTGCCGCCCGTGCCAATTCGATGGCTGCCACCCGATCAAGGGTAGACAGCATCGCTGGCCAGTTGCGATCAGCACGGGCGTTCTCAATCTGCGCGATCGCATCGGACTGGAACTGGTCAAGTGCACAAAATGCCGATTGAGAGAAACAGGGCTCTGTGGGCTCCGTAACCTGGCGTTGCGCTTCCAGTAGATAGCGCTGCGCTTCCTGGCTGAGCAGTTGTTGCTCGAAGTCCTCAAGCTGTTGAGTGCTCTGAAAGATGGTGTTGCTGTGGCTATCTTGAGCACCGGCCACAATGCCGGATTTATCCAGCTGCGCTTCGGGTGAGGCTTCATAGACCTCTGATTGGGGAGAGCTGCTGAATAGGCTGATGCCGACACCCAATACCAGCAGAGCACCGGCACCGGCCCCAGCTAGCACTTTGGGATGGCGCGTGTATTGCTTCCAGCCGGTTTGCTTCAGGGAGCCCGGCGGGGTATCGAGATTGACCTGTAGGGCTTGTTTCTGGGCTTGTTTCTGGGCTTGTTTTTCATCCATGATGAGGGTGTCTCGTAGATGGGACAGCCCCCGCGCGGCGTCTAACCTATAGCGGGGGCTCAATACAGGTACAACGCCCCCCACCGCATAGGGCGGCGGGGTTTCCGGGGCGGGGGCTAGGAGCGACATGGCCTAGCGTAGATTTGGGCGCAATACAGCGCGTCTTTCCATGCGGGCATGGGGTTGGCGGTGAGAGCGTACAACTTTGCATCTCCATCAAGCACGTCCTTGCCGCTGTATCTCTCAAGGTGGGTCTTAGCCCATTGAGTGAAATTGCCTTGTGGTGTAGTCATCAACAACCTCAAAACCTCTACAACATCGATAAGCCAACGCACTCAGCCAGGGCCGAGTGATCTAAAGGGATTAGGCGGCGGGGGTAGTGCCCTCGATGAACGCAGTAGGCGATGAATTCAGAAATCGATTGCCTGTCCCCTCGGAGCGCTTGAAGGAGAAGCCGCGCAGCGTTTTGGGCGTCAAGTTCACCCGCTCGGGCTTTGGGAGCGCTTCGAGCTTGCGCTGAGTTTCGGTAGCGATGCCCTGCCACAGCAGCTCACCGCTCATGGCACCAGCGAAAAAGTCGGACGCTTCGTCAACGACGGGGCTCGCTGCCTCGCAGTAGGCGTCTTGCAGTGATTGCAGGTGCGACACCTGGGAGTCGATCGCGGAGCGCATCCCGTGCGCCACGCTGGTACTCAGGGCGTTGCTGCGCTGCTCACTGGTAGGGGTTGGTGTAGGGGTTGAAGTCGAAGCTGGTTGAGGCTTCTGACTGGGGTGATTGGGTCGATTGAGTGGTTCGGTCATGGGGTTGAACTCCTAAAAAAACTCGGATTTGGTCTTGGTCATAGCCTTGCCGCTTGAGATTGGCGACTTTGCTAAGCAGGGCGCACTGTTCGAGGTCGTATTCACTAAGACCCACAGGCACCCCGGCAAGCTTGCACCAGCGATACAACGTGCATGCATTCAAAACCCGTTTTTTATGGGGATATCGAACGCCGCTAAGCGCTGTGAGCAAAGCTTTTCGAGGGATCGTTTTGTCGATTGCAACGCCTTGCATCTGTGCTTGCATTTGAAGATCTGAAAAGTACGATAGCACACTGATACAGAAATGAATTCATTTCTGTATCTAATAATGTTTCAGATCTGTGCCATATGGCTAGAATGGCGGCATTACAGCAATATTGAGGTGATACAAAATTGGCACCTACTGAAGTGGCAAAGAAGCGCTTTCCCATATCGCTACCGCCTTGGCACGAAAAGCGCTTGCTTTGGTGGGCCTACGTCAAAGGCGTAACCAAGACTTCACTTGCTCAAAACACCCTACAGGCAAGGATTGAAGCGAATGACGCGCAGATACAGTCCGCGCTTGAGGAGCTAGCGCTAGATGCAGGTGTCTCGATCGATCAGCTAAAGGCTGAAATCCTTGAAGGCACAGGTTTAGAGGCGGACGAATAGCCAAAACAAAACCCCCAGCCGTAGCCAGGGGTTGGCAGCATTCCGGGGCTTCCGGGGTGGAGATCACTTGACTTGCACTACCGCCCTGCCGCTGTGAACCGTGGCTGAACCCACCAACTTGCTGTTGACGTAGGCAAATAGGTGAGCATCATCACCTGCTTTAGCCCGCCAGATGCGGCCCAAGTTGGTGATCAACTCCTCTTGCTGGACCGAGTTGAGGTTGGGATATTGCGTCGTCAAAATCACCGCGACGCCTTCGTCGGTCATCTGCGTCGCATCCACGTCTACCAGCAGTTCTATGCCCTCTGAACCGCGCAGTTCTGCTTTAAATTCCTGTAGTGGATCGGCGGTGTTGCTGGGTGACGTATCCCCTTTCGCTGCCAGGAAGTTTTGCTTGGCCGCTTCGCGATTGGCGTGATATTCAGCGATTTTGGTTTGGGCATCAGTGTACTGGGGGCTGTCTTCAGGTATTTGAGAGAGTAAAGAGATAGCTATATCCCACTGCTGCACCACGTCTCGCCAGGTGTTCTCACCAAAGGCTTCACTCGCTGCCACAGCCGCGCTGTAGCCCTGATCAAGCGCTTGCTGCCAATAATCCGTTTCGGGTGCTGTCTCGGTTGTGCTTGTTTCAGACTCGCTGGTCTGCGGTACCAAGCTACAGCTCAGCGTTGGCAGAGCGATCGCAGCAGCGAGAGCGATTGCGGAAGTATAAATATTTTTCATAGTGATCACCTGTAGGAGGGATGCCTCAGTGTTCACAGATCAGCCACAAAAATCAGCATCCAAAAGCCCGCTGTGCGTGTGGACGCACAGCGGGCTTTTGATGTTTGGAGTGGGCTCAACTCTGAGGTGATGAGTGGGCGGCGTGGTCTTCTTCTGGCTCGGCGGCATGGAACGTCAGGGGTCTCCTTTCTGAGAAGCTTTCAATGCGATCCGCGATTGCCCGCTGTACCCGAGCCAGCGAAGCGGGTGGCAGGCTCCGAATGATCGAGATCGCCTGGTCCACCGGGTCAGGCGTGCCTGTATTTTTGCCTTCTATGATTCTTGCGCTGAATTCGTCCAATGACATTCCTAGTGACTGCGCGACCTTGCTGACATTCTTCCCTGACGGGAAGCTCTCACAGTTTAGCCACTTGAAAACTGTATTAGAACTCACCTTGAGTGATCGGGCATAACCGCGCAAGGTGCCTTCCTCAATACGAGGTTGCAGCGCTTTAGCAAGCCTTTCCCTAGCCTCAAAATCCGCCAAATGTTTCTCTAGCCTAACCATTGAATACACCTTGATTGTTCACTCACCGAGTACTCCTGTCATGCAATCACGACGTTAGTTGCCAAAGCGCACAAAAAAATATTCTGTTGCGGTTGACGTTTTTGTTCTGTTCGGTGATCAATAGGGCATAGAGTTAATCGAAGACTATGCCCGTCAACAGCACTATCTACTTTCCGCCGAGTGAAATCCAAAAATTGAGGGTCGTGGCGGCTATGAAGGGCTACAGCTCAATGGCTAAGTATCTAGTGGCTTATGTCGACGCAGACTACCAAGCCCTAGGTTCACCGGAGCTTCTAACTGCCCCAAAGTCCAAGGCGGCGTAGAGGCGAGCCGCCAAAACAAAACCCCCACACCAAACGGTGCAGGGGTCAATGTTGCGCGAGTCAGCGCTCCAGCCAAGGTGACTGACTCGCAAATATCCGACGTAACTCAAGCCTTAGAAAACAAGGCATCTACGGGATTACAACTGCAGGCCAGGAAGGGCCAACAGATGAACAGATCAAACGTAAACGGAGCTTACAGATGAACTACCCAAATGGTAGCCCACACTATCAGCAGCGTAAAGATCCGCAAAGCACACAACTTTGGCGCTATAGCCTCGACAGTGGAGTCGTCGCCATCACCCGCGCCCCTGACGAAGATACCGCGTGGAATAACGCCGCTGCTGTCGCCTACGCCCTGAACACCGGCATCGCCAGCGTCGCCCTGTGCGGCTCGCAGGGTGAGGAGGTGGCTGCATGACTATCTACACCGGCATCGCCCGCTTTAGGGGCAAGAAAAGCCCCTCCGCGTCACAGGTCGAAATCGTGGAGCACTACACCGGGGCTAGCGAGGCAGAAATCAGGAAAAAGGCCGAAAAGGATGCCGAATTTCACCAGCTGCCCTTCGTCCTAAAAATTCAGACAGATCCGGCCTCAGAGACTCACGAGGTACCGGCATGAAACTTTACTGGTGCTACTTCTGGAACGGCAGGAAGCGCGTCCGCAGGCAGTTTGCGGCGCATGACGTTGACGATCTGCAGACCAAAGCCTTCTGCATTGCCTACCGCGAAGGCTGGCAAATGCTGGGCTACGAAGAATGCGACGAGCTTGAGTTGGATCGCCCATGTCCCGAGGCCCACGCTTCATAACCTTCCCTGCCCCGTAGCGCTCACAGCGCGGGGCTTTCGTTTTGTTCGAGTTAGTTACAGGAGCCGTATGGTTGCTGAATTAAAGTTTGAGGCTAACCGCCAAACCCCCTGCCCGCTCTGCGGTCATGACCACTACTGCTACCTCATCCAGGGGCTAGAGGGGCAGATCGATAAAGCCATTTGTCAGTGGACAGATGAAGCCCCCGATGGCTGGGATAGAACCGGCACCGCCAAAGATGGGCGCGGTATTTTTACCCGCCATGGAGCCCGTCGCAAGCGGAAACATTTTCCTGATGTCGTCAAGCTCACCACCGAGCAGCGGGGCGACATCCCCCAATGGCAAGACCACCTGCTGGATATGAGCGGCGATCCCATTGCCCTTGCTCGCAATGGCCGCGCTCAAGAAGTGGCCATCGAGTATCTGTACCCTCACCCCGATACGCAGCAGCCCATCGGCAAGGTTATACGAAAGCAGTGGACCGATCGCCGCCATGCCTATGACCACGGACGCAAAACCAAGCATGTGCGGCCCTGGCACTGGGCGGCGAATGATGACGGCGGTTGGTGGTCTGACCGCGGTAAAGGCGATAAGCAATGGCCGCTCTATCGCGAAAAAGAAGTCCGTGAAGCCGTTCAGCGCGGTGAGATTGTGTTTGCTGTAGCGGGCGAACAAGCCGTCGAGTGTTATCGCCAGCTAGGCCTCACTGCCACCAGCTGTCAGGGCGGTGAGGCTAACTTTCGCCAAATTGCCGATCGCCTGCAAGACGCCTTTAAAACCGCCAAAGAAGCTGGCCTAGAGCCGCTGTTGGCGGTGCATCCCGACAACGACATCACCGGCGAAGATCAGTTCGGCACTGGGTTGGTCAACCTGGCCAGTCGCCTCAACATTCCAGCGATCGCCATCGAGCCGCTCGACCTCTGGGCCTCCATGCCCCCCGGCGGCGATATCAAAGACTGGCTCGATTCGGGAGTTACTCCCGAGCTGATCTACAAACACCTCGAAGCTGCTATCGACAAAGCGATTGACCGTCAGGAAGACGAGATTCGCTATCGCAAACAGCGCGATCGCTGGAATGCTCCCACGACGCTCGATGGTGAGCTGGGCTACTGGTGTGAAAACGACA
>ERZ1740058.952-NODE-952-length-16857-cov-5.084930_pt1 | contig 16857 bp, 15 predicted proteins | sample MGYA00581745_ERZ1740058 | MGnify/ENA primary metagenome ERZ1740058 (study PRJEB43018, sample SAMN04849742) | marine metagenome | isolation source: floating plastic debris | place: Pacific Ocean | collected 2008-08-30 | study: EMG produced TPA metagenomics assembly... | reverse complement strand
CTCGCTACTAATCGCACTGCGCCAAAAAGGCTGGTTTTGGTTCAGTGCGATTAGTAGCGTGAGTTGTCTGGTATTTCCGAGTCTGTCTCTAGCGATCGGTCTTGATCTTTTATCCGGTAATGCCAACTTTTGGGGACTGCCCACCGAAATCGCCATGTTTGCCATTCCCCTGAGTTTGATGGGGAGTCTGACTGTTTTGTTAGGTGGTCTGCATTGGCGGCAGTTAGTTTTAGTCGGGCGATCGGAATATCAACAATTGCTGTCAACTGAGCGGGCCGGGTAAAGCCGAGTGCGGCATATCCTTAGGGAAGGGCTAGGGTCTACAGAGTCGAGAGTTCAGAATGCAAAATGCAGAAATGAATCCTTGGCTAAATCAGGGTTGCAGCAATCGGCAAGAGTACGTGCTGCGTTTGCTTGTGAGTTCTGTTTGCGGGCAAGATGCCCGCCTGAACTACGTTATAGGGATTGACAGAGCTGGGATGCGCTCATCTGAAGTCGGCTGAATTCAATGCAGCAGCGATCGCGGGTGACGGCCACGACTCATTACACTTTGGGAGCGATACATCACGCTTCGGGTATTTTTGTATCGACTGTGAGGGCGGCTGGGGTGACCTCACGCTGCAAAAGGGCCAGACAATCTGCCACTGGTAAATCATCATCCATGGCTGAAACCAAGGCTTTATAAGCATCTTGATGCTTTTCTAACAGTGTTTTGGCTTGCAATACGGCCCAGCGTTGTCGAATCTGCCCCTCTTGCATGGGACGTTGCAACTGCTGCCAGAGAATCGAAAATTTTTGGCGGTCATCTTGCCCTCCCTGGGCTCCACCAAACACTAAGTTTTCGGCAGCGATGCCAGCCATCCAGACCGTGCAGTAGCGGTTTAAGGTCTGGGCCGGGAGCTGTCCAAGTTTTAGGGTTGCCTCTAGGTCAGTGGTATCAAATTGCACGCCGCCTAGACCTGGCAATCCTTTTTTCCAAGCTTCCCAAGCGCTCAGCGTATAGTCCTTAACTGGAATATCCAGCAGATAGGCGATCAAAAAGTGCCCCGCTGCATGATGTTAGACCCGTTCTCGTGCTTCACCAGACAGTCGATTGACGCCATTAATCAGCAAGTTGCCAATGGTGCCCTGCAAGCTAGTTTGGTCCAGAATGGCAATCCCTAACAGGGTCGCGATGGTGACAACGGGCACTGCCTGTGGCAGATGCACCAACGGGCCGACCAACATCCCGGTGGTGACAATAAAAATGGTGATGGCCACAATATTGAGCGTCAGTTGACTCATCGTCAGCGTCTTTCCTCTCGACCAGCGATCGCCACAATCATCAACCTTGACCAAACAGCACTGCTAGCGCCACATCATCAAGGACACGTTGATTAATTGCCGACGTTACCCTAGCTTAACGATCTTTGTAAAAGGTTTCTAAACTCTCGGAGTCACCGACAAACCGCCAATGCCACGGTTCGTACTGCACGCCCTGGTCATTGTCTTCAGGAAAGGAGAGTTCAAAACTGTAGCGGGGGGCATTCGCTGCCAGCCATTGAAACGCGGGAGTCTCTTGAAACGCGATGCTCAAATCGGTATCGGGTTGATCGGCATCGCCGATGTCAATGGCATAGCCGGTGTGGTGTTCGCTGTAACCTGGCGGGGCACTGACTGCTGCCCGAGTCGAGACGGTTTGTCCCCGCTCAGCCTTGATTTCAAAAAATAGGTACTGCTGATCTTCAATGGTGCGAAAACCTGAAATTGGAATTAAGTAAATGCCTTCTGCTGCCGCTGTGGTCACCATGGCTGCAAACTGAGCAGCGGCCTCTGGCTGCATCAAAATGGCGCCATCACCCGTGATGGCCACAAGGTCAGAGACTTCAGCTTCTTCATAGGCGAGGTGCCCTAACAGTGACGATCGCGGTGAGGTGGCTTCAGTCTCGACCAGAGAGCGCGCTCCCGGCCCTGGTGAACTGACGGTCATCGGTTCAAAGTGCACTGACAAGGTCGCCGTTTCGGCCCCCTGATACGTGAGCCAAGAGACGACTAACCCCGCGATCGCGCTCAATAACCCGACTAAAAACCAGGTCAGCCAGCGTCGCCAACCGCGGAAACCACTCCGTTCCTTAGCCTGACCTGGGCCATCCCGCTGGGCCATCGGAATGTCGTCCGTCGGTTCATAAAAATTGGGCTTCACAGTTCAACTACCTTGAGTAGTGGTCTAGCCGTTGGGTCTTTACTGGGAGGCAAGCATCGAGGCCACTATCGGGACTCTATAGAGTGCCCCTTGCCAAGAACCAGGATGCACACAGGCAAACATGTCGTATATTCCCCTTTAGAGAGCAATTATGAAGGGAATCGTAAAAATCGTAAATTCTATTTCTCGATAGCGGGCCCAAGCAGGCTCAAAAAGCTTGATGAATGAATTAACCCAGTCCAGTGTGTCGTCACCTGAGGCCGGGCTCATGGCTGCAAAACTCCGCTGAATGGCGGAAAATCGGCCATGCTGAGGAGCTTTGGAGTAAGCTCTAAATGTAGCGCTGGTCGTATCGTGGATTCTCTCGCAACTTCGCATCTGTGGGAATTGTCCGAAGCTTCTCTAGAGTCGGCGAAATCTAGTAGAGCACAGCGTCGTCTAGCAGCGCTGAGTCGCCAGTCTGGGGTCGCCATGTTGGGGGCGATCGCCCTCATTCTCATCAGCCCCACAATCGAAGCCAAAATTTTTCCGCCTGCGGGCACCGTCTACATTGCGCCGCCGCCGGGCTTTCACGTCAACATTCGGAGTGGGCCGGGGACTCACTACCCAGCCGTCAATACCCTGCGACGAGGGACCCCCATCGCAATTACTGGTTTCTATGAGCATGGCTGGGCACAACTCAACAATCGCAGTTGGGTAGCGGGCAATTTGATCAATTCACATCAGCCTATCGGCATCGGTGGCCAGCTGCCACAGGGGGTGCCATCTATTGCTTATATCGCCAGCAGCAGCAATGTGAATATTCGCAGCGGGCCAGGAACACGATATCCCGTCGTGAATACGTTGGCGCCAGGGACGGCAATTCGCATTACCGGATTCTATGAGCATGGTTGGGCCCAGCTTGAAGATTTGAGTTGGGTTGCCAGTAACTTAATCCGAATTGGTCAGCCCACGCCACCTGTGCTGCCTGACGCTATATTACGAGTTGGCAGTCGCAGCCCTCGTGTGGTTCAAGTAGAAAGCCGACTGCGAGAACTTCGTTATGTCACCAGCGACTTTGTGCCCGACGAGTATTACGGCACTGATACTGAGCTAGCAGTCAAAAACTTCCAGTATTGGAATGGTTTGCCCCAGACGGGTGAGGTCGATCAGGTCACAGATAGTCGGTTGTTTAGCGCTGACGCGATCGCTAATCCATATACGCCGGCACCCGAATATCAAGAGTTACGAATTGGCATGCGGGATCCAGACGTCCGCCGGTTGGAAATGCGATTACAAGATTTGGATTATTTTCAGGGTTTTATCCCTGATGAACTCTTTGATCAGAACACTGAGGCCGCCGTGCGGAACTTTCAGCAGCGTAACGGACTGCCGGTGAATGGGGTGGCCACCGTCGAGACCCAGCAAGTGCTATTTAGCGACAATGCGATCCGCAACGAGGAACCGACACTCCCACCCGAAGAACGACCCACCTGGCGTCTGGGCGATCGCGATCCGGCCATCCGGGATTTGGAAATTCGTTTACAAGACCTCGATTATCTGAGGGGTGTTGTCGCAGACAGCTTGTTTGGGCCAGAAACCGAGATAGCAGTCCGGGAGTTTCAGAGACTGAATCAATTACCCGTCAACGGCGTGGCTGACCCCAATACTCAGGATGTGTTGTATAGCGACGACGCCATTCCCAATGAGGATGGTGGTACTGACCCGCCTGACCCAGGGCCGGGAGAAAATCAGGCGACAGTCAGAACGAATGACGGTACTGATGCACTCATATTCACAGGCCCTGGAACTGAAAATGACTTAGCGGGCTTTATTTCAAATGGCACCGTGGTCACACTGACGGGCAACGTAGTCACTGACATCGGCACATGGCATGAACTTGAAGACAGTAATTGGATAGAAGCTTCATTTCTGGTCTTTTAGCCTCATTTACATCTCTGAAACTTGGGGGCGAAAACTTTAGTTCCTTAGTTGCTAATCCTGCTAAATGCGTTTGGAATTGGCAGGCATTATTGACTTTTGATAGCCGGTAATAATTACTACTCAGGGTGCTACTAAACGTTCTCAAAACAGCTGTAAAATTCGTTAATGTGGTCAGATAATGACGCAGTGGACCGCAGAAAAATGAACAAGTTAGCAGCCTTGCAGGCCCTTTTTGCTGAGATGGATCGGGCACTGGTGGCTTACTCTGGCGGCATTGACAGTACGCTGGTGGCAAAAGTGGCATTTGATATGTTGGGCGATCGCGCTTTGGCAGTCACCGCCGACTCCCCCTCTCTCATGCCCGAAGATTTGGAAGACGCTAAGGTACAGGCGGCAGAAATTGGCATTACTCATGAGATTGTGAAGACTCACGAGATGGATAATCCCAACTACGCTAGCAATCCAGCCAATCGCTGTTACTTTTGCAAAAGTGAACTGCATGACACTCTGAAACCGTTGGCGTTAGAGCAAGGCTATCCCTATGTCGTTGATGGAGTGAATGCTGACGACCTGGGGGACTATCGTCCGGGCATTCAAGCTGCCAAGGAACGGGGCGCGCGCTCGCCGCTGGCGGAAGTGGGCATTACCAAGCTAGAAGTACGCGAGATATCGCAATCACTAGGTCTGCCCTGGTGGGACAAACCGTCTCAACCTTGTTTGAGTTCTCGCTTTCCCTATGGTGAATCAATTACGCCCGAGAAGCTTCAGCGGGTGGCTCGTTGCGAGCGCTACTTACGGCAGTTGGGCATCCGTAATCTGCGGGTGCGATCGGCAGGCGACGTGGCCCGTATCGAACTGCCCCCCAGTGATATTCAGACATTTGTGGCCTCTACAGACTTACCGCAACTTGTTGCTGCCTTCCAAGAGTATGGGTTTACCTACGTCATGCTTGACTTGGAGGGTTATCGCAGCGGCAAACTCAACCAAGACTTAGAACTGCAGAAGACGCTGATTAAGTCGACATAAATGTCTTCGGGCCGCTGTGGCTGTTAGGGCAGCCCCAGCAATCAGTCACCGGTCAGCCTTGACAGGGCAAAGTGCGGCCGGTCGGCAGGCCTTTAGGAAGGGAAAGTTCTACGGAATTGCATGCTTGTAGGGCGTTTGTTTCAGCCATCCAGAGCGATCTTAAACTGCGATCGGCAATAGGTTTATAGGGTCGTCTGCAATTAGGGAGCGGCTTGAAAATAAAGTACCCGGGCAAGACTGTGGCAGGGTGGATGGGTAGCAGGGGATTTGGGATGTTATTTAAGCGCGACGCCCTTAGATCAAGACAGCCGTAATTTCTGAAATGAACATATAGTAAGCGTTTTTATTCCGAACTCCGCATTCAGAATTCTGCGATATCAATTCTCTACAAGCCAGCTATATCCCTTCTCCTTGCCTCCCTTGCTCCCATTGCCTTATATGCCGATCCATCGCGCTCTATTCTGGAGAACTGTTATTACGCTGTGTGCAAGCTGGTGAGCATGGGTGATCGTGGGCGCTAAGATTCCAGCATGGCTTTGAGGACAACCGTGGGGTCGACCCAACTGCCCTGATATTTCATGCCCCAATGCAAGTGAGGCCCGGTGGTGCGTCCAGTCATCCCGACACGACCAATGCGCTGCCCACTCGTGACTAAATCACCCTGGCGAATCTGAACACCACCATCGTGATCAACCAGCCAGCGATCGCCATCTTTTTCAACCACAACGTAACCTTGCATATGGCAATAAATGTGCAGCCAGCCGTGAGACTCAACCACAATGCCGGTGCCACAAGCCGTGTCGTCTGAGACTTTGACGACGGTCCCTTCCCACCAAGCGCGAATGTAGCTCCCCATCGGTGCCGCGATATCTAATCCATAGTGAAAACGACGCCCGCCGTAGGGGTGGTTGCGATAACCAAAGGGTGAAGTGTAAGCAATGAAGTTCTCAACCGGGAAAGAAGCGGATTGCCAAGGTGTTTTGGGGGCTGATGCGGCCACTTCGGCTGTCGGACTCAGCCGATCTTGAGCATCCGCCCGAAAAGTGGAATAACCCATAGCAGAGGCCCAAATGAGTCCGGCTAAGGCGGCAAACCCGAAAAGACTTGTCCTCAGCGATCGCCATCCGGCTCGATAGTCCGCTGCTGGCAAAAGTAAGCTTGGAGGCTCTGCAAGTGTGACAGTATCCGAATTCTGGCTGCCTGAATCAGGCTTTGACACCTGCATGTTCTCAACGTAGTGATGAGAATATTGCTGATGAGTCGGAGATGAATCTCGACCCGAGCCAGATGGATTGCTAAACGACATTTTAGCTAGATCAAATATACTGACAACCTTGTCAACTGTATCAAAAATAGTACAAAAAAACTACTTTTTTGATTCGTTGATTGCAATCGGTGAGTTGAGTCAATTCATGATGTTGAGGTAGCTGTGCATCGCGAGAGGAATTTTCAAGCTTCAGCTTTTCTGGGCTTTGTACTTGTCTTTGAACAGGGCCTGTTGCTGTTTGTGATCGACGATGGGGCGGGGATAGCCGACGCGATCGCGCACCCCATCGGAAATTTTGCCGGTCACTAGCTCAGCGGTATCCAGGTGGCGCACTTCTGGTAACCATTGGCGGATGTACTCACCATCGCGATCAAACTTTTGAGCTTGGCTGGCAGGGTTGAAAATCCGTAAAGGCTTGGGGTCCATGCCGCTGGAAGCGCTCCACTGCCAGCCGCCGTTGTTGGCAGATAGGTCGCCATCAAAGAGAGTTTGCATAAAATATTTTTCGCCCCAGCGCCAATCAATGATCAGGTCCTTGGTTAGAAAGCTGGCCACAATCATGCGGCAACGGTTGTGCATCCACCCAGTTTCGTTAAGCTGGCGCATCGCGGCATCCACAATGGGATAGCCCGTCTTGCCTTCACACCAGGCTTGAAAATGGGCGGCGTTATTAACCCAGGGAAAATCTTTAAAGGGCTGGCGGTAAGGCCCGTCGGCCAACTCTGGAAAAAAGTACATGACGTGCTGGTAAAATTCTCGCCAGGCCAGCTCTTGCTGCCAGGTTTGCACGTTTTTGCGGGCTTCATCACTGCGGCAGCGGTCATATGCGGCGATCGCGGCGGCCCAAACTGTGCGAATGCCGATCGCCCCAAATTTCAAGGCGGCGCTTAGTTTCGACGTGCCCTCAATACCAGGAAAGTTGCGCTGTTCGTCGTATTCGGCAATATAGCGGTCATGATTACAGAATTCATTAAGTTGGGTTTGGGCGGCCCCTTCTCCCGGTTCTAACAGGAGTGGAGCGGCCCAACTAAAGCCTAAGTCTTTCGCCGACGGTAGGGCGATGGTCCCCACTGCTTTAGCCTTGGCCTGCAAGTCTGCAGATAATCCTTCGGTGTGGGCTAGTGTGGGTACTGGTTCGGCTTTCTCTTGCTTGATCCAGTTTTTCCAAAAAGGGCTGTAGACCGTGTAAGGCGTCTGCTCGGATTTGGTGACGATGCTGCCTGGTGCTTGTAACAGCTGATCCCAAAAGGTGGTCTTGAGTTCAATGCCAGCTGCCTTGAGGGCAGCGGCAACCTGGTGATCGCGATCGCGTGAGTAGGGCTCGACGTCTCGATTCCAATAGACGGCGACGGCTGCAATCGCTTGGGCCAGCGCCGGCAGGCCTTGAACCGGGTCTGTTTGTAAGATCAACAGTTCGCTGCCTGCGGCGGCATAGCGCTGCTGTAATGCGGCTAAACAGCCGATCATATAAGTCACCCTAGCGGGCGCCACGTCATCCCGTTCCAGAATCTTGGGGTCAAGACAAAATACGCCTGTGACCTGGGGCGATCGCGCTCTCGCGGCGGCTAAGCCAAGGTTGTCACTAATCCGCAAATCCCGACGATGCCAAAATAAAATGCGATCGGTCACAACCCTCTCCCTGCCGTACTCTGTAGCAAACGCTTTTCAGTATAAACAGGCCAAGGACGGGCTGCTGTGAACCCGTAGGCGGCTGGGCATCGCTGTCCTGCCAGGTAAATAAATGCATCAAGTCACTCAATACGTTGACTGCTGCATATAATAAAAGAGTGAATCGTATAAACAGATACAGTTTACGTTTACTTTTTTGAAATTACTTCATTCGGAGCGACGCTCATGAAACTTTCTTATCGTGGTCACGACTATGAAGCTCACCTGTCTCCCATGCATGAGCAGGCAGTTGAGGAAATCGGCACCTATCGTGGTGCTCGCTTGACGCGCAAAAAGTTTGCGGTGCCTCCCACAGAGCATGGCAAGGTCGAGCTGACCTACCGGGGCGCTAAATACTCGCACAATCTCTAGCGTCTGTTTGCTTCAGCCATGATCACCTCGGGTACTTGCGCCTTTAAGCGCTAGGCCAGGCTTGAGCAAAGTCAGATATTTTGCCTGCTGAAGTTAGCGGCGCTTGAAACAGTCAAGCGCCGCTATTTGTTCTTTGAAGGGATGAGGATTAAATCAATGACTGAGGCCAAGCCGAATAACCTTTCCCCTTCTGGGAGGGGCAGTGGTGTGGGTTGCCCCTGAGTGCGAGGGTTCGAACCCACCCCGCCTACGGCACCTCTCCCGAGAGGGGAAAACCGGCACATGATTAAATTTCCAATCCTAAGGGCGTTGGCACCTTGCTGAGTGACACCCCCGTTCAGCTAGCGGCCAAGATCTGCTCATCCAGGGAAAAGTCGGCGTCGACTTGGTCGCGTCCAGAGGGGATGAAGTCATGTTCAAAGGAGTCTTTAAGGCCGCTGACTAGGTCGAATTGAGGGCCCCACCCTAGCTCTGCCTGCGCTGTTTGGATGGCTGTAAAGAAGTGCTGCACGCGCATGGGAAAGGCTTTTTTCTTGCCGAAATCAAACGCCTTGGGCTCGTAGTGGACCAGTTGCAGGCTGGCCGGGTCTTTGCCCGCCGCCATTGCGCAGGCCCGCGCCAACCCATCAAAGCTCACGGCCTTGTCGCCAGAGATGTTGTAAATCTGGCCCAGGGCTTGGGAGTTGCCGAGGACTGCAGCCATGGCAGCGGCCAAGTCGGCCACATGGCCCATTTGGGTCAGCGCCATGCCACTACCGGGAATGGGCAACGGGCGATCGCGCACAATGCGATCAAAAAACCACGCTTCGACATCGTTATAGTTTTGCGGGCCGTAAATATAAACTGGCCGCACAGATGTGAAGGGCACTTTTTGCGCAGCTAGATACGCTTCCGTGGCAAATTTGCCTTTGTGCCGACTGTTGGGATCAACGGTATCTCCTTCTACGTGAGGCATTTCGTCAGACTTTAGGTACACCCCTGCTGAACTCACGTACACAAAGTGCTGCAGACTGTCTCCAAAGAGTTCTATCAGGGGCTGAGTATCGCTAAGTTCGCGACCATTGTTATCAAAGATGGCGTCAAACGTCTCGCTCGATAACGCGTCTTTGAGTTGAGCCGCGTCTTTGCGATCGCCTTGAATCGTCTTGACTGACTCTACGGGGGCGGGCTTGTTGCCACGGTTGAACAGCACCACATCGTGGCCTTGACTTACTAGTAATTTTGTCAGGTAGACTCCGATAAAGCGCGTACCCCCCATGATTAACACTCGCATCCTGCCCTCCCAAGTGCGTTGTGTGTCTCTTGGTATCTTAGGATGCAGTTGCCTCCTTGTTGGGAAGAATTGTGGCGCGATGGGCTGGCAACTGTGGATGCTTTTGACTAAGTTGTTTGACAAATACTTAAGCGAATACGGAAAAACTACCAGATTCGCCTTTCTAGGCTTAGCCTGAACCCAGCGCTACTATCGTGTCACTCGCCTTCCCATTAAAATAAGGAAGCTGTCCCTTAACGCTGCGGCCAACATCAATCCGCTAGCAGCAATATTCATTTCATTGGCGAAGCTTAATGCAAGAGCTAGACAACGCCTATCGGATCTTAGATTTAGAGCCTGGGGCTTCGATGGAAGAGGTCAACCAGGCTTATAAAGATCTCGTATTTGTCTGGCATCCTGATCGTTTGCCAAAAGATAATTTGCGCCTTATTGAGAAGGCTCAGGAGAAAATTAAACAGTTTAACCAGGCGCGCGATTGTCTTCGCACTCATGCTCGGGTGGGTACTACGGCTTCTAGCAATAGTCATACTGCGAGTACGGCCTCAGGCAATGGCTATCGCTCTCGTACCCGCCCCTATGGTCGAGCGGCCAGCAGCGATTCTGCTTACCGACAGCACTCGACGTATGGGCGGGCGTCAGAGTCGTCTCAACAAACCTATCAGAATCCTTATCGGGCTTATCAAGCCCGCTATGCTCAAACTGGTTACGGCAGCTATGGCGCCTACCGTCGAGCCGAAAACCACACCCCCGATCAAAGCTATGGCACCACGGGCGATCGCCCTTCCTCTGCGTCTAACGCTAACGGTGACAGCTACAGTAATGCTGGTTCTACAGGGGCGAGCTCGTCGCCTTATAGCCGTCGTTACCCCAGCGGCAATAGCGCTGCTCATTCCAATACCAATGATGGGTGGAATAATTACACCACCCCTCGCCCTAGCGGTTCTGGCAATGCTGCCTCGAGCAGTCGCGAAAGTGGCCCCAGCTACACCGTTAATAGCGATCGCCCGTCAGCGTCTCGCTATCGGCCAGCCACGTCTAACTATCGCTCCTCCGCATCAGATTCCAGTTCTAGCTTTGCCAGCAGCAGCCAGCGATCACGGCAACAGCCGGACCTCAGTGGGTCTAATTTGCGGGGTGCCAATCTCAAAGAAAAGGATTTTTCGGGTCGCAATCTGAGCAACGCTGACCTGAGCAATGCTGATCTGCAGGATGCCTTTTTACACGGCGTTAATCTCAACCGGGCCGACCTGAGCAATGCTAATTTGTTTCGCGCCAATATGCTGCAGGCAAATCTCAGCCATGCCAACCTACGAGGTGCTAATCTCATCGGTGCTGACCTCAGCGGGGCTGATTTGAGTGGGGCTGACTTGAGTGGCGCTAAGGTGGCCGTGGGCGATCGCGTCATGGTCAAACTCACGGGCACCATCCTCCGGGGCACCATCATGCCCGACGGCACCATTAATGCCTAAGGGACTCTGTAGTACTTAGTGAGTAACCAACGATTTTGGTTATTAAATAGGCAAAATTTAGGAGGCCGTAAGTTTAGCGACAAGGCAGTAAACATGAGTGCCCACCTGCTGCGGCCATGGCTCAGTTGAGTCGGTGTGTAATCGTCGAGCATGGCTAATGGCATCATCAACGTGCGGCAACAGAAGTCTAGGGTCGTAATTACTTTTGTCGTAAGGTTTCTTCAACAAGCGGGTTAATTCGGCTTCGCATTGGCCTTCGGTGGGTGGTGTGCGAGGATTGCGCTGATGGAGCAGTAGCCATAACTCAAAGCTAGGATTGCTGGCTCCCAAGAAGTATCCTTCTTGTTGACAAGCCTGATACACAGTCTGTAAATCAGCTAGCGGCCATTCAGGGACATCGATAATGAGCCAGAGTTCATCGTCAGGTTTAAGTCGAGCTTGCTTTGCATATTTTTGTAACCGCTTAAGGACTCGTTTTGGCGCAGAGTCACCTTTACGGGTAGGCAATAGTTTGACCGTGATGTTTTGACGGTAGGGATTCCCCTGAAAACATTGGAAATAGATGATTTCAGTTTTTTCTCCTTCGGTAGCAATCACGTAAACCTTGCGAGGATTACGATGGGGACGCGACGTTGAAAAGAATCCTTTTTCGCCATCACTCGAAAAATAGGCACCAAGCTGAATTGGGCTAATGTGGTTTCAACCCAAGAACACGAGCATTACCTAGAAAAGGAATGCCACCATAACGTCCCTGAAGATAATCTTTCAGGACATCTTTATCGTATCGAGGCTGAAAATCGTACAGAGAGTACATATCACTTGAACCATCTGGCTGTTTTTCCACAAACCAAACTTCGTCGCGGCGAAGTAGGTCTAAGTCGAGCAGGTGAGTCTCGTGGGTGGTGGTAATCAGCTGGCTCGGATGTTGTCGGTTGTCTGGATTGAGGTGAAGTTCGACTAAGAGTTTTACCAATTGGGGATGAAGACTACGGCCTATTTCATCAACGACAAATACTCGCTCATCATCTGAGAAAACTAGCTCATGGAGGAGCGGAATTAGGTCAAGGAGTCGTTTGGTGCCGTCAGATTCTTCATAGATATCAAAGGAAATTTCCTGGCCGTCAGCATTGAGATGAGTGGTCACCAATTTAAGTAAAGTTGGTATTTCCTCATCAGGGTTATTGACGATCGTAAATCGCATGCCTGAGGCATGTTGTAGGTAGATAATGTCTCCAGGGTTGCGGCTCAGATCATCCTTCAAAACTTCTTGAATCAATTCTCCTTCTGGAGAGTCCCACTCAATATTCTGAGTGATGATACGATGAATACCGGTATCAGCAGCGTTCAAAATCTGACTAAAGAAGTTCTGGATAGTTTCATCTTCCTGAAGCTCAAATTCAATAGAAAGCGGATGGCTTTCCGGTGTGATCACAGTCAAGACATGGCGAAACCACTCGTAAGGAGCCGCAAAAGTATCGACATTACGCTCAATACATTCGTGAATGTAGAGCTGATTAGGGCGAGTTCCTCTGGCAACAAATTCTAGAAATTGCTGATCATCTGGAGCGAGGGCATCAGAAAACTTACCGAGGGTAATTTCAGTTTTGTCGCTTTTGGCTGGGGTGCGACGTTCAAACAAACACTCTTCAGTTTTGCGGGTGAAGGTGTTGAGCCATTCCCGGTAAATTCTGTCGCGATCGCATTCAAACCCGTACTCGTACAACTTGCCCTGATATTTGAACTCCACGGCGAAAAGAGCGGGCTGTACAGCGTAGTCGAGGTCGAGTCGAAACCGTTCTACTGGAATTTTGGTTTCAGGGCGCAGTCCTTGCAGCACCAAGATTTGAGCAAACTTTAGAGCTTTGACTAGATTAGATTTTCCGGCAGCGTTAGCCCCATAAACTGCGGCAAAGCGCACTAAGCGGTTGTCATTACGGTTGCGAGCAGGATGTACCTGGTGAGGGTGGATACGTTCAGCTGAGGCGACCATGCTGAGCTCCGCCGCTTTAAAGGAATATAGATTTTCTAGCCGCAGGCGAATAATCATGGCGGAAAGAAGCGACAATGAAAGAGAAAAAATCTCGTTAAGCCAACCATTTTATTCTTAACATGGAACAGTGGCTGATTCCAAGGCAGTCTATGCCTTTATGGGAAGGGGCTCTGCAATCGATCAGCCTTGGTGAGCCACATGCCAAACTCTCTTGCAAAAAGATATATGTGTAAGTCTGCCATTACCTTTGAAATCGGCTACGACGGGACAAGTTAGCGGCCCCAACCCCGTTGCAGTGGACGCTCTTGGTACAACTGCGATCGCACCATGAAATTTTTGGGTCTGAATTTGCAACCTCCAGTGCAGCAAGCACTAAAGCTGACAGTGAGCAGCTTGGCCACTATCGGGCTAATCGGGACGGCAGCCACTGCCGATATCATTCCAGTCGGGTTTGACAGCGCTGAATTGCCGGCTCTATCGGAAAGTGAACAGGAGACACTAGATGCCTTACAGTCAGCGCGGCTGCCGTTGATCTTGAGTGAAGTGAGTCCTGATCGATCAACGCTGGTGGTGGCCACACTTGATCGTCTGAGCCAGACTGACTGGCGGGTAAAGTTCTTAGATCTCAACACCGGTGAGCTGATTGACTCTCTCGTGCTGGAGTATGAGGTTTTCAGTCCAATTTTGCCAATTCAATGGGTTGACAATCGCACTGTGCGGTTTGTTCAAGAGGGGTTGTTTGGCCCTTGGGATTTGGTGTCTCTCAATCGCGATACCGGCATTGTTTCCCATACCACCGTCTATCCGACGGAAGAAGAGTCCGGCGAAATTCTCGGTGCTGCGCCCAATTTTTCGCACTTTGCCCTGCGGGTTTACGAAGCTGACGAAGATGTGATTTATCTGGTGTCGCTGCGCTCGCTTGATCGCATTGAAGTGGCTCGTATCTCCCCTGATTTAGACATTCAGCCGCCTTCTTGGTCAGCCGATGGCAACCGGGTGGCCTTCGTCACCTCGTCGGTAGAAGAACGGGAACTGTTTGAACGTACGCCCTTTAGTCCTAACTTGTCAGACCCGGTTAATCAAGATGCCTTAGGCCGCACCCCGCCGGTGGAAAACTTGTTTGTGCAGGAAAATGAGATCAAAGTTTACGATTTGACCGCTGCGGAGCCGTTGATGCTGCAGCTCCAAGCCGAGACCGAGCCGGCATACATGCTGGCAGAAGCGAGGCTCAATCCGGCTGGCGATCGCATCCTCGTCAAATATCTCGAACCGAGTCAGTTAACTGGACGAGAGTTTCCTATCTACCTTTATCCTGAGCGATCGTATTACCAAGTGTTGGATTTAATGGGTAATCCGGTGGCTACTATCAATGAGTCGGCTTTAGCGGGCCCCTTAGAAAATACCGGTGATTTTATCGACAGTGATACGGTGCTCTTTAGCAGTACGGTGGGCACTAATCGCCACTTTTATACGTATGACTTAGCCACTGCCTCTCTGTCTCCGTTACCCTTGCCACCGGGCAGTGTCGATCCAGAATCGTGGGAAGTGTCTCAGGACGGTCAGACCCTGTTTTTTGCCTTCTCCTCGGTCACGCAACCGCCCGAAATCTTTTCGATGCCGCTAGACGGTAGTGCGGCCCCAGTGCAAATCACCCAGCTTAATGCTGACGTCGCCGCCGCCAATAACGTCCAGGTCAACTCGGTTAGCTTTAACACCCGCAATGGTCCGAGAGAGGGTTTCTTAGTTCAACCGGCGGGTGCTCCCTTTCCACCGGTCGAAGCGCCGATTGTATTCTGGCAGCAGGGGGGACCTGGCTTTTCGATGACGAACGAATTTGCGACGGAAGTCGAAATGCCCTTCAATCTGTTACCCAACTTTGGCATTTCTGTCTTGTCAGTGCCGTTAGCCGGTCGTGAAGGGTTTGGCACCGAGTTATATCGCTTGCAAGCTGAGGGCAACAACTTTGGTCAAGTTGACATCACCGAAGGAGTTGAAATCGCGGCACAAATCGTTGGCGATCGCTGGGCGCGCCGCGACCAACTTGGGGTATCGGGTTGCTCCTATGGCGGCTACTTTGCGGCGCAAGCGATCGCGCAATATCCTAATGTCTTTGCGGCGGCCTATCCCCAATGTTCCCTGTTGGATGCGTTTACGGAGTGGCAACTGGGCTATTCGTCCTTGCTGTCGTACCTGACAGGCCGCACCCCCATGGAAGCGCCAGAATATTATCGGCAGATTTCGCCACTCTACAGTGCGAGCAATGTCACTGCCGCCACCATGATGTTTCACGGCTCGGCTGATTTTCTCCAGGTCGACATGGCCCGCAATTTCCATGATGTGATCGACAGCAATGGCAGTCCGGTCACGCTGTATGAATTTGAGGGCGTCGGCCACAGCATTTTTGACATTGGGCTACAGCGCACAGCGGCACAGCTTCAGGTTGACTTTTTCCGAGAGCATCTGGGCCAATAAAGCGGCAGCACTTGAGCTCATAAAATGAGGCTGAGGATTAACTCACGCCATCATGGAGCTGACTTTACTCTGTTGGGAGCTTGAGGATTTCTGAAAACTGTTAAGAAATGTATATTTTTTAGAGGATTGTCTGCTAAAGTTATACTTATTGAAACAGTAAAAGGAAGAAATGTATGCGCTATACCGTTGAAGATGGGGGCAGGCTTAATAACTTCGCTGTTGAACCTAAGATGTATGAGGCTGAGCCGCCGACTGCCGGTGAAAAGCGCAACTACATTATTTTGGGTGTGTTGGCGACTAGCTTACTTGTGGGTGTTTGTTCCATTGCCTTCGTCGTTTCCTAGTCAAGATTCGCTACACAATCGATTACTTTGATGAACCGCCGTCGCGATCGCGACGGCGGTTCTTTTTGTCCGTTACTGATAAGCCGACCCCAATCGATCCGGCGGCCAGTCGATTGATAGCACCTTGCCGGTAATATTGCCTGCTGGTAAAAGTCCCCAAGCATGACTGTCGAAGGCGTTATTTCGGTTATCGCCCAACACCATGTAGGCATCTTGGGGAATGGTTATAGGCTCGATTATGTAATCTGGTTATTCACTAAAGGTAATACGGTTTTAGTTTTGAAATGACCCAGATCTAAAGTTCAGAAAGTTAGGTGGTTCTTTAGCAGCTTCCGAGTCCGGCAAATCCTCGATAGAAGCTATGTGGGACATTTCAAAAGGAAATTAGTATCCGTCGTTGGAATTGATTAGACCGACTATCTTAGAGACGCAGCTCCCTAGATGAAGCCAGCCATGCTAGAAAGTGCTATCGGTGGCATTGCCGTGCCACTCTTTGAACAACTCTGGAAAGCCGGTGGCTATGTTGTAAAACAGACCAATCAAGCTCGCCAGAACGTCAAAGACGTAGAGGCAGTTCTCACCGCATCCCTGAACTATCACCAGAAATACGAAAATAATCACGGACGGGTAAAGGTAATGCCGGGGCTAATGAAGGAGTCCGTATCCTTGACCTCCATTTACACCGCTATTAAATTTCTCGATGAGTGCGGCATTCGCCAATTCGATGGTCCCGATGAATTGGAGCAACTTTATCGTAACCAGGGGAAACGACGCTTGCAAACGGCTGAGCAACGTCATGATGGCATCACTGTTGCTAAAGAAAAGCAATATCTGATGGTCCTCGGCGGTCCCGGTGTTGGCAAAAGTACCT
>ERZ1740058.951-NODE-951-length-16859-cov-7.123721_pt1 | contig 16859 bp, 11 predicted proteins | sample MGYA00581745_ERZ1740058 | MGnify/ENA primary metagenome ERZ1740058 (study PRJEB43018, sample SAMN04849742) | marine metagenome | isolation source: floating plastic debris | place: Pacific Ocean | collected 2008-08-30 | study: EMG produced TPA metagenomics assembly... | reverse complement strand
TGAACAGCAACGCCGTGAGTGTGCTACTCATCATTCGCAATCGCCTGGAGCAAGACAGCTGCGAGCTCGTTTTGCGGAACGTCTCACCGGAGATACGCGAGCTCTTGAGGTTCTTGTGCCTCGATCGGCTGCTGCCGATCATTGACACGGATGTCGAGGGGCAATCGTGATGGTTGATGTTGCCCGCGGCGACTCCTAGCTCCCAACTGTCGTCTAGTGATCCAGAAGCAGCATATCTTTGCTTTGCTCTAAAGTGGCGCCTCGTGCTCACCGTCACCCCTTGACAACTCAATCGTGGATTCTCGTTGAGATGATGACGCATGATCCAATTGGCTGGTTCGAGTGAGTTGCACTCTGTGTGCCACATAGGCGTGCAGAAGTTGCGACCACGATTGCCTAGCTTGTAGTCACCTTAGCGATCGGATCTTGCGGCATGTACAGGTTGTGTCGCGTGGCCCGTGTCGCAAGACGCTCATGGATTACTCCCGATCCCAGCGCAATTGGCGACGGTCTTCACTACTTTTCCCGCCGGTGCCAACCGACGCAGTCCCATCGAATCCCCGGCCTGTCAAGACTCTGGCGAGTGTCCGTTGAGGCGTCGCTGTAGCTACGCGAAGTCTAAACGAACGGCCGGTCTACGGGCAGCCCGCATCGAAATCGTTGCCGAACGCTAGGAAGTCGAAGATCGTGAGCTCGCCATCGCCGTCGAAGTCGGCAGCGGGGTCGCCCGCGTCGAAGAGGTTCTGGAAGCTCAAGAAGTCGAAGATCGTCAGGTCGCCGTCGGCGTCCAGGTCGGCCGCACACTGACATTCGTCGGGTACATTGTCGAGGTTTGCGTCGCGGCTGGTGCCGTTGGCGATGTCGATGATGTCGTGCACCCCGTTGGCGTTGCAATCAACGGGAATGTCGCCCTCCGCGCTGACCAGCCCGCGGATCTGCTGCTGGCTGCCATCGGGTGCGCCGGGCCCGCCTTGCCCTCCCGGCCCAAGGTCGAAGATCGCGTCGGTCAGATCGACGTCGGCAATGCCGGCGACCCAGATGCCTATGCTCGGCCCTCCGACACCAGAGCCACCGGTGCCACCGTTTCCACCGCGTCCGCCATTGCCACCGCGCGCGCCATTGGAGCCGTCGTCTTGCTCGCCGCTGCCGCCATACTGGTTGCCGGCGGTGCAGATCCACACGCCACCGTTTCCCCCGGCTCCGCCCCGGCCACCCTGGTTGCCTTTGCCGCCGTCGCCGCCGCCCACGTTGGAGCAGGTCGCTCCTGTCACGATTACTTCTGTGGAGTCCTGGATCTCCACGCCGCTGGCCGCGCCGCCTCCGCCACCGCCCGCGCCACCGTTTCCACCGCCACCACCAGCACCGCCGCCAGCACCACCGCCGCCCCAGCTGTTGCAGCCGCTGGTTCCGCCGCCACCGCCGCCGCCGCCGCCACCGCCCGAGCCCCCCTCACCCCGCTCGCCAGCTGAGCCGCTGCCGCCCCGATACAAGCCGTCGGTCAGGACGCCTTCCCGCCCATGGGGGCCCGGGAGGCCATTCAGTCCATTACCGCCATCTTGCCCGAGGAACGAAGGAAGGCCGGGGAAGTCGAACGGGCACCAGTTGCCCAGGCCCGATGGGATGCCGGCCCCGCCCTCGCCTCCGCGCGGTCCCTGTCCTTGGCTGCCACCCACTCCGACTCGATCATCGCGACCCGGCCGGCCACCGGTGCCGCCGGGGAATCCAGGCCCCGATCCACCGACGCCACCGGTCGGACGCGTTCCCCTGTTGCAGAACAGGTCGCCATCGTCCTCGACGCCACGGCCGCCGCGACGACCGTCCTCACCACGCCCGCCGTCGGGCGTCGATCCGGTCGCGTCGCGGCCGTCTTCACCCAGCCCGGCGATGAATTCACAGTCGCTGATGAACACATCTCTGCAACCAAGCAGTGAGAGGCCGTACGCGCTCGGATCGAAGGAACTCGACGTCGTGAAACTGATGCCGTCGAGCAGGATGCCGATGCGACTCTGGACGACCGGGGTATTGAGCCGGACCTCGGTGCGGTTGGTGTCCGGATCTCGAGACCACCCATCGGCGGCATCGAAACCACCCAGAATTTGCTGTTGGTCAAAGAGTGAGGCCGTGTCGTAGACGCCCTGATCGAGGTAGATCGGCCGAGTGCCGCTGTAGAGCGAGGTTGCCCGGTTGAGCGATGCGACGGGCTGATCGATCGTGCCGTCGTTGGCGTCGTCGCCGAGCGTTGCCGAGACGTAGACCGGGCCCTGCTGGCCGAGCGTGGTCGAGGCCAGGCCCGCCGCGAGCAGCACGGCGGCAGTCCGGCAAGAGCGCGTCATCGGGTTTGTCTGGGTCATCGGAGTCTCCAGTTGGTTCTGCGTTTGGCTTACGATAGAGAGGCGGTCCCTCCGCCTGGGGTGTCACCCGAAACGCGTCAATGCGAGAGAGACCCGGCAATCGATTCCAGAGGTTTTTGCGATCTACGACGAGGCCAGCCCAGACCAGACCCAGTCCACGCTGCTGCTGCTCGCCGCGGCCGACGGCGACGCGTCCGCCGCCGAACGGCTGGCGCCGATGGTGTATGACAACCTGCGTCGCCTCGCCTCGGCCCGTCTTGGTGGTGGGGCGGACTGGACCTGCCAGCCGACCGCCATCGTGCACGAGGCGTACTTGCGGCTGGCCGACCAGGATCGCGTCGATTGGCAGGGCCGAACCCACTTCTTTGCACTCGGGGCCGAGATGGTCCGCCGCGTGATCGCCGACGAGGCCCGCAAGCGAGGACGCCAGAAACGCGGCGGCGGGTGGGGCCGCGTTACCCTGGACGGCGCGGCCTTCGATGCAGATTCAAGCCCGGTCGACCCCATCGAGCTCGAAGACGCGCTCACGAAGCTCGCTGAGGTCGATGAACGAGCGGCGCGCGTGGTATCGCTGCGTTTCTACGGCGGCCTGACCGAGCCCGAAGCCGCGGTGATCCTGGGCGTCAGCGAACGCACGGTCCGCGGCGACTGGCGGAGCGCCAAGGCCTTCCTCAGGCGCGCACTTGCGGCGAAGGACGAGGCCGATGACCAGTGACGATCTCTACAGCCGGGCCAAGCGAGCCTTCCTGAAAGTCTGCGACGCCGAGCCATCGGAGCGTGCATCGCTCCTCGAACGACTCTGCGCGGATGATCACGCCCTGCGGGCCGAGGTCCTGAGCCTACTGAGCCACGATCTCGATGACGCCGCATTCGGGGATCACCTTCCGTCAGGCGCAATGGTTGGTGGGTTTGAGATCTGCGGCATGCTCGGTGAAGGCGCGATGGGCGTGGTCTATGAGGCCCGCCAGAAGCAGCCGCCGCGCCCGGTCGCCCTTAAGGTCGTGCGTGGTGGGGCGGCGCCCGTCTCGCTGAGGCGTCGGCTCGAGCACGAGTCCGCCGCTCTAGCACGGCTCCAGCACCCCGGCATCGCAGCCGTATACGAGGCTGGATTGGATCGCCCGACCGGTGCGCCGTTCTTCGCAATGGAACTCGTGCGCGGCAAGCCCATCACGGCCGCCGCCTGCAGCCTGCCGATCGAGGACCGCATCGAGCTGCTCGCGCAGATTGCAGACGCCGTCCAGCACGCACACCAACGTGGAGTCATTCACCGAGACCTCAAGCCGGGGAACATCCTGCTGGACCAGCAAGGCCAGCCGAAGATCCTGGACTTCGGCATCGCAAGGTTCACCACCGAGGGCGATGCGGCGATGACGCTGCGCACACTGCCCGGCCAGGTGGTAGGCACACTCGCCTACATGAGTCCTGAGCAAGCCGCCGGAGATCCCACGTCTATCGATGCTCGATCCGATGTCTATGCGTTGGGAGCGCTCGGGTACGAGTTGCTGTCCGGTAGTGTGCCAGTGGACGTTGCGAACAAGCCGCTGCCCGAAGCGCTCCGCGCCGTCCAAGAAGACGAGCCTCGCAAGCTGGGTACGCTCGACCGCTCGCTTCGCGGCGACTTTGAGACCATCTTCGATCGTGCTTTGGAAAAGGACGCGGATCGCCGATACCCCTCGGCCGCAGCCCTTGCCGAAGACCTGCGGCGTGCACTGCGGCACGAACCGATCGTTGCACGGCCGGCGACGACAATGTACCAATTCCGCAAGTTCGCTCGCCGGCGCAAGGGCTTGGTCGCCGCGATGGGCGTAGGAGCAGCAGCGTTGGTCCTGGGCACGGCGTTTAGCACCGCCTTCGCAATCCAAGCCTCCCAGCAGCGCGAACTCGCGGATCGCCGCTTCGCGGACGTGCGCGGCATTGCGAACACCATGCTCTTTGAGCTCCACGACGCGATCGAGACCGTGCCGGGCACTATCGATTCGAGGCGGCAGCTCGTCGAGACCGGCTTGGACTATCTCGGGCGGTTGGCGCAAGACGCGGGCGATGATCCGGTGTTGCTCGAAGAACTCGCCGAAGCATACTTTCGCATCGGAGACATCCAGGGCAACCCACGCCGTGCAAATCTCGGCGACCCCGAGGCGGCGCTGGCGAGCTACGAGCGCAGCATCGAGCTGCGGCGCAGGCTGTTGGACATCGAGCCGAGCGAGTACTCAAAGCTCGCCGTCGCGCGCACGCAATTGGCACTCGCAGAAGCGCTCACGAGCACGCCCCGGGCGGAGGAATCGGCTGATCGGCTGGAACGGAGCATCGAGACGATCGCCGGGCTCGATTCCGAGCAGGCCGAGAACCTCCGCGTGATGGTCGAGCAACGTCTGGGTACGCAGATGATCAACATGGGGCGCCCGGATGACGCAATCGAGCACTTCCGCCTGGCGCTCGCAGCTTCGGAGCGGCTCGCGCAGAGCGGCCAGCCGGACAAGGTCCGCCGGTTGACAATCGGGCTCAACGGCCTCGGCCTGACACTGATCCGCATGGGCCGGCCCCAAGAAGCGCTGCCGTATCTCGAGCGTTCCATGGAGTTCCGTAGCAGGACGCTGGCCGAGAATCCCGACAGCTCGCGCGCACAGCGCGATGTGGCGCTGGTGCACCACCGCCTGGGCGATGTGCGCCGGAACCTCGACCAGACCCAGACCGCGATCGAGCACTACCGTGCGGCGCGCGAGATCCTCACGGGTATCGCGTCCACCGATAGAACCGATGCGCGCGCCCAGTTCGATGGCTCAGTGGCCGAAGAGAAGCTCGCGAACGTGCTGCTCGATGCGGGCCTGATCGAAGAGGCTCGGTCACACTTCGAGCTTGCCAGGAATGCTCGGCGGCGACTCTCGATCGAGAACCCGGACAACATGCTCTATGCCATGGCTGCCGCGATCGCAGTCGAGCGTGTCGCCCATTGTTCCAGTGCCCTCGGGGAGCACGAGTCGGCACGTGTGGCCTACGCGAGCACGATCGAGACCGCAGAGCGTGGCATTGCGGAAGCACCGGACGATGTACGGCTCTGGACCGTCCTCGGTGTCGCGCAGATGGGAATGGGGGAGTCGTTCCTCGACACCGATGACGCCGACCGGGCCGAGGCCCGCGCGTGGATCGAGGCGAGCCTTGCCACGCTGCGTTCGATGCGGGACCAGGACATGATGCCGACTCGCAATACGCTGAACGAGCGCGTCCTCAGTGAGTTGCTTGAGCGATGCGGGCCCGGATAGTACCTCGAGTATGTAGTATTTATTGGCGGCGACCATGCAACCGGCCTAGCCAAGTCTCGCCCAGACTCGATGACCTGGAGAATTCAGTTGTGTTAGCGACCTCGAAGCCGGGAGGGCTGCCAGGCATGCTCCCCAGCTCGTGTATGGATACCTGAGTCTCTCGGAGTTTACCGGTGCGCCAGGAGATCGCTCACGTACTAGCGCCCGGAGGTGTTAGTGGCGTCACACTCCAGTCGCGTGCTAGGAGTCCGACCACAGGGAGCAAGCCTTATCGCCCTGGACAAAAAATTTTGCGGGGGTCTTAGTTCAGTCCTCGGCGTCCCTAGCAAGGGTTGCGGTTGGCGGCGAGGCCGTGACACGTTCGAGGAAGCGTTACTCAACCCTGACTCTCGTCCAGTGCACACAATCACGAAGAGTTGCCTAAAGAGGAACTCTCTTACGGCCGGTTGAGTTTCCCAGCGCGGACCATGGCTAGAACGGCCGTCTGAACGGATTCAGGTAGTTCGCCCCAAGCATCGATCACGGCTGCCAATCGGGGGTCAATTGGGGGCCAATCTTCGGCTACTGCTGCGCCTACTGCAGCGCGTGCATGGAGTGTGTCCGTAAGTCCTAATGTTACAGGTATTTGTGCTGAAGGCGTAGCGGATTTTAAGTCCGCCGCGTCTGCCGATTCCGCCACGGGCCCGTGGACGTCTGTGCCTCGGACAGGATAGCGCGGTGCATACTCCCTGATAAGCGGGATGGCGGCCCAGACGCTCACACGGACACGCCTTGGGATATGCATCTGTGCCACGTTGCGATGATCTCGAGATGTAGGCACGCGACTCTCTTTCCGAGCACCCATTGCATACCTTCTCACAGTGATGCGTTCGTTGTGTTGACGCTCTGAACAACAGTGGGTCCGCGCAGAGAACCAAGGGGGTTGCCATGTTCGTCGTCACCAACCGCACACTGAATTCTGGGGGCACCGGTCTGAAGAAGTTCGGCGATCGTCCGAATCCCCAGGGGCCAAACGAGCTTCGGCTCGTTGAGGCCTCCCGATCCAGTCACGGCTGGGACGTGAAGATCTTGCCCGACGAGTGCACCCAGACGATGAAGCGGTCGGCTGGCCTCGAACCCGACCAGCCCGCGTTCGCCAGCGCGTACGTTGCGAAGAAGCTCCTGGCTCGCGTGCGGAAGCAGAAGCGGAACGTGCTGTTCTTCGTGCACGGGTACAACAACAACATGAAGGCCGTTCTGGATCGAGCGCACGAGCTTGAGAGGACTTATGACGTCGAGGTCATCGCTTTCAGTTGGCCGGCCAACGGTGGTGGTGCCCGTGGTGTTGCGAGCTATCTGAGCGACAAGGCCGACGCGAGGGCGTCCGCCGGCGCTCTCAGTCGATGCCTGGCCAAGCTCCACGAGTACCTCGATACGTTCAATCGCGAGCGGCTGGCCGCCGTCTACGCGAAGGCGGACGCCCTCTACGGCCCCGAATCGAAGGGGAAACACAAGGACGACTTTGAGCGACGAGACGAGTACATCAGCACGCACTCCGAGCGAGGTTGTCCCTTTACGGTCAACCTCATGCTGCACAGCATGGGGAACTACCTCTACAAGCAGGTCATGTGTTCCTCGGCGTACCAGGGTCGGCTGCTGACCTTCGACAACGTCGTCATGGTGGCCGCCGACACCAACAACGCCAACCACGCGAGCTGGGTTGATCCAATCCGGGCCAGGAATCGCGTGTACGTCACGATCAACGAAAGCGATCGCGCGCTGCGTGCCTCACGGATCAAGTCTGGCCAGGAGCAACTCGCGAGGCTCGGGCACTTCCCGTTCAATCTGTACGCCGAGTCGGCCGTCTACGTGGACTTCACTGACGCTCGCTACGTGGGCTCGTCTCATGCGTACTTCGAGGGAGGGCCCCTCCAGAACAACAAGGTGCGCCGGTTCTTTGCGGAGGCCTTCAACGGGGATCGGGCCGAACGTCGGCTCGACTACGAGTCGGCGACAAACACGTACCGAATCGCGTGATATCGCGTGGTACCTTGCCGCTTGATCTGATTGCGCCCGTTGTCCGCTACGTGAGCGCGGCGATCGCCTCGGCCATCGTGCGAGCGGCCTCGGCTCGATGGCTGATCGAGTTCTTCTCGTCGGCGGAGAGCTCGGCGCTCGTGCCGTTGAATCGGGGAGCGACCAGGAACAGTGGGTCGTATCCGAAGCCGCCCTCTCCCTGGAGCCCACGCCCGATCCTGCCGGCAAACGCCCCCTGGCTTGTCGCAACCACGTTGCCTTCCGGGTCAGCAAGCACCATCACGCACACGAATCTCGCGCTTCGTTCCTCGTTGGGCACGTCGGCGAGTTCACGAAGCAGCCGAGCGTTGTTTGCCGCGTCTCGCTCCGCCCTCGGGCGATCGTCCTCGGCCCCGTCCGTGCTGTAGTGGCTGGAGATCACGCCGGGCGCTCCGTTCAACGCATCGACCACAAGGCCCGAATCGTCGGCGAGGCACCATGTTCCGGTCTGCTTGGCGTACGACCGCGCCTTGATGGTTGCGTTGGCCTCGAAGGTGCTGCCGGATTCTTCGGGCTCGGTTGTCCCTGCTTCGAGATCACCCAAGCCGACGACACTGATGCCGAGGTTCGCAAAGATAGGGCGTAACTCGGCTACCTTGCCTGGGTTGGCGGTGGCGATGGTGATTGGGTTCATGCAGTAGATTAGCGTTCGGGTGGCGGTTGACCTTGAACCCCGCCGGGGCTTCACTGGGGCGTGGACGACCCGGGCCAGACAACCCAGCACGGTGCCACGGCCTTCGCGCCCGCCACGGCGTCCAAGGCCGGGCCAGGCGCCACAAGGACGACCGGCTCGAAGCGTCCCATTCTTTTCACCGCCTTCGAGCCCAGCGGCGACGACCACGCCGCCCCGGTGATCGCCGAGATCATCGGGCGGCAACCCGAGCGCCCGGTATACGCCTGGGGCGGGCCGAAGATGGAGGCCGCCGGGGCCGTGGTCATCGAGCGGACGGGCGACGACGCGGTGATGGGCCTTCCCGGGCTGGCCAAGATCCGCGAACACAAGCAGATCAACGCAAAGATCAAGCGGTGGATGGCCCACCACAACCCCGTGCTCCACGTACCGGTCGACTCTCCTGCGGCAAACTTCCCGATCGCCAAGATGGCCAAGGCCCAGGGCACGGGCGTGGTCCACCTCGTCGCGCCCCAGGTCTGGGCGTGGGGGCGTTGGCGAGTCAACAAGCTCCGCCGCCTGACGGATCTGGTCCTCTGCCTCCTGCCCTTCGAGGAAGGCTGGTTCACCACACGAGGCGTGCCGGCCCGATTCATCGGCCACCCGCTGTTTGACCACGAGCTTGATCCGCAGCGGGTGCTCGACACCGCGCGGACGCTTCCAGAATTCAACGGTGGCGAGCCAACCGGCCCATGGCGCATCGGCTTGTTCCCGGGCAGCCGGCCTAGCGAGCTTGAAAAGAACCTGCCTCTGTTACTCGGGGCGTTCCGGGAACTGGTCGAGTGCGACTCGTGCCAACGCGAAGAACGGGCACCGGTGGCGATGATCGTCGCCGTCAACGACGCTGTGGAGCAACGGTTGCGCGAGCTCGCGGAGCAGCACGGCGGCGTGCCCGAGGGCGTCTCATTCATCGCCGGGGATACCGATTCGGCCGTGCGATGGGCGGAGCTCACCCTCGTTGTGAGCGGCACGGTGACGCTGCAGATCGCCCGCCAGGCCCGACCGATGGTGGTGTTCTACAAGTCTAACAAGCTGCTGTACAACCTCATCGGTCGCTGGGTCGTGCTGACGCGGTACTTCACGTTGCCCAACCTCATCGCCGGCACACGCGTGGTCCCCGAACTCGTGCCACACTTCAACGGCGCCGAACCCATCGCCGCCGCAGCGCGCGAGCTCATCACGAACCCCGCCGCCCTCGAGCAGCAGCGCCAGGACCTGGCCAATATCGCCGGTCGCTTCGATGGCCTGGAGGCGTCGATGGCGGCGACCGATGCCATCCTGGAGCAGGCGGCCCGCCGGGAAGCCTGAGCCACCCTCTCGCTGAGGCGTTACCCAGATGTTGCGCCAGGAAGCCTGGGGCGAACGTATCCCTGTGTGTGAGGGTGCCACACGGTGCCAGATCACAAAGGAGGCTCTCATGCTCAGCTCTCGGCGGAGGTTTCTCGGAAGCGTTCTCGGTCTTTGCTTCGCGACCGTGGCGATTGTGCCGCCCGCACACGCGCAGGACCGCGACGACGCGATCCAGCCGGGTATCAACATCGTCGTGCCCCAACGCCGCGTGTGGATCGAGGGCCAGCGCCGCTCCTCAATCGAGATCCGTTCGGTCGAAGTCTCGGCTACGGCGACCGAGCAGGCCGCCACCACGACGATCCGCATGACGCTGTTCAACCAGGGCCGCCAGATGGCCGAGGCACAGGTGCTGCTGCCCGTCCCCAACGGGGCTGCGATCAGCGGCCTGCGGCTCGAGGGCCTGGGAGAGGCAGGCATTGCCACCATCATGCCCGCCGACGAGGCCCGCAAGATCTACAACCGCATCGTCGCGTCGATGCGCGACCCCGCGTTGCTCGAATTCGTCGGCACGAGCCTCGTTCGCTCGAGCGTGTTCCCCGTGCCCGCGCAGGGCGAACAGGTCGTCAGCATGACCTACGACCACGCGCTCGAAGCCGACGGCGATCGCCTCGAGTACGTCCTGCCGCGTTCGGCCGAGCTGATGGTCCAAGGCGCCCCGTGGTCGTTCACGATGACGATCAACGGTGCCCGGCCGATCGCTACCACGTACTCGCCGACGCACGACATGGCCAGCGAACGGAAGTCAGCCAGCGGCGTCCAGGTCTCTGTCGGGGCCGATGCCTTCAGCGGCACGCCCGGCGCGCTCCGTGTCGGCTGGATCCGCGAGCCCCTGGAAGCCGGAATGCTCGCCAGTTCCTTCATCGCCTACCCCGAGGCCGATGGCGGCGGGTACTTCATGCTCGTTGCCGGCCCGCCAACGCTGGCCGGCGATCGCCCCGCAGCAAAGCGCGAGGTCACGCTTGTCATCGACAAGAGCGGTTCGATGCGCGGCGACAAGATCAAGCAGGCCAGCGAGGCCGCCATCCAGGTTATCAGCGGCCTGAACGACGGTGAATCATTCAACATCATCGCGTACTCGGACACGATCGATCGGCTCGGCGAGCGGGCGGTCGTCAAGACGCCCGAAATCCAGGCCGAAGCGATCGCGTTCATCCGGGGCATCAATGCCGTCGGCGGCACGAACATCCACGATGCCCTGCTCGCTGCCTTGCGGGCCCAGCCAGCGCAGGACACACTGCCCATGGTCATCTTCCTGACCGATGGTTTGCCTACCGTCGGCGTGACCCAAGAGGGCGCGATCCGCGATGCCGTAGCCAACGGCAACGCCCACGACCGCCGCATCTTCGGATTCGGCGTGGGCTACGACGTCAACGCGCCGTTGCTGACCGCCGTGAGCCGGACCACGCGCGGCGCGCCGACGTTCGTCTTGCCGCAGGAAGATGTCGAGGTCAAGGTCGGCCAGGTGTTCAAACGCCTCACCGGACCCGTGCTGGCCTCGCCCAAGCTCGCCCCGATCGATCCCGCGCACGTACGAGACATGCTCCCCAGCGAGCTCCCAGATGTCTTCGAAGGCGACCAGATCCTCGTGCTCGGCCGCTATACGAGCGAAGACCAGAAGCTCCGGTTTACCCTCGATGGTGACGCGGGCGACCAACGCCGAGGATTCGAGCTGTCATTCGATCCATCTCGCGCCAGCGTGGAGCACGCGTTCGTGCCGAGGCTGTGGGCTCAGCGCCGGATCGCGCAGCTCGTGGAGGCGATCCGGCAAGCTGGTGCCGACGGCAAGGGCGAGATCAAAGACGAGCTCATCGAGGAGATCGTCGCGCTCAGCACACGCTGGGGCATCCTGACCGAGTACACCGCGTTCCTCGCAATCGAGCCCGGTATGGATCTTGGGGATCAGATGGCTGTTGGCGGGATAGAGCTCGATGCGCTCGGCGTGCAGCGGCTCGAATCGAGTTTCAATCAGGTCGCGCCGATGGAGCCTGACCCACGTATCGCGATGCGAGCGCGCTTTTCAGCGGCGGTCGATCAGCGCACCGGCGTCGATGCCGTCCAGCAAGAAGCAATGAACCAGGCGTCGGCGATGTCGGGATTCGTTGTCGCGAACAGTCTCGAAACCGCTGGAGGCGCCCAGGTCATCCTGAGAGGCATGCGTCAGGTCGCCGACCAGACCCTGTTTAGCCGCGGTGGCCAGTGGGTCGATTCCTCGCTCATCGAAGCCGTCGATGGCAACAATGCCGATGTGGACGAGACCGTCGAGTTTGCCAGCGAGCGGTACTTTGAGCTTGCCGAGGAACTGCTTGCCGAGAATCGCCAAGGGCTGCTCGCCCTGGGCGGCGACGTGATGCTTAACCGCGGCGGTCGCATCATCCTCGTACAGGCACCCCGGGCCGAGGCTCCCTGATGGCCCGGGCACGCGTGCTCATCGTCGAGGACGACGCCGGCGTGCGCACGGCGGTGGCCGAAGCCCTCGACGCCTTTGGCTACGACTCGGCCGATGCCCAGGACGGACGGGCCGGCCTGGAGCGCGCCCTCGGTGAGGCGTTCGATCTCGTGCTCCTGGATGTACGCATGCCGCATATGGACGGTCATGAGGTCATGGCCGAGCTGCGGCGCGCACGCCCCGGCTTGCCGGTGATCTTCCTCACCGCGCGCGGCGAGAGCGAAGAACGCGTCCGCGGGCTGCGTGGTGGGGCGGATGACTACGTCGTCAAGCCGTTTGGCGCTGATGAGCTCATCGCCAGAATCGAGGCCGTACTGCGCCGCAGCCCCGAGCGCCCGGCGGCGGTGAAGGAGGTCCGCCTCGATGGCCTGGTGATCAATCTTGCGCGGCGAGAGGTCCAGCGTGATGGGCAAGCGCCGCACCAGATCACCGAGAAGGAAGCCGCGCTGCTCGGCTATCTCGCCGCGAGCCCGGGCAGGGCCATCTCCCGAGATGAGTTGCTCAGCCGTGTGTGGGGCCTGGATCCCCGCGGCGTGCGTACGCGAACGGTGGACATGGCCGTCGCCCGCTTGCGTGAGCAACTCGGCGACGATCCCGCCGACCCGCGCGTCATCGTGACCGTGCGTGGTAAGGGGTACATGCTCTCGGGTCTGGCCGCCCCCGGGGAGGTTCCGCTCTAGGTGCGAACGCGTCGCGTCTTGCCGTGGGTCCTGTACTTCGTGTGCGCTATTGCGGTGCTCGAGGGGTTGGGCTACGCCGCCTACAAGGCGCTCGACTTGCAGCGGCAGCGACGAGATGACCAGACCATCCAGCGTGCCCTCTCGCGCATGGATACGGCGCTTTCGGCTGTCCTCGCCGCCGAGAGCGCGCGGCCGTATTTCCACTATCGAGCGTTCCACCCCGCCGAGCGCGCGTACAGCGCAATGCTCGGACCGATCGAGCCCGGCGAGGTCCTGGTACCCAGCCCGCTGCTTACTGAGGTTCCGCCGTTCGTGAGGCTGCACTTCGAGGTGGATGCCACGGGCGCGGTCACCAGCCCGCAAGCGCCCGATGGCAATCTGCGAGACCTCGCCGAGGCCGAGTATGTCGCCGCTGATGATGTAATCGCCGCCGAAGCCCTGCGGCTCATGCTGGCCCAGCTCATTGAAGCGCGCGGAGTTCGCCTTGGTTCTGCGTCTGTCGTGTTGGATGATGTCGGAGGTTCCGACTCGAGCCAGGCATCGTCTGCGTTGGAGCGAGCCGAGTCGGATACGTTCGCGGGCCGGGGCATCCGCGCGTTCGAGCTTCCGTCGCAGCCGATCCCCGCGATGCAGCAACGCCAAGCCCCACTGACCCAGCGAGCTTTCCAACCGCAAGAGGTCATCCTCGGTCCGCTCGCCGCATCGTGGTTGCGAGGCGATGAATTGGTGCTGAGTCGTGATGTGCGAGTTGGTGAAACGCGGTTCCGCCAGGGTGTCTGGCTCGATTGGCCCTCGCTCAGCGTTTGGCTTCTCGGGCAGATCCGCGACATCGTTCCCGAGGCCGCGCTGACGCCTACGAGTGGCGACGCACGCTCGTTGACCACGATTCCGGTCACGCTCGATGCAAGACCCTCAAGTAGTATTGTCGATGAACTCGGCTCGCCGCTCGGCGTCATTCTCGTCCTGACGTGGTTTGCAGCCCTGCTGGCGATCATTGCCATCGGTGTTGTGCTGCGGATCGCCACGGGCCTAGCCGAGCGAAGAGGGCGCTTCGTGTCCGCAGTAACGCACGAGCTCCGCACGCCGATGACGAGCCTGCGCCTGTATGCCGACTTGCTGGCAAGCGATGCCGCCAAGGACGAGGCACGGCGTGCGCGCTTCGTAGCCACGCTGCGCGACGAGTCGGCCCGTCTCGCCCGGATCATCGAGAACGTACTGGTCTATGCCCGGCTCGGTCGATCGAACGGGGACGATGGCGCTCCGAGGCCACTGATAGCTGACGCTATCGATCGCGTGAAGCAAGATCAGCGGCGCGCGCTGGAAGAAGCTGGTCTTGCGGTAGCGGTCCAATTCGGGGAGGGGGTCGCCGAACGCAGGCTCGATGCCGATGGCGATGCTGTTGCACGGATCATTGGCAATCTCGTCGAGAACGCATGCAAGTACGCGAGGCCGAGCGAGCGCAACGAGCTTGAGATCCGCGTCAATGCGGATGGCCACAAGGCTCTGATCACCGTGCGAGACTGGGGCCCGGGCATCCCGTCACGAGAGCGTCGGCGCATCTTCGAGTCGTTCCATCGCTCGGTCCGCGACGAGTTCCGAGAAGACGGCCTCGGGCTCGGCCTCGCACTAGCGCGAGGTCTGGCACGTCAAGAGGGTGGCGCACTCTCGCTCGACGATGTGAGCCCAGGCGCGAGCTTTACCGTCTCGTTGCCGCTGGTGACTGAGCCGTAGCGGTCGTTCGGCGCGCCGAGAGTCCCCAAGCCGATGGATCGATGCGTACCCGCCCAAGATCGGGCTGCCCCGGCAAGAGCGGACGTGGCCACGAGGCGCGTATACCTTCCGCCGGCACGCTTTGCAGCCCGACGAGAATGGTTCCATCCGGCTCCATCCAGCTCTGATCGATCGGCAGCGTGAACGCCCAACGGTCTCTTGCTGTAGTGAGAATGGCCGGTTCGCCTTCGCCTGCCATGGGGCCCAGCACCTCGGTCGATGTCACGCCCGTGCATCGGATGGTCAATTCGGCCCTCGCCTCTTCATTCGGGCCAAACGCCACGCGGATGGAATCCGTGGCCGTAAGGGCGCGCCCCGGCTCCGGCAGTTCGCAAGGCTGCGTTCGCACCTCGACGTAGATCGCCCAACCGCTCGCATTGCTCAAAGGAAGCTCAAGACGCGGGTCGCGATGCACCAGCCCGCCAACCCAGCCGCGCGATCCGGGCGCAGGCGACCGTCCCGTTCCCACCCGAATTCCCGGGAGTGTCCAGTCGTGCCAGAAAGGCCCGATCGAGACTCCGGGCGGCTCGAGTGGGATTGCGCCGGTCGCGACGGGCAGCGAACGTGTGCGCCCTCCGAGCCGTACCTGCCACACGCCGGTGGTCGGTCCGCTGGTATCGGCCGCGGCGGGCAGCTTCACCAACTCGTTGGGCGCCACCATGCCGTGGGCCGTCCATCGCCCACCGGGTGCGCGCGACGAGAGCAGAGCTTCTCTCGTGGATAGGTTCACAACGGAGATCGTTCCCCCGGCGATGCCGCCGGCATCGTCCGCAACCCACGCGAGCCATTGGGGCTGTCGATCGAGGAACGCCTCCGCGGTGCGCACAACCGAGGCGTCGGATGCCTCGGGGCTGTGCAGCGCACGTATCGTGTCGGTAATGTCCGCGGTGTTCGTCGGCCACATGGGCAGCACGGCGTCGGAAGTACTCACGCACCTGGTCAGGGTCTCGATCCAGCGATCGGCAATCGCAGCATCCGCCTGACGCAGTCGACGCTCGGCGGCCTCGGCCAGAGCGCTCCACCGCACAGCCCAGGCTTCCAATGCTGGGTCGGCAAACGCGTGACGCGGCGCTTCGAGGCCGAGGCGCTCCAGCGCGAGCTGGGCCCGCCACCGCAGCCGGGGCTCACCGAATTCGGGTTCGAGCAGTCGCAGAAGATCGGCTAGCTGAGCGTCGGGTGGACTCCGCGAATCTGATCGCGTGACTGGCTGCTCGGTCAATTCTGGGACAACCCAGTAGCTCGGCACGCGGGCGCCATCCATCCACAGGTCGAGGCCAAGCGAGGCGCTCGGGATGCTCGCAACCAGGAAGGTCCGCGCCTGCTCGACTCGTGGGGATGATCGCGTCCAGCCGGAGTTATTCGCGAGCCACTCGTTGCTTGAGTTCGATCGAGTGGGCACGAAAGTCTCGATCGACGTGTCGATCGTGCGGCCGTCGCTGAAACGGAGCGGCGGCGCATCGAAGGGATCGTCACCGGCAGAAACGCCGGCGAGATCGATCGGCGTGACCAACACCTGGCCGGCGATCAATGCCGTAGGAGACTCGATGAGCCGAGGCCGCTCGGTTGAGGCAGCGCACGCGACAAGGAACGTGGTGATGGCGAGCGTGAGAGCAAGGGCAGTCTGTCGCCGCATGGCCACCGTCCCGTCCTCCCCCAGGCGTAGTTGCAGGCCTTACTCCGGCGCGCCGCCGGAGTAGTCATAGATCCATTGGCCGATGGCACGCTCGTACTCGAGCACCTCGCCGCTGGCGAAGAACAGGCCAAGCTCACGCTCGGCAGCCTCGGGGCTGTCGCTGCCGTGGATCAGGTTGAAGCTGTTCGAGACCCCGAAGTCGCCGCGGATCGTGCCGGCGTCGGCCTTGGAGCCGAACGTCGCGCCCATCATCGAGCGACAGATCGCGATGGCGCCGATGCCACGGACGGCCAACACGAGCACCGGGGCCGAGGTCATGAAACGCACCAGCCCGTCGTAGAACGGCTTGCCGTGGTGGTCCTTGTAATGCGTGGCGGCCAGGTCCTGGCTGATGGTCATCAGCTTGCAGCCGACGATCTGGAGGCCCTTGTCCTCGAAGCGGCCGATGATTCGGCCCATGAGGCCGCGCTGCACGGCGTCGGGCTTGAGGATGATGAGGGTCGTCTCCATGGTCTGGCTCCTTGGCGGTTTGGGGCACGCGCGGGTGCCGGCGCGTGACGGCTGCTATTGGAAAGGGGCAAGGGTAGGGGGGCGAGCGAGTCGAATTCTGAACGCCTAGTTCTGGGCCACATGGTGCGGGCCGTAAC
>ERZ1740058.950-NODE-950-length-16866-cov-24.229076_pt1 | contig 16866 bp, 7 predicted proteins | sample MGYA00581745_ERZ1740058 | MGnify/ENA primary metagenome ERZ1740058 (study PRJEB43018, sample SAMN04849742) | marine metagenome | isolation source: floating plastic debris | place: Pacific Ocean | collected 2008-08-30 | study: EMG produced TPA metagenomics assembly... | reverse complement strand
GAGCAGTTATCAGCAGGCGATTGAGAAATAAAGAGCGTCCATGAGGCAAACACACTACGACAATAATGTGCACAACTAAAAAGGGAACGCCCGGCAAAATCTCGGTAAGTTGCAAGCGGGGCTATCGCGGCACGCCGATGCGCTGAGCAGTTATCAGCAGGCGATTGCGGCCCACGATGATGCCCTGCGGCACGCCCCTGACTACATTCATGCACTCAACAACAAAGGGCTGCTTTGCGTCAGTCTCTGCCAACTACAAGCTGCCTTAGAACTTGAGACAGAGGCGCGCCAATCACTGCAAACTGCACTGCAGTGTTTTTCGCGTTCCTTAGAAATGGCTCCCAATGATGCTTTTATTTGCGAGCAGAGAGACCAGGTGCAGGCGTGGCTCGATGGCGAAGGCAATCAAGATCAGGACACTACACCAGCAACCCCAAAGCTGATCGGCAGGGCTCGTTTGCCGCACTGAGATTAAACCAAGCCGCTGCGAAGCGCCGCCACTGCCGTCTGCACCCGATCATCCACCGATAGCTTGTTCATAATGCTGCGCAGGTGGGTTTTCACCGTGCTGATGCTGAGAAACAGTTCCGCCGCGATCTCGGGATTGCTTTTGCCTTCAACAATCAGCCGCAGCACATCGAGTTCGCGATTCGACAAATCAGCGACGGGCGTCGGGGGTGGGGTGTATTGCAGGTGGCCCATCACCCGCCGGGCAATTTGCGGGTCAAGGTAGGCCGCCCCGTTATTGGCGCAGTTGATTGCTACCTCTAGTTGCTCTAGGCTCGTCCCCTTAATGCAGTAGGCATCGGCCCCGCTAGCCATGGCGGCAACCATATCAGCATCGGCGGTATGAGAGGTCAGCATCACCACGCTAATTTCTTCGCTATTCTGTTTGATCTGCTGGGTCGCCGTAATGCCATCGAGTTGGGGCAGGCCAATATCCATCACCACCAAATCGGGCTTGAGGTTCAGCGCCAGCGCCAGCCCCGAGTAGCCATCTTCGGCCTGGCCGATCACCTCATAACTTTCATAGCTGTCTAAAAATTGCTCCAGCCCTAAACGCATGACTGGGTCATTTTCCACAATCAAAATTCGCAAGGGAGCAAAGGCCTCAGGTTTTAAACTAGAAGGTGCAATGCTGTTTAGCATACCGCCTCTTATCTATCAAAATTGATTGAAGGCAAAAACAAGAAAATTCAGGGTTTCTTAGTTGTATGAAAGGGCCGTCCAAACATCCTTTAGTTAATTTCTGACTCCTCAAAACCGCCCAGCAAAATCATAGGATAGCTGAGGTTAACCACCATAGCATCCTAAACGACAAAAATATTTTCGCGGGCTTGATGACTCAATGACAAAGGCTTCTCAGTATAAAACAGTGAGCATTTCAACGATCCCTGTACTGTTTTATACGGTTTTTAGGCTGTCTCAAATGTCTGGCCTCTAAAGATTGAGTCAGTCTGACTAGCTCAATACTGTCAGGGGCAAAGGATGATTTTTGACTCCTCTGATGGGGCGCTGACCTGAGCGTTTTAAAGTTTGCTCGATCGCTCAGAAAAATTGAGATCAATTGTCCCAGAGATCGCTCAGTATGCTGAAATCTTGTTGGTTACTAAAGAGACTCGATCCGGTTAGTTAGGATGAAAGCTGCAGACTTTTGTTCTGGGGAAATGTGTTCTCTTTTGCCCCTTTGATATCGGATCAAGAGTGGCAGCTCAGGATCAAGCATCCGTTGACATGGCAATCTCCGATCGAGACATGGTAATGCCGTGGTATCTGTTTAGCCCAGCATCCTGCTAGATCCCCCTCAATCCCCCTTGAAAAGGGAGACTTCAAAGCCAGTTCATGAATAGCACCCTTTTTTGTGGCGAAGTCGGCCCGGCGGGCGGCGGGGCGTTGCAGCGGGGAATCACAGGCTACGCTGAACACATACCGTGTCCCGACGGCATCTCAATTTTCCGTCTACAGAAAATTGTCTGTCTTGAGGAGGTGATTTAAGCGCCGCTCCCTCAGCTAACTGCGATCGCTAAGGAATCGCCCGTTCCGCCTTGACCAGACCATCACCAATGGGCTGCAGCTCAAAGCCGACTTTCTGACAGACATGCTGCATGGCGCGGTTTTGCAGCAAGATCTCCGCTGTAATGCGATCGATGCCCTCTTGTTGAGCAATTTGCACCAGGCGCTGCAAAAGCTCCGTGCCCACGCCTAACCGCTGAGCCGAATCGGCCACCAGCATGGCAAATTCCGCTTCTTTGGTACCATTCAGTTTAGTCAGACGACCCGCACCTAAAATCTCGTGTTCCCCCGTTTCGGGATTCTCGTAATCGACCACCAAGGCAATTTGGCGATCGTAGTCGATAAAGCAAATGCGGGTGAGGCGTTCGTGGGCGGTGCGCTGGCTGAATTTCATCAAATGGAAGTAGCGCAGAAAAATGCTTTCCTCAGAGAGGGTTTTGTGAAACTGCACGATCAGCGGCTCATCTTCCGGAGCGATGGGACGAATCGTCACCGGACGACCATCCTGCAGGTGCCAGTCGCTGACGTACTGAGTGGGATAGGGGCGAATCGCCGGTTTGGGTATCTGGGTCAGATCGACATCGGCCTCGTGTAGCACCACGCGGGCATCAAGCGCCTGCAGTGTATGAGTCGCGGACGCAGTGGCCGGTGAGGCTAACAGCGGATTAATGTCGATTTCCTTAATTTGCGGATGCTCGACCACCAGCTGACTAAAGCGCACCAAAATCTGTTCGAGCTGCTCTAAGTCAATGGCATCGCGCCCACGAATGCCCTGCAGCGCCTGGTAAATCTGAGTGTGCTCAATCAGTCGCCGGGCCAGGGTGGTCGTCAGCGGCGGTAGGGCGATCGCACTATCGCGCATCACCTCGACCATTTGCCCCCCCGCGCCAAACAGCAGCACCGGCCCAAACTGCACATCGAGACTGCTGCCCAAAATCAGTTCATAGCTGTTGTCGCGATCGATCATCGGCTGCACGGTAACGCCATCAAAGGCAGCCGCCCCCACTTTTGCGGTCACTGCCGTCTCAATCGCCTGGTAGGCCTGCCGCACCGCCGCCGCGTTGGCAATATTGAGCTGCACGCCACCGACATCGGTTTTGTGGGTCACGGTTTCAGACAGCAGCTTGAGCACGACGGGGTAGCCCATCTGCTCTGCATGAGCCACAGCGGCTTCCTCACTGGTGGCCTTCAGGGTTTGCACCGCCGGAATGCCGTAGGCGGCCAGCACCGCCTTCGACTCTTGCTCGGTTAAGAGGGTGCGACCCTGCGCCTGAATCGTCTGCAGCAGCTCAGTGACCTGAGCGGGATCAAAGCCATTGCCGCCCTGGGTGGCGAGCGTCGGCGTTTCGTACAGGGCTCTGAGATTATAGCTATAGCGCCACATAAAGTTGAACAGGTGCGCCGCCGCATCGGGATAGGGATAGGTGGGAATGCTGGCCTGGTTGAGAATGGCTTCGCCGGACAGCACGTTGGCACCGCCCATCCAGCTGGCCAACACGGGCTTATCGATCGCCTGCGCGTAAGCTTTCAACTGCTCCGCCGTGCGGGTGGGATCGGTCATCGCCTGGGGCGTCAAGATCACTAGCAGGCCATCGGCGTTGGGGTCTTGGGCGGCGATATCCAGGGTTTTGGTATAGCGATCGGAATCGGCATCGCCCAAAATATCGATCGGATTGCCGTGGCTCCAGTGGGTGGGCAGAATTTGATCGAGCTTGTGCTTGGTGTCGTCACTCAGGGGGGCCAGCTGACCGCCAGAGCTGATCAGGGCATCGGTGGTCAGCACACCGGGGCCACCCGCGTTGGTGATGATCGTTAGCTTGGGGCCTTGGGGCAACCGGGCCTGCTTCGCCAGCACTTCGGCCACGTCAAACAGCTCGGCGATCGTATCGACCCGCAGCACCCCACAACGCCGAAACGCGGCATCGAGCACCGCGTTGCTGCCCGCCAGCGAGCCCGTGTGAGAGGCCGCCGCTTTAGCCGCCGCTTCCGTCCGTCCGGCTTTGATCACGATGATGGGTTTGGTCAGGGCCACTTCCCGCGCGGCAGAGAGAAACGATCGCGCATCGCCGATCGTTTCCATATAAATCACGATGCTGCGCGTATGGGGATCATCGCCTAGGTAGTCAATTAAATCGCCCCAGTCCACATCCAGCATCGAGCCGACGGACACAAAGGCGCTAAAGCCCACGTTCTCCCGAATGCTCCAGTCCAACACTGCAGTGCAGATGGCCCCACTTTGGCTGATAAACGCCACGTTGCCGGGTTGGGCCACCGTGCCCGCAAAGGTGGCATTGAGCCCCACCCGCGGATTCATCACCCCCAAGCAGTTCGGCCCAATCAGGCGCAGCGAACTCTGTCGCAGCTGATTGAGGATGTCTTGTTCGAGGGCAATGCCCGGCGCGCCAATTTCCTTAAAGCCGGCAGACACGACGATCGCCCCCTTCACCCCGGCCTCAATACAGTCGCGAATCAGCGCGGGCACCGTCGGCGCGGGGGTGGCAATAATCACCAGGTCGATCGTGGCGGGCACGGCGCTGATCGAGACATAGGCTTTGATCCCCAGGACGCTGTCACGCTTGGGATTGACGGGAAAAACCGTGCCGCCAAAGGGGTGACTGATGAGATTCCACAACAGGGTGCGGCCCACACTACCGGGGCGATCGCTCGCCCCCACCACCGCCACGGTGTTGGGGTTGAAAATGGCCCGCAGGGGCTGATGCTCCGACCGCAAAATGTCGTAAGCCGGATCAAAGGTCAAGGAATTTGACTGAGTCATGATAGAAGCCTGCTATTTCCACTATCGAACTGAACGCGCAGCAATCGAATCGCTATCAATCAAAAAGTTTTCCAGCCAAAGGACACCGATCGCCCCTGGCATCATCACTGCAACCGTAATTTCTGGAATCCTCACTGAGCCCTGCAGCAGGCGACCCACGCCAACCATGAAGCCTAGGGCCGGAACTCATATCGCAATCGACGAGTCCTCTCGACCAAAATAATCCGACGATTTCAGGACGCTAGTCCGCCGTGGCGGCAGTCTCTCTACCCTGGTGAAGGGCTCCCGACCTTGAACCGTAAACCTTGCCCCCTGCCCCCTATCCATCGGCAATGGTTGATGAAATCACACCGCAGTCTACTAGCAGGCTAATGCTGAGGCCACTTCAGGGATCAATCGGCCACAAATTTTCGCCACCAACTACTTACAAATCCTGACAAGTTCTCTCTGGGCAAGTGAGTTCACAGCCAATTACGTAGTCACCCAAAATGTCTAAGCCGCCCGAAAATATCTGTCAACCTTCTTTTTGAATCTTAAAGAATCCTGCAATAACCCTTCGAGAAATTCAGTATTAATTGATGCCGCTAGTCGAAGCTAACGGCCAGGCATTCAATACCCTCAAAATTAGCGAAATGCCATTTCGACATTAGCCTCTCCCAAAAGAATTTACCAGACTAATACATAAAAATTTCCATTGAAATCAAACCAATGAGTTTGTCTATACCTGACTCTATCGCTGACTCCAAGCACTCCATAGATTTTTGTCAGGCATTCTCATTGACATTCATAAAGAAGTCCCTATACCAGCCTGCCTGTAGTTTCTGAAACGCTCTTACACAAAGGCACAGCGACCCCTCTGGTTAGATCGATGTCAGAGGCTTGATCGCACTGGCTGAGGGCAATAGCACTGCGGCTCAATCGCAAAAAGTAATCAACCTTACTTAATGAAGAAGATTAAAGTAATTGATTTTACTCAATCAACAAAATAGTCTCAATCAGGGTCGAACTTCTTATTAGTGAAACTATCGCGATCGCCTATTTTCTTAAGGTTTAAATTAAATATTTTTTCCGTCGGATGATTAGAATAAACCTAAAAGGCGGTTGAGTATATTTGCTCAGTGCAATCAGCTCAATTGCTGAGGCTGCGGGATCTCCCTAGTCCAATTCAATCCGCTTCACACCTGACGATTAACTGCTAGATGAAATGCCGGCAGTGGACTGATTGCAAATATGTCTGAAGACGTCTAGACAATCCCCAGCTTTCCGTTAACTCAAGGAACTTGACTATGCCGATCACGACCGTTCAAGCCCTGGAAGACCTCATTCAACGGGTCAAGGCTGCGCAAGCGGAATATGCTCAATTTACGCAGGGCACTGTCGATCAAATTTTCAAAAAAGCGGCGCTAGCGGCCAATGCGGCCCGCATTCCCCTCGCCAAACTGGCCGTCGAAGAAACCGGCATGGGCGTGGTGGAAGACAAGGTGATCAAGAACCACTTCGCTTCTGAGATCATCTACAACAAGTACAAGCACGAAAAGACCTGTGGCGTCATTGAAGCTGACCAGTCTTTTGGCATTCAGCGCATTGCGGAACCAGTGGGCATTTTGGCGGGCATTGTGCCGACGACCAATCCCACCTCAACGGCGGTGTTTAAGGCACTGATTGCCCTCAAAACCCGCAACGCCATCATCTTCTCCCCCCACCCTCGGGCTAAGCGCTGTACGATTCGGGCAGCGCAAGTCGTATTAGAGGCCGCGATCACCGCCGGAGCGCCACCCGACCTGATCGGTTGGATCGACGAACCCTCCGTCGAGCTGTCGCAGGCGCTGATGCAGCACCCCGATATCAGCCTGATTTTGGCGACGGGTGGCCCCGCCATGGTGAGAGCCGCCTATTCCTCCGGTCATCCTTCCTTAGGCGTCGGTGCCGGTAACACCCCGGCGCTGATTGATGACACCGCTGATATCAAGGTCGCCGTCTCGTCCATTTTGCTGAGCAAAACTTTTGACAACGGCATGATTTGCGCCAGCGAGCAGTCAGTGATTGTGTTGGACGAGATCTATGAGGCGGTGCGGCAAGAGTTTATGGTGCGGGGCGCTCATTTCTTAGACGCGAGCGATCGCGTCGCCCTCGGCAACAACATCATCGTCAACGGTCGCCTGAATGCCGCGATTGTCGGTCAACCGGTGGCCCGACTGGCCGAGATTGCTGGCATTTCGGTGCCCGCTCAGAAGCGGGTGCTGATTGGCGAAGTGAGCGACATTGGCAGCGAAGAACCCTTTGCCCACGAAAAGCTGTCGCCGGTGCTAGCCATGTATCGCGCCAGCGACTTTGAGGATGCCGTCAGCAAGGCGAAGCAGCTGGTGCATTTTGGCGGACGCGGTCATACCGCCGTGCTCTACACCGACCCAGCCAACGCTGAGCATATTCGCAACTTTGAAGACAGTGTGGAAACGGCGCGCGTGTTGATCAACACCCCGTCTTCCCAAGGGGCGATCGGCGATCTCTACAACTTCCGGTTAGACCCGTCGCTGACCCTCGGCTGTGGCACCTGGGGCGGCAACTCCATCAGTCAAAATGTGGAGCCCCAACATCTGCTCAACATCAAAACCGTGGCCGAACGCCGGGAAAATATGCTGTGGTTCCGCGTGCCGCCCAAGGTCTATTTCAAATACGGGGCACTGCCCGTGGCCATTCAAGATTTGGCCGGTAAGCAGCGGGCCTTTATCGTGACCGACCAGCCGCTCTACGACCTGGGCATGACTGCTGGGTTAGAAGAAGCGCTGAAGCAGGTGGGGCTGGCCTACGACATCTTTTATGATGTGGAGCCTGATCCCTCACTGGATACGGTGCAGCGGGGCTTGGCGCTGATGAACTCCTTTCACCCCGACGTGATTATCGCGCTGGGGGGCGGCTCGCCGATGGATGCCGCCAAGGTGATGTGGCTGATGTATGAGCACCCCGAAATCGAGTTTGAGGGGCTGGCCATGCGCTTTATGGATATCCGCAAGCGGGTCTATGAGCTGCCGCCCCTGGGTGAGAAAGCCGTGATGGTGGCGGTGCCTACCACGTCGGGCACCGGCTCGGAAGTCACTCCCTTTGCCGTGGTCACCGATCATCGGGTGGGCATCAAGTATCCCCTCGCGGACTATGCCCTGACGCCGACGATGGCGATCGTCGATCCGGCCCTGGTGCTGAACTTGCCGCAGCGGCTGACGGCCTATGGCGGCGTCGATGCCCTCACCCATGCACTTGAAGCCTACGTGTCGGTGATGGCCTCTGATTTTACCAATGGCCTAGCACTAGAGGCGATTCAGCTGCTGTTTGAATACCTGCCGCGCGCCTATCACCAAGGGGCACACGATCCCGAAGCGCGCGAGAAGGTGCATTACGCTTCCACGATCGCGGGCATGGCCTTTGCCAACAGCTTCCTGGGCATCTGTCACTCGATGGCGCACCAGCTGGGCGGCACTTTCCACATTCCCCACGGGCTGGCTAATGCTCTGATGATTTCCCACGTGATTCGCTATAACGCCACCGACGCGCCGTTTAAGCAGGCCACCTTCTCGCAGTACAAGTATCCCGATGCTAAGCACCGCTATGCCCGCATTGCCGAGGGCTTGGGGCTCGCCGGGATCTGTGAGGACGAAAAAGTCACAGCGCTGATTGCCGCGATCGAAGATTTGAAGCGGCGGCTCGAGATTCCGGCTTCAATTCGCGAAGCGATGACGGAGCCGGAGGAGACCTTCTTCGCCAAGCTCGATCTGGTGGCCGATCAGGCGTTTGACGACCAGTGTACGGTGGCGAATCCGCGCTATCCGCTCATTAGCGATTTGAAGCAGCTGCTCGTCGATGCTTACCTGGGGCACTCGCCGCTGCGGACCGATATTGACGGGGCGGCTCCCTCTGCTAGCCCGCCCCCCTCTGATCCCGCCGAACTGCAGCCGACAGGTTAATCCCAGCCACATCCGTGCGGGCGAGGCCGTCAGACCGATGGTTCTGGAATGACCTCAAAATTTATTCACTGACGGCCTCGCCCCGACACCTCTTCTACTCGTTACCCTTTCCACCTTTTACAGGAGGTTATCCCATGGTTTCCACGCCAATTCGCAACACCGCTTCGACTGCCGCTCCGAACCGCCTCGATCCCTGGCAGGGCTTTACGTCCGGCGAGTGGACTAACACTATCGACGTCCGTGACTTTATTCAACGCAACTACGCACCGTATGTCGACGACGCGACGTTTTTGGCCCCCGCCACCGATCGCACTCAGGCTCTCTGGCAGCAGGTCAGCGACCTGATGAAGCAAGAACGGGCCCACGGCATTCTCGCTGTCGATACGAAAGTGCCATCGAGCATTACGGCCCACGCGCCAGGCTACGTCGACCAGTCCCTCGAACAAATCGTCGGCCTGCAGACTGATCAGCCGCTGAAGCGAGCGATCATGCCCAATGGCGGCGTGCGGGTGGTGCAAAAGTCGTTAGAAGCCTACGACTACCAGCTGGATGCAGGGACCCAGGAAATCTTTACCCAATATCGCAAGACCCACAATGACGGCGTGTTTGATGCCTATACCCAGGAGATGCGCCTGGCGCGGCACTCGGGCATCATCACTGGCCTGCCCGATGCCTACGGTCGCGGTCGGATCATTGGCGATTATCGGCGCGTGGCCCTCTATGGCTGCGATCGCCTCGTTGCCGACAAGCGCGAGCAGCTCACCTCCCTAGAGGTGGATGCCATTACTGAAACAGTGATTCAGCAGCGTGAAGAAATCAGCGAGCAGATTCGCGCCTTGGGTGAACTCCAGGCGATGGCAGCGAGCTACGGCTGTGACATTAGCCAGCCGGCGCTGACGGCCCAAGAAGCCGTGCAGTGGACTTACTTCGGGTATTTGGGCGCGGTGAAAGAGCAAAACGGCGCGGCCATGTCACTGGGGCGGATTTCCACTTTCCTCGATATTTACATTGAGCGCGATCTGGCGGCGGGCACTTTGACTGAGGCGACGGCGCAGGAGCTGATCGACCACTTGGTGATCAAGCTGCGGATGGTGCGCTTCCTGCGGCATCCCGACTACAACCAACTGTTCTCCGGCGATCCCGTTTGGGTGACGGAATGCATCGGTGGCGTGGGCGAAGATGGTCGACCTCTGGTCACGAAGAACAGCTTCCGCGTGCTGCAAACCCTCTACAACCTTGGCCCAGCGCCGGAACCCAACCTCACGGTGCTGTGGTCAGAGCAGTTGCCGCTGCCGTTTAAGCGCTTTTGCGCCAAAACCTCGATCGACACCAGCGCCATTCAGTACGAAAATGACGACCTGATGCGACCGCTCTATGGCGATGACTACGGCATTGCCTGCTGCGTGTCGGCCATGCGAATTGGTAAGCAGATGCAGTTTTTTGGCGCTCGGGTCAATTTGGCCAAGGCGCTGCTGTACGCCATCAACGGCGGCAAGGATGAAAAATCCGGCAAGCAGGTCGGTCCGGCGATCGCCCCGATCACCGGCGATGTGTTGAACTACGACGAAGTCATGGCCAAGTTCAGCGAGATGATGGCCTGGTTAGCCAAAACCTACGTCAACACGCTGAACGTGATCCACTACATGCATGACAAGTACAGCTATGAGCGGATCGAGATGGCCCTACACGATCGCGACGTGTATCGCACGATGGCCTGCGGTATTGCCGGGCTGTCGGTAGTGGGCGATGCCCTCTCGGCGATCAAATACGCGCAGGTCAAAGTCTTGCGCAATGAGGACGGCCTCGCGGTGGATTATGACATTGAGGGCGATTTCCCCGTCTTTGGCAACAACGACGATCGCGTGGATAGCCTCACCGCAGGCGTGATGGAACAGTTTATGAACCTGATTCGCCAGCGCCCCACCTATCGCCAGGCGGTGCCCACCCAGTCGATTTTGACCATTACCTCTAACGTGGTGTATGGCAAAAAGACCGGCAGCACCCCCGATGGCCGTAAGGCGGGCGAACCCTTTGCGCCGGGCGCTAACCCGATGCATGGGCGCGATACCCACGGGGCGATCGCGGCCTGTGCCTCCGTCGCTAAGCTGCCCTACGAGCACGCTCAAGACGGCATTTCCTACACCTTCTCGATTCTGCCGGGCACATTGGGCAAAACGCCCCCCGCGCAGGTCGATAACCTGGTGGGCGTCCTGGATGCTTACTTCCACGATACGGGTCACCACATCAACATCAACGCCCTCAACCGCGAGACCCTGCTAGAGGCAATGGAGCATCCGGAAAACTTCCCGCAGTTGACGATTCGCGTGTCGGGCTATGCGGTGAACTTCATCAAACTGACCCGCGAGCAGCAGCTCGACGTGATCAGCCGCACCTTCCACGAACGGATCTAACCGGCTGAAGGGGGGCGATCGTTCCCTGATCGACAGGATCCGGCGATCGCCTCCGACCATCAGAACAACGCCCGTACGGGCGAGGCATTGGGACCTGAACGTAATGGATAATTCCAAAACGTTGTTCACCCAATGCCTCGCCCCATCGCCATCACCGCTATGCCTTCACCCCCCACAGCTCCGCACCATCCCCCGCTGCCCGACCTGCATTCAGCCCACCAAGGCCGCATCCATTCCGTCGAAACCAGCAGCGCCGTCGATGGGCCAGGGCTGCGCTACGTCATCTTCACCCAGGGCTGTCTGCTGCGCTGCCAGTACTGTCACAACCCCGACACCCGCGACCCGCGCGGCGGCAAAGTCGGCACCGTCGATGAGCTGATAGAAGATATCCAGCACTATCAGTCCTACCTCACCTACTCCGGCGGCGGCGTCACGGTGACCGGCGGCGAACCGCTGCTGCAACCAGAATTTGTCCGCGAGATCTTTCGGCGCTGTCGATCGCTCAACATCCACACGGCGCTCGACACCTCCGGCTTCCCGGACTTTGAGGCCTCCAAACTCGTCCTCGACTACACCGACCTGGTGCTGCTCGACCTCAAGTCTTTTGATCCAGAGATTTATCACCGCGTTACCAATGTGGCGATCGCCCCCACCCTTCACTTCGCCCGCTATCTGAGCGCCACCTACCACCCCACCTGGATTCGCTTTGTCCTCGTGCCGGGCCTCACGGACGATCGGGCCAATGTCGAGGGTCTGGCTCAATTTGTCGCGACCCTGCAAGGCGTCAAAAAAGTTGAAGTTCTCCCCTTCCACAAAATGGGCGAATACAAGTGGAAAGAGCTGGGCTTACCCTACCTGTTAGAGAACACCGCTCCCCCAACCGCCGAACAAATCGAATCGGTCAAAGCCATCTTTCGCAACTGTGGCCTGAGCGTCGCCTAATCCCAACTCTCAGTTATTGGACTTCCGATGCAATCTTGGCGACGCCGGGGAGCCGAGGGGCCGGGGAGCCAGATCTGTCGCCGTGTTTCAGAGAATTGCTCTAAAAATAGAGTTCCAAGATCCCCGGTTTCTGTCGGAGAATTGCCCACTGACGAGGTATCGCGAAGAAACCGGGGATCTGACAATCCATGTTTATCCTTTAGGGGTGTCGCCACCGCTTCATGGACGATCGATATAGCAAGCCGCAGGTTGATCAGGTCACCCCAGATGGCTGAAACTTAGGCTCACCCAGCCCCCGAGCCCCCCAGCCCCCCAGCCCTTTCACCCTTTCCCAAATTCACCGACATCACCCAAAGCCCTCCCCTCCTCCCTACCGCCGCAGACTCACCAGCAGCGCCACCACCGAAATCACCAGACAGGTACCCAAGCTGAGATAGCCCAACCAGATAATCTGCGTGGCTTTACGTTGGGCAGCGGCCAGCATTTGATTCGCTTTTTCCTGGGCTTCAAGTTCCACACGCACCATTTTGGCGTCCCATTCTTGACTAGCCGAGAGAAAGCGATAATCCAAATCGCTGAGACTTTTGTCACCCGCCCACTGCAGGGCTTCGCCAAGGGCTTGCCCCATCAGCAGGCGCGATTCATCTTGGTGGCTAGAGGCCACCCAGGCACTGAGTGCCGCCGCATAGGGCCGCTGGCGGGCCAAACATTGGGTGATCCAATCCTGGTCAAAAACCGCCGGATAAATGCGATTGGTGACCTGCAAATAACCTTGCCGTTCGATCGCGATGCCTGAGAGCTTCAGCTCTGACTGGTCCGGGCTGCCGTCGGCTTTGAGCGGCGCTGGGCTGAGTAGTCGCTGATAGAGGCTGAGCAAGCGCCCCGATCGCTGCGGAGCCATCGTCAAGCGATCGCGAATTGTGCGTAAATGCTCGGGCTCATCCTGCGCTTCCCAATGGGTGAGCAAGCGCGATCGCACCACCTCAGCCACGGCTTGAGCTTCACTGCCGGATGGAATCGGGCAATCGCGCTGGATGCTCCGCAAGAGACCGCACACCTTTTGCGTCAAAAACGGCTGTCCCCCTGTCCAGTGCAAGATCTGAGCGAGCACCTGTTCGGGCTGCTGGGCCAGATCCATCAGCCCGGTGGTGAGGGGCGCTGCCTCGGTGAGGGAAAAGCCCGGTAGGTGGATGGCCTGCCCCACATTAAAGGGCGTTTGCGCCACATCGGTCACCAAATCACGCGGGGTCGCCACCCCAAACAAGGCCCAGGTGAGGCGACGATAGGCGGCGTTTTCGGCCCGTTCGTTATAGCAAAACCGCACCAGGCTAAAAAAGTCATCCACCACAAAGTTGAGCCCCCGAACGCTATCGATTTCATCTAAAAAGATGAACAGCGGTTCGTCGCCAAACGCGGGCAGCAGCATGGTTTCAATAAATTGGCCGAGCTTTTGTACCGGCGATAGCTCGCCTAACTGCTGCCACCAGTGCGGCAAGTCGCGGGGATGCTGCAGCCCAAACTTGCGCACGAGATCATACGCTAACCCCTGATACCACTGGGTGGGGGTGACTTGATGACTGCCAATGCGGGCCAGGTCGATCGCGGCACAGCGTCCCTCTTTAGATGCTTCTAACCGATGGCGAGTCCGCAGTCGCAGACTCGATTTGCCCATTTGCCGCGAGGTGAGCACATAGCAAAATGCGCGATCGCGCAGCGCTTGGTAGAGCGTGGTATCTGCCGCGCGATCGATATAGGTCGGATCGTGAGCCGATAGACTGCCTCCCACCTGATACTCATAGAACTTATCCATTGACCTGATTGCCTCTAGACCGAATGGACTTTAAATTCGGTTCTGCTCGAAATCAAGGGGCCTGAGAGCGAAACTCGTTTGGCTGCATGTCTTCAGACATCCGCAACCGACCCCGCCGTCGGTAAAAACGTATGAAAGTATTGGCGATACAGCTCACAACTGGGAGCAGCCTGGTTTTTGTTGAGTTTAATGAGGCCCAAACTCTCCAGCCGATAAGCCGTAATCGGCTCCAACGTCACTGGCTCTGATGCCTCGATCACCTGCCGCAAGGCCTGCTGCAGGTCAGGATGAGGATAGAGGGCGGCCAGCAGTTCTCGTAGGTGATCGCTATAGATGCCCGATTGGGTGGGCGCTTCGTCGATCAGTTGCTCAAGGGTGAGCCGATATTGCGCCAGGGCATACAGCGCCAGCCGCACCAGACCCGGACGGCAACTGACCATCTGCAGCAGCGATACGAGCTTTTCGGCGCCCTCGTCATCAGTGGCCCAGGTCAAACCGTGACGGCGGGCCAACTCTTGCACCTGTCCTAACGAAAAAGAGGGCAACTTGATTGAAAACCCAACATTAAACGGTGACTGGTGCAGCTGCAGCGGCACATACACATCCGTTGCGTGGGCCAACACCCACCGCACCCGCTGCCAAGTCGCCAGCTCGCGGGCATCTTCGTACCAACTGCGCAATAGGGGTAAAAATTCAGCCGTAATCTCCGGATATTGAAATAGGTCATTCAGCTCATCGAGCGCGATCACCAGGTCGCCGTTGACTTGGGCCAGCACGTAGTCTTCCAAATATGCTGTGCAGCTCACCTTACTGCCGATCGCCGGATTCCAAAAGGTATCCAGATCAGTAGCGAGGCCCAATTGGTGGCTAATGTTGGCGCAAAACCAGCGCAAAAATAAATCAATATTTTGATAAATGGCGCGATCGGCCCGGTTAAATCGCAGCGTCACGGTGCGAAATTCGTGCCCTTGAGCGTGGGCAACGATGCGCTTGAGCAACGACGTTTTGCCCATTTGTCGGGGGGCTTTGATGCGAATCAGGCTACCCGGCTTGAGCACATCGGCAAAGGCTTGGGATTCGATCGGGGGGCGCTCGATATACAGCGGCGATTTCAGCGGCACTGGCCCGCTCGGAAACTCTAACGCCAGCGACGTCGATGCCAGGGGGGAGACTGCCGTTTGCGCCTGCTGCTGGCGATTGCGAGCATAGCGCCCCAGCACCGCTTTGATGTTGCTTTTAGAAATCTTTTGCGTCAGCGCTTCTGACAGAGTTTGCCAGAGTCGAAAGCCGACATCCCGGATATAGTTGTGTTCGTAATTGCAGGCCTCGGCAATTTCGGCATAGGTTTTGCCTTCCCACACCTGACTGAAAATCGTTTCTTGCAAATTAGTCAGGGGCTGCTGCGGCAGCAATTCATCCACAATAGCCAGGGCTTCATCAACGTCCATAATCAATTGGAGAACCGCTAAATGGTCGACGGCAGGGGCTCACAGTTGGGTCGCTTACAGTTGGATGGCTTTTAGTATTGCAGGGATTCTCATAAACTCGACGAAGCCCCGATTTTTTCTGACACCTTAAAACTATAGAGCCGATTTTTCTCGTGGATCAGGACTGTAAACCAAATTATTTCAGGCAGACATCCGGTGATCGCCCTGATTAAGGTGCAGTATTGACAATTTCCGTTATTTTCAACGTCGCATCAGCTCCCAGCCCACTATTCTGAAAAGGGTGCTGCTACCCGCTGTCCACCCGCCATTTATCCCTCGTCGCCTCTAGGAACTTCTTGATGGCCGATATCCTCGAACGCATTCAGAATCCGCTCTTGCGCGGCGTGACCGGAGCCGTGATGGGCGCGTCAGCCGCCACGATGATTACCAGTGGCTTACTCGGATTATCCAAACTCGAATCGCCGCGAGTACATCAACTGAGCCTTTATGCCGGTGTCGCCGGGGCAGCGATCGCGGCCGTCTGGGGTGGGGTCAGCAAACCACTGCCACCGCGTAAACCTACCGCCACTGCTCCCGCCAAGCAAGATGGCTGGACGGACTGGCGCAATTTAGTCGTCACGCGCAAAGAGCCCGAAAGCCGAGAAATCACCTCGTTTTACCTGCAGCCCCAGGATGGTCAAGCCCTATCGGCCTTTCAGCCGGGGCAGTTTCTCACGCTCAAGCTCGATATTCCTGGCCAATCACGGCCCACCATTCGCACCTATTCGCTATCAGACTACGCCGCCACGCCCGACACCTATCGCCTGTCGATCAAGCGAGAGGCGGCACCCAAAGATCAGGATGTCCCGCCGGGTCTCGCCTCCAATTTCATGCATGACCAGATTGAGGTGGGTACCGTCATTCCCTGCAAGCCGCCTGCCGGTAAGTTCGTGCTAGAAGTTGAGCGCGATCGCCCCGTCGTGCTGATCAGCAACGGCGTCGGCATTACCCCCATGATCAGCATGGCGAAAGCCGTGGCCGCCCAAAATCCTCAGCGACCCCTGTGGTTTTTGCACGGTGCCCGCGATGGCAGCTATCACGCCTTTCGCGAAGCGGTACCGGCCATCGTGCCCGAAAATGCTCCGTTTACGGTGCACTATCGCTACAGTCGCCCCCGCCCCGAAGATGCCGGCCATTACCAAAGCACCGGTTACCTCGATACCGACTTGGTCAAGTCGCTCTTAGCGCCCCAGTTCGGCGCTCAAGATGCCGAATATTTCCTCTGTGGTTCCCCCAGCTTTATGGACTCGTTGCGGAGTGGCCTCGCCGAGTGGGGTGTCCCCGATCGCCAGGTATACTTCGAGTCATTCTCCAAACCCGTTCCCTCAGCCACCGGGGCGACAGCGACGGCGACTGACGCGATCGCCACGGCCGAAGTTGTCTTTGCTAAATCCGGCACCACCGCGACGTGGAACGCGGGCGACGGTACCCTGCTGGAATTTGCCGAAGACCAGGGCCTCAGCCCCGACTT
>ERZ1740058.949-NODE-949-length-16903-cov-8.190586_pt1 | contig 16903 bp, 12 predicted proteins | sample MGYA00581745_ERZ1740058 | MGnify/ENA primary metagenome ERZ1740058 (study PRJEB43018, sample SAMN04849742) | marine metagenome | isolation source: floating plastic debris | place: Pacific Ocean | collected 2008-08-30 | study: EMG produced TPA metagenomics assembly... | reverse complement strand
TAGCGGTGCTCCTCGCGGCTGGTTTCGACAAGCCGCCTATTAAACGCCCGCAGCGCCTGCACATGGCTGACGGTCCCGACCACCGTCCGCCGCTCTCGCGGATCGACCACCATCAGCGTGTTGGCGCCGGTCTCGTTGAAAATACGAAGCGCTTTCTCAAGGCTGTCGTTGGCCCGCACTTTCGCCGGATCGTCTGGGTCCGTGAGGCTAGAGGGATCAGCCCGAGCGCTCATGAAGGCCGACACCTGCACCGTTTTCAGGAAGTAGCGGTGCGGCCCCTCAGTGAGCACAACGCCCCGCGTCTCCAGCTGCCAGTGGAAGAATGAGCGACCGTGAACCGCCAGGTGTAAACCCGTCGCCAATGAGACCACCAGCAACAGAGCGATCGACAAAGCGTAGCCGCCGGTGAGCTCAAACACGATCACCACCGTCGAAATCGGCGCACCAAGCAGCGCCGCCGCCACCGCACCCATACCAAGGATCGCGTAAAGCCCCTCTTGGGACGCGAGTTCAGGGAAATAGTTGGCAGCGATCAGGCCGAACGCGCCCCCAGTCATCGCGCCGAGATACAGCGAGGGCGTAAAAATCCCGCCGCCAAACCGACTCGCCAGCGTCACCGCGGTAGCGAAGATTTTGACCGCCAGCAGCGTCAACATCGTCTGCGCCGAAAACCCGCCAAGCAGCGCCCGGTCAGTCGCTTCATAGCCAACGCCCAGAACCTCTGGGAACCAAATGCCGATCACGCCGATGATGGCGCCGCCCGCCACCGGCCGCGCCCAGTGCGGCAGCGGCAGCGCGCGTGCACTCTGGTCGAACACGATGAGCGTGGCTTGAAAAATGATCGCGACCGCAGCGGCAGCGATCCCCAAAAGCGCAAACGCCGGCATCTCCCAATAGCTAACGATGGTGTAGGTTGGGATGTCGAACGCCGCGACGTTGCCGATGAAGTATCGGCCCACCAGCGTGCCGCACACCGCAGCGATGGTAATGGGCACAAACGCACGCAATGCATAGTGGCGCAGGATCACCTCGTGCGCGAACAGAACGCCCGCGATGGGCGCGTTAAACGAGGCGGAAATCGCGCTGGCCACGCCGCACGCCAGGATGATGCGACCGCAATTGGGCGGCAGCGTCGTGAGCCTCGTGAACGCGGCGGCAAGCGTCGCGCCCAAATGGATGACAGGACCTTCACGGCCGGCGCTCGCTCCGGAGCCCAGCGAGATGGCCGTCGACACCGCCGACCAGAACCCCGTGCCGCGCCCGAGGCCCTGCCCATCGCGGGCGGACGCTTCGATCACGTCAGCAACACCGCCAGGGCGCTTGCCGGCCAGCACAAACTGGTTGAACAGCCCCACGACTATGCCGCCGCAGATCGGTGCCGCGAGGACCACATACCAAGGTTGCTGCGTCACCGCGCCGACGATCCGCTCCGACATGGTGCCAAGCCAAAGCCACTGGACACCATTGATGGCCAAACGCAACGCCACTGCGGCGAGGCCGCCCGCACTGCCCACCAGCAGCGCCAAGCAGTAGAGCTCGATGTTCCGTTCCGCGAGGAAGGCCGCGATGTTGTCCGCCACGCGGCGGCGCATGACTTTGATCCACTTGCTCGCCCGTCGGATCCGCCAAATTAGCCGCTGGGCCGGTGCAACAATCGCGCTGCGGCCCCGACGTGGTGGATGGCGGGGCCTGTGCTGCACTTGCGCTAAACCGCCTAGCTGTTTGCGCGCAGAGGCGCGATGCGGCGACCTGCTTGATCAGGTTCCCCGGCAAGCGCATGCGCACCGACCATCGCGTCGAGCGCATTAGACTGAGCCTCGGGGAACGGCGCCACTTGGCGCGCACTCAAATCCACGTGCACGAACATGCTCTCCGACGAGGCCAAAAACTCTCCGTCCCCTTCACGCACCATCGTCTGGAACCCATGCAGGCGCTTCGCGTCCCGGCCAAGGAGCTGAAAGCTTACCCGGACCAGGTCGTGCGCATGGACCTCGCGTCGGTAGAGGACGTGGGTTTCGACGTTGAAAATCCCGCACCCGTTATCCCCTCGGTACGCTGCACCGAGATTGACCGCATCAAGCGCAATATCCACCGTGCGATCAAACATGACGTGATAATAAGCCATGTTCAGGTGACCGTTGTAGTCGAGCCAACCCAGCTCGATGGCGTAAGGGTCAGACCACACACGGGGGTCGTTGGGCTCAGCGCGCATGGTCGCGGTTTCTCCGGTTTGGGCGCGTTGTTGTTGGAGTGCGCCCAGGCCGACACTACTGTAGACAAAAGAAGATGAAGTGAAAGCGAACACGATGGCACTCGCCCTCTCAACGCCCACCCGAAACGATGACGGGATCGCGCTGGCGATCCCCATCCTGAAGCAACGGTTTGGCGAGCGGTGCGACACGGGCCAATCCATGCGAGAGCAGCACGGCCACACCACAACCTGGATCCCCAACCAGGCACCCGACGCCGTGGTGTTCGCCACCAGCACGCAGGACGTGATCGACGTCGTCGAAATTTGCCGGACCCATCAGGTGCCCATTGTACCGTTTGGAACAGGGACGTCCCTGGAGGGGCACGTCAACGCACCGTTCGGCGGCATCTCGGTGGACATGTCGCGGATGAACAAGATCCTCGACGTGCACGCCGAGGACCTCACCTGCACGGTGGAGCCAGGCGTCACGCGCAAGCAGCTGAACGAGTATTTGCGCGATCAGGGCCTGATGTTTCCCATCGACCCCGGCGCGGATGCCTCCATCGGCGGCATGACCGCAACGCGCGCCTCCGGCACCAACGCGGTGCGCTACGGCACCATGAAGGACAACGTCCTCTCGCTCGATGCGGTGATGCCCAACGGCGAACTGATCCGTACCGCCCGCCGCGCGAAGAAAACATCGGCCGGCTACGATCTCACCCGGCTTTTGGTGGGCTCTGAGGGGACGCTCGGCCTCATCACCGGCATTACGCTGAAGTTGCACGGCATTCCGGAAGCGATCTCGGCGGCGGTTTGCCCATTTCCCCACGTGGAAGCGGCCTGCAACGCTGACATCGCCACCATCAAATGCGGGATGCCGGTGGCGCGGATCGAGCTTTGCGACGCGCTGCAAATGAAGGCGATCAACGAGTACTCAAAGCTCACCTATCCCGAACAACCGACGCTGTTTTTGGAGTTCCACGGCACCGAAACGGGCGTGAAGGAGCAGACTGATCTGGTGGGTGCCATCAGCGAAGAGCATGGCGGCGGCCCGTTCATCTTCTCCACCAAGCCGGAGGAGCGCACGAAGCTCTGGCAGGCGCGGCACGATGTGTATTGGGCGGTCCTTGCGCTGCGCCCGGGCGCATCCGGCATCGCGACTGACGTGTGCGTTCCGATCTCACGGCTTGCGGAGTGCGTTGAGGAAACTCGCGCGGACCTCGAGCGCCTCGATCTCATCGCCCCCATCGTCGGTCACGTGGGCGACGGGAATTTTCACGCCAGCGTCCTGATCACCGACGATCCCGACGAACATCGCCGGGCCGGCGTTTTTTTGGAGCGGCTTGCAGAGCGAGCGCTCGCCATGGACGGCACGTGCACTGGAGAGCACGGGATTGGCCAGGGTAAGAAGAAGTATCTGCGCGCCGAAGTGGGCGGCGCGGTCGATATCATGCAGGCCATCAAATCTGCGATCGACCCGGACAACCTGTTCAACCCGGGTAAGATTTTCGCATAACCGCCTTGTTTGGCCCACACTCGTTCGGCTTCCACATGGCATAGGGCGCGCATAATGTACGATGAGCGCTCAGGAGTTCGCGTGGAGGTTGAGGGTTGAACTGGCTGATCATCAGCGTCGGAACGGCCCTCGTCGCCGCGCTCATGGCAGCGCTTATCGGGCCGTTCTTCATCGACTGGACGACTTACCGCACGACCATCGAGGCGCAGGCGAGCCGCGTTCTGGGTGCAGAGGTGTCGGTCGACGGCGAGCTCGACATTCGGTTTTTGCCGCGCCCGCACATGCGCCTTACCGATGTGGCTGTTGGCGATCCAGCCAATCCGCTCATGCAGGCGTCAGCGGTAGAGTTTGATATCGACCTCGCCCCCCTTCTCAGCCGAGACATTCGGGTTCTCGATCTCACCCTGACCGATGCTGTCGTGTTCGCCCGGCTGGACCGCGAGGGCGCTCTACGCGTCGCTGCCCCCACCCAGACGGTAGGCGAAGCGGCCTTTTTTAACTGGAGCGCGGCGGAGCTTGAACAGCTCACGCTCGACAATGGGTCGCTGATCTTGGTGGACGAGCGGTCCGGCACCGAGCACCAAGTGAGCAACATTCAAATGATCGCGAGCGCACAGTCGCTGAGCGGACCATTCTCAGCACAGGGGACGCTGCGCGTGAGCGGCGTTGATGCCAGCGTTCGCCTGTCCGCAGGCGCGGTGGACACCGACAAGCGCATGGCGCTGTCGGTGGATTTTGCGCCGGCGCAGCTCCCCATGACCGCGAATTTCGACGGGACTGTCTTGGCGGACCCCCAACAGCTGAGCCTCACCGGTGGGGTGATCATCCGCGGCACTGGACCGATCCCATGGTCGCTCACCGCAGAGACCGCCGGCGACAGCGAAACGTTGCTATTTCCAGAACTGACGTTCGCCTACGGCAGCGACGAACCAGGCCTGGAGCTGACCGGTTCAGCGCGCTACGCTCTCACCGGAACCGATCCTTTCGAGCTCGACCTCGGCACCCGCCAGATTAATCTGGACCGGCTTCTAGCGAGCCTCAGCGTCCCCAACCCCGATGGGACACCAGCCGTTCCACCTTCACCGCGCGACAGTGTTGCTATCCTGTCCGAGTACTTGGCGCCGGTCGCAGGGGCCTTCGCGGGCGAGCACTTGTTCAGCGCGCCCCTCGTATTGCGGCTCGACGTGGAGATGGCCGTCCTCGGCGGCGCACTCATTCGCCCGCTGGTGCTGACGGCGCGAAGCGAGAACGAGGTCGTCACCTTCGAAAACCTTGAAATGGTGCTGCCTGGCGATGTGAGCCTGCAAATGACCGGTGAGATCACCACCGATCAGGGCGGGCCGGAGCTATACGGCTCCCTCGTCATGACGGCTCAGCAGCCGGGCATTTTCACCCGGTGGTTCACTGGCGCGCCCGGCCAACCATTGCCAAGCGACACGATGATCGTCGAGGCGGACGCGATTTTGTCCAGCGGCCGGTACCTGTTTCCGGACATTTCCATGCGCTTTGGCGATAGCGCCGCACGCGGTGAGTTGGGGTTCATATCGGGAAGCAGAAGGGGCGAACGCGGCGATGTTGACGTCTCGCTAACCGCCCCAAAAGTCGATGCGGCGGACGTGCAGCGGCTCATCGCGCTTGCCGGACAGTTCACCAGCGGCCGGCCCGCCGACTTGCCGGACGTGCAACTCGCGCTGGACGTGTCGCGGCTTCGCGTGGGCGAGTTGGACGGCGCATCGTTGCTGATGAGCGGCCTCTTCCGCGAGGACACGCTTATGCTGAACACACTCGAGCTGAGCGCGCTCGCCGGGGCATCCATCCGCGCCCAAGGCACGCTTGGGGCGATCTTCGACGCACCGGCTGGCACGCTTGACGCAGCGGTCTCAATTCCAGACGGCGCGCCCCTCGCGGTGGCGCTACGCCGGCTTGCGCCTGAGTCTCCTGCCGCTCGGGCAATTGCGGCGCGTCTTCCCGACCTCGCACCGGCCAACCTCAGCGTTCAGCTGTCCGGCGCAAGCGATGGCAGCCGAGAGGATTCGCTGCGCGTTTCCGTCGACGGGGACCTTTCCGGCACAGCCCTATCGCTGTCGGCAAGCGGCGCGATGCTCGATCCAGACTGGGCGCGGCAACCGCTCTCACTCCAACTCGATGCCGCCCACGAGGACGGCTACCAAATGCTGGCGCAGCTAGGGTTATCGCCCCCCAGCAGCGGCACGGAGCGCGCCGAGCTGTCACTGTCGCTCGACGGCACGCTGGCAAACGGGGCCCCGCTGAGTGCGTCCGCCCAAGCTTTTGGCGGCTCCGGCGGTTTTGATGGCGTCGCTCAGTTCGATAATGGGTGGAGCGTTGACGGTGCTGCACGGTGGGATGTTCCATCTTTGGCAAAGCTGTTGCCGTCGTTGGGACTTCCAGAACTCGCGAGCGGCCCGACGACTGGTGCGACTGACCTTTCCCTAGCCGCGGACAGCGTTACCATGCGCGGCGTGCGCGGCACGTTTGACAACGTGACCTACGCCGGTGACGTGACGCTCGACGATGACGGAGTGTCGGGTCAGCTCGATTTGTCGGACTTGTCGTTGGCTGCCCTTGCCGCCCCAGTACTTGGGCCCGTCGAAGACGAGCGCTTCCGGCGCGCAGATGCCTGGTCCGCTGAGCCATTTCCCATTGCCAGCCCTCTCGGTATCGACGTTGCCCTTCGCGTGCGTACGCCCAGCATCTCCCTTGGCGACCTGACGCTGCGCAACGCCTCGTTCGAGCTTGAGCAATCCGGCTCACAGTTCGCGCTCACAAACCTTGCCGGTGAACTTGCCGGCGGGTCAGTCGAAGGCGATCTCGGCATCGGTCGTCTTGGGCCCCAGGTCTCAGTCAACGGCCTCATTGAAATCGCCGATATGCCCCTTGCTGACGTCACATGGGGTGCGGACGGCGTGCCGGTCGCCGAGGGCCGCCTGTCACTGTCGAGCGCGTTTCAGGGAAACGGCAACAGCGTGGCCGACCTTATTCAGTCTGTCACCGGGACTGGATCGATGACCCTTGAGGACGTCACAGCACAGCGGATGGACACTAGCTCCATCGACCTTGGGCAGTTCGCCCCAAGCAGCGACCCCACTTCCCTTGAGGCAGACCTTGCCACGCTGCTTGCGAGCCAGCTCGACAGTGGGCCTTTGCAGATCGACCGCACCTCCACCCCGCTCGACATCATCGCCGGTGCCATCCGCATCCCAGACATTGTGTTCGACACCGCTAGCGCGCGCACTGTCGCGTCAGGGACCCTCGATTTTGCGAGCTGGCAGTTGCGCAGCGGTTGGGAGATTACCCCCGGCGGGTCCGGCTCCACCACGCCAGCGTTCGAAGTGTCCTTCGCAGGTCCACTGGGCACCCCGTCGCGCACCATCGATACATCCGCACTCGCGGCCTGGATGTCGTTGCGCCAGGTCGAGCGCCAACTGCAGGAAGTGGAAGCCCAGAACCAAGAGCTTGAAGCCCAGATTCTTCGAGAAGACGGCGACTTGCCTGACGATTTCGGCCTCGATGGCGAGGAACAACCGAGCGCAGAGGAAGCGCCCGCGCTTGCCCCGTTGGAGGCCGTTCCACCCGACGAAACCACACCCTCGAACCGCTCCGATATCTCCACAGACGAAGAGCCGCAGATCGACACAACCCGCAATGACGTGACGCAGCCGATCGTTGCCGACGCACGTCCTGACGATGCGCAAATCACAACGCGAACTGGCACCGGTGGTGGCTTCAACGCTCAGCTTGATCGGCTAGATGCCGCGCTCGGTGCGCTGACCGCGCGCCTTGCGCGCCAGCAGTCGCTGCGAGATGAGGCCCGTTCACGCCTAGAGACTGGTTCCCAAAGGTAGCTCAAACACCGACGGCACCAGCCGCCGGGCCAAATGCAATGCAACAACGATCATGCGTCGCCGTTTTCCAGGGTGAGGCCTTCGTTGCGCGTGGCGTATTTCAGGCAGGCGACGCGCAGCGTCGACGCCAGCGAATGCGAGCTATCGCTACGCTGTTTATCAAGGCGGCTGAGGAGGTGTGCAGTCGGCATGCCCTCACGCTTTGCCCACAAGTCCAGTGCTCTCCAGAACTCCGGCTCAAGCGCGACGCTAGTGGCATGTCCGTGCAAAAGCACCGACCGCTTGAGCAGTGCCCCCTTCGAGGTTGGACGGATGTTTTCCATTAGTCCCAATCTCTTCGTGTGACTTGCTCGGTCCAGCAGGGGATCACATTTTAGTGAAACTAAGCCTGAATGCTACCCTTTGCCGCAGCTACAATTGGAAATGCTGATCACGATTGTGTGCCGTCCACCAGCACACCGCAGCATCTCATGGGCGACGCAACCGATCTGGCAGCCTCCGGTGAGATGCCCCACCAGGCGTTCTCACCTCACTCTGGCACGACGAATGATCGGCATGGCGTGCCGCATTAACCGAAGAAAGACCTGCCCTGTCTGGCGCTGTCACTAACGCCGCGACATGGCAGTCACGGCAATAGCCGTGGGAGCTAAGCTGGCCCAAGCATGGTTTCAGGGCGAACCAGACGATCAAACTCCTCGTCGGTCACAAAGCCGCCGCCGACCGCCTCCTCCCGAAGCGTTGTCCCGTTCTTGTGCGCCGTCTTCGCGATGGTCGTCGCGTTATCGTACCCGATTTGCGGCGCCAACGCGGTCACCAACATCAGCGACTGCTCCATCAGCCCCTGAATGCGCTCACGGTTGGCGGTGATCCCGTCCACACAGTTGTGCGCAAAGCTCACCGCCACATCGGCGAGAAGTCGCGTCGATTGCAGAAAAGCGTCGGCCATGACGGGCTTAAAGACGTTCAGCTCAAAATGCCCCTGAGAGCCGGCGACTGTTATCGTCGTTTGGTTGCCGAACACGCGGCAGGCCACCATCGTCATCGCCTCACACTGCGTCGGGTTCACCTTCCCCGGCATGATGGACGAGCCAGGCTCGTTTTCCGGCAGCGACAGCTCGGCCAAACCAGAGCGAGGACCAGAGCCGAGGAAGCGGATGTCGTTGGCGATCTTAAACATCGCGTGCGCCGTGGTGTTCAGCGCGCCATGGGCGGCAACCAACGCGTCGTGCGCGGCAAGGGCCGCAAACTTGTTCGGTGCGGTGGTGAACGGAAGGCTCGTGATGTCCGCCACATGCTTTGCAACCGCCTCGGCAAAACCTGGCTTGGCGTTGAGGCCGGTGCCCACAGCAGTGCCGCCTTGGGCGAGGGGATAAAGCCCCGCAAGGGAATGGGTGACTTCGCCGATCGCAAAGTCCAGCTGCGCAACGTACCCGGAAAACTCCTGGCCCAACGTGAGCGGCGTCGCATCTTGGGTATGGGTGCGGCCAATTTTTATAATGTCTGCGAAGTCATCCGCCTTCGCCGCCAACGCATCGCGCAGCTGTGTCAGCGCTGGGAGCAACGTGTGATGCACCTCCTCCACGGCTGCGATGTGCATCGCGGTCGGAAAGGTATCATTGGAGGACTGTGACCGGTTCACATGATCGTTCGGATGAACCGGAGATTTAGTCCCCACCACCCCACCAAGCCGTTCAATGGCAAGGTTCGCGATCACCTCGTTGGCGTTCATATTGGACTGGGTGCCCGACCCGGTCTGATAAACGACAAGCGGAAAATTGTCGTTCCGAGATCCATCGATCACTTGGTCAGCAACCGTTGCGATGGCTTCGCCGATGTCTCGGTCGATGTTGTCGAGCTCTAGGTTGGCGAGCGCTGCCGCCTTTTTGACGATGCCCAGAGCGCGCACAATGGGCCGGGGCATCAGGTCTGTTCCGATATCAAAGTTCTTGAGGCTTCGCGCTGTTTGCGCGCCCCAATACTTTTCCGTTGGAACTTCCAGGGGGCCGAAGGAATCCGTTTCTGTCCGTGTCGCCATTGTGAGCCATCCGCTTCGTTGCGCCGGCTCTATCAGGTTTGGCGTTGACGAAGAAGCCGCTTAGTCCGCTTCGGGAACAGCTGGACCGGACGTTTCGGAGATTGCTTCAATGATACCAACGGCGCGCATGCGCATCTGCGGATCGTTGATGGTGCTAAATGCGCGCAACAGACGCATGGTCACAGGGTCGGTCAGTGCGCTGGAGAGGGAGGATGCTGTGCGATTTGTGTCGACGCTCTCGTCCGTCGCACCGTCGAAAAAATACGTGATCGGAACGTCGAGCACGAGAGAAATCTGATGAAGCCGGCTTGCGCCGATCCGGTTTGTGCCCCGCTCGTACTTCTGCACTTGCTGGAACGTAATCCCTAACTGCTCAGCAAGCTTTTCTTGGCTTAACCCCAGCTCCAGTCGGCGGATCCGGACGCGGGCGCCCACGTGACCGTCCACCGAATTGGCTGACCGTTGGTTGGCCAGCGGCGAGGCCTTACCACCCGGCTTGACTGACGATCCAGGCTCCAGCGCCATGCGTTTCCCTTTCTCGTTCGAAGGCGGCAACGCAACAGCCCACCCATTCATGTAGCGCCGCGGTCAAGAACTGCTACCCGCGACGACCCGTTCTCACCCGAAGACTGCGCCCCTCTAAGTTGAGCCCTGCAGTATCATTAGCGCGAACCGGTTGCAATGACTTAAAGGCTACAAACAGCGATGCAACCCAGTCTCGTATAAAATATCAGTTAGACAGCAGACGGCCAAATACTATGGATTACGCAGCGAAATCGTCAGAACGCTGCATCCACCTTTTGATCGATAACGTAGGGCGCGCAGCGGTCACGACACCCCCTGTAACAGGTTAAGGTTGATAAAGGTGCGCCTATCACCGAAACATCCACAGATCGATGATCGGCGATGGGTGACGCGTCAGCCGCCGACCTCGAAATTGCGCCGCCGCACTAGACCCAAGGCAACCCCGCTGCTAGTTGATCCGCCGAGGCCGCAGTAGCTCAGTGGTAGAGCGCACCCTTGGTCAAGTTGCCTCGCGGTTGGGAAACCTTCCGCTGAACATCGCTCAAATTCGGGGAAAGCTGTCCATGCCAATCCCGAGCCAAGCCTGGGAAACCGGGAAGGTGTAGAGACTAGACGGGCGACACCCCAGCTCCATTCGGAGAGGGTGAAGGGATAGTCCAGACCACGAACGCCCGCAGGGCGGCGGCGAAAGCCGAAGTGGTATGAAGGGTGAGGTCGGGAGTTCAATCCTCCCCTGCGGCACCAGCTCCCGACGAGTAGGTGACATGAACGCCGGGTGAGCCGATCGCGGGCGGCACCATATGGGGGGATCCGCCCGCGTGTCGTTGTCGGACTGCGTACCGTCAGATTCGGCGGGCACCGCCAATGGCCAGAACAAGGAAGCCAAAGATCGCCAGCGCACCACCCACAGGCACCGCAAGACCAACCACTTCGGGCGCGCCGAAGGTTTGGGCGTAGATCCCCCCTGCGAACAGCACCATTCCGAGCCCAATTAGCCACGATGCAGCGTTCATAAGGCTGGGCAGCAGGTAGCCCTTCAAGCCGCCAATGGCGATCAGGACCGCTGAGAGAATGAGGTGCATGCTCACCGCTGTCTGAAAGCTCTGCGGGTCGGCGCCGTCCCCAGCACCGCTCAGAACATGGGCGCTGAATGCTCCAAGACCCATCGCCAAAGCACCGTTCAGCGCACCAAAAACTACAACCCGCATGTCGTCGACCTTTTTCCAATTCGTTCTCGCGTGAGCCGCAGCCCGTCGAGATTGCTTTAGCAAGAAGCGTGCTCAATATCCCGTTTCAGGGATAATTTGGTTCAAACACACACAAAAAAGCTGCCGCGTGAGCGACAGCTTTTTTAGTTCAGGCGCGAAGCTGGTTAGTTCGGCACAGCACCAGAAGGGTCAGGCGGGAACATGGCGCTCACGGCCTCACCACGAAGAAGATCAAGCGCATACTTCAGCTGCATGTCGTCCTCGCGCTCCCGCGGGACATAAGCGAAGGAACCTGTACGCTCCTCGTCCTCGCCATCCTCGGACGTGAGGTGGCCACGCAACGACGCTTCGCCACGCGCCTCAACGCGGCCTTGAAGCTCTTCAGGCAGCGGCTGTTTCACTTCAAGATCAGGCTCGATGCCTTTGGCCTGGATGGCACGACCCGCAGGCGTGTAGTAGCGCGCGGTCGTCAGCCGGATCGCACCGTTGCGGCCCAGCGGAATGATCGTTTGCACAGAACCTTTGCCAAAGCTTTGCGTCCCGACCACAGTGGCCCGGCGGTGATCCTGGAGCGCGCCGGCAACGATCTCAGACGCCGAAGCGGAACCACCGTTGATCAGCACAATGATCGGCTTGCCCTCAGCAAGATCACCGGACTTTGCGCTATAGCGACGGGTTTCGCTTTCCTCTCGACCACGCGTCGATACGACCTCGCCGCGCTCCAAGAAGGCACCCGACACGGACACGGCTTCATCCAGAAGGCCGCCCGGGTTGTTGCGCAGATCAAGCACGTAGCCTTTCAGGCCTTCGTCCTCGATGTCCTCGGTGATCTCGTCGACGGCCTGACGCACGCCGGACGACGTCTTTTCGTTGAACGCGGAGATCCGGATGTAGCCGATATCCTCGCCCATCGTCTCCCACCGGACCGAGCGCACCGAAATGACGTCGCGGGTAATGGTGATGTCGATGGGTTCGTCGGCCCCCTCGCGAACCACGGTGATGATAATGTCGGTGCCGACACGGCCACGCATAATGTCGACGGCATCGGATAGCGACATGCCCGCCACCTCAGAACCATCGAGGTGGGTGATCAGGTCACCGGCAATGACACCGGCGCGGAACGCTGGCGTGTCATCGATGGGGGTCACGACCTTGATAAAATCGTTTTCCATGGTGACTTCGATGCCAAGGCCACCGAACTCGCCTTTGGTTTGAACCCGCATGTCCTGATAATCTTCCGGCGGAAGATAGCTGGAGTGCGGATCAAGCGATGTCAGCATACCGTTGATGGCGTTAGCGATGAGATCCTTCTCATCCGGCGCTTCGACATAGTCGCCGCGCACGCGCTCAAAAACGTCACCAAACAAGTTCAGCTGTTGATAAACGTCAGCCGACGCTGCGTTGGCTCGCAGCGGCAAAAAGGAGCTGGGCTGACTGACCGCGACCACCGCGGCGCCACCGATCACTGCCCCCGTCAACACTAAACCCATTCGACGGATCATCCGGTCGTCCCTTCCAACTTGGCGATACCCGCTCGCCACCACCCGTGACTATCGATTGCCGCGCCATCTTTGCGCAACTCTACATACAAAGCGGGACGTGCGCCAATCCTGTCGGCAGACACACCCCCGGCGGAGATCAGAGCGGCCTGGGATACCTCTGTCCCCATCCTGCCTATGGCTTCCCCAGCCTCCACAGACTGACCGACCTCCACGAAGCTGTCGGACAGCCCAGATAAAACTAAATGGTACCCGCTGCCCACATCCAGGATCAAAACGGTCTCAAAGCTCCGGAATGGTGCGGCAAATAGGATCACAGCGTCCGCCGGGGCAATCACGACCGCTTGAGGCAACGCTGCGATGACATCGCCGCGCGTCACGCTGCCCTGTCGGGTGGGCTCACCGTAGCGCGCCACAAAGCGTCCAGCCACCGGCGCGCTCAGCGAACCGCGCTGCAGATCGAAGCGGCCTGCGGCAGGTACGTTATCCACAGCATCCCCGGAACGCAGGCCATTGATCAGCGCTTCGACGCTTTCAGCCTCCTGCGCGAGGCGCTGCAGCTGCGCCAGCGCACGCCCGCGCTCAAACTGAGATATCGCCCGTCGACGCCCCAGCTCATCCTGGAGCCCATCAAGCCGCGATTGCTCGCCGCGAAGTGACGCAAGCTCTGTTGTCAGCGCTTCAAAGGTCAGTTGCTCGACGGCTGAGAGCCGTTCGGCCTCCTCCAGTGTCGCGGCAAGCTCTTCGGTCTGTGCGTTTAGCGCAGGCAACACCGCATTCAGCGAAATGGCACTGCGCACCGCCGACAGCGGACCGTCCCCCTCCAGCGCCAACGCCGGCGGAGGACGCCGCCCGATCCGTTGAAGCGCGGCCATGACCTGCGCAAGCTCAGACCGACGCGCCACAAGCTGACGCTCAATATCGCTGCGCTGTTGCCCGACGCTCGCCAGCGCCGCCTCCTCGGAGGCAATGCGTTGCTCAACCACCGAAATGCGGCCGGCCACCTCGATGACGCGGGCGCGAAGCCCAGCTTCGTCATCGCCCAAGGCGCTAAGCTCAGTCTCAAGCGAGCCCACCCGCTCCTGTGCCGCGCTCAGCGAGCCCCGCACACGATCAAGCCGCTGCTCCAGCTGCAGCCTGCCCGTATCCACCGTCTGCGCCAACGCCGGCGCGACGATAGCGAACGCGGCGGCGACTGCTAGGAGCGGTGGTAGGGGTGTCCGGCGCAAATCGTGATCGACCTATAAATCTGTTCCAGCAAGATAACGCGCGCGAGCATGTGCGGCAGCGTAAGCGGTCCAAGGCTCAGAATCCGATCAGCGGACCGCTTGATGCGTTCGCCGTGCCCGTCCGCGCCACCAAGTGCAAATGAAACGTTGGACAGGCCGTCATCCAGCCATCTCTGAACGAGCGCGGCAAACGCCTGGCTTTTCAGCCCATCGCCACGCTCGTCCATGACAACAAGCGCTCCGGGCGGAGATTCGGCGAGCAGCAGTTCACCTTCTTTTGACATCTGCTGCCGGCCAGGCGGTGCCACCACCTCGCGCACCGAGACCCGCCGCACTCCAATCGTGCGGCCAAGTTGCTCGGCGCGCGTGCGATACCGCTCTGCAAGCCCATACTCCTCGCCGCGGTCCATTTTTCCCACCGCGAGGACGGTCAGTCTCAGACGACGAGCTCCACGTGGCTCGCCGTGTCAGCCAGCCACATCTTCTCCAAGTTGTAAAAATCACGCACTTCCGGACGGAAGATGTGGATAATCACGTCGCCAGCGTCGATCAGCACCCAATCACAGGCCTGCTGGCCCTCCACGCGCAGCTGCTTAACCCCAGCGGTTTTCAGATCACGCTGCAGGTAATCGGCGATAGCACCCACGTGACGATGGGATCGGCCGGATGCGATAACCATGTGATCTGCGAGCGGACTTTTGTCCATCAAGTTGATGGAGATGACCTCCTCCGCTTTGGAATTGTCCAAGCTTTCCAAAACGATCGAGATGGGATCAGCTTCCGCCAAGGTCCCTTCCGCACGGGCGGCTTGCGCCGGGTGCGTCTCGTTACGCGTCATGGCCATATATGATGCGGCAACCTCTCTATTGCGCCGGACCGATATACGTCTGATGTCGGCCCTTCCCGCCTTGACGCCCAGAATCGGCGTCATGACCAAGTGTGGAAGCACAGCGTGACGATTTCAAGACAGAGGCTGTCCGGCGCCGCGCAGTGCGGTGGATGACGTCGGCTCCAGTGGCGCGTGCAGGAACACCCAAGCCGGCGCCTCGGCGCGGGCAAGCCGCTTGGCTTGGTGCTCGGGCTGCCTATAGCGCGCGAACGCCAGGGCTGCCGGGGAGGACAGCGCCGAAAGCGACGCCCCCGGGCGATCGATGACGGCGAGCGGAAACGTGACCATGATGCGCCGCCACTCCATCCAGTGATGCAGGGTCGCCAGGTTATCGGCGCCGATCACGAACACGAAACGGGTGGCGGGAAAACGGCGCTTCAGCAGCGTCAGCGTATCGGCACTAAAGCGGGTGCCCACCGCCGCCTCAAAGGCTGTGACGACCATGCGCGGATGGTCAGCAACGTCCCTCGTCCACGCCAGCCGCGAGCCCAGCGGCGCGAGCCCATCCTCCGACTTGAGCGGGTTGGCGGGCGTCACCATCCACCAAACGCGCGACACGCCCAGCCGCCGCATGGCCACATCCGCCACGTGGCGATGGCCGGAGTGCGGCGGATTGAACGATCCCCCAAACAGGGCGATGGCCTCCCCTGGGTTAGCCGGGGGAATGCGAAGATCAGCGCTCGCGACGCGTGGCCTGGAGAACTGGCCGGGCGCGGTCACGGCCGTGTCTGACCTGCCCCGCGCACCCGGTAATTGAACGTCGTCAGCTGCTCCACGCCCACCGGCCCGCGCGCATGCATCCGACCTGTCGCGATACCGATCTCTGCGCCCATCCCGAACTCGCCGCCATCGGCAAACTGCGTGGACGCGTTGTGCAGAACGATGGCGCTGTCGACTTCAGCGAGGAACCTTGCCGCGGCAGCATCGTCCTCGGTCACGATCATGTCGGTGTGGTTGGACGAAAACCGTTCGATGTGCGCGAGCGCCCCGTCGAGACCGTCAACAACAGCGATCGAGATGATCGGCGCCAGATGCTCGGTCGCAAAATCAGCGGTCGTCGCCGGCGCCATGGGCACGCAGGCTTGCGCCGCCTCATCACCGCGCAACGCACACCCGGCTTCGGTCAGCGCAGCGGCGATCTGCGGCAGTTGGTCAAGGGTTCCCCTGTCGATCAGCAGCGTCTCCGCCGCGCCGCAAATTCCAGTGCGCCGCATTTTGGAGTTCACCGTCAGCGCGACGGCCTTCTGCGGATCCGCGGCAGCATCGACATAGATGTGAACCAGCCCCTCCAGGTGGGCAAACACAGGCACCCGAGCCTCGTCCTGGACGCGCTCCACAAGCCCCCGTCCACCGCGCGGCACGATGACATCGATCTGACCGGAGGCGCCGGCGAGCATCGCGCCCACGGCCGCCCGGTCTTTGGTGGGCACCAGCTGCACCGCATCCACCGGCAGGCCAGCCTCACTGAGCCCGGCACGAAGCGCATCGGCGATGGCGCTCGCCGTCGCCAGCGTCTCCGACCCAGAACGCAAAATCGCGGCGTTCCCCGCCATCAGGCACAGCGCGGCAGCATCGGCCGTCACGTTGGGCCGGCTCTCATAGATCACGCCGATCACACCGAGCGGCGTCGCAACGCGCTCGATGGAAAGCCCATTGGGCCGCGTCCAAGCCGCCAGCGTCCGCCCCACCGGGTCGGGCAACTCAGCCACCGCCTCCACAGCGTCCGCAATGGCCGCAATCCGGGCGTCGTCGAGGCGCGCGCGGTCGCGGAAGGCGGGGTTGGCGTCCATGGCCGAAAGGTCGGCGTTGTTCGCCTGCAAGATCTCACCGGCTGCGGCACGGACTGCCCGCGCCATCGCCGTCAACGCGGCGCGTTTTTGTTCGGTTGGAACAAGGCCAAGCGTGCGTTGCGCGGCGCGGGCGCGGGCCGCCATGTGGTCAACCATCG
>ERZ1740058.948-NODE-948-length-16903-cov-9.325321_pt1 | contig 16903 bp, 13 predicted proteins | sample MGYA00581745_ERZ1740058 | MGnify/ENA primary metagenome ERZ1740058 (study PRJEB43018, sample SAMN04849742) | marine metagenome | isolation source: floating plastic debris | place: Pacific Ocean | collected 2008-08-30 | study: EMG produced TPA metagenomics assembly... | reverse complement strand
TCGCTCACCACGAAGAGCGACAAGAACAGCATGACCACCGAATACATTTCGGCGAGATACAGCAAAATCCCGGGGATAAAGTTGCCCAGCTCGTCCACCGGCGGGATTGTGGTGAACGTGCGCCACCAGACATACCGCAGCACCACCGCCGTGCCGAGCGCGAGGAAGATCGTACGGAACGTCCCCTTCCGGTCAAACATCTTCAAGATCGCCATGATCACAATGATGATCACGGTCGTCAGGAAGTGCGTCGTCAGACTGACTGGCTGTGTGACGAGGAAAATGATGAGGGCGGTGGCGATCATCCAGCCCAATATTGTGAGTAATCTCATGCCATCACCCTCGCTTCACTGCGATATAGGCCCGTTAACGCTGCCGTACTCAGAGACTTAGACGCTTGACTGTGAGCGGTAACGCTGCCGGATGGACGCACGTTAGGCGCACCCGGACCACTTACAAACTTACAAAGTGGGTCGCGCATTCGCGTCCGCCTTTCAATCCTGCAATGGGTCGCGGCCCATTGCAGCCTAGGGTGCCACAGCATATCGCGTGCCGGCTCCATGAATCAGGTCAGCAATTATCACCGCCTGCCGAGTGCTGAACTTCAATTGTCGCAAATTTTGCACAAAATGCACGCTACCTCGCCGCGATTCAGCATTTCACGTTTGTTAAGGTTAACCCCGATCAAGGTTAACAAATGATCAAGGAGTTTACGCGCAGTCTCAGCGATGGAAGCCGGTTCGCTCCGAATCGGTGACAGCTGCGTCTTACAGAACATTGACGCGGCTTTGTATCGACGAGGCTGGATGCGATGCAAAGAACTTCGCGTATCGGGGCTCAAGCGCTCGCAATAATGAGCGCTGGGCTATTGGCGGCATGCGCTTTTGAACCTACCGGGTATCGAACGGCAAACCTCAACAATTCCGTGCCTGTAACCCAAGCCTTCATGGTTCCGCCACCGGGTGGGCCAGAGGTCATTGCAGTGCTGGAAAATCGGTTTAGCAACGGGCTCGCGCAGGACATCATCTTGGGGAACTCCAGTTCCACTTCGGGCCAAAACGCTATCTATGTTCGTGCCTTCGGACCCATGGGGCGTGACCGGGGACGGGAACGGCTCGATGATGAACTGCCCACGCCCAGGATCATCCGAAGAGAACTCCGTGAACGTTTTCCACACGTACACATGGAGATCTCCGGTCTTTATGCGCAAAACCGTTATGGCCCTTTGTCGTACGCGACGGGCCGGACCCGCTCTGGCATTAACTGCATCTACGTGTGGCAACGCATCTCGGCGGATGGGGCGGTGTTTGCCGCCAATCGCGGGTCGATAAACTGGCGTATGCGCCTTTGCGACCGCAATACGACCACCCGCGATCTGCTACTGACGGCCTACGGGACCACCATCACGGGGTATTTCCTGTCGCGCCGCTGGAACCCCTACGGCGAGTTGCCTGAGGTTGATCCGCGCGTGGGGCAGGTCGGCGAGACGATCTTGCCGGAGCAGGTGGTCGATCCGACGGTCATTGCGCCCAACTCGTTTGCGGCGAGCAACAGGAAGACGGTTCGAGCGCCTTCACGTCGCAGTCGGTCGCGCTCAGTGAGCCGCAGCACGGTTGCCACGCAGCGGACGGTTGCTCCACCCACGGTCCTGAACCAGCCGGTGGAGGGGGCTGCCGTGGTGCCACGGCCGCGGAACACGAGCCTGCGTGAACCGCAGATCCAGAACTCGAACCTGCCGTCACGCGCACCGCGTGCTGGACCAAACTTCCGGGTGCCGGCGCCTGTGCGCACTGTCCCGGGCGTATCAGGTCAGCCCACGCGACAGATCTCGCAAAACCTGCTCGCACCGTCTCCGAGCGCGAACTTTGCAACGCCTTCTGCGCCGCCCCCCGCCCCCGCGGTTCGGATCGTGGACCGCTAAGCGATACGCACACAGCATCGGCCTGCGCACTTTGTGGGCCGAGGGGCTGCCTTAGCAGTCCCGCCGGCCTGACCACACGTGGGTGATGAAGGCCGTACAACCGACGACCGCGCTATAGGTGCGGTCGGCATCCAAGCCTCAAACTTGCCCCGGTCCGACGTTACCCGTCGGGTCCGGGGCCTTTATTGCTCTGGGACTGGCCAAGGGCCGAGGTGAGGGCATCGCGCATGGTATCGGGCCAGGGCGTCGGCCGCCGATCGGCGCGATCAACCAGAACATGGGTGAAGTGAGCGTCGGCCGCAGCCAAGGCACTGTCCACCATAGGATCTGCGAAAATCCCAGCGTGCCAGGTCACACTTGACGTGCCGAGCCTAGCCACTTTGAGCCCGACAATTACCTCGCCCGGAAAGCTGAGCGGGGCGTGAAATCGGCAGCCGCTTTCAACGACAAGGCCGATCACCGGCCCCGAATGGATATCGAGCCCTGCGCGGGAAATCATGAACCGATTCACGGCAGTGTCGATCAGGGTGTAAAACACGGCGTTGTTGATGTGGCCGTAAATGTCGTTGTCAGCCCAACGGGTGCCAACGCGCTCAAACACAGGGTAAGCGCTGCTCAGGGATGGACTAGGTCGGACCGCCATGCCCCTTCGCTGTACCGGCTTTGTTGTCGTCAGACAATGTTGATGGCCTGGGTCGGCGATCCAGGTGTCTGCAGCGAATGGCGCCCAAGCTCTAGTTGCTGCCGTGGACGTGGCGCAGGAGGATCTGGTCGCTTTGCGCGGACACCTCCTCGTCGTGCTCGCCTAGCACCGTGGACGTCCTCGCAGCCCGGGCTAGCGTGATGAGCCGCGTGGTGAGGCCCCGCACTGCTGCGCCGCGCCGCTCGTCCACCGTGGTGTGGTCTGGGCGGATCTGCAGGGCGAGGTTCGCGAGATTGAACCCGTGAGGGTGGGGCTGTTGGTCATCGATGTCCCAACATCGGCCGGTGTAAGGGAAAACAACGCTCTCCACCGGCGAGCCGCCAAGCTGCAAATCGCCGGCGATGAGTTCGGCGCGCGCCAGGCTGGCGCCGGTGTCCAGTGCCCCGTTGAGAAGGGCGATGGGCGCACCGGTGGTGGTGACGTCGACGAGGCGGGGCGCGGTCAGCGCCCAGTACGACACGTGGCTGCTGAAGCGCGCGCCACAGGGGGCGAAGAGCTGAGCGATTTGTGCGTAGGCGCTCAAGACGGCCGTCGTTCCGCCTTCGCCAAACCCTGCGATGGCGATGCGCGCTGGGTCGATCTCATCGCGCACCGTGAGCGACCGCAGCGCAGCAAAGGCATCGGCGAGCATCATCGCTTCGGTGACGACAAGTTGGCGGAATGCGCCGGGCCAGCGCGCTGACCGGCGGGCGGCAAAGCTGTCGATGAATAGGGCGGCAAAGCCGTTCTGGTTGAGGAGGCTTGCATAGCGCTGCTCACGGGCCATCGTCTCGTTGCCAAGTCCATGGCTGATCACGACAGCGGGGTATGGCGCGGCGCCTTCGGACGGCGCGTAAAGCCGGGCAGTCAGCGCGATCGCCTTCGCCCGGGGTTTCACGTCAGTCAGGACCAGCGGGCTTGTCGTTGCCAGGGACACCGCGTCGTACGCGATGTCAGCCATGGGTGTCTTCGCTCACCGGCCCCCACTGGCTTGCAAGGCGCATGAGATCGGAGCGGACTGGATCTTTCAGCGCCACACGTGGCACTTTGTTCTGGCCGCCCAGCTTGCCGCGCTCGCGCATCCAGTCTGCGAACGCGCCGGCGCCGCAAAACACCACTGCCGGCGGCAACAGCTGGTAATCCTTGTCGCGGTGGACCTGATAGTCCTCGTTATTGCCCGCGAGCGTTTGGTCGAGCACACTTTCAAACTGAGCACGGGCCGCGGCGCCGGGATCGCCGCTGTGCAGTTCCACGACGAAAAGGTGCTGCCCTGCGCTCCGGTTGGAGTCCGGGTACAACGCCGTCACGGCGTACTCGCTCACCTGCTCGCCGATGACGTCGGAGGCCGTGAGCACCGCGCGTTCCAGCTCGGCGGCGGACAAGTGCTCACCAAAGGCACTCAGATAGTATGACGTGCGCCCGGTGACTTTCACCCGAGGCATCGTGCCGGGGATGAACTCGACGGTGTCGCCAATGATGTAGCTCCAAAGCCCAGCGCACGTGGTCATGATGAGCGCGTACTCGCCGGCGGGGGCGTTGCCGACCCAGTAGCGCTGGGGCTCGGTCGCTTCGAGGTCGGCGACGGGCACGAACTCGAAGAAAAGGCCAATGTCGAGGTTGAGAGCGAGGCCATCGTCGACGCCGCGGTCTGCGGATGCGACGAAGCCTTCTGAGGCGGAGTAGACCTCGCGCCAATCGACCTCGCCCTCCGCGCCTTCTGGGAACCAGCGGCGGAAGGCGTCCCGGTAGGGCGCAAAGCTCATTCCGCCGTACACCATGAGGTCGAGGTGGGGATAAAAGTCCCGCGCGGCACCGGTGCGGCCGGTGATTTCGGCCAAGCGGTCGAGGAACAGCAGAAGCCAGCTTGGGGTGCTGGCGAGAACGCGAATGTCCTCCCTCAGCGAGAGCCGGGCGAGCTTGTCGATTTTGCTTTCCCAGTCAGCGTCGAGCGCCTCTTCCATGGAAGGGAAGACGAAGCTTTCCCCCCAGCGCGGCCGCTCAAGCCGGGCTATGCCGGACAGGTCGCCCACCTTCACGCCATCGGCGAGGGTTTCCATCGCCACCGAGCCGCCGAGCATGAAACTCTTGCCGGCGAGGACGTTGCTGTCTGGCCGCGCGCGGACGTGATGAGCGAGGAGGTCCGTGCCCGCGCGGTTGTTGGACCGTAGCATCGCGGCGCTGACGGGGATGTGTTTCGTGCGGCCCGAGGATGTGCCGGAGGAGGCGGCGAAGTAGGGGATCGTGCCGGGCCACGTGACGTCGGTGAGGACGGGAAACGCGGCGTCGAAGTACTCGCGCTTGAAGGCCTCGAAGTCGCGCAAGGGGACCTGGCGCTGATAGTCCTCGACGGTTTTGATGGTGCTGAAGCCGTGATCGCGGCCGAACGCTGTGCCGGCCGCCTGGCTGACGAGCGCGAGCAATTGGCGGCGCTGATGTTCGGCGGCGGTGCGCCAAGCGACCTTGGTGTGGCGCAGCTTTGCGTAGCCGCGCAGGAGGGCTGTGGCATCAAGCATTGGGTGGCGCGATCGTGGTGAGGTGGGGAAAGTCGCGCGTGAGGGCGTCGTCGCTGAAGGGGAGCTGGATCATGTGACCGCGGCGCCAATCGTCCACCTGGTCGAAGAGGGTTTGCGATCCGGGCCACCCATCCTGACCGCCGAGGATTGAGGCGAAGGTGGCGTCTTCATCGCTGAGATCGGCGATGAACCTTGCGTTTTGGCCGAAGGTGCAGGGCGAGGCTTTCGCGCTGTAGGCGTGCATCGCCTTTTGGACCGTGTCGTTTGAGCCGCCGATGGGAAAGATGATCGCGCCAAGCCGGCGCCTGAGCCAAGGCAGACGCGAGAGGGGATGGGCGAGCGACATGGTGTGAAAGTTGCCCCAGATTCCGTGCTCGTGGAACGGGCGGCTCGCGAGTTCTAGGACTGCCGGGAGCGCTCGGTTGAGGTCCTCCTCGCTGGCGTCGTCGATGAGGACGCGCAAGCGGTCGAACGGGCGCCAGAACTGGGAGACCGCGGGGTTGGAAGCGGCCGGCTCCAACTGCTCCAACAGGCCGTGGGCGGTGAGGGCGAAGGCGAGTGCGCCGGCTGAGTCTTGAGCGTAGTTCCCATCCCAATCGGCAAGGGCGTTGCGGACTGCGCCGTTGACGCCGAGGCGATCCGCGCGGGCAACAATCGCCTGGCTGAGCGCGAGGGAGGGCGCGTGGTAGACATCGAAAAAGAGCTGTGAAGCCGTGTCCAGCGTCCACCGGGCACCCGTTGCGAGAAGCTTTGTGAGCCGCTCAAACCGGTGATCGGCTGCAAAATAGAGGCTGATGGTGACGGCCTGTTCGGTGGGTGCTTCGTTGGCTGAGACCAAAATGCCAGACGGCGGGTCGGTCTCCACCGGAAGCGCTTTGGCGGTCAGGACGTCGGACCAGTGAGCATCGGCGACCGTGGGCTCGGTCACCATGTCGGCCGGCGGGGTGAGCGGCCGTTTGGGGAGTTTTGCGGCCACCGCTTTGCCGATGGTGTCGTCCTTGCCGGCCCAGATCATGTTGAGGCCTGGCAGGCTGTAGCTGTCGAGCGCGTCCAGGAAGTCGTTCCAGGATGATGCGTTGGCCATCGCGCGGAACGCCGTGAAATCGTCGCTCGGTCGGTGCCCCATCCAGGTGAGCGCGACGGTCTCGCCCGGGAGCGCGAAGGCGGGGGTGTCGCTGATGACGGGGCCGAAGCGGCTTTCGCGAAGGTCCGCCTGGCGCACCCCGCCGCCGCGCACGCGGATTGTGGTTTGGCGCTCTTCCAGCGGCTCGTCGGACACGTCGACAAGTTCGCTGGATGTGGCGTGCAGATTGGTGCCGCCCCAGGCGCCGAATGCGTTGCGGGCGGGCGCGAAGATGGGCAGGCCCGGGATCATCAGGCCCCAAACGCTGGTGCTTGGCGTGCGGTAGCCGGCGATCAGCCACAGCGTTGGCGTCATGATGAGATGGTGCGGGTCGCAGGCGAGGATTGGGGCGCCGCTTTCGGTCTGCGATCCGGCGATGGCAAACGCGTTGGAGCCCGCTTTGGTGAACATGGTGGCGAGATCGCCGAGTTCTGGCGGGGCGGTGACGTCTTCCTTTAGCGTCTCGCCGTCCGCTTCGCCGATGACGGCTTGCCAAATGCCAGGCCAGCCCTCGCGCTGGCGCAGCCGTGCCAACGCGCGCCACACGCGCCACGCGTAGTCGGCCGAGCAAAGGCGCGAGATGGCGAAGAGGTCCTCCGGTGTCCATGGCTGTGGGTCTATGCCTAAGAGGCGCAGTTCCGGCGGTGGCGGGGAGTGGGACGCCGCTGCGTTGATGCCGTCGGCAAAGCCTTGCACCCACTGCTGCGTGGCGGCGGGCATCATCGCGAGCGAGTCTTCGGTGGCGCGCGGAAAATCGATCAGACGCAACAGCTTATCGACGTCGAGTGCCGCTGGGCCGGCGACCTCGGACAGCGTGCCGTTGGCGGCCCTTCGCATCAGCTCCAGCTGGGTGAGCCGCAGATGGCCGTGCACGACGCCAAGGCCGACGGCGGCGTCTGCTTCGCACACAGCGTCCACGAACGGGACGTGGTTGCGGTTCCAGCGGATGGTGATGGGCGAGGTGAGGCCGGGCGCCTGGGTCGGGAGCATGGCCAGCCGCTCATTGAGCGAGACGTTCGGAAAACGGGCGAATGCGGTCTGACCGAGCGCGCGCAGGATTGGTCCCGCGAGCCGGGATTGGCGGCGCAGATTGCCGATGATGTGGGCTACGTTTGCGCTCGCCATCGCGCCAGGCGCTCCTGCTGCCGCCCCATCGCGGCAGCGCTGAACCTAGGGCGCGTCAGTGCGCGAGCCTACGGTTCGATGAGGACTGCCACCGTGTTGGGAGCGCGCGACCGCAACGCGGCGGCGAGGTTCGCCAAGGCGGGCCGTGACGTCTCGCCTGCAGTGGCGATAACTGAGCACTGGTCGGCTGCGCGTGTGAGCGCTGCGAAGATGGCGCCGTCGGTGTGCGGGCCGGCGAGGAAGATGACGCGGCCAAAGTCGCGCAACAGCTCGTGAGTGACGCGGCCAAGCTCGTCCGGATCGGGCGAGGCTGAGTGGGTTCCGGCGACAATGGCGTGGCACTGTGCGTTGCGCAGCTGACGAACGCCGTCGATGGGGTCGGCTTTCTCCGCCAGGATATCGCTGAGGCCGAAGCCGGTCCGGTCGCTCACGCCGGCATCCAGCGTCGGGGCGGCAAAGTTAACATCGACCAGAACGGTTCGCTCGGAGCTGTTGGGGTATTGGGACAGGGCGAGTGCAAGCGGGGCGAGGGTGCCGCTGTTGTCGGCTGCGAACAGCGCCACAACGCGCGGCCGGCGTCCGCTGAGTGCGCGGTCGATGGCGCGCAAGCCCGTTGCTACGGCGCCCATGCGGCTGCGGCGCTGTGTTGGCTTTGTGGGGATGCGTCGCGCGGTTGTCACCGGCATCTTTGTCAATCGTGCAGCGTCGGTGCGCGACCAGACGCGGCCATCGGCGAGTGCTGCGGCCCTGACAGCCAAGAGTGCGAGGGCGAACGATGCTGCCAAACCCGTGAGTGCAGGGAGGTACAACGTTCCTTGCCTGACCGCCGATGCGGGCGACGCCATGGCGAGAATGCGGCCCTTTGCGCGTTGCGCGGGCGAGGGACCCTGAAGGCGCGCAAGGAGCTGCCTTGCCGTTTCAAACTCGGTGCGCGCGAGGGCGGCCACGCGTTCGCGTTCGACCAACTTTCGCTGTGCGTCTTGTGCCGTTTCATACGGTAGCAGTGCGTTCGACATCAGCCTGCGCTGGATAACGGCCACATCCGCGTTGGCTTTGGCGAGTTCCTCTCGGGCCTTTGCGACGCGATCAGTGACGATATTGATCGTCTTGGCGCGGTAGTCCGACGCCTCCGCCGATGGCATCAAAAGGTGCTCGGCCCTGACCGCGTTTGCGATCCGGGCTGCCAAAAATGGGCTGTCGGCTCGAACGATCACGCGGACTTCGTCGTTTGCGCGCGCTGGCAGCACGTCAATCCTGTCCCGAAGCGAATCGAGAAGCGCGGTCTGCATAGTCTCGCCAATGCCCAGTTCGGCTGCGGAGGGACGGATCCCTTCCGCACCAGGGTCGCCGAGAAGGTCGAGGCGATGGATGACGGCGCTGAGGGTGACATCGCTACGCACGGTGGCGGCATCGTCGTGGGCTGAGAGCTGCATGATGCCGGTGGCCTCAAACACTGCCGGCGTGTGCAGGATGGTGACTGCGGTGATGGCTGCGCCGAGCGCAAGCACTGCCAGAAACAGCCTGCCGTGGGTGGCGATGGCGGTGGGAAGGAGGCGCGGGCTGAGCCTTGGCCGCTCAAGTTGGTACAGCCAGCGCTGGGCGTCGCGCCATGCCCGTGCCGCGCCGTCAATCATGTTGCGGTGGTTTGCGTCGAGATTTGCCACTGAGCATCACCGCCATGTGCCGGTCGCGCGAAGTTTCTTCGATGAGCGTAAAGGCCCGGTTATCGATGGTTTTGCCGGGTGCGGGCGGTGCGAACGAGGCGCGACGCAACGGGAAAATGTGAACACGCCCGTTAGGCAAATATGTGCTGTGTTTCTGTGTAGCGGGTGGTGTCGGCCCCAATCGTGCTAACGATGCTCACTGGATGTTTTGGGTGACAAAGGGGTGGGCGTGGCGGAGCGACGGTTGGCCGAGCGATTGAAACGGCGTCGCAAGAGCAACGACGCCGGGGACGCTCACGCCGCTGACGAGTTGGCGCCGACCGACAACGCCCCGCCGTTTACACCCGCCGATACGGTCCAAACCCCACCTGATGGCCCGACTGCTAGCATGGCCTACGGTCATGATGGTTGGAGCGTGGCGATCGATACAGATCGGCCCTCCGTGCCTGGGCGTCGACGTGCCGCCCGCACTGCAAGCCGCGCCTCGAAAGCTGCGCAAGAGGAGACCACGCCGCCGATCACACCGCAGCTTGAGCGCAGGCCGGGTGAGCGACAGGCGGGTGGGTTGCGCTCGCGGCTTGATGCTGTGCGCGAGGATGAAGCAGTCAATCAGCGGCGTCCGGCCCCACGGCGCGATGGTCCGGTGATTGCGCCGATGGATCCGGCCGCTGCCGAGGCGGCACCGGCGAGCGAGCGCCCGCGGCGGCCGGTTCAACCGCCAAGGACGGCTGCGGCGGCGAAGCCGGAACGTGAACGCAAGGCACGCAAACCAGGCGGGAAGCGAAAACCTGCAGCGGGCGAGATCGCCGGTGGCGGCACTGTGGTCATTGACGGGGACCTTTACCCGCTGACCGACTGGTCGCCGGATGCCATCGGCATCCCAAGTCCCCGCCAGTTCTACAAGATTGGGGATCGCCGGGTCTTGGAGCTGGAGCTCGACTTTACCGACTATGCGGTCAACCTTGATCTGAACGCCGTGGTCGTGGAGCGCGCTGACGGGCGCACCGAATGGCTGATTGAAAAGTCCACGAGGCGGCAGCGCGAGCTTTTGGCCAGTTTGTCTGCGGCAGCGGCGAAAGGGGGAGACCCCTTTCCCTCTGATGGTGTCAGCAGCGAGGCTGCACGGGCGTCGCGCCGCGCCAGGAACCGACGGCGCAGACGGTGGATGCCGTTAGCGAATCTCGCCTCGCTGCCGCTGAACGCGGTGATCATCACGCTCATCGTCATCATTGGAGCGTTGACCGACCGATCTGCGCTGCCGGTGGAGGCAACGGCCGAGCCCGTGTTCCAGCCCGTCAGCGCGGTGGACGCCGCTGTCGCTGTGCCGATCACGCGTGTTGTGAGCCCTGCCGACGGTTCGCTCTTGAGTATAGACGCTGCAGCGGGCGAGCGCATCCAGCGGGGGGCTGTGCTGCTTCAACTTCGGACCATTGAGGAAGATCGCGAGAGGGTCTCCGTGCTGAGCCCCTGCGACTGCGTTGTGGCGGAGCTTTTGGTGCGCGACGGTCTGCCGCTGCGCGAGGGGCAGCTCCTTGCCATGCTCTATGAAGAGGACGCGGAACCGACGATCCATGCCTTTTTCGCGCCGGGCGATGTGCCCGCTGTCGGCGAGAAAGCGAACGTGCGCCCGGCGGGCGTGCCGACGCCGGTGATGGCCACGGTGACGGGTATCGCGCCCGGCACAAGTGGCGTTTTGGGTGTGGCTGATCGGGTCCGCGCCCTCGCTGGAGACGCCGTTTTGGTGGAGCTGACGCCGGAGAGGGGGTTGCCGGCAACGCTTGCCGGCGTTCCCGCCTTTGTGGAGACCGCGAGCGAATGACGCGTCGCGGCCGGCCGGTTTAGTTGGCGTAGCGCTTCAGCTCTTGCCGGGCGATTTGGCGGCGGTGCACCGCGTCGGGGCCGTCCACCAGGCGCATGGTGCGAAGGTGGGTGAACATGGCGGCGAGTGGGGTGTCCTGCGACACGCCTGTGCCGCCGAAGAGCTGAATGGCTTCGTCGCAGATGGAAAGTGCGACTTCGGGCGCCACCACTTTGATCTGGCTGATCCACGGCTGCGCTGCGCGCACGCCCTGGGTGTCCATCACGTGGGCGGCTTTGAGGCAGAGGAGGCGGGCTTGCTCGATGCTCATCCGCGCGTCGGCGATGCGGTCCATATTGCCGCCAAGGTCGGCAAGCGGACGGCCAAAGGCGATCCGGCTTGTGGAGCGGCGGCAGAACAGCTCCAGCGCGCGCTCGGCGAGGCCTATGGAGCGCATGCAGTGGTGGATGCGGCCGGGGCCAAGCCGGGCCTGCGCCACTTCGAAGCCGCGGCCTTCGCCAAGTACGAGGTCTTTGGCGGGAACGCGCACGTCGGTGAGGCGCATGTGCATGTGCCCGTGGGGGGCGTCGTCGTGGCCAAAAATCATCATCGGCCGCAGGATTTCGATGCCGGGGGTTTTTGCGTCCACCACGAACATGGAGTGGCGGCTGTGCTTGTGCGCCTCAGGATCGGTTTGGGCGAGGATGATGTAGACCGCGCAGCGTGGGTCGCCGGCGCCGGACGCCCAGTATTTTTCGCCATTCAGGATGTAATCGTCACCGTCGCGTTTGGCTTCCAGCGCGATGTTGACCGCGTCGGAGGAGGCGACTTGCGGTTCGGTCATCAGGTAGGCGGAGCGTATTTCCCCCTTCAGCAGACGAGCAAGGTATTTTTCCTTGTGCTCGGCTGTGCCCATCTTGTCGAACACTTCCATGTTGCCGGTGTCGGGCGCGGAGCAGTTGAACACTTCGGCAGCGATTTTCACTTTGCCCATCTCTTCGGCGAAATAGGCGTAGTCGACGTTGGAGAGGCCTGGGCCGTCGCTGGAGTTGGTGCGCCAGAAGTTCCAGAGGCCACGCTCGCGTGCTGTAGCCTTCAGCTCGTCTAGAATTTCGATCTGGCGGGGGGTGTGCTGGAACCTGTCACCGCTGGGATGGCGGCCGACCTCGTGGTGAAACTCTGCGTCCAGCGGCTCGATCTCATCCTCCACCATGCGGCGGACGGCGTCGAGGGTCGGACGTGCTGTGTCACTCAGCCCAAGGTTCATGGCGCTCTCCCGTGTTTTGTTTGAACCTAGGGGCCGCTAACGCGTCTCGGCAAGTGATCGCGGCCATGCGCCATGGGCGGGGTTCTGCTAGAGCCGATCAATGACCTTCGACGCCGTCACCATTGCCGCCTTCCTGGGTGCTGTTGCGCTGCAGGGCATCTCCAAGGGCGGGCTGGCCGGGGTCGGCATGATGTCGATGCCGCTGCTTTTGTTCGTGATGCCGCCGGCGACGGCTGCTGGGCTGTTTCTGCCGGTTCTGATGACCCAGGACGTGTTTAGCGTTTGGCTTTATCGCGGTCAGTGGGACGCGGCGAACCTGAAGCTATTGGTGCCGGCGGCGGCGGTGGGGATCGTGTTCGGATACCTCATGTTTTTGACGTTGCCTGAAGCGGGGCTGCTCATCCTGCTCGGCGCCATCACGCTGATTTTTGCGCTGCGCGGGCTCACCCGGTTGAAAGCCCCGCCAACGCCGCCGCGGCCCATCTGGGGGCGGATTTTGGGCGCGATTTCCGGCTTTACGTCGACGGTGCTTCACGTCGGATCGCCGCCGTTTCAGATTTACTTGTTGCCGCAAAAGCTGCCGCGCGATGTGTTTATCGGAACCACCGTCACGTTCTTTTTCTTGTTGAACTGGATGAAGCTGCCGGTGTTCATCGCGCTAGGGCAGCTGACGGGACCCAACCTTTTGATTGCGCTTCTCGTTGCGCCGTTCGCGCTGGCGATGACCTTTGTGGGCAAGCGGCTGGCGAGCGTGATCGAGCCTGAGCGGTTTTACCTCATTATCCATCTGCTGCTCGCCGCGCTCGGGCTGAAGCTTCTTTGGGATGGGCTCTCGTCATCGGCGATCTTCGCAGGCTAGATGCTCGAAAACTTGCTGGAGGAGCGCGTCGTGGACGTTTTGATCATCGGTGGCGGTGGATTTTTGGGTCAGAAGATTGCCCGCGCCTTGGCGGCATCGGGCACGCTGCGTGGCGAGACCATTTCAAGCCTCGCGCTTGCTGATCTGGCGGCGCCGGCCAGCATGGATGCGCCGTTTCCGGTGAGCTGCCACGCTGTCGACATTGCCCACCGCGATCAGGTCGACGCGCTTTTCGCGCCCAAACCGCAGGCGGTGTTTCACCTGGCGGCGGTGGTCTCCGGCCAGGCGGAGGCGGAGTTTGATGTGGGTATGTCGGCGAACCTCACGGGTACCATGAACGTGCTTGATGCGGCGCGGGCGGTGGGGAACACACCGGTGGTGGTGTTCTCCTCATCCTGCGCGGTCTACGGTGGGGAGATCCCGGAGCAGATTGAGGATTGGACGGCGCTCAACCCGCAAACGTCGTACGGCGCGCAGAAGGCGGCTGGTGAGCTTTTCGTGACAGACTATTCGCGTAAGGGATTTATCGATGGTCGTGCCCCGCGCCTGCCGACGGTGACCATTCGGCCGGGCAAAGCGAACGCTGCGGCCTCCTCGTTCATGTCGTCGATTTTTCGTGAGCCGCTGCAGGGCGAGGAAGCAGTTTGCCCCGTCCAGCCGGACTATGCGCTTTGGTACGCCTCACCGCGCGTGACGGTGGCGAACCTTGTCAAATGCGCGGAGATCCCGGCGGACGCGTTTGGTGAGAACCGGGGGTTTGCGCTGCCGGGGCGTGTGGGGACGATCGGCGAGATGGTGGAAGCGATGCGCACGGTGGCGGGCGATGAGCCGGTCAATCGCATTCGCTGGGAGCCGGATCAGCGCATTCTGGACATCGTGCTGGGCTGGCGCCCGCACATCAATCCGCAAAAAGCCTTCTCGCTCGGGCTCACTGCGGACAACAGCTTTGAAGACAACGTCCGCTATTTCCTTGAGGACGACATTCGCCGTTAAGGCGCGGTGGGGCGCCGCCGGGAGTGACGGCAGCGCCCTCAACCCTCAGGCGACCGGCGAAATCAGCGGTTCGCCATCGAAGTGGGCGACGAGGTTGCGCACCACGAGGTCGCCCATCATCCACCGGGTCTTTTCTGTGGCAGAGCCTTGGTGGGGGGAGAGCACCACGTTCTCCAGGCCGAAGAACTCAGGGTCGGCGTTGGGCTCGTTGTCGAACACATCGAGCGCCGCGCCGGCGATTGTGTTGCTCTTCAGCGCTGCCAGAAGCGCCGCTTCATCCACCGAGGAGCCGCGGCCCACGTTGACGAAGAAACCCTCCGGACCGAGCGCGTCGAGCACTTCGGCGTTGATGATCCGGCTGGTGCTTGCCCCGCCTGGCACGATGGAGACGAGCCAGTCCACCTTCTTTGCCATCTCAGTGAGGTCGGCGAAGTAGGGGTATGGTTCGAACTGCTGCGGGCGGCGGCCGTGATAGTAGACGCGCATTTTGAAGGCTTGCGCCCGCCGCGCGACTTCCTTGCCGATCCGGCCCAATCCGACGATGCCAATGAGCCGCCCCGTGAGTTCGGCCTGTAGCGGGTAGTCGCCCTCTTTGCCCCAGCGGCCTTCGCGCATGTAGACGTCGGTCTGCGGAATTTTGCGCGCGAGCGCGATCATTAGGCCGAGCGTGATCTCGGCCATAGCATCGGTCAGCACATCCGGTGTGTTGCTAACGCGCACGTTCTTCGACTTGCAGACATCGACCTTCACGCCGTCGTAGCCGACGCCGAAACAGGAGATGACCTCAAGGTTCGGCAGCGCGTCGTAAAGCTCTGCATCAAAGCCGCCGCCGGAGGCTGCGATGCCGCGGATGCGCGGTGCGACCTCGGCAAGCAGCGCCTTTTTGTCGGGCGCGTTGTACCAGCGGTGGACCGTGAAGTGCTTGTCGAGCGCGTCCTGACAGCTTTTCAGAAGGTTGGCTGTCAGCAGGATTTCTGGCTTGTCGCTCACGCTGCCACCACGGTCTGCTTTTGCTCGCCAAGACCTTCGATGCCGAGCGCCATGGTGTCGCCGACGTTGAGGTACTGCGGCGGCTTCATGCCCATGGCGACACCCGGCGGGGTTCCGGTGGGGATGACGTCTCCGGGCTCCAGCGTCATGAAGTTCGACACGTAGGAGATGATTTTCGGCACGTTGAAGATGAGCGTGTTGGTGTTGCCGCGCTGGCGCTTTTCGCCGTTCACGTCGAGCCACATCGGGAGGTTATGGACCTCGGCCACCTCGTCCTTGGTGACGAGCCAGGGGCCGAGCGGGCCGAAGGTGTCGTGGCTTTTGCCCTTCGTCCAAGTGCCGAGGCGGTGGATTTGATAGTTCCGCTCCGACACGTCGTTGAAGACTGCAAAGCCCGCGACGTAGTTCATGGCGTCGGCTTCGGAGACGTATTTGGCGCGGCTGCCTATGATGATGGCAAGTTCCACTTCCCAATCGAGCGCTTCGGACCCGCGGGGCTTTTCGACGTTGTCGTAGGGGCCGCAGATGGCGGTGAGCGCCTTGTGGAAGACGATGGGCTCGGTGGGCGGCTCCGCGCCCGTCTCGGCGGCGTGGTCTGAATAGTTGAGGCCGATGCACAGGCACTTGCCGATATGGCCGACGCACGGACCGATCCGGCCGGGGTTCTCGACCACTGGCAGGGACCCGGCATCCGCTGCGGCGATCTTGGCGAGGCCCTCAGGCGTGACTGTGGTGCCATCGATGTCGGTGACGACGCCGGACAGATCGCGGACCGTGCCATCGGTGTGCATCAGGCCCGGCTTTTCTTGGCCCGCTGGGCCGTAACGCAAGAGTTTCACGTTTCTGTTGCTCCTTGAATGTGGTTTGGGCCGGCCTCAGCCGACGCTCCAGCCGCCGTCAATGACCATCGCCTGACCCGTCACGAAGCCCGACTCGTCTGATGCGAGGTAGACCGCCATGGCGGCGATCTCGTCAGCGGTGGCAATGCGGCCCATGGCCTGGCGCGCGATGAAGGCTTTCATGGCCGCCTCATAGTCGCCTGTGGCGCGGAGGCGCTCGTGCAGCGAGGGCGAATCCACCGTGCCGGGGCAAATGCAGTTCGCGCGGATCCCTTTGGTGACGAAGTCTACCGCGACCGACTTTGTCAGCCCGATGATCGCCGCCTTCGACCCTCCGTAAACGCAGCGGTTGGGCGCGCCGATGATGGAGGACACCGCGGATGCCACCGATACGATGGAGCCGCCGCCACGCTCGATCATCCCGGGGATGGCCGCGCGGGTCATCCGGAACAGGCTTTTGACGTTGAGATCGAAGGCGAAGTCGAACTCTTCGTCCGTCGCGTCCAGGATCGTGCCGGCGTGGACGAAGCCTGCGCAGTTGAAGAGGACATCCGGCTTGGTGCGCTCCACCGCGCCTTCCACTTGATTGAGCTGGAGCACGTCCAGCGTAAAGCGGTTGATCCCAGCCGGCAGCGTGTCGAGCAACGCCTCATTGATGTCGGTGGCGTAAACGGTCGCGCCTTCGTCGGCGAAGGCTTCAGCGGTGGCGCGGCCGATGCCTTGGCCGGCTGCCGATAGCAGTGCCGTTTTACCCTTCAGCCTCATTGCGCCTTGCCCTCGAACAATTCGGCGAAGAAATCGACCATCTCTGACACCATTTTGTCGCCGCTGCCGGTGGCCTTTGCCATGCCGAGCGAGGTTTTGGCGGCACCGGACATCAGCGAGGTGGCACCTAGGTCATCGGCCATTGTGGAATAGTAGCCGACATCTTTGCGGGCGTTGGCGATGGAGAAGGCGAGCATGTTGGGGTTGCCGTCGACAGCGTTGGCTTTGACGAATTCCATCATGCCGGACTTCAGCGGTCCGGCGCTCATGACGTCGAACAGCTGCTGGCGGCTGACGCCCGCTTGATCAGCCATGGCGAAGGCTTCGCTCATGGCGCAGGCGACGGTCATGCCGAAGAAATTGT
>ERZ1740058.946-NODE-946-length-16936-cov-8.580357_pt1 | contig 16936 bp, 10 predicted proteins | sample MGYA00581745_ERZ1740058 | MGnify/ENA primary metagenome ERZ1740058 (study PRJEB43018, sample SAMN04849742) | marine metagenome | isolation source: floating plastic debris | place: Pacific Ocean | collected 2008-08-30 | study: EMG produced TPA metagenomics assembly... | reverse complement strand
TCGGCTGATAAAGCGCCTCACCGATCTGGTGGAGAAAGGTGAAGGTGGACAAGGCCACCACCATCGCCAGTAAATTGGGGTGAGCGACAATGTAGCGAAAGCCAAAGGTAATCTCGTGGCTGATCTGTCGCCAGAGTGCGGGCTTTGAGGGCGGTGGTGGACTCTCTATCGCTTTCTGTGCAGTCCCAGGGATTTTGACGATCGCGAGGGTCAGTATGGCGATCGCAAAGGTGGTCATATCAATCGTGGTAATTCCCAGTAGGCCGATGAGCGGATACAACACCCCAGCCAACGCGGGCGACAGGATAACGGCCCCATGTTCTACCAAGGCTCCCATGCTGCTAGCACGGGTGTGATGGTGCGGGGGCACGATCAGCGGCACCAGCGTGGCATAGGTCAGGCTTTGCACATTGCCAAAGCAGCCAATGATGGCCGCGATTAGATAGATGTGCCAAATTTGCAAGATTTGCCACCCGGCCAAAATCCCCACGGAGAGGGTACAGCAGGCAGCCCCCGCGTCACTCAACCACAGCAGCACTTTGCGCGGCAGGCGATCAATCAACATGCCGGAGAACAACGTAATGGCCAACTGTGGGAGCTGATAGAAAACGAGGATGAGGGCGATCGCGGTGGCTGATTGAGTTTGCTGCCACATCCACAGCGTCAGCGCAAAGTAAGTCATGCTGCTGCCGATAGAGGAGGCCAGTTGCCCCATCCAGAGGGTGATAAATGTCTGCACGGCGCAGGGCCAAAATCAGGGCAGAAGCAGCGTAAATTGTTTGGTGACTAAATTCCTTTGCCAGCCGGAATTTTTTCTTCGTTAAACAGACTTTTTAGAGATCTCAGCATCGCGATTGCTAGAAATCTGGTTGAGGTAACTGACTCGATACTGTTTGACCGATGTGGTTGCGGCTCCAGAATTGTGCGCCGTTATAACTGAACCACAGGCTTCCACCCGAGCTTTGTAAGTGCCCGTTTCAAGCCCGTTAGGGGCGGCAAAGTCGATGAGTATTTCGGCCCAATCGGCGTTTTCTTCATCGTGAGCGATCGCTTGTTCAGTTTTGCAGTAGTTCAACCACTCCCAACCGCGCTGCTGCCAAATCTCGCGTTCAACGATTTGCGCGAACTGCGATAATCCCGATTGTCCTCGGTAAAACGATCGCAGTTCGGTGACGGGGCGATCGCGCTTAATTAGAGCCGGTAAAATCTCTGGTTCTAGATGCCCCCAAGCCTGCCCGGTGGGAAAGTCCATCAGCGTCGGGGCGAACTGATGGCCGCCAAAGTGAGAACAGCGCCAAACTCGGAGTTGGTCATTAGCGTACTCATTGCGGAGCTGCGCATAGATCGGTTGGCCAAAGCGGGCGCAGGCGACGTCAATGTTGCCGTGGGTGCAAACCATGATGTCTCGAATGGTGTCGGCGGGCTGTTGATAAGCCGCGAACTGGGGCAAGTTATCCGGCTGACTCAGCAAGGCTTTGATCAACGCCACCATCTGAACCGGAGGGACTAGGTAGGTCTGCTTTTCGAGTTGACCACCGGTCTTAGAGCCGCGACGGTAGTAGAAAAGATGGGCATGTTCGGGGATGGAGTATTGACGATCGGGGGCGATCGCAATCGGCGCGACGCGAATGCCCTGCGCCATAAGTTCGTGAAACAAATCGTGAATCGGCTGCAGGAGAGGGTCTTCATGAAAGCGCTCCTCGGTCCAGGGCATGGGAATTTCCATCACCAGCCAGCGATCGCTAGGGTTAGCGGTGCCGATAGGGTCTTCGCCGTTGGCTTTAGAAACGTCTGAACAGAATTTGCAATCTGCGGTTAGGGGAGAAGCAGTCATAAGGATCTACCTACCGTTAAGTAATTGGGCTTCTAATTCATTAAGATACAACTCAGTCCCAATGGGGCCGGGTAACCCTAAGCAGAGATAGGCGGGGATGAAATAGACTCGTCCCGCTTGGCTGGCATCGAGAGATTGAGCGATCGCATTCTCTTCCCACTGTTGGGGTAAGCTTTTGAGCTGGTGTTGCTCAAACTCATCCATATTCGTGAGCTGATTGACCTGGTCATTGAACCCCAGCAGGATTATGGCATCCGCTTCATTCAGTTGGGGCAGCGTTTCTAAAGAAATGGCGGTAGGTTGAGTCAGCTCCGCTTCGGTCAACTCAGGTAGATAAACCAACTCAAAGCCCAAATCAGCCACTAGGGAACCGCAAAAACTGTTTTGGCTCGTGATCAGCGTAAGTTGGGCGAACTGGGGGTCAGCGGCTAGCATCAAAACTTGAGGATGCGCCGTTATCACTGAAGCAAAGTCGGTTTGGGCGGCGGCTACTCGCTCCTGAGTCTCGGCCAGCAGTGTCGCGGCCCGCTCGGGTTGCCTCACGGCGGTCGCGATCGCTTGCAGATTCGCCTCCGTATCGAACCATTCCAGCAGTAGCGTCGGCGCAATCGTTGAGAGCGTCTCGTACTGTGCGGCATTCGCGGCACTGCCCAAAATTAGGTCCGGCTCTGCTTTAGCGATCGCCTCTAGCGAGGGGCTAAAGACCAGACCCACATTGGCTGGCTGGCTGGTGATTTGTGGCCCGAGATAGGGAATCTGCTGGGCCGGATTGTCATAGTCACCGGCATGAAAGGGAAAGCGATCGGCAAATCCAGCAGGCTGCACCTCCAGCGCCAGCATAAGTTCCAATAGGTTAGAGCCGAGCACGACGACGTTTTCTGGCTGACCACAGATCTCGGTGGCACCCGCCGTGTGCTCAATGGTGTGACAGGCGGCTGACGCCACCGCAGGGGACTCTGTTTCTGCTGAAGGAGAACCCGTTTCTGCGGATAGCGGGACTGATCGGTTGTCGACCTCCTGGCAGGCAACTGTCATGCAGGCCACGAACCACACTAATAGTAGAGGCCGAATGGTTGAAGTCACTCTCAAAATAGCTAAACGCGCTCTCCGCTGCCATCAACATTGCTTTTGCCAGTGCCCCCACTAGCCAAAGCTAAAACTCGACCGAAACTGAGCCCACCACGGAAAAAGGCGCACCGGGGATATTCCCAAAGTTCCGGTTATCCGTGACTCGGAAGTAGTTCACATCAAAAAGGTTGTTGAAATTTAACCCAAAGCGCCAATCGTCCCGCTCGTAAAACAGGGCGGCATTGGTAAGAAAATAATCGTCGACCTCAAAGCTATTGGCCAAGTCGCCCTCGCGATTGCCCACGTAGTTGACGCCAAAGCCAAAGCCTAATCCCTGCAAATCCCCCTGCTGAATTTCGTAGGTGGTCCATAGCCCGGCACTGTGATACGGCGCATCGGGCAAGCGGTTGCCGACTGGGTTGGTATTGTCTTCGCTAATTCTGGCGTCGATGTAAGCATAGTTGGCGATGACGTTCCAACCGGGTAAAATCTCGCCGACGATATCAAGTTCAATGCCTTGACTGCGCTGTTCGCCTGTAGCAACCACAAATAAGGGATTGTTGGGGTCGGTAGTGGAAATATTTTGTTTGGTGATGTCGAAATAGGTCAGGGTGGCAAGCAGATTGCCCTCTAAGAGTTCAGCCTTAACCCCGACTTCGTATCCTTCTGACCGTTCTGGTTCTAGGAAAGTCCCATCGATGGTGCGACTGCCAGAGTTGGGCACAAAAGCGCGAGAATAATTAGCGTAGATTGACAAGGTTTCTGTAGGTTGGTAAACGAGGCCAACTCTGGGACTCCAAGCATCAGTGCTGCGGCTATTCTCCGGTGTCCCCGCATCCTGACGATCGACAGTGTCATACCGCAGACTCCCCACTAAAGTGAACTGTTCACTAAAGGCAATTTGATCCTGCAAAAAGACGCCATAGCGATCGGTCGCTGTCTCAAAAAGCGGGAACTGAGGCGCATTGCTCAGATCGGGGCGGGGCGCTCCATAAACCGGGTTGAAAACATTCAATATGCTCGGATTGGCAAAGTCGGCTCGGGTGAAATCTTCCTCAAACCGGTTGAAATTGGCATCGACGCCCGCCAGCAGAGTGTGTTCAATCGAGCCCGTATTGAAGTTGCCGATGACATTTGCTTGCAGCGTGTAATCATTAGCGTAATATTGCCGCTCAGCAAAAAAGCGGGTGATATTGCCAGTGGCTTCGTCAAAGCCCAACGGGAGGGCGACCGCCGTGCTGTAGTCCTGGGTGACATAGCGGAAACCGTGGCTAAGGGACCAATTGTCGCTGAATTCGTGGGTGAACTCGTAACCTAGAGTGAGAGAATCGCTTCGGACGCGGTCGTCGGGCTCTCCTTGGGAAATATCGTCGGGCACATCGACCACCCGATCGCCAATAACGGGTAGTCCCGTATCAAAGGGAACTTCTTCATCCAAATACTCTGCCAACAGCGTGAGATGAGTGCGATCGCTGATCTCCCAGCTGACGACAGGGGCAATAAACGAACGGCTTGTATCCGTTTCAAAGCCGCGAAAGCTTTCCTCATGCTGGACGGCGGCGTTAAGGCGATAGGCCAGTTGCCCATCCTCAGTCAATGGCCCAGTGAGGTCAATACTCGGGCGCACTAGGCCGATACTCCCGACCTGAACTTCTAGATCGTAGAACGGATAGGGCAAAGGCCGCTTGGTCACGAGGTTGACAATGCCGCCCGGATCGGTTTGCCCATACAGCACCGAAGAGGGCCCTTTGATCACCTCAATGCGTTCGACGTTGGCCAGTTCTTGACTGCTCAGGTTGTTGGTCGTGCGAAAACCATCGCGAAAAATCGGCCCATTGCTAAAGGCATCAACACTAAAGCCCCGGATGGTCAGGGCCGCATTGTTTGAGAAGGTATCTAACTGACCCGCTACGCCGCTGACATTGCGCAAGGCATCATCAACGCGCAGAATCTGCTGATCTTCCAGCACCTGCTGCGGCACCACCTGAATGGCTTGGGGAATCTCTAAAATCGGCGTATCGGTGCGGGTGGCGCTGCTGGCGTTGGGTACAAAGTAGTCATCGTCCACTTGTTCACCGGTCACCACCACCTGAATCACCTCGTCATCCGGCACTGCCACTGTGGGGTCTCCGGGTCGGCCTCTCACCATCAGGTTCGTGGTGCCAACGCTAATATCGACGGTGGGGGGCGCATCTGCTCCCGTGATGGCAATGCGCACGAGATTATCCGGCAGGTTCACCACGTCGATTAGAGCAATGCCCTCGGTCGGGTTGCTGACGAGGAATTCTTCGGTGTTGGGTAGGTTCAGCACGGCATTGGGGATGTCGGCGATCGCGGCGTTTCCGGTGACGGCAGTTTCTGGCAGCGCTAATTCACCACTGGCGTCTAACTGCAGCGTGAAACCGTCTGCCGTCGCCTCGATTTGAACGTTGGTAATCTCGACGAGTTGAGTTTGGGCAATTGATGTCGATTGCTCTTCAATTGGGACGGTAGCCGCTGCGGGTTCATTGAGCGGGTGAACTGTGGGCATCGCCCCAGCCGCCTGCGTCGTAGTTGCCGGATCAGGAACTGGCTCTGTGCTCAAGCTGGCGTCAGCCCCTACCTCTATTGCTAGCGCCAGTGCCGGTGACAGCGTCAGTGCCAGCACTCCCGCTAACGTCGTCAACGGCAATCCCCACAATCCTTTCATCATGACCTTTTCATCCACACAACACACCAGCATTAACGCTAATCGTTCTTAATTAGCTGAGCTGTAGAGGCATGGTAAGGGGGAACTGCGATCGCGACCTTTGTGAACCGGAATATTTTCTTTGTTGACCGGAATTTTCGAGTTCAGAGGCTAGCCGCGCTGTTGTAACTGGTAAGCCTTGGGACTGATGGCATATTGCCGCCGAAATGCTGTGCTAAACGCCTCAGGATTGCGATAGCCAACTTGGGCGGCAACTTGCGCGACTGTTAGATAAGGGGAACAGAGTAACGTTTGGGCCTGCTGCATACGGCGATCGCGCAAATAGCCGAAAACCGTGGTGCCAAACAAATGACGAAACCCTTGTTTGAGGGTGCATTCATTGAGTCCCACCTGACGCGCTAGATCGGTGAGAGAGGGCGGATTGCACAACCGCTGATGCACAATCTCCCGAGCGTATTGCACCCGCTCTAAGTCACCCGCTTTCAGCTTGAAGGATCTGGGGGTTGGGGTGTCCGCTGCCAAACCGGCAATTTGCAGAGCCAACAGCTCCGATGCCTTGCTTTCTAAATACAGATGCTGCGCCGAGCCTTGGTAAGGACAAGCGAGAATCTGTTGCAGCACCTGCGCCATCGCGGGGGTGATTTTTCCCAGTGATCGGTGAAACCGGTGGGTATCTTGCATCATCTGTTGTAGCGGCGGCGGCAGTACCTCACCCGCCCTACCCAGTCCCTGAAAATAGTCCACATGGGCGCTAATCATCACCACTTGAATGGGCTGCTCCGATCTCCATTCTTCGGTTTCAGTCAAGTCGGGCAAATGATAAACATAGTTGTGTCCGGCAATTTCTTCATAGTCGGCGGCAATCCCTGGTACACACGGCGTTTTGACCCTAGAGCCACCGGACAGATAGAACTTGGCAACAATGGGAAAGGTCTCTGGATGATGATTGGTGATGGCTAGGGGCTGCTGCAACCGAACATTCCTAATGTCGATGGTCAATCCCCTTCTGAGCTGTAGAGTACAGTCGCCGCCTTGACCAATTTGCTGGGGCATATGGAGCTGATAGCCCAACTCAGTGGGCTGGTAAATGGACTCACCCTGTTCGTGGGCTTGCACCAACAAGTTATGGAAGTCGGTATCGGTCAGCGCGATCGCCATATCAGCCCAGTTGTATTGATACTAGATGAAAAGAATTGTCATTAGAGTAACGAGCGATCGCGAGATTGTAAACGGTATTGGTGGGTTATCAACGCGGAGCAGCACGACCCATTGCAGTGGATGATTCAGGGCTTTACAGTGTCTGTCTACTCTGGTGGCAACAGCTGTTCTTGCAATTCTTCTAAATACAGCTCGGTGCCGATGGGGCCGGGTAAACCCGCACATAGATAGACCGGCATAAAATATACGCGCCCTGCCTTGCTGGCATCGAGAGATTGAGCGATCTCGTTTTCCTCCCACTGCTGCGGCAGACCGTCGAGTTGATGCTGCTCAAACTCATCCATATCCGTGAGTTGGTTAGCCTGGTCGTTATACCCGAGCAAAATGATCGAATCGGCCTCATTAAGCTGTGGCAAGGTTTCTAGAGAAATTGGCACTGGTTGATTGAGCGCAGACTCGGCTGCACTTGGAGGAAGTACCAGTTGAAACCCTAGATCTGCCACCAGCGTGTCACACAGGCTAAAACGCCCAGTAAAGACAGCGAGTTGAGCCAGTTGAGGGTTTGACAGCAGCATCAAAACTCGGGGCTGCTCTGCTACCACGGGGGCAAGTTCTGCTTCCGCCGATGCTACTTGTTGGGTCATTGCAACCAGTAGTGGCTCGGCTCGTTCAGGATGATCCAACGCCGTTGCAATTGCCTGTAGATTCGTTTCCGTATCGAACCATTCCAGCAGCAGTGCCGGGGCAATTTGGGAAAGAGTTTCGTACTGAGCTTCGTTAGTAGTGCTCCCCAAGATTAGGTCCGGGTTGGTCTTGGCGATTGCCTCTAGCGACGGACTAAACGCCAAACCAACATTTGCTGGTTGACCAGTAACCTGCTTACCCAAATAAGGAATCTGTTGAGCAGGGTTGTCGAAATTGCCCGAGTGAAAGGCAAAGCGATCAGCAAAGCCAACGGGTTGAACATCAAGGGCCAACAGCAGTTCCAACATGTTGGGCCCCAGCACCACTACGTTTTGGGGCTGACCGCAAATCTCGGTCTCACCCAGCTTATGCTGGATTGTGCGGCAATCGCCTGATGCCGCCGATGGGGTAGACGCCTCGGGTGTAGCTGGATTCACATTGCCTTGGCAAGCGGCGATCGCGATCGCCGTCAGTAGATTGAATCCTAAAAGCCTAATTTTCAAACACCTTTGCACGCGTTTTGGGCCTTCAGTTCTCATCGTTATCGAAGCTGTTCAAATCCACCTTCTCTGATGAATAGAAAAGCATTATTCTCTCCCGAAAACAGCTAAAGATTTGGAAGTAGAGCCATTAAAAGGTGTATGAAACAGATGCTCGCACTGTGAGTGGATCGCCTGGGTAAATCTGTCTCGTCCGGCTGTTGTTTACAGACTCGATATAATCGACATTAAACAGATTTTCAACATTTAGCTGCACTCGCCAATCATTCTGTCGGTAGAAGACCGCCGCATTCGTAAGAAAATAGCTATCTACCTCAAAACTATCCGCTAAATCACCTTTTCTTTCACCCACAAAGTTAAAACCGAGACCAAAACCTAATCCCTGAAAATCTCCCGACTGAATTTCGTATGTTGTCCACAGGCTAGCGCTGTGTTCTGGGACACTAGGCAGTCGATTGCCGACAATGTCAGTATTGTTGTCCTCAGTCACTTCCGCATCAATGTAGGCATAGGAAGCCACCACATTCCACCCCGGCAGAATTTCGCCCGTCAGGCTGAAGTCAACCCCACGACTGCGTTGCTCTCCCGTAGCGACTGAGGCAAAGGGATTATTTGGGTCAGCCGTTGCCACATTTTGTTTGGTAATGTCGAAATAGGCTAGGTTGGCAGAAAGACGATTCTCGATAATCTCACCTCGGATGCCCACTTCAAATCCTCCGCCTTCTTCGGGTTCTAAGGGGTCGCCGTCTGCATCAGTTGCAGTGTTTGGCACAAAGGAACGAGAGTAGTTGGCATATAGAGAAATAGGTTCAGTTGGCTGGTAAACAATGCCAATTCGAGGGATAAAGGCATCATCATTTTGATCAGTCTCCACATCGGTCACAAGGTTTGTCGTCTCTTGATTAACCGTGTTATAGCGCAATCCTGCCACCAAAATTAAGTTGTCTAAAATGTCAATCTGGTCTTGTAGATAAAGCCCAAGCTGGTCTGTCCTAGTGGCAGTGCTACCAAAAACAGAAATATTAATGTCTTCCGTCCTGGGACGAGGAATAGCCGAGTAATCTGGATTAAAGATATTGATAGGAGTGGCAAGGGCGGGGTTTACAGGATCAAATCTGGTGATGACATCTCTATCCTCATGCGTCCAATCAAGCCCTAACAGTAACGTGTGTTGAACAGGCCCTGTACTAAATTCGCCTTGAATATTTGTGTAGAGCGAGTAAGTATCGTTTTCAGTAGACTGGGCAACAAACAAACGGTTCAAAATCCCGGCAGATTCATTCAGTGCAATAGGAATTGCCAGTACATCGTTAACAAAAGAACTAGAGGTATAGCGAAACTGATTTCGTAGCTGCCAATTGTCGCTAAAGCGATGTTCTAGGGTATACCCTGCATTTAGATAGTCCCGTTCGACCGTATCTTCAGGATTATTTGTCACTCGCTCTGGAGGAATGTCAGCAATGCCGTCCCCAAATGCAACGGTGCCATAATCAGCAGGTTCATTGTCTTCACTATACTCTGCGTTAAAGGTCACTTCGGTGCGATCGCTCACCAGCCAGGTCAGGGTGGGGGCAATGAAGGAGCGCTCAAAATTATTGTCATAATTGCGAAAGCTGTCTTCCCGGCGAACCAGGGCATTGAGGCGATAGCGCAAGCGCCCGTCTTCCGTGAGGGGGCCAGAAAAGTCAAGGCTGGGACTGATAAACCCTCGGTTTCCTCCCTGGAGTTGAACGTTATAGTACGGTTCCGCTAACGGCTGCTTTGTGACCAGATTAATCACCCCGCCTGGTTCCGCCTGACCATATAAAACCGATGCTGGACCCCGCAAGACTTCAACTTGCTCTAGGTTTGCGACTTCTGGGCTAGCCGCATCTCCACCAAGTGCAGGGAGAAGAAAGCCATCTCGCAAAACCGGAGCGTTGTCAAACCCCCGAATACTAAAGTTAAAACCACGCCCATCGTCATTGCCCAGAAATGTGACGCCTGCGGCGTTTTCAAGCACCTCTTCTAAACCAGTCGCCTGCTGATCTTCAATCACCTGACGCGGAATCACCTGAATCGATTGAGGTACATCGCGTAGGGGCGTATCGGTACGGGTGGCGGCGCTAGCTTCGGGTACAAAGTAATCATCGTCGTCGCCTTCACCCGTCACCACAACTTGAATGGCGTCTTCATTTGGTATCTGAACGGTGGGATTGCCAGACATACCGGTGATGATGAGACCAGTCGGAGCAATGCTGAGGTTAACAACGGGCGGGGCATCGGTGCCCGTAATCGCAATCCGCACTTGATTATCCGGTAGGTTCACGACATCAATTAGGGCGATGCCTGCCGCTGGGTTGCTGGCCAAAAATTCTTCGCTGTCTGGCAGTTGCAAAACGGCATTGGGGATGTCAGCGATCGCCGCATTGCCCGTCACCGAGGTTTCCGGCGTCGTCAACTCACCGCTGGCTTCTAGTCGTAGCGTAAAGCCCTCATCGGTGGCTTCAATTTGAATGGTTGTAATCTCAACCGGTTGGGCTTGAGCAGTTTGCGTTGGCCAGACTCCGGCAGACAACGGTAGTGAGTTGTCACCCGTGTTTTGGGTAGTTGCAGTCAGCGCTGCCTCTATTAGCGCTGACGGGGCATCGGTCTTAGGCTTTGCATTGCCTTCGGCAACTTCTGGTTGAGCCGACTCGGATAACGCGACCTGCCCCATCAACAGCCAGAGTCCCATCACCAGTCGCGCTGACTTACCACCGCTCATCAACCACTTTACAGTCATAGCCACTCTCACACCGTTAGATAAGAACACTTCTCAATAAATAGTGTTCAGATGATAGGGGCTACGCCGTTTTGTTTTCTTCGTAAATGAGAAATTTTCTTTGTGCGCTCAAAAGGTGGGTAAGTTAACGAGGTTTCCCTAGCTGGTAGGCTTTGGGACTAATGGCAAATTTACGTCGAAAAGCCGTGCTGAAGGCTTCTGGATTGCGGTAGCCGACATTTGCTGCGACTCCGGCAATGGTTAAGTTAGAGTGCCGCAACAAATGTTGTGCATGGTGCATCCGACAGTGGTGCAGATACCCAAATGGCGTGGTGCCAAACACCTGACGAAAGCCTTGCTTGAGCCGATGTTCGTTCAGCTCAACTTGCTGGGCTAACTCAGCCAGCGTTGGTGCTTCACTGACTTGACGCGCCAAGATAGCCTTGGCCATGTGCAGTCTTTCTAACTCGTATTTTGATAACCAGCGGCTGGGCGCTGAGGGCTGCACCTCTGACCAATGGGCAAATTGTAGGGTCAATAGCTCCAGCACCTTACTTTCTAGGTACAGTTGCTGCATCATACCCTGGTAGGGAGCCTGGAGAATCTGCTGCAAGACCTGATTCATGGCCGCAGACATCGGCCCCAACGATTGATGAAACCGCTGACTGTTATCGCCATCGAGTAGGCGTTTCAGCGCTGGGGCTAGCGGCGTCTCACCTTTGCTGAGGGGCTGGAAATAATCTAACTCAGCAGAAATCATGATTACCTGATGCCACTGGTCTGACGGCCAGTCCTCTAGCTCACTCATTTCGGGCAGGTGATAGACATAGTGGTAGCCAGACATTTCTGTATAGTCCGCTTTGACGCTGGTCAGAGCGGGGCCTTTTGTCCGTACCCGAGAAGAACCGGACAGGTAAAACTTGGCGACTAGGGGAAAATTAGCCCCGTGCTGGCGCTCCAGTCTTATTGTCTGTTGCGGCTTGATATTGAGAATATCCAGGGCTAGCCCACCCCGTAAACGGATACTGCGAGCGTTCCCTGAGCCAAGGCTGCTAGGCAAGCGGCCTTCAAGCTCAAAGTCTGTTTCTCGACGAAGCGTTTCACCGTTTTGCTGAGCGATCGCCGTGAGTTCTTCCAAATCTTGAAGTGAGAGAACCATTGTGCTGGATTAATTGGCTATTCTAAATGCAATTGGCTTTCATTAAACAATAGCCTAATCTGCGATACGGACATTTCTCTAGCGGTAGCGCTAGGAAATGAATAAGTTCTCAGTTTTGAGTTTTGAATGAGTTATCTACTAAGTGAACGCAAACCTTAAAGCCGATACTTTAATGAGTTCTTGCTGCTGACTGGCTGGGAAGCAATTGCGCTTTGAGTTCTTCTAAATAGAGCTCGATGCTAATGGGGCCGGGTAAGCCTAAGCACAGGTCGGCTGGAATGAAATAGATGCGATCGGCTTTGCTGGCATTTAGGGATTGGGTATTGGCGCAGCCCCTCCAATACAGAATCACTATAATTAGTGCAACTGCACCCTTGCGGAGCGAAACGACCCATCATGTTGTCATCCGTCAATCAATCGCTGCCCAGTGCCGCAGAACTCCCCTGCTCGGACGATACCCCTGTGGATAATGAGGATCAAAATCTGCTGCCCAATTTGCTGCTGCTGCTGTTGACGCATCTGTGGTCAGAGCGCCTGGACTGGTACTTTGGGGCTGATATGGCGATTTACCACACCACTGGGCCAAGTCATTTGGTGCCGGTAGTGCCCGATGGCTTTCTCAGCCTGGGAGTAGAGCGCAAAAAGGGCGGTAAGTCGCGGCGCAGCTATGTGATGTGGGAAGAGCAGGACATTTCCCCTATGTTTGTGCTGGAGATGGTGTCTCATCAGCCTGGGGATGAATACACCCGCAAACTAGAAACCTACAGCCGACTAGGGGTGCTGTACTACGTCATTTACAATCCTGAGTTTTGGCAGCGCGATCGCCATCAACCCTTTGAGGTTTACAAATTAGAGGGCGATACCTATCGCTTGCAGATTGGCGAACCCTACTGGATGCCGGAAGTCGGGTTAGGGATTGGGCGCTATCAGGGACAGGTCGGTGGCATACCGCAAGAAATTTTGACCTGGTACGACGCCCAGGGGAATCGTCACCTCAGTGCCGCAGAGCAAGAGCGACTGCGCACTGAGCAGGAACGGCAACGAGTGGAACGCCTGGAAGCCTATTTGCGATCGCAGGGCATTGATCCCAATGACCTTCCCCAATAGAGGCAATAGTCGGCTGGGATGAAACGCTAATCTGATGACAACAGCTGTTCTTTGAGTTCTTCGAGATATAGTTCGGTGCCGATGGGGCCAGGGACTGCCCCACATAAATAGCTGGGAATAAAATAAACACGGTCTGCCTGGCTAGCGTTGAGGGATTGAGTAATTGCATTCTTCTTCCAGGCCTGCTTTAGGGTCGACAGCTGATGCTCTACAAAATTGTCCATGCCGTCAAACTGGTTCAGGTCGCTAAAATTGTGTCCTAACACAATCAAGATATCGGCATCATTTAAAAAATCAGGTAAAGCTTCGAGGGAAATGGGTGCCAATAGATCAGCATCTTGCTTGTCTAGATCTGGTGGCACTGTCTCTTGAAATCCCAGTGTTTTAACTAATGAATGACAAAGTCCAGCTGGCCTGACAGGAATCGCTAGGGTTTGCAAGTCTGCTGATGAAGTCAGAAAGGCTACCCGTGGATAGGTCGCAACAAAATTGGCAAAGGTTTCTTGGGCAGATGCAATTTGTTGCTGGGTTTGGGTTAATACTTCTTCAGCTTGTTCTGTGTGGTTAATGGCTTGGGCGATCGCCTGTAGATTTCCCACCGGGTCAAAATAATCAAACATCAGAGTGGGGGCAATGTTAGAAAGCATTTCATAATGGCTAGAACTCACAGTCTCAGTAGCCAAAATCAAATCGGGTTTTACCTTAAGAATGGCTTCGAGTGATGGGGCTTTTGCTAACCCTACATTGGTTAATGGCTGGGTAATTAAATCTCCTAAATAGGGAATCTGTTGGCTAGGATCAGTGTAATCTCCTTGATGAAAGGCCACATGGTCGGCATACCCGACAGGCTGAATGTTAAGAGCTAATAAGGGCTCTAGCACATAGGGTCCCAACACCACAATTCGCTGGGGTTGACCGCAAATTTCGGTTGTGCCCTTTGTGTGCTCAATAGTGCGACAGTCAGCACCATCAGACGAGGCGTTAGCCATCGTCTCGTCTGACTGATAGACTTGCCGTTGACAAGCCACGATGGCTAAGACCGTCAGTAAACTGAATGCTAAGCGCTTAAGTCGTAAAAACCTTTGCATGGGTTACCAGGCTGAATAAACCATCGAGTCCTTGGTCAACGTGAAACGCGTAATCTCTTTCCCCAAGAGCATCAGGGAATAAGATCGTCAGCCATAGAACAATTAAAATTCGTACTCAACAGATGCCCTAACTGTCAGGGGAGCACCCCAAACATTTTGAAAAAATCTAACGCCGCCTAAACCCTCGACATAATCAATGTCAAAGAGATTGTCAACATTCAGCTGCACTTGCCAGTCACTCCGTCGGTAGAAAACCGCCGCATCGGTGAGAAAGTAGCTATCTGCCCTAAAACTATTGGCCAAATCGCCCTCTCGTTCTCCGACAAAGTTAAATCCTAAACCAAAGCCTAATCCCTGCAAATCCCCAGATTGAATTTCGTAAGTCGTCCATAAGCTGGCGCTGTGTTCAGGGACAGCAAAGAGCCGATTGCCGACAATGTCAGCGTTATTGTCTTCAGTAACTTCCGCATCAATATAGGCATAGGAGGCTACCACATTCCACCCCGGCAGGATCTCCCCAGTCAGGCTAAAGTCCACTCCTCGACTGCGTTGTTCGCCCGTAGCGACTGATGCAAACAGAACATTTGGATCGGCTGTCGCCACGTTTTGCTTGGTGATGTCAAAATAGGCCAGGGTGGCAGCCAGACGATTCTCGATAATCTCGCCTCTGATGCCCACCTCAAACCCTTCGCCTTCCTCTGGTGGGAGAGGTTGATCATCTGCATCGGTCGCAGTATTGGGCACAAAGGAACGGGAATAGTTAGCGTACAGAGAAATCGGCTCAATCGGCTGGTAAACGATGCCAATGCGAGGGGTGAAAGCATCGTCATATTGATTGGTATCTGTATCAGTCAAATTGTTAACGGTATTTTGATCAACCGTGTTGTAGCGCACCCCTGCCACCAGAATTAAATTATCTAAAATGTCAATCTGGTCTTGCAGATAGATTCCTAATCGGTCAGTCTCGACATTGTTGTCAATGGTAACAGGAATACTTTCTGCTGGTGGAGTGGGAAAAGCAGAGTAATCGGGGTCAAAAATATTGATAGGGCTTAAAAAAGCAGGATCATTGAAACCACCAAATCTTGAGAAAAACTCACTCTCAGAACGAGCTACGTCAACCCCAAATAGCAACGTGTGTTGTATTGCACCGGTATTAAATCTGCCCTGGATGTTTGTGTAGAGAGAATAATTGTTGAAGTCTTCCTCCTGATCAGTAAATGTCCGAGGCAGAATCCCAGTAGATTCGTCTATTAGTGTTCCTATCGGTACCGCATATGCACTGTAATCGAAGGAAGTAGAGATGTAGCTAAATTGATTCCGCAGTTGCCAATTGTCGCTGAACCGATGCTCTAGGGTATACCCCATGTTCAGATAATCTTGTTCAAGCGTATCTTCAGGATTATTCAGCACTCGCTCTGGGGGAATATCGGCAACGCCTTCCCCAAAGGCAATATTGCCCTGGTCATTGGGTTCATCGTCTTCAGTGTATTCCAGGTTAACGGTCAGATCGGTGTTGTCGCTAATCAGCCAGGTCAAGGTGGGAGCAATAAAAGAGCGATTAAAACTATTGTCAAAATCTCGAAAACCGTCTTCTCGACGAACCAAGGCATTAAGCCGATAGAGTAAGCGCCCGTCTTCGGTAAGGGGGCCGGAAAAGTCAAGGCTGGGACTAACAAACCCGTGACTGCCCCCTTGGAGTTGGACGTTGTAGTAAGGTTCCGATAACGGTTGTTTCGTGACCAGATTAATCACCCCGCCTGGGTCAGCCTGGCCAAATAGGACTGATGCCGGACCTCGTAAGACTTCAATACGTTCCAGGTTTGCCACTTCTGGCTCGGCAAAATCTCCGCCGCGAGCAGTGACACTAAAGCCATCCCGCAAAATCGGAGCCTCAAACCCTCGAATGTTAAGCTCAATGCCGCGCCCCCCATCGTTGCCCCGAAACGACACCCCAGCAGCGTTTTCGAGCACTTCTTCGATGCCGATCGCTTGCTGGTCTTCAATCACCTGACGGGGAATCACCTGAATCGATTGAGGCACATCGCGCAGGGGGGTATCGGTGCGGGTGGCGGTACTAGCATTGGGCACAAAGTAATCATCGTCCTCCGTTGCACCTGTGACCACCACCTGAATCGCTTCCTCATCGGGTGTTTGAACGGTGGGATCACCAGGCACACCGCTGATGGTGAGGCCAGTCGGGGCAATGCTGAGGTTGATGGCAGGCGGGGCATCGGTGCCGGTAATCGCAATCCGTACTTGGTTATCCGGCAGGTTAGTGATGTTGATGAGTGAGATGCCCTCAGCCGGGTCGCTAACTAAGAATTCTTCGCTGTCTGGCAATTGCAAAACGGCATTGGGGATGTCGGCGATCGCGGCACTTCCCACTATCGACGTTTCCGGCGCAGCCAGTTCCCCATCAGCCTCTAACTGCAGGCTAAACCCCTCAGCGGTTTCGGCAACTTGCACATCGGTAATCGCGACGGGTTGGGTTTGAGAGATCGCCGGTTCTGCATCGGTATTCGTCAGTGGCAAGACTTGTGGAACCTCCACCACTGACACGATCTCAGCATAGGGGGCGACGGCGGCTGCGCCAGTGGATGGGTCGGTTGCAGTCGCTGCGATGTCACTGTTCGGCGTATTTTCCCGACTCGGCAACTCGGCTGCAACGTTGGGTTCAACCAGTAGCGCTGCCGCTGAGGTGGCGTCAATGCTCACTGGATCGCCCTCTGGGAGAGGAGTCAGCGGTTCTGCTAGAGCAGGTTCCATTGCTAGGGCCGCAATCGCCCCAACGCAAATCGTCCAAGCTGTGCCATACGCTAGTTTTGACATTACACTCCGTTTACCCAAATCGGTCACACACTAATGCCAGCCATTCTTAATTGGCTTGGTGACAGCATGGTAGT
>ERZ1740058.945-NODE-945-length-16945-cov-7.597336_pt1 | contig 16945 bp, 12 predicted proteins | sample MGYA00581745_ERZ1740058 | MGnify/ENA primary metagenome ERZ1740058 (study PRJEB43018, sample SAMN04849742) | marine metagenome | isolation source: floating plastic debris | place: Pacific Ocean | collected 2008-08-30 | study: EMG produced TPA metagenomics assembly... | reverse complement strand
AACCGCACCAGATGCGGCCGAAGAGCGCGGTGAAGAAAAAGACCGAGAGCGCGATGGTGATCAGCATCAACGCGAGTAGCAGCGTGTCGGTCGGGTAGAGCGTGGTGCCGAAGAACGTGAACTCTCGGCTGAGGATGTCGATCAACAGGGGCGGCTTGCCATCAATGCGGAGGTGCGGCAGCGTGACGAAGAGCACGATGAGCCCATACCCAACGGCCCTGCGGCGGTTGAGCCAGCGGCCCTTCGAGAGCCGCGGGTTCAGCCAACGACGCGTCCCGTCGACGTTGAGAGTCGAGAGGACGCGTTCGGCTTGTGGGGCGTTGGCGGTCATAATCGGTTCGCTGTTGGTTAGCCGCCTTCTTCGGCCGCCGGCCAGGGGGCGATGATCTCTCCCTCGGGCGCCTTGCGGTTCGAGTTGTTACCGCGGAGCGACGCCACGTACGAGCTCAGCAGCACGGCCTCCTTGGGGTGCATGCGGTTGCCCCAGGCCGGCATCGCGCCGTTGTTCGCACCATCGACGATGATGGTGTGGATGTCCGTGATGGAGGTGACGTTGATGTAGTTGTCGTCGGTCAGATTGGGGCCGATGCCGCCGCCGCCGTCCGCGGCGTGGCACGACGTGCAGTGCATCTGGAAGATCGAGGCGCCAAAGTCCATCCACTTTTCGTCTTGCATCAATGAGACGAGCGTGGCTTCGTCGGCCTGCAGGTCGCCAAGTGCGCCGAACAGGCGCGCGGTCTCGGCGAGCTGGGCCGCGGCCAGGCGGTCGGTCTGGTGCACGAACCACGGGCTCTCGAGCGAGAGGAAGAAGTAAACCACGCTAAAGACCATGGTGAACAGCCAGATGAGGTGCCACCACAGCGGCGTGGGATTGTCGAACTCCTGGATGCCGTCGTACTGGTGACCCTTGATCAGGAGTTTGTCGCTCTGGTTTTGCTTATCCATGCGCACGCTCCCGCATGTTCGAGGCGATCCCTTGCGAAGTAACGTCTACCGGTACGCCCTCGTCGAGGACGGCGGCGGCCATCTGCTGCTCGAGTCCGCGACTACTACGGATGGTCCTCAGCGTGACAAGCACGAACACGCCGACGAAGAGGACCAGGGCGGCTTCGGGCCACACGGACAGGTCGATGTGTCGAATGGTGTCGGAGAGCATTACTGATCGCCTCCTTCCGAGTCGGTGCCGGCTTCGGCAGCAGGGTCGGTCGCTTCATCCGCCGCGGGTTTTTCGGCGGGCGGTTCCTTGCTGATGTCCACGCCCAGTCGCTGCATGTATGCGATGAGGGCGACGACCTTCTTGTCGCTCACGTCCATCGTCGTTCCGCTGGATTGCGTGAAGATCTCGTCGGAGAACTGGCGAGCCTGCTCTCGCGCCATCTCGGACGCGTTGTTGACGGCCTCGCCATAGGGCACGCCGAGCATGGCCATCGATCCGACGCGCGCCTTGATGCCCTCGAAATCCAACTCTTGACTGAACAGGTGCTTGTAGCTCGGCATGATCGAGCCCGCGTTGTACTCCTGTGCGTTGTAGAAGTGCTCGTAGTGCCACCAGGAACTCTGGCGGCCACCCTCGCGGGCGAGGTCGGGGCCGATTCGGCGGCTGCCCCACTGGAATGGGCGGTCGTAGATGAACTCGCCGGCCTTGCTGTACTCGCCGTACCGCTTCACCTCGGCGAATATCGGCCGGATCATCTGCGAGTGGCAGTTGTAACAACCCTCGGCGATGTAGATGTCGCGACCGGCGAGTTCCAGGGGTGTGTACGGCTCGACTGTGGCGATCGTGGGCACATTACTCTTGATGAGGAACGTGGGGATGATCTCGAACAGTGAGTCGTCGTCGACCGAGATAAACACCCAGATGGTGAACTTGATCGGCCGGGCTTCGAGCCGGCGGTGCCAGAACGCCTGCAGCCAGCGGTCGGCGGCGTGACCCGCCTCGACGTTGGCGCTCAGGCGGCTGGTTGCCTGCTGGAAGTTCTCGTTCAGCGGGGCCAACGGGGCGGCCTCGTGCACGACGACCTCGTACTTGGCCGGACGCATGCGCCAGGTCTGCCAGAGGTTGAGCACGCCGATGACCATGCCCACGAAGTACATCACGCTGCCGATAGCCCGGATCCAGTAGAGCCATTCGAGGCGGGTGACTGTCTCGAGGATGTCTCCGAACATGAGCTGTCCATTGCTGGCGAAGGCGCGCCACATGATGCCCTGTGTTACGCCGGCGGCGTACATCGAGAGGATGTAGAGCGCGATGCCGATGGTGCTAACCCAGAAGTGGGCGTTGGCCCATTTGACGCTCCACAGGCCCTTGGTCTGGAAGATACGGGGGGCCAGCCAGTAGGCCATGCCGAAGATCATGAAGCCGTTCCATCCCAGCGTTCCGCTGTGGACGTGGGCGATGGTCCAGTCGGTGTAGTGGCTCAGGCTGTTGACGGTCTTGACGCTGAGCATCGGCCCCTCGAACGTCGCCATCATGTAGAACGTGATGCCGACGACGAAGAACTTGAGTACCGGATCGGTTGTGACCTTGTGCCATGCGCCGCGGAGGGTAAGCAGGCCGTTAATGCCGCCGCCCCAACTGGGCATCCACAGCATGATGCTGAACACCATGCCCAGGCTGCTGGCCCACTCGGGCAGGGCGGTGTAGTGCAGGTGGTGCGGGCCGGCCCAGATGTAGATAAACACGAGCGACCAGAAGTGCACGATGCTGAGCTTGTAGCTGAAAACCGGGCGGTTGGCGGCCTTGGGCATGAAGTAGTACATCAGCCCAAGGAACGGCGTCGTCAGGAAGAACGCCACGGCGTTGTGGCCATACCACCACTGCATGAACGCATCCTGCACGCCGGCGTACAGCGGATAGCTCTTCAGGGCGATTTCGGCGCTGGTCACCTCGCCGGTGGTCAGGAACTGGTAGACGCCCACGGGGATCCAGAGGTTGTTAAACACGTGGAGCACCGCCACCGTGACGATTGTGGCGATGTAGAACCACAGGGCGACGTACAGGTGTCGCTGGCGGCGGTTGATGAGCGTCATAAAGAAGTTGACGCCGAAGAAGCCGACCCACACAACGGCGATGGCCAGATCGATGGGCCACTCGAGCTCGGCGTACTCCTTGCCCTGGGTGATGCCGAAGGGCAGGGTGAGGGCGGCCGACACGATGATCAACTGCCAGCCCCAGAAGTGCAGCTTGCTGAGCTTGTCGCTCCACATGCGAGCCTTACAGAGCCGCTGCGTGGAGTAGTAGACCGCCGCGAAGATGGCGTTGCCCGCAAACGCGAAGATTGCCGCGTTGGTGTGCAGCGGCCGCAGGCGACCGAAGGCCAACTGGGGCAGCACGTTCAATTCGGGAACGGCGAGCTGGAAGGCGATGATGACGCCCACGAGCAGGCCGACAAGCCCCCAGGCCAGTGTGGCCCAGAAGAACATGCGGACGATGGCGTCGTCGTAACTGAAGCGGTCGAGAGCGCCGCCGTTGGTTGGGCCGTGTGTCGATGCTGCGTTCACATCGCTGGGCACGGCGGCCTCTGAGGCATGGCTTGCGTCGGCCATATCGGCATCCCCTGATTGGTCCCGGGAAGTACCCCCGGAGACCTCCTGTCAAACCAGAATCATCACTGATCTACAGCATTCCACGCCGCTACGCCAGAATCAAGCGATATCTGCATATTTTTATAGATTACTACTTTTCAGGCCATATCTGGGGTAGACTGTGGTGAATCCCAAGGCTCGCGTCGCCTGGGAGCATTGCGAGGAGGCCCGCTCCATGTTCAGCATGACAACGGAGTACGCGCTGCGTGCGGCGGTCTTCCTGAGCGAGTGGTACGGCGAGGTCCAGACCGCGGGCCGGGTGGCCGAGGCGACGCAGACGCCCGTGCGGTACGCGTCGCGCGTGTTGCAGCTGCTCGTCGAGGGCGGGCTGGCCACGAGCCAGCGCGGGCCTACGGGGGGCTTCGCCCTTTCGCGTGAGCCCTCGGAAATCACGCTGCTCGACGTGGTGCAGGCGATCGAGCCCATCCAACGCATCCGCGACTGCCCGCTTGGCTTGGCTGAGCACGCCGATCAACTCTGCCCGCTTCACCGCGCGATGGACGCCGTCGCCGCGAAGACCGAGGCCACGCTCGGTGCGCTCACCCTGGCGGATGTCATGACGCAGCAGGTCGTGCCGCTGGGCATCTCGATCCGCAGCGGCAAGGCCACGACATTTCCGGCGCAGCCGCCGAAGGTCGATGTCGGGACGAACGGATCGGCCAACGGTTCCGCGAGCGGGTCATCCAACGGCTCGTCGAACGGTCACTCGAACGGCGCCGGCTGATCAGCCCTCTATCGGACTCGGTTGGTCCGCGACCTCGTCCGCCGAGGCCATTTGAGCTTTGCGGTGCCCGGCCTTCATGTTGATCACCTCAACGATGATCGCGAATGCCATCGCGAAGTAGATGTAGCCACGCGGCAGGTGCTGGCCCGCGCCCTCGGCGACGAGCAGTACACCGATGAGGACGAGGAAGGCCAGAGCGAGCGTCTTCATGGTCGGGTGGGTTTGCACGAAGCGTGCGATCGGGCCCGCGAAGGCGATCATGACGCCAATGGCGATGATGACCGCCGTGGCCATGATCGCGTAGTTGCTGGTCATGCCGACGGCGGTAATGACTGAGTCCAGCGAAAACACGAGGTCGAGAAGTAGAACCTGCACGAGCACGCTGCCGAAGGTGGCGGTCGCTTGCTTCTTTATGCCCGGGCGGGCGCTGGGCTCGTCCTTGTTCTTGCCGCCCTCCTCAACCATGTGGTGCAGTTCCATCGTGGCCTTGGCGATCAGGAACAGCCCGCCGCCAAGGAGGATCAGGCTCTTGCCGGAGAGTTCCATCTCGACCCACGGGACCGTGTAAAACGGCTCGTCGAGCTTGATGATCAGGAACGCCAGCGCAAGCAACACCAGGCGCATGACCATTGCGAGCAGCAGGCCGATCGTGCGGGCCTTAGCCTGCTGCTCCTTGGGCAGACGGTTGGCCAAGATGGCGATGAAGACGACGTTGTCAATGCCCAGGACGATCTCGAGCGTCGTGAGCGTGAGCAGGGCAATGAGGCCTGCGGCGCTGAAGAACGCTACGGCTTCGGGCGTCGGGATGGGGGCGCTGCCGTCGGCGATGACGCCCAGCACGGGAGTGATCGAATCCAGGCAGAATAACATAAACCAGTCTAGACAGCAGCTTGGCCTTCGAGATCGAACGCCGATTTGGTTCGCTGACGTACGCTCGAGGCATGAAGACGATCGGTATCGCAGCCCACAGTTCCGAGGGGGGAGCCTTGTGCTTCCTGACGGCGTGCCACGCTGGGGCCGAGCAGCTCGGTGCGCACATGCACCCCGACATCGTGCTCAGCGCGGTGCCGATGGGGCTCAGTATGCCGGCGTGGGAAGCCGATGATCAGGAAGCCGTCGCGCAGCACCTGATCCGCGGTGTTCAGATTGTCGCCGACGCGGGGGCGAATTTTTATGTTTGTCCTGACAACACGGCGCACATCGTGCTTGAGAAGGTTGCCGGCCGGATGCCCATCCCTGGTCTGCTCTTCTGACGCGGCTTGTGCCGTGAGATCGAGCTAAACGGAGGGACTCGAGTGGGGCTGCTTGGCACCAAGTGGACGATGACCGGCCCGGTGTACGAGCGTGCACTCGCGGCGCACTCAATGGAACGGCTCGTCCCCGACAAGTCGATGCGACTCGAGCTCAACGCCGCGATCTTCGACGAGCTTTGCCAAGGCCGATTCACCGATGCGACGACGAAGTTGTTCCAGCACGCGATCGACGGCTTAAAAGACCAAGGTGCGGAGTGCGTCATCCTCGGCTGCACGGAGATCCCGCTCATCATCAACGATGAGAACTCAGCGCTGCCCGTGCTCGACTCGACCCGCCTGCTTGCGAGGCACGCCGTGGCCGAGGCTCTCGACGACCACGCGATCGCTTCAGAGGCGGGTTGGATTTCCGCCCAGGGCCGTTACTCGAGCTAGCTCATAAGGTGCCGCGACATGTCGACGCAGCGGTGGGCGTAGCCCGCCTCGTTGTCGTACCAACTGACCACCTTGAAGAAGCGATCGTTGAGCTCGATGCACGCGTCGGCGTCGTAGATGCTGCTGTGGGGGTCGCCGATGAAGTCACTGGAGACCACGGGCTCTTCGGTGTAGCCCAGCACGCCCTGCATGGGGCCGTTGGCGGCGGCCTTCATGGCCTCGTTGATCGCGGCGAGGTTTGTAGCCTTGGCGGTCTTGAACGTGAGGTCGACGCAGCTGACGTCGGCCGTAGGGACGCGGAAGGCCATGCCGGTGAGCTTGCCCTTGAGTTGCGGCAGGCACAGCGTGACCGCCTTGGCAGCGCCGGTGCTGGCGGGGATGATGTTCATGTACGCGTTGCGGCCACCGCGCAGGTCCTTCTTGCTCGGGCCGTCCTGGGTGGGCTGGGTCGCCGTCGCGGCGTGCACGGTGGTCATCAGGCCTTCGTCGAGCCCGAAGTTATCGTCGATGACCTTGGCAATGGGCGCGAGGCAGTTGGTCGTGCAGCTCGCGTTGGAGACGACGACGTGCTTGGCGGGGTCGTAGTCTCCATGGTTCACCTTGTAGCACAGCGTGGGCACGGTATCGGTCGTCTTGGTGGGAGCACTTATGAGCACGCGCTTTGCGCCGCCGCTCTCCACGTGCTTGATGGCGTCCTCGTGCTTGGTGAAGAAGCCGGTCGACTCGATGACAACGTCGACGCCCAGATCGCCCCACTTGAGATTGGCCGGGTCGCGTTCTTCGAAGACCCTCGTCGACTCGCCGTTGACGGTGAATCCGTCGCCCGAGAGTTCCACCTGGGCCGGCTTGCAGTCCACGAGGAAGCGGCCGTGCATCGTGTCGTACTTGAGGAGGTAGGCAAGATTCTCCGGCGGCACGAGGTCGTTGATAGCGACGACGGTGACGTCTGGCTGCTGCGCAGCGATGCGGTAGACGAGCCGGCCGATGCGTCCGAAACCGTTGATGCCCAGGCGGATAGCCATGTCGTGAACCCCTCCAGGAAGTGTCGCCGGGGCCAAGTGCCGCCTCCGGCCGGTGCGAGTCAGAAACGAGCCGCATGGTAGGTGGGGGGGTGGGCTGCGGACCCGAATCGAGTTACTATGTTCGGTCGATCGTCGGCTGACGGCGACGGCCATCGCGGGGGATTCACGCTGTGCCAACCGAGAAGACTTGCATCGTCTGCGGGGTCGATTGTGCCGATCGCCCGCGCATGAAGGACTCCAAGGGCCGGTACGCGTGCCGATCCTGTGTCGAAGCCAAGAAGAAGCCTCGCAAGCCGGCGGCGCCAGCCGCGTCGACGGCCCCGATTGCCATCGCTGAGGACGACGCTCCAGCCGCCGATGCCGGTGGCGGCTTCAGCATGGACCAGTTCCTTGGCGGGGTCGAGACGCCCGATGCCGAAACCGTTTCCTACTGCCCAAACTGTGGCGCACCACGGGCGGCCGGCGCGGTCGTATGCATGGACTGCGGGTTCAACTCCGAGACGGGTGCGGCGATCAATACCAAGGTGCTGAAGGCGAAGACCAAGAAGGAACGCCGGGCGCCAAAGCTCTCGGGTGGCGTCATTTTCGCGCTCGTTGCCTTAGGGATGGTTGTCGGTATCGCCCTGCTCGCGCAAGTTTCAAGAGAAGCAGCGCTGGCGGCGGCGCTCATTGCCGCGGCGTGGCAGATCGTGGCCTATGTCATCATGGTGTTCGCGGCCTTCCACGACGATGACAAGTTCTGGGGCATCATTGGAGCGCTCTTCTGGATTCCGCTCGCTGGCGGCTTGTGTGCGCTGTCATTCTCCTTGTACTACTGCACTATCGGCAGCGAGAGACGCAGCTTGAAGCTGAACTATTGGGCCGCCGTACTCGCCGGGATCATCGTGATCGTCTCGATCGCGGCGAACGACATCAGCCTCTTCGCGGAAACGTTGTCCGAGGAAACAACCCTCAACAATCGGCGATAGCTCGGATGTCCTGAGTGGTCCGGGCCGATGCGAGCCGTCTGGGCTGCGCTGCCCGGGTGCGGCTGCCCGGGTCGGCTTGGGCTGAGCAGCGTGGCGAGCCCGATCAGTCCGGGCTCGGCCGGCCGACGGGGCGCTTCAGTGACGCGTTCGCAGGACCCGCGGCCACGCTCGGCCTGAGGCTCGCCTCGGCGGAAACGTCACCGTTCGGCGTGCCATATGCTGGGCCATGACGCATAAGCCCCAACCGACGTCCGGCTCACAAGATGGCATCGAGAGCGCCCTGCACGAGGACCGCGTGTTCCCGCCGCCGGCGTCGGCCGACCTCGGGCTTGGCAAGTGGCACGTGGGCTCGATGGCCGAGTATGAGGCCGAGCACAGGCGATCGGTCGAAGACCAGGACGGATACTGGGGCGAGATCGCCAAGCGGCTGCGCTGGATGAAGCCGTTCGACAGCGTGCTCTCCGGCGGCTTCCCCGAGCCCAGGTGGTTCGAGGGCGGCCAACTCAACGCCTGCGACAACTGCGTCGATCGGTTCGTCGACGAGGGCCACGGCGACGAGGTCGCGATCATCTGGGAGGGAGAGCCTGTAGGCGATGGCGGCCCGGAGATCCGCCGCGTCACGTATAAGGAACTGCAGGAGCAGACCGCACGCCTCGGCAACGCGCTCAAGAAGCTGGGCGCGACCAAGGGCGATGTCATCACGATCTACATGGGCATGGTGCCCGAGCTCGCGATCGCCATGCTCGCGTGCGCCCGCATCGGCTGCCCGCACTCGGTGATCTTTGGTGGGTTCAGCAGTCAGGCCATCGCCGACCGCGTGCAGGACGCCAGCAGCAAGATTGTCATTACCTGTGATGGTGGTTGGCGTCGTGGTAAGGTGGTGCCGCTCAAGGAGAACGTTGACAATGCCATCGAGATGATGGGCGACACGAGCCCCGTCGAGCACGTGCTGTGCTTCGGGCGATGCCACAACAAGATCGCATGGGGCGAGCTGGATCGCTGCTGGAACGAGGCGATGGAAGCCGCGTCGGCCGACTGTCCATGCGAGCCGATGGGCAGCGAGGACATGCTCTTCCTGTTGTACACCAGCGGCTCGACGGGCAAGCCCAAGGGCATCGTGCACACCACCGCCGGCTACCTCTTGTACGCCGCGCACACGGGGCGACTCACATTCAACCTCGAGCCCGATCAGAACCAGGTCTACTGGTGCACGGCCGACTGCGGATGGATCACCGGGCACAGCTACATCGTCTATGGCATCCTGCCGAATCGCGTCCCGACGCTCATGTACGAAGGGGCGCCCAACGCGCCGGCCGAGGATCGTTTCTGGGACATCGTCGAGCGCCACAAGGTCACGCAGTTCTACACCGCGCCGACGGCGATCCGCGCGTTCATGAAGTGGGGCGATGAGCACCCCAAGAAGCACGACCTGTCATCGCTGAAGATCCTGGGCACGGTTGGTGAGCCGATCAATCCCGCGGCGTGGATGTGGTATCGTGAGTTGATCGGTGGCAACCGTTGTCCGATCGTGGACACCTACTGGCAAACCGAGACGGGCGGGCACGTCATCACGCCGCTGCCCGGCGCGACCGACCAGCACCCGGGCTCCTGCACGCGTCCGGCGTTCGGCGTCGATGCCGCCGTCGTCCAGCGGGATGGCACGGAGTGCGAGGCCGACAAGGGCGGGCTGATGGTCATCCGGAAGCCGTGGCCCGGCATGCTGCGCGGCGTGTTCGGCGACCGCCAGCGCTTCATCGACACGTACTTCTCGACGGTCTATGAGGGTGGTGATGTCGATGGCACGCCGTACTACACCGCCGGCGACGGTGCGCGGCGAGATACGCACGGCAACTTCTGGATCATGGGCCGCATCGACGACGTCATCAACGTCAGCGGCCACCGCATGGGCACGATGGAAGTTGAGAGTGCCTTGGTCGCGCACGACGCTGTGGTCGAGGCCGCCGTTGTCGGCGTTCCGCACGAGATCAAGGGCACGGGCATCGCCGCGTTCGTGACGCTCGCCAGCGGCTTCGAGGCCGGCGATGATCTCAAGAAGCAGTTGGGCGCGCACGTGGCCGATCAGATCGGCGCCATCGCCCGCCCCGACCAGGTCCGCTTCGCCGAAGCCCTGCCCAAGACCCGCAGCGGCAAGATCATGCGCCGCCTGCTGCGCGACATCGCCGCGGGTGTGGAGGGCACGCAGGATACCTCGACCCTCGAAGACTTCAACGTGCTCGCGAAGCTGCGCGAGACCGAGGAGTAGTGGGGCGTTCGGGAGTCGAGGGGTACTAAGACAGCGCCCGCAGCGCTCCGCCGAACTGGATCAGCGCGAACACCGACGCGATGACGCGCACGTGGTTCCACCGCGTCCAGACCACACAGTACTTCCGCCAGAGCTCGGCCGACGCCGGGTCGTCCGCGTCGACGGCGGCAAGGGCGTTGTTCAACGGTACGTTGCCGGCGGCCGTGACCACGAAGACGCCGAGCACGTAGAGCACGCCCGCCGACGCCATCGGGAGCCACCAGCCCTGGTCGGTGTTGAATAGCCCGAGCGCCACGGCCCCGACGCCGAGCACCGCCGTGCCAAAGAACGGCACCATGAACCACGGCGTGAACACGGTCTTGTTGATGTTCTGCATCGCGCGGATGCCCTCGGCATCGGGCATGCGCGCCAGGGCGGCCATGATGAACGAAGAGAAGCCGAAGAGCGCCCCGCCAATGAGCGCGACGCCGACGATGCCAACGCGGGCGAGGATGTTGATGGTCTCGTCCATGCCGTCCTTTCCGTGCACGGGATGCTCCCCCGGCAGATGCACGCATCCTTGGCGATGGTCGCGCTGTCCACCATCGATGGGCACGCGGTTTTCCGGCACGCGCGGCATGGGCTTACAGAAAAAGGGCGGCCGCGGCCGCCCCTTACTTCGGGATGCCTTGTGTTCGTCCGTCCGGCTCAGCCGGCCTTCGCGCTGCCCGCGGCCGTCTGGGCGTCCTTGAGCGCCTGCGCGTCCCCGATGGTCAGGGGCTCACCGATGCCTGGCCCATGGATGCCGTCCGTCGCGGCCTGGGCGCCGCCGATCGTCCCCTCGCCGCTGCCGTTGCCGAAGAGGAACGGCACCGGGTAGCTCCACTCGCTGAGCACGCCGTTGGTCAGCTTGGTGCGCACGCGGTAGCTGACGCGCTCGAGCCCGCTGGGCACCGTCGCGTTGCTGCAGATCTTCTCGGCGATGGTGTCCAGGTACTGACAGTCGCCGGCTTCCTGGCCGACGGCCTTGATTTGGCGCTCCACGATGAACACCACGCCGCCGGCCTTCGAGCCCTTGAAGCGCAGGACCACCTCGCCTGAGGTCGTGCTGCCGGTGCGCAGCTCGGTGGGCACGGCCGCCTCGCTGCGCGGCGTGGCGGGCCTGGGCGGGTCGATGAGCGCGAGCTGGTACAGGTCGTTGGTGCCATCCTTCTTGGCGGCCACGCGGATCTGCTGGACCAGCAGCGAGCCGAAGTCGTACAGGGCGCCCAGGGCCTCGTCCTGCGCGTCGACCTTGGCGCGGTACTCGTTCCAGGCTTCCTTGGCCTCGTCGAACTTCACCTCGGCGTCGGCCAGCAGGTTGTTGAGCGTGGCCAGGTCGGCCACGCTGAGCGTGAGGGCCTCGGCGTTGGTGGTCCAGGCGGCGATGCGCTGGTTGAAGAAGTCCAGCGTGCCCTGCTGCGTGCGATCGATCGTGCTCATGACGAGCTCCTTCGATGGTCGCCCGCAGGGGTCGTGGGCGTGTGGTCCAGCGCCGGGCCGATCCAGGGTGACCCGAACGCGTATCGGTTGTAACCCGGACATCCGGGCAGCTAACCCGCACATCGGGAGGGTTTGGAGCGATCGCCAGCGATCGGTTGTCCGGATTGGCCAGATGGGGCCGTCTGTGCGGTCTGGAGAAGGCCGTTGGGGGTACGGGCGGGGGTGATTCCGCCTTCCGGCGGTGGCATAGACGGGTTATGGAAGGGTGGCTTCGCTTCGCAAGAGGCCATGCAGCCATGAGCGAGCCCACACGGGGACACGTGGACCTGTCATACGCCTCGCTTTGGCCACCACACCCTGGCATCTATGAAACTCTGGGCAGCCGAGCAACTGCACGGCCAATCTTCCACAGAGTCCTGTGAATTGGCCTTGGCGCGTTGAGGCAATAGCGATAGACTGACTTTGCGTTGCCACCATCGCGACGCTCGTTCTGGCATCGTGAGGGGATCAGCATGACAACGTGTACAGACCGCAAAACACCCAGCCGGGCGTCATTGGCTCCATTGACCGCCTTCTGGCTGGCCATCGTTGGCTGCTTCATGCTCGCCGAGCCGACCCGCGCGCAGGAAGACCGCGTGCCGCCCCGAGTACTCTCGACGTCGCTGCCCCAGGACGCCGGCGGCGCCAGTTGGGCCGTCGGTCGCGGCGGGCTTGATCGCTTCCAGGTCGTGTTCAGCGAAGCGGTTCTGGTACCCGATGGGGCCGTCGGCCTCCGCGGCGTCAACGCGGGGAGTATCCAGGTCGAGATCGAACTCGATCCCAGCGGAACTGCACTCACGGTAACGCCCCTGGCCGACACGTCCGCCGACATCCTAACGCTCATCATCGACTACACCATCACCGACCTCGCTGGCCGCGCCCTTGACGGAGAGACCGGCGAGCCACTGCTCCCGACCATTCCCACCGGCGATGGCAGACAGGGTGGGCAGTTGGTGGTGCGGATCAATGCCCTCCAGGGTGACGTGACCCGTGATGGCGTCGTGGACACCTTCGACGCGATGGAACTGGTCGACGGCCTGGGCTTCGGTGAGGGCGACCCCGAGTTCGAGCCGCGTGCCGACCTCAACCGCGACGGCTTCGTCAACGTGCTGGACGTGGCCATCCTGCGGGACGGCATGGACGGGCTGCTGCCGACGACCGATGGCACACGGCCAAACGTGCAGAGCATCACGCCCGACCCGGCCGCGCCGTTGTCGGCCGACGTGGCCGAGGTCGCCATTGTCTTCGACGAGGCGCTTTCCGGCGGCTCGCTGTCGCCCCGCTCGCTGTTCGCGGTCGATCTCGGCGGTGAACTCACCGTGGCCAGCGGTGTCGAGCTCTCGCCCGATGGCCGGACGGCCACCTTCGCCTTCGACCCACCCCTTCCCCAATGCGGCCAATACACCCTGGGCTTGAGCCCGGCCATCGCCGACCCCACAGGTGAGCTGCGCGCTCCCGCACCCGCCCCCGTGCTCAAGGGCAGCGCCCCGACTCCTGCGCCCACAATCGAACCCGTGGCAACCCTCACCTCCGAGACCAGCATCGTGCTGCGCGGTGATGCCCCCTTCGCCGACCGTATCGAGGTCGCCTCTCCCGCGGGCGTGTTTGCGGCACCGGTCCTCGATGGCCGTTACGAGGTCGCCGTGGGCCTGGGTCTCAACCGGGCCAACCGCCTCGACGTTGTGGCGATCTCGGCCTGCGGGGTCCGCAGCGCTCCGACGCGTGTGGTGGTCCGCCAGGACCAGGAGCCGCCCGAGGCCTTCATCGACTTCCCCAGCGACGGTGCCGAGATCGAGGCTGAGACCACCGACGTGGCCGGCCGCGTGGGCGATCGCATCGCCGGCTTCGACGGCCTGCGCGTGCTCGTAAACGGCCGCGAGGCCGAAGTCGATATCGGCATCGGTACTAACGGCACGTTCTTCCTCGAGGCGCTGGCCCTTTCGCCCAACGCGCCCACGGAGATCGTGGTCGAGGCCAGCGATGCGCTGGGCAACACCCGCGAGCGGCGCATCACGGTGCAGCGCGTCGAGATCCCCCCCGATGCCCCTCAGATGGCCATCGCCGGTGGCAACGCCCAGCAGGGCCCCGTCCGCACGATCCTGCCCGAGCCGATCTCGGTGCGCATGCTCCGTGGCGACGGCACGCCCTTTGTTGGCAAGGTCGTGACCTTCGACGTCGCGCGCAGCGACGGGCGCCTGGCCAGCTCGCCCAATATGGACGGCTCCGCCATGCTCCAGGTGCTCACCGATGGTGCGGGCATCGCGCGAGCATTCTGGACACTCGGGAGCGACGCCGGCTGCGGCAACAACCGCGTAGCGGCCACCAGCCGCGATATCGCCGGCACGATCGTCTTCTGCGCCTCAGCCGCACCGGCGCAGGCCGACCGCATCCTCGTGGGCGACATGAACAACCAGCGGGCCGAGGCGGGCGGGCCGCTGCCCGAGCCGCTGCGCGTCTTCGTGACCGACGATACCAACGGTGTCGCGGGGGTGCCGGTGACCTTTACCGTGGTCGAGGGCGACGGCGTCTTCGCCGATGGCCAGACGCAGATCGTCGTCGAGACCGAGGCCACCGGCCACGCCAACGCCCCGTTTACGCTCGGGGCCACGCCCGGTCGCAACCGCGTCGAGGCGACCTTCGACGGCAACCCCGGCCTGCCGTCGACCCTCTTTTCCACCGGGGTCGCGCGCGACCCCGACATGGCGACCACTCTCTCGGGCACGCTGCTGGACAACGCCAACCGCCCCATCGGCGGCGCGATGATCAAGCTGAAGGTCAACGACGCGATGGTCATGGATCCGGTGATGACCGACATCGACGGCGCGTGGGTCTTCACCGACTTTACCGACATCCCCGCCGGTGCGGCCGTGGTCGAGGCCGATGGCAGCGTGGCGACGACGCTGGCGGGCGAGCCGATCGACCCGGGCACGTTCCCGTTCGTGGGCATGGACGCCAACATCGTGCCCAACGCCGCCAACGAGCTGGGCATGCCCATCCGCCTGCCCATGCTCGACCCCGACAACGCGTTCTTTTACGACGGCACGCAGACGGTCGAGATGACCGTCGACGGTGTCGAGGGCGTGCGCTTTATCGTCGAGGCCGGCACGCGTGTGACGCTGACCGACGGGACCGTGATCGACGGCGTGACCGGAAACTCGACCACGCTGACGCTCAACCAGGTCCACACCGACGAGATCCCCATGCCGCTGCCCGACGGCGCGGCCTACCCCTTCGCGTGGACGCTCCAGCCCAAGGCGGCGGTGTTCGAGCCGCCCATCCGCGTCGAGCTGCCCAATATTTCCGGCCTGCCCGCGGGCTCGGTGGCCTACGTGCTGCAATGGGACGGCGATGTGAATGCGTTCGTGATCGCGGCGTCCGGCACGGTGAGCGCCGACGGCTCGATGATCGTGAGCGACCCGGGCGCGGGGATCAGCGTCGCGGGGTGGGGCGGGGCGTGCCCGCCGTATCCGAGTCCGGGAGACGCAGAGAATTGCTCCGCTCAGGAGCAAGTCGGTGCCGCAAGCAGCTTGGCTGGCGTGGTTGGCGGCATCTTGGGGTTCTTTGACGGTGAACTCGCGGCCTGGCTCGATCTGCTTCGAAATTGCTTCGATGCCGGGTTCAACTGCGCAGCGGCGTGGGACCAGGTCAAGGCTGACGGCGTGTTGACCGATGCGGAAATCACGCTTCTGGAAAACTGCATCTCCAGCGCGAAGTCCTGCGCATTCAGCGCGGCGGCAGTATCCCCATGGGGCACCGCCGCTCGGAGCAGCGATCGCCTCAACGATGTGACGCAGGTTCTCGATAGTGCCGTCCAGGCTCTCGCTCAGGGCGGGCCTTGTGTATCGGATGTGCCGTCGAGCGAGCTCGTCGATCTCGTGGCGCGACTGACCTCGTACTTGGCAAAGATCTCGACGCTACTTAGATCCGACAGCGTCCTCGAAATCGCCAACGCAGGTCTTTGCACGCAGCTCCAGGGCATCGCGGACGCGTTGAGGCAAGACAATCCACCGACCATCGCTGAGCTTGAGCCACTATTTGACGAATTGGTCGTCCGATTGGACGAAGCGGTGCTTGCGGCCGACGACCAGGACACTGCGTTGCGAGATGCGGAGAGCGACTATGCACAAACGGTTGACGACGCGTTGTTCTTGCAACGCACCTTGCCGGATAACAGCGCGCTCGCTGGATGCCGGATCGAAGCCGCTGGCATCATCACCACGGCCGACGACATTGGCGGGTGGTCGCTCCAAAACATCGCCGCGAGCGGAACTCTCACTCGCGTCACTGTGACCTGTCCCGATGATGGCAGTGGCGCCATGTACGCGGGCAGCGGGTTCTTCCGTGTGATGGACAGCACGACGACCCTCCTTGACGTGCCGCTGGAGCTCTCGCCCACGCCACCAGCGACGCCGGTCGAATTGGATGTCGCCGCGCCCCTGCGCGTACTCGAGGCCGGCCAGCAGGCCGAACTCACCGTCACCGGCGACCTGTCAGACGGGACACGCCAGCCGCTCCAGACCCTCGCCGATGGCACCACCTACGCCTCGTCCAGCCCCGCGGTGCTTACCGTCGACGAAGCTGGCATCGCCACCGCGGTCGGCCCGGGCGTCGCGTTCGTCCGTGTGAGCAATCAGGGTGTTGCCGCCGTGCAGCGAATCGACGTTGTCGAGGTGGCCGTGGACACGACCGTCCAGGGCTTCATCGTCCTGCCCGACGGCTCGCCCGCCGAGGGCGCCATGGTCGAGACCAGCTTCGGCGGCATGGCGTTTACGGGCCCCGATGGAGCGTTCACACTGCAACTAGACCAAGTGCCGCCCGACACGGCACTGTCGGTCTCGGTCACGCTCGATGGGCCCGATGGGTCATTCGCCGGCGGGGCGGGCCCCTTCCCAATCGTCGCCGGCGGCGTAACCGACGCGGGCGTGGTCGCGCTCGGCCCGGTGAGCACCGGGCCGCTGTTCCCCGGCCAGAGGTTCCCAGCAGGCGATGTTCCCCAAAGCGTGGCCCTCGCCGACGCGGACGGCGACGGCGACCTGGATATGGTCGTGGCCAACTTCTCGAGCGGCGACGTGAGCGTGCTGCTCGGCCGCGGCGATGGCACCTTCGACGCCCAGCAACGCTTCGCCGCCGGCGATGGTCCCCGAAGCGTGGCCCTCGCCGACGTGGACGGCGACGGCGACCTCGATATGGTCGTGGCC